>ENA-OVGQ01000962-OVGQ01000962.1-human-gut-metagenome-genome-assembly--contig:-NODE-962-length-34100-cov-4.932266_pt1 | contig 34100 bp, 32 predicted proteins | sample MGYA00237774_ERZ505427 | MGnify/ENA primary metagenome ERZ505427 (study PRJEB26158, sample SAMN06016404) | human gut metagenome | biome: human gut; feature: ankylosing spondylitis patient; material... | reverse complement strand
TATCGCCCCTCATTTCTATTTTATCTTGTTTGTACCCCTTGTACACCGATGTTTCTGTCAGCCTTTAACCAAACTGCTTCTTTTTCTTCATGAGTAACAAAGATCAACGTCTTTCCCTCCGTCTTTTTCAAAATATAATCAATTGTTTTTGCTCTGGTTTTTTCATCAAGACCTCTGAGAGGTTCATCCATAATCACACAATCTGAATCAGCCAGCAATGCCCTCAGGATAGATACTCTCCTGCGCATTCCCCCACTCAGTTCGCGAACCGGTTTCTGCCATACCTCAGTAAGCGCAACTGCTTTATATGCCTCCTCCAGTTCTCTGTCTGATATTGTTTTTGTGCATACCAGTCTTATATTGGAAGCAGCGCTCAGATTTTCACACAGACGATCTTCCTGAAATACTGCACTGAGCTTCCTGTCACTTATCCCTTCTATTTTCCCCTTATCAGGAACATCCAGTCTCAGAAGAAGCTGGATCAGTGTTGTTTTTCCAGAGCCGGATCTTCCTCTGATACAAGTGGTTTTCCCTTCCGGAAAAACACAGGACAAGTCTCGCAGTACCTGCTGCTCTCCGTATGCTTTACTGACATGATCTACCTTTATATCCATATCTTTTCTCCACCTGTAACAAACCTCACAAATAACGCATTTAAGAAAATTACCATAAATCAAAATCTCCGTTATTTATGTTCTATCATATAAACTACTCTGCTTACAATTCCAAGAAAACACTTTTCAAATACAAAACTTATCACAATAATCACAATCGTCCATGCAAAAAGATCAGGAGTATTCAGATATATTTTTGCATTATACAGTTTCTCACCAATAGAACCTGAGGGTACTCCGATAACCTCTGCTGCCACTCCTGCTTTCCAGCACATCCCAAGTGAAAGTCTGCATGCAGAGAGAAAATAAGGCAGTACCTGCGATACATAAATATACCTGATCTGTCTTCTGAGATTCACACGAAATACTTTTGCCATTTCCAGTATCTTACTGTCAGTCTGCCGTATTCCCTCAAGGATATTCGTATATATCACAGGCAGAACCATAAGAAAAGAAATAAAAACTGACAGATTTCTCGAAGGAATCCATATCAGGCACAAAATAATAAAAGATGCCACAGGTGTAGATTTGACCACTGCGATCACAGGTGCTGTCAGGATTTCCACTGTTTTTGACCAATATGCCCACACTGCCAGAAAGATTCCCAGAAACACAGCCAGAAGAAATCCTGTCACAATGCGTACAAAACTAAATCCGACAGAATACCAGAAATTTCTGCTGAAAATCAGTTCAAAAAGCTTTTGGACAACAGAAACAGGAGACGCCAGAAGGATCTCCTGTTTCAGATACATACTCGCAAACTGCCAGATTGCAATCCAGAAAAGCACTGCTAATATACGAATTCCTATATATTTCGTTCCATTGTCAGTTTTTGCTCTATCGTTTGTAATAGAATGCATCATCCGGCAACTGTCCTCCTATAATCTCAGGATTCTGATCATCCAGAGTTGCCAGATATCCTGAAAGCATGGTTTTCATCTCATCACCTTCAATAAACACAATACTGCAGTCAGGGATTGCTTTCTGTGCAACTTCTTTTGCAATAATATCATGATCTCCTATGATCTGGGCCGCAGCTTCTGTGTCACTGTTGACAAAATCTACAGATTCTTTATAAGCATCCATAAAATCATTTACTTTATCTGCATGATCCTGAACAAACTCATTGTTTACGATCACAACTCCTGTCACAAGTTTACTTCCGTCATCCATGGAATCTTCCCACAGTTTGTTCAGATCCAGGGCAACCTTCAGCTTATCGTTTTTCATCAGCGCTGTAGTTACAAAAGGCTGTGGAAGAAGTCCGACTGCTGTCTGATCCTGCACAAGTGCGGAAACCACCTCTGCGTGCTCAGATTTATATTCAACAGTCACATCTTTTTCAGGGTCGATTCCATTCGCTTTAAGAACAGAGTTCAGGGCATATTCCGGAGTTGCCCCCTTTCCACTGGCATAAATGGTCTTTCCTTTAAGATCTTCCACAGATTTTACACTGTCTCCATTCTCCACAAGGTAGAGAACACCCAGCGTATTGACCGCCAGAACACTGACATCCTTATCTGTCTTCTGATACAACGTTGCTGCCAGATTTGCCGGAACAGCTGCAATATCAAGCTTGTCCTGTACTACCATCGGAACAATCTCATCCGGAGATGCAGCAATCGTAAAATCGTATCCGTCTTCATCAAGAAGCTGCGCCATTCCCATTGCTGTCGGACCTTTCAAGGCACCTATCCGGACAGCATCCGAAGATGATCCTTCGGATGCCCATACGCTGACCGCTCCAGTATTACCGGCCAATCCTGCACATATACACAAAGCCATTGCACAAATCATCAATTTTCTTTTCATTTTACTCAACATCCTTTTTTCATTTAAGAATTTAAAAATCATTTACAGCAGTCCAGAAAAACAATGCAAATAAGACTCCAGGTTCCGTTTTTATGTCCCGGATTTCAAATCTGTCAGTATTTTTCTTAATTTACTTCCATAATCTTTTCCTGCAGCCCAACCGCCGCCATAAGGATTTTCCTGGATTCCCAGCCATTCCACGTAAGGTGCAGTCTCTCTTGTCACGTAATCGAAGCGTTCATCTACACATTCCTGATTCAGGGAATCTGTGGAGGCATAGGCTTTGAGATGCTGAACCTGAGCACGAATTCCTGTTCTTACATCTGGAAATGCGATTCCTTTGACCCCACCTCCGGTTGTTCCAAGACCTGCGAAATTAAACTGGTCGATTCCCGCATCACCACCGAAACTCAACCATCCGGTTTCCAGCATTGCCTGAGCAAAGACTACTTCGCCACGTACATTCTCGGCATTTGCCTCCTCTACAATAATGTTACAGAAGGTATCTATATCAGATGCTCCGCCGCCACTGAGTTCTTCAGATGGGTAAGTGCATCCCTGACTGTTGTATAATGAACACATTTCATCGACGGAAACAGTTGTTCCGCCCATAATCGTGTAGTATCCATAGGTATTATCTGTCGGGTCTTCATCGGAGATAACTTCTTCTCCGCTATTTTCTGCATTTTCGAGATATTTGGGTTTGGAGATCTGTCCCTCTCCTGAATGGTCAGTTTCCTGACTGTTTTTTTCTGTACTATCAGTTGTTTTAGCTATTGTATCGTCATCTGGGGTATTTGCAGCATCGTCTGCCGCGCTGTTTTCTGTATCAGTGGACGCTGTCCCTTCACTGGCACTTACTAAAGCAGGTGCCCCGAACATCAGGGCACCTGTCATTGTCATAAGCAGCCAGAAATTTTTTCCCAGCACTTTTTTCATCTTATGCGTTTACCTTTCTCATTGCAGCTTCTACCACATGACCAACCAGTACAGAAGTTGTTACACTTCCAACACCGCCAGGTACAGGTGTAATAGCATCTACGATAGGCTCTACCGCTGCGTAATCAACATCACCGCAGAGTTTACCTTCTGCATTTACGTTGATACCTACATCGATGATTGTCTGACCTTCTTTTACATATTCGGCACCAACAACACCGGCGCGGCCTGCTGCTACAATAATGATATCTGCTTCACGTGCTACAGACGGCATATCTACAGTTCTTGTGTGGCAGATTGTAACAGTTGCGTTCTTTTTAACCAGCATCATTGCTGCAGGTTTACCAACAACAAGGCTTCTTCCGATCACTACTGCCTTTTTGCCTGTGCAGTCGATTCCATAATGATCAAGGATTTCCATACAAGCCTGTGGTGTACATGGCGGGAAACCGATTTTCTTACCTGTGAATACACCGGACATGGAAAGGTCTGTCATACAGTCAACGTCTTTTTCAGGAGCAAGTGCGTTTTCGATCACTGCCTGATCCAGATGTTTTGGAAGCGGACGGAATAATAATACGCCGTGAATACTGTCATCTTTGTTTACTTTATCGATAGTTGCAAGAAGCTCTTCCTGAGCAACGTCCTCCGGAAGTAAAATCTTTTCACATGCAACACCTAAAGTTTCGCAACGTTTTGTTGCTCCTCTTTCATAGGATATATCGCTTGGGTTTTCACCAACACGAATAATGCAGAGGGTAGGATTTACTCCTTTTCCCTGAAGCTCTGCTACGTTTGCTTTGATTTTCTCGTTTAATGCTGCTGTTACTTCTTTACCTAATAACTGCTTAGCCATTTGTCGTTCCCTCCGAAATTATACGTTATTATTCTATACTGTATCTGAATGATTTCAGCATAATCGCCTCATAAATCATATGCACTCTGTAAAAATTACATCTAATAAATAACTTTACACTTTGTTAAAAGAGACGGAAAACAATACAGAAATTTCTATTTTATTTACTATTATTTCAGTCTGCCAAGTACGCTGTTGAATGTGTCATCTGCGATCTTTGTATATTTCTCAAGCATCGCATCTGCTTTTCTGTTTAATTCTTCTGCATACTCTCTGTCAGCCATGGATTTTGTGTTAATGTATACGTTCAGGCTGGCACCCTGTAATGCTGCTTTACAGAAAGCTGCACCAACGCCTGCATCACTGATGGCAAGCTTAGAGCCTTTTGCACCGAATTCTACGATCAGTTCAATTGCTTCACAGCATTTCTCCATGATCTCCATTGGTACAGAGCAGGCATCTTTTAATACGATCTCCATAACTCTGGCTTTCTCAGCTTTCTCTTCTTCTGTTTCCTTTGGCATTCCATATGCCTTTGATAATGGCTCGAATACTTCTGCATCACGCTCGATCAGACGGAGGAAATCCTTCTGTAACTGATCGCATTTTGCTTTTAATTCGTACATTTCGTCTTCAACATCCGCATATTTCTTTTTTCCTACAGTAAGGCTTCCTACCATATTTCCAAGAGCAGTTCCTACTGCACCAACTAATGCAGACGCACCGCCGCCGCCCGGAACCGGAGCCTTGGATGCCAGAACTTCAACGAATTCTGTACATGTACTTGTTGAAAATCCCATTTTTTCTCCCTCTTTCTTTCTGTTTATATTTACTTATTTGACTCTGATATCTGCGGATTATCCTGCAACCTCTATAATCCTGATATCATTTGTCATTTCTGAACGCATTTCAGGTATGCTTTCAGTGAACCGATGATCACATCTCCCATAACAGCCATATCCTCTGCCTGAAAAGAAACAGGGAAGTTGTCAGAAAAGAGAATCTGTGAAGACGGTGGAAATTCCTCATCGCCCTCCCAGAGGATCATCTGCACTTTGTATTCCGGGAAAATCTCCACTTCATAAGCAATATCACCATGCTTTACAGCAACTGCCTTGATATGCTCCATAATTGCTTTGAAATCTCCCAGACGATTTCCATAGGAAAATGCCAGACGTTTGATGCATCTGCCGTCAAACTGCCTTAAATATACCTCGCCCCATGGCATCTCACGATATGTTTTAAATTTTCCGGAGCTCTCAGATTTCACACCGTTTAAAAGAAAACGGATGGTCAGGATCCTGGCATAGATCATGTTCTCCAGTGGATAAAAGCCTTTATCATCCGGAGTATGTGTTACTTCAAAATCCGGCCATGTGATCTGATACTGTGTTCCAAGAAAAGTTAAAGTCAGTTTTTGGGTTTCTTCATCGTAAGGAATAGACAATCTGGAAGCGATCTCCTTCGGGTCTGCAGCTGCAAACTCCTGAGTGTAATGCTCCCACGGCATTCTTTCCTTACTGTCTTTTTCATAATTTAAGTCATTTAAACTAAATGCCATATAAATCTCCATAAACAAGACAGATCAAAGGGATCCAAAGATCTGTCCTGTTATTTTATTTCTCTAGATATTCATAATTTCTCATATAGAAATTACTGAAATTCATCAGCGGTTCTGAACCTCTTCCATTACAGTCGGGAACATACTTGTATCTGTATGAGGAATAAAACATGCACCTACAAATTCATCCATATAGATCGGTACTGTAGAAAGTTCCATATATGTCATATTTGCAGCAAGTTCATAAGTCTTCTTCTCTGCCGGTGTTGACAGAAGCATCAGATACGCACCTGTCAGAGAAGAGTTACCAATGTAGTGGAATTTCTCGATCGGGATATCCGGGAACATACCGATGTTGACTGCATTCTGCATGTTGATACCGCTTCCGATACCGCCTGCAACATACACATCATCGATCATGCTCACATCGAAGTCCAGAGAAGTAAGCATTGTACGGATTGCTGAGAAGATGGCACCTTTGGCACGGATGAAGTTGTCAATATCAACTTCTGTAATCTCAACATCCTTTACAGAACCTGCCTCTTCCTCAAATGCAAGGATATAGCTGCCCATTCCATATTTGTCATGTTTGATTCTCTTTCCTTCGCGGATAAATTTACCCTTCGGATTGATAATTCCGCAGATATAAAGTTCACTGATCACATCGATGATACCGGAACCACACAAACCTACAGGTTTGGTTCCCGGATCACCTACGATCTTGTAGGTCGGCTCCATAGTCTCTTTGTCAATGGTACATGCTTCGATGGCTCCATCTGTGGCACGCATACCACAGCTAATGTCACCACCTTCAAAGGCAGGACCTGCGGAACATGCGCAACTCATCATAAAATCTGAGTTTCCAAATACAAGCTCTCCGTTTGTACCAAGGTCGATAAACAATGAAAACTCCGGTCTGTTCCAGATCTGGCTGACCATTGTTCCGGCTGTGATATCGCCACCTACATAGCTTCCGATATTCGGCGCCATAATAATATGCGCGTCTTTATTGATAGCAATCCCCACATCAGAAGCAAATAGGGAATTGGTCTTAAAGAATGCAGGGATATATGGTTCTGTACGTAATGGGTCAGAATTAATTCCTGCAAACAGATGATTCATAGTTGTATTGGATGCTACACACATCCTGTAAATACGGTCTCTTGGGAATTTTGCGCTTTTACACATTTCATGAATCATCGGGTTGATGGTCTCTTTAATTACAGCATCCTGTAATTTCTTTTGTCCACCAGGTTTCTGTGATTCCACAATACGATTAATTACATCTGCACCAAAACGGATCTGGCCGTTCCCTGCAGAACTCTTTGCAAGAATCTCACCGTTTTCCATATTGATCAGTACAGCAGAAACCGTTGTTGTTCCGATATCTACAGCAAGACCGCCGATTATTATATCTTCGTCTTTGCCGAAAATATCATACACGAACATATCGTCAGATGTGGCACGAATCACGCACTTCACTGCAAAATTGTTCTCTCTTAATACATCCGGAAGTTTCTTCAGAACTGCATAAGGGATACGAACCCTGCCAATATTTAAATATTTACGCAGTGCACGTGTCAGTCTCTCATTATCCGGCATTGTGTCATCCAGAGACGGAGGAGTCATCACAACTTCCACTACCTCAAGACTGTTCTTTAATTCTATGCCAGCAAGCTCAATGTCTCTCTTGGCATTTTCAAAAATGGCTATTTCCTCTTTAGAGCTTAAATCAGCTACTTTCATTCTGCTCTTATAGGCAGATGCAATATCAGGTACCAGCACATTTACATCTGCACTGATCTTGCTGCAGCATGCAAGGCGCCATCCTTCCTGATATTCTTCGTCAGAAATATGTAATGTCTTTTTGCTCTCCAGTTCTCCGCTCTTTAACTGGACACGGCATTTTCCGCAGGCTCCGTTTCCAGAACATGGTGCATCGATTGCCACATTGGCTCCACGAGCTACCTCAAGTAAATTGTCCCCCGCATTGGCAAACGCTTCTACCACACTGCCATCTTCGAATGAAAATGTTACCTTAAACATTCGGCAACCACCTTTCTCATAATCGTTAATAGCCTGTAATAAAACAAGGGCCGAAGACCGAAGCCTTCAGCCCCCATAATTATGTATTCAATTCGTATGAAACTGATTAGATTTCCAGATAGGAATCTGCATACAGTGTATTGCCTTTGAATACATCACAGGATTTGATAGTTTCCATCAGACGAAGGTCGTTAGGGTTAACGATTGCTGATGTAAGACCATTCATCATAGCCATTGCTACAAGAGCAGAGTCCATGATCGGACGGATATGTTTTGGCATACCGTTACTGTTGTTAGAAAGACCACCTGTAGAGTTCAGTCCCATTTCAGAGAACATCTTGATAGCTTCAAGAACTTCCATCTGTTTGTCCTGCATTCCTTTTACAACGAGGAATAACGGGTCAAACCACAGATCTTCTGTATCCATGCCCTGAGCCATACCTCTTTCAAGCATGTTCTGGCAGTGCATCATACGCTCATCATTGTCAGCTGCTACCATACCAGAGGAGCAAAGTGCGATACAGATTGCATCATTTGCTGCTGCAAGGTCGATATTGGAAATTCTGTCACCTGCGTCTGCAGAGTTAACGATTGGTTTTCCTTTTGCTCTGTTGTATACAGAAATACCAGCTTCAATAGCTTTCTTATTTGTTGTATCCAGTGCAAGCGGAACATTGTCGAATTCTGACTGAAGGAGCTGTACAGCCCATTTCATCAGGTCTTCTCCGTCGTTCTCAGCAGGTCCGATATTTACATCAAGGTAAGTAGCACCAGCATCCAGCTGCTGTTTTGCTCTTTTGATGATCGGTTCAGGATCTCTTTCTGTAAATGCTTTGTTTACTGCCGGTGCAGTAGTGGAAAGTCTTTCTCCAATTGTTACGAATTTTGCCATAACCCTGTTCTCCTTTTATATTTATTTATACAGAGAAATCTGACAATTGCAGATCCTCTGCATACATTTTTCTTTATAATCCGGCCAGTACAAAACCGACCAGATGTTTACGGTCATTAAATCTGACCGTCTGCCTGCAGATCCTTTAAGAATTTAACAAGCTGTACAGCTTCTCTTGGTCCAACGATGATTTCCCATCCAGGAAGTTTTGCTTCCAGATCACCCTTCAGAACCGCTACTTTACCAGGAATGATCAGTTTTCTGGATTTAACCTTCGGTTCAACATTCTCTTTGATATAAGAAGAAATACTGTTACCGGAGAATTTACCAGCTGCCCATGATGTCAGTACGGAAAGTCCGCCTGCATCATTGATTACCAGGTTAAGCGGAACACCGGAACGCTCCAGCTCGCCGGATACTACGAAATATGTAAGAGCAAAGTCTACAGTAGTAACTACTACTGCATTCTCATCAGCACCATTTAACGGATAGATGCCTGGCTCAACTTTCATTGGCTTCTGCGGGTCAGTGTAAACGTTCTGACGCAGACCATATAATGGAAGAGCCTCTGCATATGTCATCTGCTCCATAACGATGATGGAACCATATTTCATTGTAAATACGGAAGCAAGTGCTGCCTGTAAATGATGATCACCTTTGGCAAGTTTAACCAGGTTAACGATAGATGGATATCCAAATGTTCTGTCCTGATCTTTCAGAGCTGCACGACGAACCTGTACAGTGTTTGCAAAGGTTTCTTTGATGTCAGCGCCTGTTGTGTCAAGAACAAGGTTCTTGTTGCCAAGTTTTTCAAGAGCTGCTACGGTATCATAGAGCTCGTTTAAGTCTTTTCCGGATACTCCGAGAACTACGCCAGCTTCTGTAGCAACTGCGTTCATTGCTTCATAGTTGTCAGCGTTAGCTCCGTTAAGAACCGGTTTGCCATCCTTGCATACTTCAAGAGCAGCTTTAGCGATCTCAGGATCTGTACATCCAAGAACGAGAGTTCTTCCAAGGCCTTTTGCTTTTTCTACAAGTGCTGTGTATTTGGCAGCATCTGCATCTGCGCTGCAGTTTACGTATACAAGTTCTACATGCATTCTCTCACCGATACGGTCATAGTCTACATGTGGGATTGCTGCAAGCTTCGCATCAACTTCTGCATCATCCATGCATGTGCAAAGAGATACAGCGTATCTTGGTTTGCTTACAAATGTTTTTTCATGTCTGAACAGAACAGTTTCTCCACCGAGTGTGAACTCTGCATCGCCTGTTCCGATCTTGATTGTCTTCATCGGCGGAGCAGTTGCCTCAGACAGGGAAGCCAGTGCTTCGTCAGACATATGTGGACACTGTTCGATCTGCATAGCGCCCTGTGCAACTTTCATAGAGAAAGCCATACATGTCGGACATCCACATTCCTTACAGTTTTTCTTTGGTGTTAATTTAAAAATCTGAATACCATTCAGTGCCATAGCTAATTATTCCTCCTATTATTTACACAAGTGCTTTGATCATTTTGGAAATAGTCTTAATTGATTCCGGATGTCTTAAGATTACGGCATCAGAACCAGCTGCAAGGTCAGCTGCAGCAGTCATAACTTCCATATCGATTCCACGCTCGTCTGCTGATCCCCATTCAGGCATATCAGCTTCAGAAGCTGTAGCTTCTTTTACTGCCCATGTCTCTGCGGATACTGGAGTAATAATAGGCATCTGCAGCATATTGTCGCTCTGACCTAATGCTGCACCTTTGATACGGTCCATAGTAGAAACTACGTACTCATATCCGTAACCAGCTGCTGCACTACCGATGTTCATAACGATCTTCTTCGCATCAACACCAAGCTGTGTAGTAACAACGTTTAACTGTTTTGCAAGGTTGATATCAACGGCTGATTCAGCACCAACGATCTGATTGTAAGCAAGACCTGCTGCTGCACCGATTGCTTTGTAGTTTTCTTCTTTTTCGGAAAGAAGAAGTGCATTTCTTCCCTGAAGTACTTCTGCAACTTTCGGGAGAAGTTCCGCATCCTTCTCTACGTTCTTGCAGCCTTCTACAACCAGTGGACAGTCGATAGCATCTGCTACTTCTTTAACAACCCCGATAAGTTCTTCAACAGATTTGTTTGCTCCATTCGGGTCTCCACCATCCAGAATCAGGGCAACAAAATCTGCACCTTCTATAGCTGCTGCTTTTTTAGCGATATCAGCCATAGTAGTTGCACCTTCATAGTAAGCCTTTACGCCTTCGGAAAATTCGTCCAGTCCAAGGTCAGAAATCTCAACACCGATCTTCGGTGCGTTTTCTGTTGGTGCATCAAAGCTATAAAATGGGAAGGAGTTTTCTCCTCCGATAGTCACAGTCTTGTCTCCGTTACCGATTGTGACAGAGTTGATCTTTGCGTTAAATTTCTGTGGTTTCTGATTAAACGGCATTTCTCATAAGCCTCCTCTTAATTATTAATAACTCAAATAGCAAATAGCATTATACTACATAAAATCGCCAGTTACAAGGGAAGTTGGCTATTTATGTTAAAAAAATATCAAAAATTGTAACGTAATGCATTCCATAAACAATTTAAGATTAATCTCCCAGGGAATGAATGCAAGCATTCATTCCCTTTGCGGAGATTACATCATCGGATCCATTCCAAGTGCCGGATGTCCCTTTTCTGTCAGGAATGCTACCAGTGTTTCTGGATCTTCTGCTACGGTCTCATCACCGATCATGTCTGTGAAGTTTTCGATTCCGTAGAGTTCCTGAGCTGTCTTGTTCAGACGTTCTGCTACGAATTCTTTCAGTTCTTTTGGCATCCATACGATACGTTCGATACCGCCTTCAGCCTTCATGAATTTCTTAGAGGAGATGAAGTGTTTTCCATGTCCCATGAATCCAGGAGTCTGAACTCCACCACCGGTCATGGATGCCAGCTCACCGAAGGTCATTCCCAGAGGAGTCATTCCAGTGTACTCACGGTTGGTAATGATAACACCGTTGGAGAACGGCTCGATACCACAGATACACTCGAAGCATCCACAGGATGTCATCGGGTCTTCCATGATGGAGTACAGAGTAACGTGCTCCAGAGCACCCTGTGAGAATTTAGCAACTGCTTCATCAACATCCTCATAACGTCCAAGATTCTCATCGATAACTCTCTCTTTGGTGATTACCTGACACGGTCCCTGCGGATCCAGCTCGTTGGTTGCTTTTGCATCCAGCCATGAAACAGCACCGCAAAGTCCAAGTCTCTCCGGAGTTACTACACATACATGGCTCGGGGAGAATGCCTGGCACATGATACAGCTGTAGTATACCGGTACGGATTCATCTGTCATGGTAGACAGACGCTCATCACGTTTGTCGAATACCGGAATTGCAATTTCGTGACGGATCTTGGTACAGTCTTCCGGATTGGTGTAGATCTTAACCTGACATTTGTCAACAACAGCCTCGAACTCGTTCTTCACCTGTGCGTACAGAACTTCTCCGAAGTGTTTTGCACGGAAGCCTGCGTTGAAAGCTTCTTTGCTGACACGGATACGGATCATATCACGCTGTCCGGTATGCATAACACCTTCGATGCAGTTCAGGTAGCTGTGGAATTTACGCTCAAATACAGGCTCGAAATCCGGCTGCATGCTCTTTCCGGCAACCTCAACAACGTATGCAATGCTGTGCTTGGAACCTACCTCGAACTCGTCAATGTCCGGTCCGATCAGCTCGATCTTGTGATCTTCTACTTCGGAAGCATCTTTTGTCTGAACCAGCTCGCAACAGTCTACACGGGAACCGTCAAACTCAACCTGCATATCACCGCGGCGGATGATTTCGCCCTCAAATGCAGATGCGAATGCAACCGGGATATCGATGTTTGTAATTTTAATCTTGATGTCGCGGGCTTCCAGAGAAGTTGCGTTGAATTTGGAAACGTCCTTCTGGATAATGAGACTCTTCGGAATAGCCGGAACGTCTTTGTCATCGTTTGTGATAACCGGGAAACCAAGTGCAATCGCACCAGCGCCGCATGCAACGATCACATCATCCAGAGGAGCAAAAGCATTTACGAATGCCGGTACACGGTCTTTGGTGTAGGTCATCAGTGCGCCTGCATCGCCTGCAGTTACGTTACCGAAGATCAGGGCTGCACGGATTGCTACGGATACAACGTGGATTACAGATGTTACGTCTTTTCCAAGCGGGATGACACGTACGTTTGCGCCGGTCTTGTATCCTAATTCCTGACACTGATCAATGATTCCGCCAACCAGTGTTACAAGAATACCCTGTGCCTGATAGCTCTTAACCAGATCCACGCCTTCCTGTGCGGTCGGAGCGCTTCCAAGGATAACAGCTACGCCCGGGATATCGCCTGTTACAAGCGGCACACCAAGCTCACGGATGATGGCATCGCTTAAATGGCCGTAGCACGGCTCATCATATGGTTTTGCACCGTCGATGTATTTAATTGCCTCGATGAACTCTGCGCAGAGTGCAGTTGCAACACCGGACATAAATACATCATTCAGCTGATTTTCTCTTGTCATCAGAGATTTTACCACGCCAAGAGCCTCTTTCATCTCTTTTAAGTTGGTAACCTTTACTCCTGTTACAGCATAGTAACACGGAAGTGCGTAAGCAGTGTCCGGGAAGCTGACTGCTTTTTCCTCTCCGTTTGCTGCGATTGCGGCATCAATGGCAGCTTCGGTAAGACCGTATACTGCATCATTTCCGCCAAATACTCTCTCGAATAATGTCATGTGTTTTTCCTCCTATCACACTTTTTCCATGCCAGGCATGTTTGACTTATCGATTTTTGTTTTTATTTTCCGTATCTCTTCTACTGCAGCCGCGCTGTAATCATATGGAGACGAACCTTCCCTGTCCGCTTCCATAATTTCCGGGTTGTAGTGGACCATGCCCAGAAGATCCTCCGGGGGGATACGGTCCTGTATGAATGCCTCATCTTTTTCGTCGCGTACTTTGTTTGCCACGACATGAACCTGATGAACGCCAAGCTCTTCGGCCAGACGTTTGACATTCTTATAGGTCTGAATACTTCTTGCACCCGGCTCGATGACTACGATGAACATATCCATGCCCTCCGTCGTTCCTCTTCCCAGATGCTCAAGGCCTGCTTCCATGTCGAGGATGACAACATCCCCTCTGTGAAGGACCAGGCTGTTGATGATTCTCCGCAGCATCACATGCTCCGGGCAGACACAGCCGCTTCCGGCCGTCTCCACGGTGCCAAGCGTCAGGAGTTTGACTCCATTGTACTCTTTGCTGTATTTATCGGGGATATCACTTACTCTCGGATTTATCTTGTAAAAGCGGTTGTCTGCACTTCCCTCGGTGCGCTCTTCGATCAGTTTTCTCATTTTGGTAATCGGAACGATCGAATCGAGGATTTCTTCCGGAAATCCAAGCGCAAGGCCCAGATTGGCATCCGGATCGACATCTGCAGCCAGAACCGGATGGCCTTCTTCTGCATAAAGTCTTGCAAGGGTCGCTGCGATGGTTGTTTTTCCTACGCCACCCTTTCCAGTTACTGCTATTTTCATTTTACACCTTTTCACTTCAAAAAGGGCGGTCTCTTTTTACGTCAGGGACCGCCCTGTCCTTTTTATACGCCGAGTGCGGCACGTTTCTCTTCGATTCGTGCGAGCATTGCATCGCCCAGCTTGTCGATGTCTTTTTCTACTGTGTAAGCTGCCTCAACCCAGTCGCGGACACCGTTGGTCAGGAGTCCTGTTACCTCAGTGGATCCGGATACATACGGCTCTACGCCAAGGTAAGTATCGATACCGGTTGCTACAACATAGTTTCCGATGGAAACTGCTTTCTCAGACATCCACTCCGGAGCACATCCGACAACCGGAAGCTGGGAAATATTGACATTACCGATTTTAGCAAGTTCTGCTACAAGAACCATCATACGGGAGATATCAACGCAGGATCCCATGTGGAGTACCGGCGGGATATCAGCCAGCTCGCAGACACGTTTCAGACCTGCACCGCAGAGATCTTTAGCACGTTTGTCCATCAGACCTGCTCTTGCTGCTGCCTGTGCAGAGCATCCGGAAGCAACGATGATAACGTCGTGCGCGATCAGCTTCTTCATCAGCTCGATGTGAGCGGTGTCCGGACGGACTTTCGGGTTGTTGCATCCTACCATGGCAACTGCACCGCGGATAACGCCGGATGCCACACACTGCCACAGCGGCATCAGAGTTCCGGTCTGGTCAACCTGGGAATTGGTTACTTTATCCAGAGTCTTGATGATGGACTCAAAAGAGTATCCAACGGTTGCTTTCTGCTTCATATGCGGGATATGTACCAGCTCCGGTTTCCGGTTTTTAAAGTTTTCAATTGCCATTTTTACGATGGCTTTTGCATTCTCACCTGCTGTTTTTGCGTTGAAACGAATGTATTCTGCATCCGGCATCTGCGCAATCGGGCTGGTGGTAACGAATTTAGTATGGAAACATTTGCTTAAAGGTCCAAGGGCCGGGAAAATACACTGTACGTCAACAACGATGGCCTCGCAGGCACCGGTCAGTACCACGTTTTCCTGCTGCAGGAAGTTACCTGCCATCGGCACGCCGCGGCGCATTGCTACTTCATTGGAAGTACAGCAGACACCTGCCACGTTGATTCCCTTTGCTCCCATTTCTTTTGCATATGCGATCATCTCCGGATCGTCTGCGTATTCGCAGATCATCTCGGAAAGTGACGGATCATGGCCATGAACGATGATATTTACTTCATCTTCTTTCATAACACCAAGGTTTGCCTCGGTTTCGATCGGCTTTGGAGTTCCGAACAGTACGTCAGAGAACTCGGTACCCATCATGGAGCCGCCCCATCCATCGGAAAGTCCGGAACGAAGGGACTGGCGAACGAGTGCTTCCGGAAGGGAAGAACATCCCATATGAGTCATATGAAGAGAACATGCAACCTCACGGTCAATCGCACGCGGTGCGATTTCTTCTCTCTCCCAGATTTCCTGTGTGTGCTGCGGAGCACGTTTCAGGAATCTCTGTGTTCCAAACGGTTTACCATACTCCATCAGAGCCAGCTCGGACATCTCATGTGCCAGATCGTAAATATCTTTTCCTTCTGTCTCTACGCCCCACTCTTTTGCGATACGGATCAGTTTCTCCGGATCTTTTACTTTGTAGTTTCCGTTTGGATCAGCCTCATGCAGTGTGTGGCAGATCTCACGGCCATGATCGGAATGTGTTGCGGAACCGCCTGCTGTAAAGCGCAGGAAGTTACGTCCTACAATACCGTGTACATCGCATCCGCAGATTCCTCTCGGTGCCTTTGGTGTAATACGGCAAGGTCCCATCGTACAGATACGGCAGCAGGTTCCCTGCTCACCGAATTTACAGTGCGGGGTCTGGTTTTTTACACGAAACTGCCATGCGTCAGCGCCAACCTTTGCACCATTTTCCAGGAGCTCATTCGTGGCCTGTTCGAATTCTTCTACGCTTGTTAATTTGAATTCGCTCATCTTGTCCTCCTCAAGATTGTATTTTAATATTTTTATGGTAAAAACATCCTCCCATGGGGGATATTTTACTTTTGAAATATCCCTCCGTCTGCAGCGTGTACAAAGCGGAGGGCAGATTCTCTGTTTTTATAAATCAAGGTTTTCTACGATTTTCTTTAATGCCGCGCGTACCGGAGAGTCTTCCGGCAGACGTACGGTTGGTTTTCCGTCACAGTCATATTCATAAACCTGATCATCGTGCGGAACAACGCCAAGGAGAGTTAATCCCTGTTTTTCAATCTCCTCACGGGTTCCCTCATTTAACACGCCATTCGGCGCACGGTTTACGATCAGTCCTACCTGCTTCGGCTTCATATCGCATTCTTTGATCAGCTCCGCGATTCTCGCAGCGGCCTGTACTCCTCTTCTTGAGCAGTCACTGACCAAAATAGCTGTATCCATTCCCGGAAGTATACCACGGCTGATATGCTCCATGCCTGCCTCGTTATCCACAACCATGAAGGGGTAATTTGGATACAGCTTTGCAAGCTGATTCTGCAGAAGTCCATTGACGAAGCAGTAGCAGCCTTTTCCCTGTGTTCTTCCCATCACAAGCAGGTCAAAATCATCTTCCTCAGTCAGAGCGCCTGCAAATTTAAATTCCGCATAATCTGCCTTGCTCATACCTGCCGGAATCGGGTTTTTGGATGCCATCTCTGCACGGGCAATCTCCTCCCGGATATCTCCAAGGGTAGCTTCTACTTCTACACCGAGTACCTCATTCAGGTTTGAGTTTGCGTCCGCATCAACCGCAAGAACAGGACCTTTTCCTGACTCGCAGAGATACTGGATCAGCAAGCCGCATAATGTTGTTTTTCCAACGCCGCCTTTTCCGGCGACAGCTATTACGTGTGCCATAAAAATCGGATGCCTCCCAAATTCAAGTAATTAATTCATTAAACCAGTGTGCAAAGGCCGGATCTGTCGATGATTTCAGATACGTCTTTCCATTTATTCAGTGCATACAGATGAATTCCGTTGACACCGAGTGCACGGTATGCATCAATCTGTTTTACGGTATATTCGATACCCTCTTCTTTGAACTCTGCAACTTTCTTGTCGTAGAATACGTCGAACGGTTTGCCCTCTGCGTCTTTTGCTGCAAATGGGTTCGGGAACAGCCAGTGTCTGGAGATCATTCTGGAAAGCTCTCTGTCCATAACACAGCCGTTTCTGGAAAGTGCCATGTTGATGGTAGCTGCCTGATCCAGGATCGGCATAACTCCAACGTCTACCGGCATGGTGATTCCTGCTTTACGGATTGCATCGAGCCAGTATTTGAACTGCTCCATATCCCAGCAGAGCTGTGTCATGATGTAGTCAGCTCCGTTGTCCTGTTTCTGTTTCAGAACTGCGATATCAGACTCCAGACTTCTGCAGGAGATGTGGCCTTCCGGTGAACCTGCAACAGCGATTTCAAATTTGTCGCCATAGGTATCACGTACGAATTTTACAAGATCCGTAGCGTAGTCAAAGTCACCGCAGGTTGTGGTCTCGCCAAGCGGAATATCACCGCGCAGTGCCAGCATGTGGTCTACGCCGTCAGCCAGATACTGATCCAGCTGTTCTTTAATTCCTTCTTTTGTGTTTTTGATAACGGTGAAATGAGTAACCGGTGTGGTTCCGGCATTTTTGATCATCTGACATACTTCACGGTTTGCTCCGACGTTTCCGCCGCCTGCTCCGTATGTACAGGAAATGTAAGACGGGTTATATTTCATAAGGTGGTCGATGGTACCCGGCAGATTCTGCAGTCCCTTCTCTGTCTTTGGCGGGAACAGCTCAAAAGACAGAAGGGTCTTGTTTTTCATCTCTTCTGAAAGTTTCATAATTCAATTTACCTCCGCTTTAATATGATATATTCCTATTCTAAGTCCCGGTTCGCCTGTTCTGTTTGTTCCGATTCGCAGACCCCGGGGTCTTAAAACCGCTTTTATAGAATAACTGGTTCCGTCAACCAATTATCATTCACAGTCCAGCTCTACGATGCTGTTTGCAAGATCTACCATTTTGATCTTACCCTGCAGTCTGATCTCTTCGCCCAGGATGTCACGGATGAGAACGTATTCTCCATCGACATCGATGCGGCTTACGTTTTTACAGACAACTGTGTTTTCCGGATTTTTGTATACCGTTGCAAGGCACATAGCTTACGCCTCCTCTACTTAACTTCTTTCAAATGCTCTTTTACAAGCGTCAGTGCAAGGGACAGGCGCATATTGCCTTTCTGGAAATCGGATACTCCCTCCCTGATCTGTTTTGCGGCGTCCGCCATTCCGGCTTTTTCCAGTTTGTCGGCCATCTCGTCGAGTTCTGCTGCGTGATGTTCATTGTGCTGCAGCATATAGGTTAAAAGGGCAAGATTCTCGTCCTTGCATTTTTCTTCGGAACCGCATGCATTGCAGGCATGTCCGCAGTCTTCTCCCTCGTGATGATGGTCATGGTGATGATGGTGCTCGTCGTGAGCTCCGTGCGGAATGGGATTTCCATTCTCGTCATATAATAAATGCATAATATGGCCTCCTCTGTCCCTGGTATTTTCCTCTGCCGTCCGTTTCGTCCGCTTTTGTTTTCCTGAAACATCCTGCAGATTGTACAGGGAATGATAAATAAATATCAATTCAAGTTTATTATACTCTATTTCATGCACAAAATCAATACAGCCTCCACAAAATTTCTGTACAATTCGCCGTACAGGCCGTCCTGGCATCCTTCTTTTTTCTTGCGTGGCTTGTTATTTTTTTTCATTTCCCGATTGTGTTAAACTTTTTTAATATATTTGGTCTGATTTCTTTAAATTTTCATGTTATACTAAACATAATTATGAGAGAAATACGGCAGAATCTTTTTTTGATTCAAGATACGGAGGGTTTTTATGGCACTTTCTATTCCAACCATCACATTGAACGACGGCAGAGCGATGCCGCTTCTGGGGCTTGGCACTTACAAATCGACAGAAAAAGAGGCAGAAAAAGCAATTGTCACCGCGGCAAAATACGGCTACCGTCTGATCGATACCGCCTCCTCCTATAAAAACGAGGACAGCATCGGCCGCGGGATCCGCGCAAGCGGGATTCCGCGGGAAAATTTTTTTATTACCACAAAGGTATGGAATACCGCGCAGCGGGTCGGTGATATCGAAGGTGCCTTCAACCGCAGCCTCGACCGTCTCCGTCTCGACTACGTTGATCTTTACCTGATTCACTGGCCGGTGCCGGGCTGCTACCCGGAGACGTGGCGCGCACTCGAAAAAATCCGCGAATCCGGGCGTGCAAAATCGATCGGCGTCAGCAACTTCGAGGAGCCGCACCTTACCGCCCTCTTTGAATTTTCCGGCATCATCCCGGCCGTCAACCAGATCGAATGCCATCCGCTCTGGAACCGGAAACCGCTCATCGCTTTCTGCCGTTCACATGGAATCGCCGTTCAAGCGTATGCGCCGCTCGCAAGAGGTCTTTATCTGAACCGTGAGATTATGCAGCAGCTGGCAGAAAAGTATGTACGCACTGAAGCGCAGATCGGTCTCCGCTACCTCGTCCAGCAGGGCATCAGTGTCATCCCGAAATCGACACATCCAGACCGCATTTTTACCAACGCGGATGTCTTCGACTTCGAACTTTCTGAAGCCGACATGGCGCTCATCGACACGATGGACGAACAGCTCCGCTCTGCTTCCATACCGGATGACCTGCTGTAACTGCGGATTCACAGCAAAAGCAGCACAGAAAATCCGTTTCTTTCCATTTCAGATTTCTGTGCTGCTTTTTCTGTTTCTCTTTATTTCGAGGATACCATCCAGTCTGCTGCAGGTGCAGATCCAGTCCCCCATTGCTTCGGCTTCTTCTAAATCATGCGTGACCAGAAGCATCGTTTTTTCTTTTCCTTTTCTGCGGATATAGTTCATCGTTTTCTTTTTCGTCCCCGCATCCAGTCCCCGGAACGGCTCATCCAAAAGGAGGAAATCTGCGTCCATGCGCATGGCCCGCAGAACCGCCACCCGCTGGCGCATGCCGCCCGACAGTTCCGATACAGCCTGGTTTTCACAGCCCGAAAGGCCGAGTTCCTCCATCTCCTCCAAAAGATGACGGAAGCTTCTTTTTTCTTTTCCAAACATGCGGCGCCTTACCGCGAGCTGGATATTGGCTGCAGCTGTCAGTTCTTCTGCCAGCCGCGGTTCCTGAAAAACCATACTTTTTCTTAAGGCTTCCAGTCCCCCGATTTTTCCGCCGTCCGCCTGCTCCAGGCCTGCCAGAATCCGCAGCAGGGTTGTCTTTCCCGCCCCGGAAGGAGCCATCAGACAGGTCACTGCTCCTTTTTTCAGTTCCATCGTAAGATTCGAAAAAATAACGTGTTCTCCATACGCTTTTTTCAGATGGCAGATTTCAATCGTATCTTCTCTCATTTCATCACCAGCATCCTTTTTTCTGCAAGATCCATTCCTTTTAAAACAGCTTTTTCGAGACAGAAGCTGACGTACACGATCGCTGCCGTCCAGGCAAATAGTCCCGGTGTGTCGAGATATATTTTTGCCTGATACAGATGCTCTCCGATGGATCGGTTCGGAATGCCGATTACTTCTGCTGCCGTTCCGGCCTTCCAGCAAAGGCCGAGGGAAAGTGAACATCCCGTCCGGATATATGGGTACAGCTGCGGCAGGATCACCCAGCGCAGCCGCACCGGCCGCGGAACCTGAAAAACGTCTGTCATCTCCAAAAGCGCTGTGTCCAGTTCCCGCAGGCCGTTCCGCGTGTTTGTATACAGGATCGGAAATACCATCAGAAACGAAATCACAACCGAAAGATTCTTCGACGAAACCCAGATCAGGATCAGAATCACAAAAGAAGCGACCGGCACTGCTTTCACTGCTGCAACCAGCGGCGTCAGGAGTTCTTCTGCAATGGAAAACCGACCGGCAAGTGCAGCTCCTGCAATTCCCACCGCCGCACCAAGAAGGAATCCGGCTCCGATGCGTGCTCCGGAAAACAGCAGGGACTGCCAGAAGACCGGTTCTGTTACAAGCGTAAAAAGGCGTTTCAAAACAGCGGCAGGAGATGCCAGAAGGATCTCCTGCCCGACAAAAACGCTTACCGCCTGCCAGATCATAAGCCAGAACACGATCGGCCAGCGCTTCGTTTTTCTCTGTTTCTCTTTTTTGTTTTTATTCGGAATAATAGAAGTCATCTCCTGGAAGTTCTCCTCCGACTGCCTCCGGGTTCTGGTCTTTGAGTACACCGAGATAACCGGAAAGCTTCTCTTTCATCTCATCACCAGTGATGCAGACAATGTTGCATGCCGGAAGCGCTTTCTTTGCGACTGCCTCCGGAACAATGTCATAATCCCCGATCAGTTCTGCCGCCTCATCCGTGTTTTCGGTTACGTAGGATACGGATGCCTGGTAAGCTTCCATGAAGTCTGCAACTGCTTCCGGATGCTCCTTGGCAAAGGCAGTGCGCACAACGGTAACACCTGTCACCAGTGTGCCCGCTGTTCCTTCGGACTTCTGGATTTTGTTCCATTCTTCGGTCAGGTCAAGTGCGGTGCGCAGCGTTTCTTTTTTCGTCTGTGCCGTCGTTACAAACGGCTGCGGCAGCATGGCGATTCCATCGGCATCTTCTGCAAGTGCTGCCACGCACTCGGCGTGTTCGCTCTTCCACTCGATCGTTACGTCCTCACCCGGTACGAGGCCGTTCTTTTCGAGGATATAATTCAAAGCATACTCCGGAGTTGCACCTTTGCCGCCCGCATAAATGGTTCTGCCTTTCAGATCCGCAATAGAATGTACGGTATCGCCGTCCTCGACGATATAAAGGACACCGAGCGTATTGACTGCGAGCACCTGCACGCCGCCGTTTGTCTTGTTGTAGAGTACGCTTGCAAGGTTCGCCGGAACCGCGGCGATATCCACCTCTCCCTGTACCAGTTTTGCGCTGACCTCATCCGGGGCAGCGGCAAGTTCAAACGTGTCCGCAGGTGACTCTTTGCTGTCGTTATCGCTCATCATTTTTACCATTCCCATGCTGGTCGGTCCTTTTAATGCAAGCACATGGACCAGTGTCTCATCTTCTGTTTCCGATGCCGCTGTGCTGCTCTCCGTCTTTGTCTCTGTCTGGCCGCATCCTGCAAACAGAAGTACCATTGCAAGAATCGCTGCCGCAAAGCCCATCTTTCTTTTCTTTTTCACTTTTGTCTCCACCTTGCTGTTCTTTTTAGTCTACCAGCTTGTCCAGTTCTTTTACATATTCTGTCTGGCTGGAAATCTTGTGTTTTGCCTGCGCCGCATATTTGTTGACTGCCGCCTGCGACTTTTTGATTGACTGCATCGTGCCGGCTCCTGCCACGCATCCGCCCGGACAGGCCATGCCTTCGAGAAGATAACCGTTGTACTTTCCGGCCTTTGCCATTGTCAGCAGTTTCCGGCATTCCTTCAGACCTTCTGCATTTGCCATCTTGATTTCGCGGTCCGGGTATTTTTCACGGATTACATTTTCCACAGATTTTGCAACGCCGCCGGAGACAGCAAAGTTTCTTCCGTCCACCGATGCATCGCTGACGCCGTCCGGATCTTCCTCAAGTGCACTCACATCTACCTGGCGCGCATCGAAAATGCCCGACATCTCTTCAAACGTCAGAACGAAGTCCACCTCACTGCGGACAGACCGGCGCATGGCCTCCAGTTTTTTCGCCGCACACGGTCCGACAAAGACAACCTTCGCATTCGGATTGTGTTTCTTGATCAGACGCGCCGTCAGCGTCATCGGGGTCAGTGCCATCGAGATACAGTTAGCGTAATCCGGGAACAGTTTCTTCGCCATTACAGACCAGGCCGGACAGCAGGATGTCGCCATAAACGGCAGTTTCTCCGGAACTTCGTTCACAAAATCCTCTGCCTCCTGTGCCGCACAGAGATCCGCTCCGATCGCAACTTCAAAGACATCCGCAAAGCCGAGCTTTTTCATCGCCGCACGCAGTTTTCCAGGCGTTACTTTCGGTCCGAACTGGCCGACAAACGCCGGTGCCAGCGCTGCATAGACGCGCTCTCCCGACTGGATCGCACGGATTACCTGGAAGATCTGGGATTTGTCCGAAATAGCGCCGAACGGGCAGTTGACGAGACACTGGCCGCAGGATACACATTTCTCGTAATCGATATCCGCTTTTCCGTTCTCATCTGAACCGATGGCATCCATTCCGCAGGCTCTCGCACACGGACGCTCCTGAATGATAATAGCCTGGTATCCGCATACCTTGGCACACTGACCACATTTGACGCATTTATCCTGATCAATATAGGATCGTCCATTGGTGCGGTCCAGCGTAATGGCCTTTTTCGGACAGACTTCCACGCACGGATGTGCAAGACATCCCTGACATCCCTCCGTGATCAGAACCCGTTTTTCATGACAGGCGTTGCATGCAAATTTGATGACATTAATGAGCGGCGGTGTATAATACGTCTCCGCCTGATCCGCCAGTTTGATATTGTCCGAGATCGGGGCGTGCTCTGCCGCGCTTCTGCACGGAAGTCCCATTGCAAGGCGAAGCCGCTCTCCTACAATCGCCCGCTCCAGAAACACATCATTTCTAAAATTTCCGACCTCACCGGGAATTACACGGTAAGGAATTTCTTCGATCGTCTTTTCCACCGGGGAGTCCACGTCATACGCCATTTTTGCAACTTCCGTAAAAATGGCATGGCGGATTTCCTGAATTCTTGTTTCTACTCCTCTCATTCTTTCTTCCTCCTGCCGTATTTTCCTCCGCATCTTTTCAGTTAAAATTTTTCCGCTTTCTATTACTATACTTGATTTCGAAAGTATTGTCATCTTTTTTCCGTATTTTTGCCGAAAAAATTTCGGTCTGCACAAAAAAGAACCTGCCGTCTCTGTATCATTTCACAGAAGTGACAGGTTTCTTATTTTTACCGCTCCCAGAGATCCGGGGCGAGTTCGTCTTTTTTCATACGCTGCATCAGTTCATCCACAGCCTGTTTCGGGTTTTTGTTTTCAAACAGAACCTGATTGACTGCCTGAATGATCGGCGTTTCGATTCCGAATTTTTTCGACAGAGTAAGACCCGCTTTTGCGGAATAGACGCCCTCGACGATCATCTGAACCTCATCCATCGCCTGCTGCATCGTTCTGCCCTGGCCGATCAGGTATCCGGCTTTCCGGTTCCGGCTGTGAACGGAAGCACACGTTACAATCAGGTCGCCGATACCGGAAAGACCGTAGAAGGTTTCCGCATGGGCGCCCATCGCCGTGCCGAGCCGTGCAATTTCCGCGATCCCGCGGGTAATCAGAGCCGCTTTCGTATTGTCGCCGTAGCCAAGACCATCCGCCGTTCCGGCTGCCAGTGCGATGACATTTTTCAGAGCTCCGCCAAGTTCAATTCCCGTGATGTCCGGGCTTGTGTAAACGCGGAAGACCGGACTCATGAACACATTCTGCACATACAGTGCGCTCTCGCGGTCATGCGCGCCGACAACGATCGTGGTCGGCAGGCCGCGGCCGACTTCCTCTGCGTGGCTCGGTCCGGAGAGAACAACGACATTCGCTCCCGGCACTTCCTCCTCGATGATCTGAGACATCGTCATCAGGGTATCGGCTTCCACGCCTTTTGCCACATTGACGATGAGCTGGCCGTCTGGAATATCCGCCGCATACTTTTTACATGTGGTTCGCACGTACGGGGATGCTTTTGCCATTACAAGGATGTCCTGTCCGGAAAGGGAGCCGCGCATATCGCAGGTGAATTTCATTTCATCCGGCAGTCTGACGCCCGGAAGCTTCGTCAGATGCTCTCTGTGTTCCTTTAAGCTCTTAATTTCCTTTTCATTTTCCGAGCAGATCGTCACGTCATGCCCGTTGCTGCAGAGCAGGAGGCCGAGGGCGGTTCCCCAGCTTCCTGCTCCGATGATGCTAATCTTTGCCATATTTTATTTCTCCGACTTTTTGGATAAATACGTTTTCCGCTCTGTTCCCGCGATGAGACGCTTGATGTTTGCACGGTGCTCCCAGAAGGCAAGCACGGCAAGAAGTGCGATCACCACGTACATCTCATAGAGATACGGCGGTTCCAGCGCAAAGCAGCCCGCCTGTCCCATGATAACGGCCATCGCAAAAAAGACAACGTAAACCATCATGGAACCGAGGGAAACATAGTGTGTTACTACAAGATTCAGGAAAAACAGCGCTGCACAGACCAGCGTGATTCTCCAGTCAAACGAGATAATCAGACCCGCGGTCGCAGCGATTCCTTTTCCGCCGCGGAAGCCTAAGTAAAACGGGAAGTTGTGGCCGAGAATCGTTCCAGCCGCAGCATACACCGTCAGCATTTTCAGCATTTCCGGGTGCGATGCACCGAAGATCAGGCGTACCGTCAGGACCGCCAGAATGCATTTGATGCAGTCGCCGGCAAGCGTGATGGCGCCTGCTTTTTTCCCTAAAGTCCGGAGCGCGTTGGTCGTTCCTGCGTTTCCGCTGCCGTGTTCCCGGATATCAATTCCCTTCGTCCTTCCATAAATATATGAGGTCTGAAAAAGGCCAAATGCGTATCCGATCAAAAGGCATATGATCCGTACCATAACTCTTTACTGCTCCTTCTCTTTTCGTTCTCTGATGATGAATTTCAGCGGTGTGCCGCGGAAGCCGAACGACTCTCTGATTTTATTCTCCAGATATCGAACGTAGGAGAAATGCATCAGTTCTTTGTCGTTGACGAAAATAACAAATGTCGGCGGTTTGACCGAAACCTGTGTCATGTAGTAGATTTTCAGTCGTTTTCCACGGTCTGACGGCGGCTGCTGCATTGCCATTGCCTCGGTCAGAATCTCGTTCAGGACACCGGTCTGTACACGCAGGTTCTGATACTGCAGAACCATATCGATCGTTTCAAACAGTTTCGGAAGACGCTGCCCGGTCTTTGCAGAGATGAACAAAAGCTCTGCATATGGCATGTAAGCCAGTGTATTTCTTACTTTTTCGGTAAAACGATAGATCGTCTTATCGTCTTTTTCCAGAGCATCCCACTTGTTGACGGCGATAATCATACCTTTTCCGCGCTCATGGGCGATACCGGCAATTTTTGCATCCTGCTCTGTGACACCCTCGGTTGCGTCAATCAGAAGGACAACGACATCGGCACGCTCTACTGCAGAGACGGTACGGATGATACTGTATCGCTCCAGCTCTTCTTTTATTTTATTTTTCTTCCGAAGACCTGCGGTATCAATAAAAATATACTCATTTTCATTGTGCATAATCGTGGTATCAATCGCGTCACGCGTTGTTCCGGCAATATCAGATACGATGACACGGTTCGATCCCAGCAGCTTGTTAACCAGGGATGATTTTCCTACGTTCGGCTTTCCTACGATGGCAATCCGTGGAATTTCACTCTCCTCCTCGTTTTCCATCTCCGGATCAAAGTATCCTGTCACCTCATCGAGCATATCGCCGATGCCGAGCTTTCCGGATGCGGAAATTGCATGCGGCTCCCCGATGCCAAGGTTATAAAATTCATATACATCCATCATCTGACGGTCAAAGTTATCTACCTTGTTGACAACGAGTACAACCGGCTTGCGGCTTCTTCTCAGCATGTCTGCCACTTTTGCATCCGCATCTACAAGTCCCTGACGGACGTCTGTGATAAAGATGATCACATTTGCGGTGTCAATGGCAATCTGCGCCTGGTCTCTCATCTGAGAAAGAATGATGTCTTTGGATTCCGGCTCAATACCACCGGTATCTACCAGTGTGAATTTGTGATTCAACCACTCTACATCGGCATAGATGCGGTCACGGGTTACACCCGGTGTGTCTTTTACAATCGAAATATTGTCTCCGGCTAATACATTAAACAGGGTGGATTTACCCACGTTCGGCCGGCCCACAATTGCTACAATCGGCTTGCTCATACATTGTTCTCCTTCTGTGTATCATCTCCTGGTTTTCCTCCACAACGGCTTTCACCAGGTCGCTGCCCGGCTCATCGATAATCTGTACCGGTGTTTTCAGGCGCTCTTCCACCTCTTCCACCGTCACATCGTCGAGAAAGACGTTTTTTCCCGAACGGAGCATGTTGCACGGAAGCAGCAGGCAGTCGCCAAGATCTCTTCCCTCTAACTGCTCCATCAGATCCTTTCCGGTAATCAGACCGGATACGGTAATGGATTCTCCAAAGAAATAGTTGATAATCGTGACAACCTCCGCCTGTACATTCGGATATTTTTCACGAATTTTCTGCATGTGTTTTTCCAACGACGGCGCCGCAGCTTTTCCGGTCGCAATCGTTACATGGCGGTGACGGTCATCCCCTTCTCGTTTCGAAAGTTCTTCCGCAACCTCGTCCTCCAGAAGCCGGAGCATTCCCACTCCGTTTTCCAGCTGGATATAGCCATCGTAATTTTCCTCCTCCGGGATCGGCTCTCCCGCCAGCAGATACCATTCATCACCAGCATGGATAAAGTGAAGTCCCCACTGTTCATACAGCTTTTTCTGCCATTTGTGAATCGTGGCAAGAACTTCTTTTGCATCCTCCCTGGTAAACGGTTCCAGAGGCTCCAGTCCGTCGCGGTACTTCGAAAGTCCGACCGGGACAACCGAAACACTTTTCAGATGCGGCAGATATTTTGACAGATCCGAAATACTGCGCTCCAGCTCTGCGCCGTCGTTGTATCCCTTGCAGAGCACAATCTGTCCATTCATCTCGATTCCCGCCTCGTAAAGGCGCTGGACCTTCGGAAAGATATTGCCCGCAAAACGGTTGTGCAGCATTTTGCAGCGGAGCTCCGGGTTCGTTGTCTGGAACGAAATATTGATCGGTGCCAGATGGTAGCGGATAATCCGGTCGATATCGTGGTCGCTCATGTTGGTCAGTGTAATATAGTTTCCCTGCAGGAAGGACAGACGCGAATCGTCATCCTTAAAATACAAGGTGGGACGCATTCCCGGCGGCATCTGATCGATGAAGCAGAAAATGCAGTTGTTGCTGCAGGAACGGTACTGATCCATGAACTCGTTCTCGAATATGATGCCGATTTCCTCGTCATACTCTTTTTCGATTTCCAGGTCCCATTCCTCGCCGTCCTTTTTCCGGATCGTGAGTTCCAGATACGTGTCGTTGGTCTGGAAGTGGTAATCGAAGACGTCCTCGATGATTTCCCCGTTCACGCGGAGCAGTTCATCGCCCGGTTCGAGTTCCAGTTCTTCGGCAATACTGCCCGGTTCTATTGTCTTGATAATGTGTTTCGTCTTGTTTTTCACAGATCTTACGTTTTGGCCTTTCCATTTACTTCTTTATAACTTCTCTTTGCCCAGTAAAAAGCGTGCTTTTTTTGCATACCTTCCGGACATTCATCCATTATAATAACAACAACCTGCACAAAAAGCAAGGATTCTTTCGTTTTTTGCTTGACGCGCCCTTTCCCAAGATGATATAAATAGGAAGTAAATGGTTTGTAAAAAATGTCGATTACTGGAGGTTTGTATGGCTAATTTAGATTTACTTGAAAATTCCATTCCGGTTGCTCCGTTAAAGCTCGCCGCTCTGCCGGGCAGCATGGAAATGGCAAAAAAAGTCGATGCGTATCTGGTTCAGTTCCGTAAAGAGCTCGCCGAGCGCCGCAACGGGGTTTCCTTTTCCGGATATTCTGAGGATTCTTTTCTGATTGACTGCGAGTGCCCGCGTTTCGGTTCCGGCGAAGCAAAAGGAAAGATCAACGAATCCGTCCGCGGTGCCGATCTTTACATCCTGGTTGATGTCTGCAACTACAGCATCACTTACAAGGTCTGCGGCTACGAGAACCACATGTCACCGGATGACCATTATCAGGATCTGAAACGTATCATCGCTGCTGCAACGGGAAAAGCACACCGGATCAACGTAATCATGCCTTTCATTTATGAAGGAAGACAGCATAAGCGCACCAAACGTGAGTCTCTCGACTGCGCACTTGCTCTGCAGGAGCTGATGAATATGGGCGTTTCCAACTTCATCACCTTCGACGCGCACGATCCTCGTGTCATGAATGCAATTCCGCTCGGCGGCTTTGACAACTTCATGCCAACCTACCAGTTTTTAAAAGCCCTTCTTCGTTCTGTTCCGGATCTGACGATTGACAACGATCATCTGATGATCATCAGCCCGGACGAGGGAGCGATGGCGCGTGCCGTATACTTCTCCAACGTGCTCGGCGTCGATATGGGTATGTTCTATAAGAGAAGAGATTACTCCACCATCGTAAACGGAAAGAACCCGATCGTGGCACATGAGTTTCTCGGTGATTCCGTAGCAGGAAAAGATGTTGTCATCATCGACGATATGATCTCCTCCGGTGAGAGTATGCTCGACGTTGCAAAACAGGTCAAAGAGCGCGGCGCTGACCACGTCTTTGTCTGCACCACCTTCGGCCTCTTCACCGATGGTCTGGAGAAATTCGATGCTTACTATGAGAAAGGCTATATCAGCAAAGTCATCACCACCGACCTGACCTACCGTACACCGGAACTCGTTTCCCGTCCTTGGTATGAGCCGGCTGAAATGAGCAAATATATGGCAAGCATCATTGATACGCTTAACCACGACGTATCCGTTGCAAAAGTACAGTCTACGACAGAGAAAATCAATAAGCTGCTGGCAAAACACAGATAATCGATTTTGTGTCCGCCGGATGCATACAGCAAAAAAACGGATCTGTTTTTTCCAGGTCCGTTTTTTGATGCTTTCTATTCTGTTTTCGATCCTGTTTTCAGACCAGGGAAAGGAATGCCGCGAGGTTTCCTCTTTTTCCCTTCGATGCACGGTGGGAATACAGGAAATCCGGGTTGCAGCAGGTGCAGAGGTTCGGCAGATGAATCTGCTTCTCCGGCACTCCTGCTGCAAGAAGGATCTGATGATTCGCCTCCCAGAGATTTAACTGGTATTTTCCATCTGGTTTTCCGTAGAACAGTTTCTCATGCAGTGTTTCCGGGAATGCTGCCCGGAACTCTTCGATCACGTCACCGCTCACCTCGTAGCAGTCCTGGCAGATCGACGGGCCGACGGCTGCGATCACATCTTTTGCTTCTGTTCCAAACCGTTCGTGCATCGCATCGAGCGTTGCCTGTCCCATCTTGTGGACCGTTCCACGCCAGCCGGAATGTGAAAGTCCAATTGCACGGTGCACCGGGTCGACAAAGTAGAGCGGCACGCAGTCCGCATAGAATGTCGCAAGTACGACGCCCGGCTCGTCAGTGATCATACCGTCAATATCATGAAAATCGCGGTCTCTTGTCACGCCGCTGCCGCAGTCTGCTTTCGTCACATAACGGACCTTCGTCGTGTGTGCCTGATCGGAGGTAACAATGTTTTCCACTTCAAACCCCGCCGCCTCACAGAATCTTCTGTAATTCTCCCGCACATTCGCCGGATCGTCGCCGCGCGAAAAGCTGAGATTCATGCTGGAAAGATGTTCCTTACTCACCCCGCCGATCCGTGTGGAAAATGCATGGCGGATGCCCTCAATTTTCTCAATCGCCGGCCAGGTCAGATAGACCACGCCGTTTTCCGCCTCGTTGACATGCATCGTTTTTTTATCGTTTTGTTTCCATTGAATTGGTATCATAAAAACTCCCTTCCTACCAGCCGCTCCCCTGATAATAAAACGCGTTCGCATAGACGCGGATCTCCTCCGGTGTCTCTGCCACGACGTCGAAACGGCAGGGCACATCCATCGGGATCTGGTGGAGCATGCGGTAGTAATCTGCTGTTTTTGAAATTTTCTTCTGTTTCTTTCCATCCACGGCGCTTGTCGGGTCTCCGGCTGTCCGGCCGGTGCGGTATTTTACTTCGATAAAAATGTATGTGTCGTCCTGTTTTGCGATCAGGTCGATCTCACCGAAGCGGCACCGGAAATTCCGCACCAGGATGTGATATCCCAGACTTTCCAGATATTCTGCCGCACGGCTCTCCTGTCTCGTTCCTACTTCCCGCTGGTTCAAATGCGATACCCTCTCCTTTTTTGATGCGGTGCCTTTACACGAAATGGCCGATAAACGACTGCCGGTGGATCGGTGACGGGCCGATTTCTTTTAAAGCAGCGATATGCTCTGCCGAACCGTAGCCCTTGTTCGATGCAAAACCGTAGCCCGGAAGCACCTTGTCGTACTCTTCCATCAGGCGGTCCCTTGTCACCTTCGCAACAATACTTGCCGCCGCAATCGAAACACTCTTGGCATCTCCCTTGATGATCGGCACCTGGCGGATGTCCACCTGCGGGATTTTCACCGCATCGTTTAAGAGTACATCCGGCTTCACGGAAAGCTTGCTGATCGCCTCCCGCATCGCCTCGTACGTTGCCTGTAAAATATTGATCTCGTCGATCCGCGCCGGGGAGGCATAGCCGATGCCGACGGCCACTGCCTCGCGCATGATCACATCGTACAGCTCGTCGCGTTTTTTGGCCGTCAGCTGCTTGGAATCGTTCAGATACAGGATTTTACTGTCACGCGGCAGAATGACCGCACCTGCGACCACAGGGCCCGCCAGAGGGCCTCTTCCGACCTCGTCGATGCCGCAGATCCAGCCAAGATCCTCATATTTGTGCTCGTAGATCTTCATCTGTTCCGTGCGCTCGCGCTCTTTTTTTAAGGCCTCTTCCTGTTTCTGGTATTTTTGAATCAGATTTTGTACGCCGGCACGGGAATCCTCTTCGTATTCCAGATAAAGGGCGGGCAGCTCCGTCTCCGAAGCTGCCGCAAAAATTTCCCGTATGGCGGATATCGATTGTTTTTTCTCTGTCATCGTTGTTCTCCGCATTTTTTATTTTGATAAATCCATTTATTCCGGTTTTTCCAGCGTGATTCTGCCGAGCTTTCCGCTCCGGAAATCATCCATCAGAAGCCGTGCTGCTTTTTCGTAATCGAGCTCATTTCCCTTTTTCAGGCATCCGCGCACACGCGCAATCTCACCCAGGATTTCCACACGATCCGTCACACCTTCAAAGCCAAAGCGTTTCTCCAGCGTTCCCAGATACTCTGCCGTCAGATAATCGATGACGGACAGCGCCAGCTCCTCCACGTTCAGGATCTCATCGTTGATGGAACCGATCATCGCAAGATGCAGTCCCACCTGCTGGTCCTCAAACTTCGGCCACAGGATACCAGGTGTGTCCAGAAGCTCCAGCTGTTTGCTCAGACGGATCCATTGTTTTCCCTTCGTGACGCCCGGTTTGTTTCCGGTCTTCGCACAGGCTCTGCCCGCATACGCATTGATAAATGTCGATTTTCCGACGTTCGGAATACCGACAACCATCGCGCGGACCGGACGGTTCAGGATGCCGCGTTTGCGGTCGCGCTCGATTTTCTCTTTGCAGGCCTCCTGTACGGCGCTGTTGATCGCTTTCATGCCGGCTCCGGAACGGGAATTGACCTTCACAACAGAATATCCCTTTCCCTTGAAATATTCCATCCAGGCATCGTTTCCGCGCTCATCGGCAAGGTCCGATTTGTTCAGCAGGATCAGCCGTGCTTTGTTCTTTCCAAGTTCATCTATATCCGGGTTGCGGCTCGCTGCAGGAACTCTCGCATCGACCAGCTCAATCATCAGGTCGATGAGCTTTAAGTCTTCCTGCATCTGTCTGCGGGCCTTCGTCATATGACCCGGGTACCACTGATAATTCATGTTTCTTCTCCTTCTATGCTGCGTTTACACGAAACCGATTTTCTTCCACGGCGAAATCGTAAACCAGAGCTTTCCGACAATGCGGTCCGAATCCACGAGTCCCATGCCGTTGTGGCGGCTGTCCTCGCTGTTGTTCCGGTTGTCGCCGAGTACAAAGTACTGTCCCTTCCCGACCGTGATCGGCTCGGAGGCAAGTCCCGCGTTTGTGATGGCCGGAAATTCATCTTTTTCATTATAGACTTCCCCGTTGATGAGGATCTGTCCGTCTTTGATCTGTACCGTCTCGCCCGGCAGCGCAATCACACGCTTGATGTGGATGCTCGCCTTCTTGTCCTCACTCGTCCGGAACGCGATGATATCCCCGCGTTTCGGAGAACTTAAGCGGTACCAGGCGGAGTCCATCAGCACACGCTCCCCCGGCACGAGAGTCGGCTCCATCGAACCCTCCTGCACCACGACACTTCTGCAGAAAAACCAGGAAAATGCCGCGGCAAGAAGAATCGCCGCAATAATTTCCAGAATCCATACAAACGTGGAACGGATCTTTTTCTTGTAGAAATATTCCTTTACATATCTGGTATTCATACCCATAGTGTAATTCTCCGTAAGACAAAACCGGAGAAACACAATTGCTCATGTTCCTCCGGCCATCCTTTTAACGACTTATTATTTTACCAGCTCTTTCACTTTCGCTGCTTTACCAACACGGTCTCTTAAGTAGTTCAGTTTCGCACGTCTTACTTTACCACGTCTGATAACTTCTACTTTCTCAACGTTCGGAGAGTGTACCGGCCATGTTTTCTCAACGCCTACGCCGTTGGAGCTCTTACGAACGGTGAAGGTCTCTTTGCTTCCGCCGCCCTGTCTTTTCAGGACAACGCCTTCGAATACCTGGATACGCTCGCGGTTACCCTCTTTGATTTTACCGTAAACTTTAACGGTATCACCAACGCGGAACTCCGGTGCTTCTGCTTTTAACTGTGCATCTTCGATTTTCTTAATAATGTCGTTCATTTCTTTATCTCCTTTTTTTACCCTGGATGTTCTTAATGCCTTTTTGCAACAGCGGACCATCTCTTTACTCACAACAAGATATATTATACTATAATGCATCCGCAGATGCAAGTATTTTTTTCACTTTCCATTCGCCGCTGTA
>ENA-OVGQ01000960-OVGQ01000960.1-human-gut-metagenome-genome-assembly--contig:-NODE-960-length-34133-cov-7.899994_pt1 | contig 34133 bp, 34 predicted proteins | sample MGYA00237774_ERZ505427 | MGnify/ENA primary metagenome ERZ505427 (study PRJEB26158, sample SAMN06016404) | human gut metagenome | biome: human gut; feature: ankylosing spondylitis patient; material... | reverse complement strand
CCCCCGACCTGCTGATTACAAATCAGCTGCTCTACCAGCTGAGCTACACCAGCGTCTGACCAGCGAAGATTATATTACCAGACTCCACCCCGTTTGTCAACAGAAATTTTCGCCTCCGGCGGGAATTTTTTACATAAACCGGCACCGACACCACATTCACCCATGCACACAGGAGATAGGAGGCAGTTGATATGACGATGCAGGAATTGTCCCCGCAGTATGCCCGGCAGGCGGAGGCCGTGTCCCGGCGGCTGCGGGAGCTGCGCCATCAGGCGCTGACGGAGGGGGACCCGGAGCGGGTCCAGGCCCTGCGCCGCAGACAGCAGGAGCTGCGGCCCCTGCTGCAGGAGGCCCGGGAGCTGGCGGAGCACACCGCCCATTATTATGACAGGGGGTACATAAGACGTGAAAAATACCGCATCTGACCTGGCAGGCCTGCCCTATGATCCGCTGAGCATGGCCAGTCTGCAGCTCTGGAAGCAGGAGAACCAAGAGGACAACCGCCCCCGGATCGAGCGGCTGCTGCGGAACCTCCCCATGGCCATGGAGGAGGAGCTGACGCCCCGTCAGCGGCAGATCATGCGCATGCGCTATTCCCGGAACATGTCCGTCACCCGCATTGCCCAGGAGCTGGGCATCAACAAGGCCACCGTTTCCCGGACCCTGTCCCGCAGCACCTGGAAGCTGTACCGCAGCCTGCGGTACAGTCTGTAAAAAAACTTACATTTTCCCCGGAAAAGCCTTGACTTTTCCGGGGAAAACCTTATAATGCCTATACTGTACGCGCGGTTTATATGGGGCCTGTGTCTGTCCGGCGGACAGGTGGTCCCCTGCGGGATAGAGGGAAAAGACAGACGAGAAAGGGTGGTATCTCCTATTATGTTAGATAAGCTTGTGCACAATCGCTGGCCCCGGGTGGGGGCGGCACTGTTCGGGTCGCTGCTGCTGGCTCTGGCCATCAATCTGTTCATCGTGCCCCAGCACCTGTACACCAGCGGCCTGCTGGGCCTGTGCCAGGTGATCCGCACCCTGCTGGACACCAGGCTGGGCATCCGCTTCAGCAACTTCGACCTGGCGGGCACGCTGTACCTGCTGGCGAACCTGCCGCTGCTGCTGCTGGCCTACAAGACCATGGGCCGGACCTTCGTGGTGAAGCTGGCTTTGTGCACGGTGTCCAACTCCCTGTTTCTTTCCATCATCCCCATTCCGGCGGAGCCCATCATCCCGGATATGCTCACCAGCTGCCTGGTGGGCGGCATCCTGGCGGGCTTTTCCAACGGCCTGGTGCTGACCTGCGGCGCCTCCTGCGGCGGGCTGGACATTCTGGGGCTGTATCTGTCCAAAAAGGGCCGGGGCTTCACGGTGGGCAAGTTCTCCCTGCTGTTCAACGCCGCCCTGTATACCCTGTGCCTGATCCTGTTCAGCGCCCCCACGGCCATCTATTCCGCCATTTACACGGTGTTCAACGCCCTGTTTGTGGACCGGGTGCACCAGCAGAACATCACCACCCAGGTGCTCATCGTCACCAAACTCCGGGACCTGGAGCCTTTCTGGGAGCTGGGGCGGAAGATGGACCGGGGCATCACCTACTGGACCGGCCACGGCGCCTACACCGGCGATGAGGTGCAGATTCTCTGCATCTGCCTGTCTAAGTACGAGATCGAGACTTTGCAGCAGGAGGTCCAGAAAATTGACTCCCACGCCTTCTTCATGATGCAGGAGGGCGTACATACCCGGGGCAACTTCAAGCGGCACCTGAACCCCTGACGGCCCATACCCATCAACATACCGGGAGCCCGGCGCACCGCGCCGGGCCCCTTCGTTTTTATCGCCCCTTGCCCGAAGCCGCCGGATGTGCTACACTGATAAGGAATCGTACACACGGAGGACCCCCGCATGAAACGTATTGCCAGTATCCAGGATATCTCGTGTCTGGGCCGCTGCTCGCTGACGGTGGCGCTGCCGGTGATCTCCGCCATGGCGGTGGAGTGCGCCATCGTACCCACGGCGGTGCTCAGCACCCACACCATGTTCCCCGGCTTCATCAGCCGGGACCTGTCGGACCAGCTGCTGCCCATCGCCCGCCACTGGAAAAGCCAGAACGTGACCCTGGATGCCATCTGCACCGGCTATCTGGCCTCCCCCCGGCAGACGGAGGAGGTCTGCGACTTTTTCGACCTGCTGGCAGGGCCGGACACCCTGCTGTTCGTGGACCCGGCCATGGCCGACGGCGGACGGCTGTACAGCGGCTTCGGCCCGGACTTTCCGGCGTATATGCGCCGGGTGGTAAGCCGGGCCCATGTGGCGGTGCCCAACGTGACGGAGGCCTGCTTGCTGACGGACACCCCCTACCGGGAGACGGAGGACCTGTCCTGGTGGCGGGACCTGCTGCGGCGGGTGGGGGACCTGGGGCCCCGCTGCCCGGTGCTCACCGGGGTGCCCTTCGGGCCGGACCGCCTGGGGGTCATGGCCCTGGACCCGGAAAGCGGCGGCATCTTCCAGTATCACACCCCCCGGGTCCACGACCACTTCCACGGCACCGGCGACATCTTCTCCGCCGCCTGCGCCGGGGCCATGGTCCGGGGCAAGGGGCTGCCCGACGCCCTGCGCCTGGCGGCGGATTTCACCCTGGCCTGTATTCAGGCCACCCAGCGGGACCCCAACGCCCCCTGGTACGGGGTGGAGTTTGAGAAGGCCCTGCACCTGCTGCCGGGGCTGCTGGAGCGGTGATTTCCCCCCTGCCCCGGGAGGTTTTCCGGAAATTTTGCTGAAAATCCCTAAAAATATAGTTGTCAGAACCGGCAAAATATTATATAATCCATATGTTGAACGAATGCACGGCGGGAAAAGCCGCGCTTGCACAGAAAACGAAGGGAGAACAACCATTATGACTGCCAACGACATCCGCAACATCGCCCTGCTGGGCCACGGCGGCTCCGGCAAGACCTCTCTGGCCGAGCAGATGCTCTTTATGACCAAGGGCACCGACCGCCTGGGCCGCACCGCCGACGGCAACACCACCTGCGACTATGACGCCGAGGAGATCAAGCGCCAGATTTCCATTTCCCTGGCCTTTGCTCCCGTGAATTATAAGGGCGTGAAGATCAACGTGATGGACGCCCCCGGCAACTTCGACTTCTCCGGCGAGGCTCTGTCCGCCATCCGCGCCGCCGAGTGCGCCGTGCTGGTGGGCGCCGCCAAGGACGGTCTGTCCGTGGGCATGGAGCGCTCCTGGAAGATGCTGGGCAAGAAGCCCCGGATGATCTTCATCAACCGCACCGACGAGGACAACAGCGACTACGCCTCCTGCCTGGACGCCCTGAAGGGCAAGTTCGGCCAGGCCATCGCCCCCATCGTTGCCCCGGTCATCGACGGCAACAAGAAGGTCACCGCCATTGTGGACCTGCTGCACAACACCGCCTATGAGGTCAAGGGCGGCAAGGCCGCTGCCTGCGCCATCCCCGCCGACATGGCCGACGAGGTGGAGGCCCTGCGCGCCGAGCTGATGGAGGCCGCCGCCGGCGCCGACGAGGAGCTGATGGAGAAGTTCTTCGACACCATGGAGCTGTCCGCCGAGGATATGGCCAAGGGCCTGAAGATCGGCGTCCGGGACGGCAGCGTCTGCCCCGTGCTGTGCGGCTCCGCCAACACCGGTCTGGGCGTGGAGATGCTGCTGCAGACCATCCTGGACCTGGCTCCCGTGGCCACCGATATGCCCGCCGAGGCCGCTCAGGATGACGACGGCAACGACATCGAGGTGGCCTTCGATCCCAACGGCCCCACCGCCGCCATCGTGTTCAAGACCATCTCCGACCAGTACGGCAAGTATTCCATGATCAAGGTCATCCGCGGCAAGGTCACCGGCGACATGGCCCTGTATAACCCCACCACCGGCAACACCGAGAAGCTGGGCCGCCTGTATGTCATGAAGGGCAAGAAGGGCGAGGAGACCAAGGAGATCTGCTGCGGCGACATCGGCGCCATCGGCAAGATGGACAAGGTCAAGACCGGCGACACCCTGTGCGACGCCAAGAACATCGTCCGCCTCCACGGCATGGACTATGCCCAGCCCTGCTACAGCCGCGCCATCTCCCCCAAGACCAAGCAGGAGATCGAAAAGCTGGGCACCGGCCTGAACAAGCTCAACGAGGAGGATCCCACCTTCCACGTGGTCAACAACGCCGAGACTCACCAGACCGTGATCTCCGGCGCCGGCGATATCCAGATCGACGTGCTGTGCGCCAAGCTGAAGACCCGCTTCGGCGTGGACGCTGAGCTGTCCGCCCCCCGGGTCGCCTACCGCGAGAAGATCCGCTCCACCGTCCGCAAGCAGGGCCGTTATAAGAAGCAGACCGGCGGCAGCGGCCAGTTCGGCGACGTCCATATCATTTTCGAGCCCCAGACCGAGCAGGAGGATATGATCTTCGAGGAGAACGTGTTCGGCGGCTCCGTGCCCAAGAACTACTTCCCCGCCGTTGAAAAGGGCCTGCGCGAGAGCTGCCAGCACGGCGTGCTGGCCGGCTATCCCGTGGTGTTCCTGAAGGCCACCCTGGTGGACGGCTCCTATCACCCGGTGGACTCCTCCGAAATCGCCTTCAAGCTGGCCGCCAACCTGGCCTTCAAGGCCGCTCTGCCCGAGGCCAAGCCCGTGCTGATGGAGCCCATCGGCGAGCTGAAGGTCACCATTCCCGACAGCTACCTGGGCGACGTGATGGGCGACCTGAACAAGCGCCGGGGCCGCGTCATGGGTATGAACCCCACCGGCGACGGCGAGCAGGTGCTGGAGGCCGAGGTCCCCATGGCCGAGATGATGAGCTATGCCATCGACCTGCGCTCCATGACCCAGTCCCGCGGCACCTTCACCTTCAACTTCGTCCGCTACGAGGATTGCCCCGCCGCGGCCCAGGAGAAGGCCATTGCCGAGGCCAAGGCTCTGGCCGAGGCTGAGTAAGTCTCCCCCCTAATACGTATCCAAGGCCCCCGGCGAAAGCCGGGGGCCTTGTTCTGTCCTGGGGATTATTGACTTTCCCCGGTGGGTAAACTATAATAGGCTGCGGCAAGAGTTTCTTCAACCGTTCCGATTTTCCGTCGGACAGACCCATCGGGGGCTTTATTTATGAATTATCGCATCATTTTCCATATGGCGGGACGGGTCCTGCTGGCGGAGGCGGGGCTGCTGGTCCTGCCGCTGGCGGTGTCCCTCCTGTATCGGGAGGACTGCGCCTGGGCGGTGCTGGCCTCCATGGCCGTGGCCGCCGTTCTGGGCGGGCTGCTGACGCTGCTGGCCCGGCCCCGCAGCCACAAGTTCTTCAGCCGGGAGGGATACATCATCGTGGCCCTGGCCTGGGTGCTGCTGTCGGCGGTGGGGGCCCTGCCCTTCTGGTTCAGCCGGGAGATTCCCTCCTATGCCGACGCATTTTTTGAGACGGTCAGCGGCTTCACCACCACCGGGGCCTCCATCCTGACGGACGTGGAGGCCATGAGCCACGGGCTGCTGTTCTGGCGCAGCTTCACCCACTGGGTGGGCGGCATGGGGGTGCTGGTGTTCATCACCATGCTCTCCGGCAGCACCGACCGCTCCATGAACATTCTCAAGGCGGAGATGCCCGGCCCGGTAAAGGGCAAGCTGACCCCCCGGACCCGGGACACCGCCCGGGTGCTGTACCTGCTGTATTTTCTTATCACGGCGGTGCTGGTGGGCATGCTGCTGCTGGGGGGTATGCCCCTGTTTGACAGCCTGGTCCACGCCTTCGGCACCGTGGGAACCGGCGGCTTCGGCATCAGGGCCGACTCCATTGCCTCCTACTCCCCGTATATCCAGGGGGTCATCACCGTTTTCATGATCCTCTGCGGCATCAACTTCAACCTCTATTATCTGCTGTTGCTGCGCCAGTGGCGGGCGGCCCTGCGCAGCGACGAGCTGTGGACCTATCTGGGACTGGCAGTCGTGGCCACCGGCGTTATCACCCTGGACCTGCGGGGGGTGTACGGCGGTCTGGGCACCTGCCTGCGGCAGGCGGCGTTCCAGGTCAGCTCCGTCCTCACCACCACCGGCTATGCCACGGCGGACTTTGACCTGTGGCCGGGACTGTCCCGGGCCATCCTGTTCGCCCTGCTGTTCATCGGCGGCTGCGCCGGGTCCACCGCCGGCGGTCTGAAGGTGTCCCGGGCCATGATCCTGCTGCGCACCATCCGGCGGGAGGTGAACCGCCTGGTCCATCCCCGGCGGGTCACCGCCGTCCGCTGCGACGGCAAAGCCCTGAGCAGCGAGGTCCAGCGGGGCGTCAGCATCTATTTCGCCCTGTACTGTCTGTGCATCCTGATCACCTTCCTGTGCCTCAGCGGGGAGCCCTTCTCTCTGGAGACCAACCTGTCGGCGGTGGTGTCCTGCTTCAACAACGTGGGTCCGGGCCTGGGGGCCGTGGGCCCCGCCGGAAGCTACGCCGGGTATTCCGTCCTGTCCAAGCTGCTGCTGTCGGCGGCCATGCTGATGGGGCGGCTGGAGATCTATCCCATGCTGGTGGCCCTGTCCCCCTCCGTCTGGAGGAAGGACTGATTTCATGCAGGACAAACGCGGGACGCGCCGGGTTATTCCGGTGCGTCCCGCGTTTTTGCTATGCAAAAGCATAGCAAAAAATAGAATGTGCCATTCCCTCGCCCCTTCGGGGCAACCGGGAATGATGCACAAAACTTCATGCACAGAAGATTTTGCCTGTTTTCGCGGTGCGCCGCACAGTGCATGAAGTTTTATGCCCGGCTGCTTCACAGCCATTTTTTCCACTTGAAGATCACCAGCTCCACCAGAATGCACACCGCGCTGACGATGCACACGGCCAGATACCCGTGCCGGGCGGTGAGCTCCGGCATGTTCACAAAGTTCATGCCGTACCACCCGGCGATCAGGGACAGGGGCAGAAACACCGTGGTAACGATGGTCAGGATCTTCATGATCTGGTTCTGCCGCATGTCCAGTTGGGTCTGGTGCATTTCACGCAGCTGTAAGGCGTACTCCTTCTCCTGCTCCGTGGCGGACAGCAGCCGCTGGGCCCGGCCCGTCAGGTGGTCGAACAGCCGGGAGGCGTGGGGGTCGCCCTCCTCCGTCTCCTCCGACAGCACCGCAAACAGGTCGTCCAGCTGCTCATAATACGCCGCGAACACCGACAGCTCCCGGCGGATGCGGAACAGCTTCTTGTCCAGGTCCTGGGCCTGGTCCTGCATCAGGGCCTCCTCCAGGGCTGTCAGCCGCTTTTCGTATTTCTGCAGGGTGGGCATGTCCTCCTGCAGAAGCCGGGCAAACAGCTCCGCCAGCGCCTGAGCCGGGGTCCCGGCCTCCAGGTCGTCCGCCAGGCCCCGCAAAAACTCCCCGTCCTCCGCCAGCAGCAGCCGCCGCTGGGTCAGATAGAATCCGAAAAAGTGCTTCTCGCCGGTGGGGGCCATGGGCCGGGGCATGGCATAGGTCCCGGCGGCCCCGCCGCCCTTGAGCCGCTCCGCCCGGCAGAAGGCGCCGCCGGAGGGGGCAATGCGGTGCTGCTCCAGCTGGGGATACCGCTGGCGCAGCTGATCAAAGGTCACCAGCTCCACGCAGGATGCGCACATCTCGCCCATGGCCTTACAGGAAAAACTTCCGGTGCAGGGACCGGCGCAGGGGCTTGCACACGGCAATGATCAGCAGCATGGCCCCCAGCAGCACCCCCGCCGCCAAGGGATAGAAGGACCAAATGAACGTGTGATGCAGCCCGAAGGTCAGGTTCAGCAGGAACTCGATGAGCACCGCCAGGCCGCCTCCGGCTATCAGCGCCCCGCCGAAGATATACAGGTGCCCCCGGCTCAGATACCGCAGCAGCGTCACCACCGTAGTCACCAGAACCCCGATGGTCCCCGTGACCGGAAGGGCGAAGGTCAGGAACCAGTGTCCGCCGGTGGCGAAGTTGATATACAGCAGATACAGCCCGATGGCCACAAAGTCCGCCGGGACGAAGATCACCGGGTTGGGCTTTCTGAACCACAGGGGCAGCACCGCCAGGATGTACAGCAGCGCCACGCCCCCTGCGGCGTACCCGGACCACAGGATGGCCCCGTTGACGCTCCAGTCGCACAGGATGCAGATCACGATGGGCAGCACCGCCAGCATGGTCAGGATGAACAGCGCTCCGGAGCGGTTCACCTCCTCGGGATGGCCCATGGGGTCCGGCGGAAAGGGAGGCTCCCCCTGCTGCCGGGGCATATCCGGGTGAAACACCCGGGTCCCGCACAGGGGACACACGGTTTCGCTGTCGGCCAGCTCCACGCCGCAATTGATGCAATACATATCGGACACTCCTTTCCCTTATCCCCGGCCCCGGCGGTTGCTCTCCACCTTCACAGGCAGACCCAGCCGCTGCAGGACCCGGTAAAAATGCAGCTCCAGCTCCGGCTCCTGGATGCTGCGGATGCAGTTGATATACATGGTTCCGTTCCAGGACACCACGCCGCAGTCGTGGGGCGCGGCGGCCTGAACGCCGATGATGAAGTCCAGCCTCTGCACATACGGGGCCATGGCCTCCGGCAGCTCCACCGCCCCCAGGTTTGACAGGCACAGACAGGACTTCCGCTCGCCCACGGCGTTAAACACCGCCTTCATGGCAATGTTTTTGATGAACAGGGGCATCACCTTCAACACCGGGGACTTCTCGCTGGCCACATTGGCGGCGAACTTGGAGCGCAGGGTGTGGGTGTTGTTCTCCAGGCCCATCCGGTGGTGCACGGCGGCGCAGATCTCGGAGAAGGTATAGTCCCCGGTGCGGGGATCGATCTCCGGGGTGATATACGAGGCAAAGTTCCGCAGGCTGCGGCTGGGGAACAGGGTCCGCAGGTTCACCGGCAGCAGCACCTTCACCGGCTTGCGGCGGCTGCGCCTGGGCACCTTCTCCGCCTGCAGGTCGGCGATGGCCTGCATCATGGCGGCGCACAGCAGCTCCGTAACGGTTACGCCATACTGCCTGGCACAGGCGCGGACCCGGTCCACCGGCGCCATCATGGTCACCAGGTTCTTATATCCGTCCTTTTCCGGGGTGCCGCTGAGGTGATAGGCGGTGCTCTCCGCCCGGCTGGCGGCAACGTCCCCGGCATAGCGCAGGAAGCTGTCCTCCAGCTCCTGGGGGCTTGGCTCCTCCAGCCGGCCCAGAACGCCCTTTTCCGCCGGAACGGTGATGCCGTATTTCTGGCACAGATACTCCGCCACCAGGGTTTTCAGGAAGATGAGCCCCCCGGTGCCGTCGGTGACGGCGTGGAAAAACTCCACTGCCACCCGGTTGTGATACACCAGCACCCGGAAGGCGCAGCGCCGCACCTGGCCGAAGGGAACGTGGGCCAGGGGGCAGCTCTTTTCCGGCTGGATTTCCGGGGGCTGGGGGATCTCCTCCAGATAGTACCAGAACACCCCCCGCCGCAGCCGCACGGCCATGGACGGGAACCGCCGCACCGTCACGTCCAGGGCCGCCCGCAGCACGGGCACGTCGATGGGCTCCGTCAGGGTGGCGGACAGGCGGAAGAAGTTGTTCCAGTTCCGGCGCTTGGCGGCGGGATAGATCTTGGCGGCGTTGTCCAGCCGCATCCACCGCAGGCTCCGGGCCGGGGACAGGGTCCGGTCCAGGAAGTGGTTGATGGCCTCAAAATCCTGCTCCATATTCTCGTTCAGGCAGTACAGCACATAGGCGTGCCACCGCTCCGGGGCGATGTGCAGCCTGCTGCGGCACCCGGCGGCCAGGAGCTTTTCATGCAGGGCCCGGGTGTCGTCCAGCATCACCTCGTCCCCGCCCACAAACAGCAGCGACGGCGGCAGGCCCGTCAGGTCGCCGAACAGCGGCGAGCACAGGGGGTCCGTGGGGTTCTCCGTATAGCACCCCGCGTAAAACTGCAGCAGCTCCGGGGTCATGGAGGGGTCGTTTTCCCGGTTCTCCCGATAGGAATCCCCGGAGCCGGTCAGGTCCGTCCAGGGGGAAATGCCGATCAGGCCGCAGGGCAGCTCCATGCCCAGCTCCTTCAGCTTCAGGCACAGACAGTAGATCAGCCCGCCTCCGGCGGACTCCCCGGCCAGCATGATCTGCCCCGGCTCATAGCCCTTCTGCAGCAGGTATTGATAGCTCTCCAGCGCGTCGTCCAGGGCCGCCGGATACGGATGCTCCGGGGCCAGGCGATAGGCCGGGCAGAACACCCGCACGCCGCACTCCGAGGCCAGGGCGGCGGCAAAGCCCTTGGCGTATTCCAGACTGCCGCAGGTATAGCCCCCGCCGTGGAGATACAGGATCACCCCGGTGCGGCGCTGGTCCTTGGGCATGACCCACGCCCCCTGAAAATGTTCAAAATCGTGGTCCCGCACCAGCACCTCCCGCCGGTGCAGGGCGGTCATCAGCTCGCCCAGCTTGTCCTGGCCCTTCCGGGTGGCCTCCAGAGACAGGCCCGCCACAAAGGGCTTGAAAAAAGACAGCTGCGAGCGAACCAGCTTTGCGTGCAGCTCCATGCAATGTCGTTCCTTTCCTGAAAATCTTCTGAACCCTTTTATTATACCAGTTATCCCGCGTCTTCACAAGGCGTGAAGGCCGCAATTTTTTCCCGTTGCGTTTTCCCGCCGGAGACGCTACAATAGCCTGGGCGGGACATCCGCCGGATTTTCAATTGCGTTTGTGGAGGGATTTTCATGCACAAATATGCCTTGGTGGTCATCGACATGCAGCGGGGCTTTCTGGACCCGTCCAGTCCCCTGTATATCGCCGGGGCGGCGGCCACGGTGCCCGCCTGCGCCCGGGCCATCGACTGCTGCCATCGGGCCGGGGTGCCGGTGGTGTTCGCCGTGCGGCACTATCGGACGGACGGGTCCGATGTGGAGCGGGCCCGATACGACGTGTGGGCCAAAGGCGGGAAGCCCCTGTCCGAGGCATGCCCGGCGTCCATGTCCGACGCCTGGCCGGAGGAGTTCCGCCGGGCCCCGGTGGACTACGTCATCGTGAAGCCCCGGTTTTCCGCCTTTTTCCACACGGAGCTGGACCTGATCCTCCGCCGCCTGGGGGTGGACACGGTGCTGCTGGCCGGGACCACCACCCCCAACTGCATCCGCTCCACCTTTTACGACGCCCTGTCCCTGGACTATGACGCCGTGGTGCTGTCGGACTGCACCTCCTCCGTGACCCCCGCCGTGCAGCAGGCCAACCTGGCGGATATGCAGCGGGTAGGGGGCCGGGTCATGACGGCAGCGGACCTGGAGCAGCTGCTGGGCTGACCCGCGCACCAACTTATCCGCCGCCTGCGGGCGGCAAACTCCGCGATGCTTTTTGACAAGCTGAGGAATCCCTCCGGCCCAGGCCGGAGGGATTCCTGTTTCCGCAGGGGCGGACAAATCTGTCCGCCCCTCTTTTTATATCGTGTACACAAACGGGTCCCCGGGGTATTTCAGCACCGGGGCCGGGGTGGCGGCGGCCACCCGGGTGCCGCTGCGGACGGACCGGGTCAAAAACACGTTGCCCCCCACCACGGAGCCGTCGCCGATATCCGTCTCACCTCCCAGAATAGACGCGCCGGAATAGATGGTCACGTCGTCCCCCACGGTGGGATGGCGCTTGCCGGGCAGGGAAGCGTGGCCGCCCCGGGGAGACATGGCCCCCAGGGTCACCCCCTGATACAGCTTCACGTTCCGGCCGATGACGGTGGTTTCGCCCACCACGATGCCGGTGCCGTGGTCGATGAAGAAGTGGGGGCCGATGGAGGCCCCGGGGTGGATGTCGATGCCCGTGCGGCTGTGGGCATATTCGGACATGATCCGGGGGATCATGGGCACCCGCTGGCAGTACAGCAGGTGGGCGATGCGGTAAACGAAGATGGCGAACAGGCCTGGATAGGCAAAGATGATCTCCTCCCGGGAGGCGGCGGCGGGATCGGACTCAAAGGTGGCGTCCAGGTCCTCCAGCAGCAGCTTCTGCACCTGGGGCAGGCGGCGGGCAAACTCCCGGGCGATCTTCTCCGCCCGGCCCACCTGATCCTCCGGCAGGGCCAGCTTCAGCTGCTCGGTGAGCTTTTCACGGATGCGCTCCAGCAGCAGGGCGGCGTAGTTCTCCGGGGCCAGGGACATCAGCGCCGGGTCCCCGAAATAGGCGGGAAACAGCAGGCGGCGGACCTCCTTCACCAGCTCGATGACCGCCCGGCGGTCCGGCAGACGCAGGCCGCTGCCATACAGGGGGGTGGCGCTTTCCGTCAGGGTGCGGCCGATGGCCGCGGCGGCTTCTTGGATGTGTTGGGGATACATAAGCAGGCTTCCTTTCCGTGTGTGGAAAAATCAAAGCGGCAGAGAATGCGTCATGCATCCTCTGCCGCTGCTTTTACGCGCTTTTCCCGGGCGCGTCAGGCCCGGGCCTTCTGGGCAAACCATGCATGACCGTTCCGGGCATGACAACAACAGACCATGGTACAAATGGCCCGGCAGCTGTTCATGGAAACGTTGCGGTTCATGGCGTTTGCTCCTTTTGGAATCTGGCCCTATTATATGCTCCCCACGGCCCCGCGTCCATTGTCATTTTGGACAAAATGCGCTTTTTATTCTCCCCGCACACGGCGGTACAGGGTCCCGCAGGCAGGCTGCACCCCCTTGACGGCGAACAGCTCCTCCACGGTGACGAACCGCACCCCCCGAGGCTGCAATCGGTCCACGATCTCCAGGGCCGCCGTGACGCTGGTGGGATAGCAGTCGTGGAGCAGGAGGATATCCCCGTCTCCGGCCTGCCGCAGCACGATGTCCAGGATGCTGTCCACGTTCCGGCTTTTCCAGTCCTCCGTGTCCACGGACCAGCAGATGGCCGGAGTCCCCAGGGCGCACAGCTCCTCCTGCGATATGAAGCCGTAAGGGGGCCGCAGCCAGTAGCTTCCCGGCCCCAGCACCCGTTCCAGGGCCCGGCTGCATTTGTCCAGGTCCGCCAGGGCTTGGGCGGCGGACAGGTCCGTCAGGTCCCCGTGGCCGAAGGAGTGATTGCCGATCTGGTGGCCCTCCTGCCGGATGCGCCGGACCAGGTCCTCCCGGCCTTCGATCCGACTGCCCACCAGAAAGAACGTGGCCCGGACGCCCCGCCGGGAAAGGCCCTCCAACAGCCGGGGGGTGTTGGACGGGGAGGGGCCGTCGTCAAAGGTCAGGGCCATGTACACCGGCTCCGCCGCCGGTTCCGCCGCCGGGCCTGCCGGTTCCGCCGGGGTGCAGCCCGTCAGCACCAGCAGCAGGGCCAGAACTATCCCCGCCCGCCGCCTCATACCGGACCCTCCAGGGCCACCGCCTGCATCCCCAGCTCCCGGTGCCGCTGCCACACCGTCTCCCGGGGCCAGGCCGCCATGCCCCGGTCCTTCCAGGGGTCGCAGCAGATATAGTGCTCCCGGTCGTATCCCGCCAGCACCACGCAGTGCTCGTTGGAGATCCACATGAAGGGCTCGCCTCCCGGCTCCAGACGGTACCAGGGTCCGTTGACGGTGGGGCGCAGGTCGATGCTGACCCACAGCAGCACCGGCAGGTCCCGGTCGATGTATCGGCGGCACAGATAGCCCAGCTCCGCGCCGGTCTCGTTTTTGACCCGGTATGTCCCGGCTCCGTCCCGGGACTTAGCCGCCAGGAACCGGGACAATCCGGTCTGTACCGCGCTGGCCCAGCAGCCCAGGGCCTCCGGGTCGTGGGGGTCCCCCACAAAGGCCCGGCGGGGGTCCGGCCCGTGGCGGACGCCGTTCTCGTCCCGGTAAAACCGGCCCCGGGGCAGCCACTCCCGGGCGAACTCCTCCGCCGTCACGGAGAAGCCCAGGTATTGCAGCACCATGGCGGCGCTGACGCTTTCGCAGCCGGTGGGCAGGTCCTGCCCCTGGCCGATAAAGGGCACCGGAAGCCGCTTCATACCGCCGCCGCCCCTGCCCGCCGCCGTGAAAGCCGGTTCAGCAGGAACACCTGCCCCGTTACCAGCGCAGCCCCGATGGCCAGGGGCACCCAGGGATTTCCCAGCGCCGGGGCCAGCAGATAGCACACCGTGCAGTCGGCGGCAACCGCCAGGCCGTACCACAGCTGGGTGTTCACATGGGCCATGTGGTCGCAGCCGGCTCCGGTGGAGCTCATGATGGAGGTGTCGGAGATGGGGGAGCAGTGGTCCCCCATAACGGCCCCGGCGCACACCGCCGCCACCGCCATGGGCAGCAGCGGGCTTCCGGCAAACACCGGCACCGCCACGGGAATGAGAATGCCCATGGTGCCCCAGCTGGTGCCGGTGGCAAAGGCCAGCACCCCGCCCACCAGGAACAGGGCCAGGGGGAACAGGGCCGTCAGGGTTTCCTGGCCGTCAAACAGCTCCCGGACAAAGGCCGCCGTGTCCAGCCGGGCGGCAAAGGATTTCAGCCCCCAGGCGAAGGTCAGCACCAGCAGCGCCGGGGTGATGAGCTTGAATCCGTCCAGAAAGCCCTCCACAAACCCGGAAAAGCTCATGACCCCCCGGGGGATATACAGCAGGGCCATCACCAGCAGGGTGACGGAGCAGCCGAAGCACAGGGCCATGGGGGCGTCGGTGTTGGCAAAGACGTTGGAGGCCGTCAGGGCCAGGCCCGCCTCCCGGCAGCTGCGGCGGCCCAGCACTGCCATGCCCCACACCACCGTGACGATCAGGCACGCCGTGGGCAGCAGCAGGTCCACCGCCCGGCCCCGGGGGCGGTCCCGGCCCTCCGGCGCAGTCTCGGGCCGGGGCGGTTCCTGCCGGATGGCCAGCTGCTCCCGGCGGTACATAGGGCCGAAATCCCGGCCCGTCAGGGCCACCAGAAACACCAGCCACAGCATCAGCAGGGCATAGAAATTATACGGTATGGCCTGAATAAACAGGGCGAAGCCGTTGACATGGCTGTAATCCGCCGGGATGTACGACGACACGGCGGCGGCCCAGGAGCTGATGGGGGCCAGGATGCACACCGGGGCGGCGGTGGCGTCGATGATAAAGGACAGCTTCTCCCGGGAGACCCGGCAGCGGTCGGTGATGGGCTGCATGATGGCCCCCACCGTCAGGCAGTTGAAATAGTCGTCCAGGAAGATCAGGCAGCCCAGGCCCGCCGTAGCCGTTACCGCCCCCCGGCGGGACCGCACCCGGCGGGAGGCCCACTCCCCGAAGGCCCGGGAGCCGCCGGACCGGGCAAACAGCACCACAATGGCCCCCAGCAGCACGTCAAAGAAGAAGATCTTCAGGTCGATGCCCTCCATCAGGGTCAGGAACAGGGTCTCAAAGCTGCGCCAGGGGGCAAAGCCCTCCGTCAGCAGTGCTCCCACCACGCACCCGGCCAGCAGGGAGGAATACACCTCCTTGGTGGCAAAGGCCAGCACAATGGCCACCGCCGGAGGCAGCAGCGCCCAGCCGGTGGCCGCAAAAGAGGCCGGGCCGCCGCGATCGGCAAAGGAGACGGCGCACAGCAGCACCAGCGCCGCCGCCAGCACCGCCCCCCGCCTGCGGAAGGTTCGTTTCATGGTCAATATCCTCACTTTCCCCATAAGTCGGCGCCCCGGCGGGGCAGGCCGCTTACTATGAGTGTATGCGGGAGTATGACAGGGATATTTCCGGGGCATGCACCGTCCGTCCCCCAGGTGCATTTGACTTTTTACATAAATTTTCCTGGCGTTTCTTGTAAAAAACGTTGGTTTTTTGGAAGCCTATTGACACGGCCCGGTAAAGTTCATATAATCATTTATAGATTTGTCGGACATAGAACAAATGACAAAGTTTGAACAATCTTGGAGGGAACCGTAATATGAAGCACGGAAGATCAATTGTCGCTGCGCTGTTGGGAACTGCCCTGCTCATCGGCAGTCTGTCCGGCTGCGGCAGCACCGAGCCGTCCGGTGGAAGCGACGGCGAATATCAGAAAATCAACCTGTCCATGGCGGTCAACGGAACCGACACCCAGATCGACTCGCTGGTGGCCCACCACTTTGCCGATCTGGTGGAGGAGCGCTCCGGCGGGAACGTGGTGATCGACGTATTCTCCAACGATACCCTGGCCGGCGGCAACAGCACCAAGGGCGTGGAGTACATCGCCGTGGGCGGCTCCGACCTGGGCGCTTACGCCACCTGCGTGCTGGCCAACCTGGAGCCGAAGATGTCCGTGGCCACCCTGCCCTGGTCCTTCACCTCCTATCAGCAGGCCCGCCAGGTCATCGACACCACCGGCGGCGCTTACTATGCCAAGCTGCTGGAGGCCAAGGGCATCACCTATCTGGGCTCCTTCCACAACGGCTTCCGCCAGCTGACCAACAGCAAGCACCCGGTGACCAAGCCCGAGGACCTGAAGGATCTGAAGATCCGCGTGCCCGGTTCGGCGGTGTATATGGGCGTGTTCAATGCCCTGGGCGCAAGCCCCACGGCCATGAGCTGGAGCGAGGTGTTCACCGCCATCCAGCAGAAGACCATCGACGGCCAGGAGAACGGCTGCTCCGTGACCAAGTCCGCCAAGATGGACGAGATCCAGCAGTATATGACCATCTGGAACTACAGCTATGAGAACGACCTGTTTGTGGCCAACAGCCGGGTTTGGGAAAGCCTGGACGAGAACACCCGGCAGCTGCTGCAGGAGTGCGCCACGGAGTCCTGCGAGTGGGGCCGCGACCACCTGGAGGCCGAGGAGGACCAGCTGATCCAGGGCTTCATGGACAGCGGCATGCAGGTGGATATCCTGACCGAGGACCAGCTGCAGGCGTTCAAGGATGCCGTGGCCGGCGTCACGGCTGACCTGAAGGCGGAATACGGTGAGGACGCTTGCGCCGCCTTCGGGATCAACTAAGGAGGGGCCAACATGTTTGAGAAAATCGAAAAATTCGTCGCCTGCGCGTGCGTGGCGGTTATGGCGGTGCTGGTGTTTGCCAACGTCGTGGCCCGCTTTGTGTTCAAGCACTCGCTGGCTGTGTCCGACGAGATGTCCACCTATCTGTTTGTGCTGATGAGCTTCATGGGCACGGCCATCGCCGCCCGGCGGAAGGCCCACCTGGGCCTGTCCATCGTGACGGACCGGGTCAGCCCCAAGGCCCGCATCATCATCCATCTGACCGTTTATGCGATTTCCGCTCTGTTCTGCCTGCTGATCGTGGTCACCGGCGTGCAGATGGTTATCAGCCAGTATCGGCTGGGTCAGGAAACGGCCAACATGCAGTGGCCTGAGTGGATCTATGGTTCGTTTGTACCCGTGGGCGCGGCCTTCGCCGCCATTGCGTTCCTGCAGACCATGGTGCAGATGTATAAAGACTATCGGGCAGAGGAGGGCAAATAAATGGTCGGTATCGTATTACTGGGTATCTTTGTGCTGCTGCTGGCCTTCGGCGCACCCATCGCCGTCTGCCTGGGCATGTCCAGCGTAGGCGCTATCCTGGTGCAGGGCGCAGGCAAGCCCCTGGACGCCATCATGAGCGTGCTTCCCCGTCTGTGCTCCTCGGCCAGCAGCAAGTTCGTCCTGCTGGCGATCCCGTTCTTCATCCTCTCCGGCAACGTGATGGAGAAGGCCGGTATCTCCGGCCGCCTCATCAACCTGGCGGAAAAGTGCCTGGGCCACATCCGCGGCGGCATGGCCATGGTCTGCGTGGTGGTGTCCTGCTTCTTCGCGGCCATCTCCGGCTCCGGTCCGGCCACCGTGGCGGCCCTGGGCCTGATTATGATCCCCGCTCTGAAGAAGGCGGGCTATTCCCCGGCCTTTGCCTGCGCTCTGATGGCCGCCGGCGGCGCCATCGGCGTGGTTATCCCCCCGTCCATCACCTTCGTGGTGTACGGCTCCATCGCTGACGCCTCCATCACCGACCTGTTCAAGGCCGGCGTCATCCCCGGCCTGCTGATGGGCCTGGGCCTGATCGTGGCCGCCCTGTTCGTGGGCCGCAAGGCCAACCTGACGGTGCAGCCCAAGGCCTCCGGCAAGGAACGGCTGAAGGCCTTCAAGGATGCCTTCTGGGGCCTGCTGATGCCCGTGATCATCCTGGGCGGTATCTATGGCAGCATCTTCACCCCCACCGAGGCCGCCGCTGTCTCCGTGTTCTATGGCCTGATCGTGGGCGTGTTCATCTATCGCGAGATCAACTGGAAGAAGATGAAGGACATCCTCATCGACTCCTGCTCCACCACCGCCACGGTTATGTTCATCACCATGGGCGCCACCCTGTTCGGCTATGTCCTGACCCGTGCAAGACTGGATCTGGCCATTGAGAACTTCATGCTCACCGTTACCAACGGCAACACGGTTATCTTCTTCATCATCGTCAACGTGGTGCTGCTGATCGCCGGCTGCTTCCTGGACTCCACCTCCGCTCTGTACATCTTCACCCCGCTGTTTGCCCCCGTTGCGGTGCAGCTGGGCATTGACCCCATCCACCTGGGCACCGTTATGATCGTGAACCTGGCCATCGGCCTGTTCACCCCGCCGGTGGGCGTCAACCTGTATGTGGCCTGCGGCATCGGAGATATCAAGATCGAGGAGATCACCAAGGGCATTGTCCCGTGCCTCATCGCCGAGCTGGCGGTGCTGCTGCTGATCACCTACGTCCCCGCAATTTCCACATTCCTCATTCATTAACGCTTCCTTTCTCTCTCCACACACAGCTTTCTATCCCACGCATGCAGCACCGGGCGGATTTCATCCGCCCGGTGCTGCATTTTCTTATTCCGCCGCCCCATATCCGTCCAGATTTCGGTCAATTTCCATAAAAAACATGCAAAGAATTAGGCAAAAGAGAAAAATCCAAAAAAGCTCTTGACTTTGTCAGACAAAACGCTATACTGTAATTGTCATTTGTCCGACATTAAACAAATCAGAGCATTCCGAAAATTTTCAATGAGGTGATTTTTGTGAAAGATATCTCCATGCAAGAGCTGAAAAACACCGCCACGCAGATGCGTATGAAGGTCATCGACATGATCTACAAGGCCCAGTCCGGTCATCCCGGCGGATCCCTGTCTGCGGCAGATTTTGTCACCGCCTGCTACTTCAAATACATGAACCTGGACCCCAAGAACCCCCGCTGGGAGGATCGGGACCGCATGGTGCTCTCCAAGGGCCATGTCTGCCCCATCCAGTATGCCTGCCTGGCTACCGTGGGCTTCTTCCCCGAGTCCGTGCTGGACACCCTGCGCAAGGAGGGCTCCATGCTTCAGGGTCACCCCTCCATGAACCGCTGCCCCGGCATCGACATCTCCACCGGCTCCCTGGGTCAGGGTCTGGCCTGCGCCGCCGGTATGGCCCTGGCCGGTAAGCTGGACCACAAGGACTACAAGGTCTTCTGCGTGGTGGGCGACGGCGAGGCCCAGGAGGGCGAGATCTGGGAGGCTGCCAACACCGCTCACAAGTACGGTCTGGACAACCTGATCGTTTTCGTGGATAACAACAACCTGCAGCTGGACGGCACCTGCGACGAGATCATGCCCAACGGCGACCTGGGCGAGAAGTTCCGTGCCTTCGGCTGGGAGGTCCTGGAGCTCGACGGCCACAGCATGGAGGAGATCACCGCCTCCATCGACAAGTGCTATGCCTCCCAGAACGGCAAGCCCAAGTGCCTGTATGCCCACACCGTCAAGGGCAAGGGCGTTTCCTTCATGGAAAACCAGTGCGGCTGGCACGGCGTTGCCCCCAACGATGAGCAGTATAAGCAGGCCATGGCTGAGCTGGAAGCCCAGCTGATCCACTAAGCAAGGAGGAAAGAGCAATGAGCGAAAAGAAAAAGATCGCTACCCGCGAAGGCTTCGGCAAGGAGATCGTGGCCCTGGGCAAGGAAAACCCTGACATTCTGGTGGTGGATATTGATATCGGCAAGAGCTGCAAGACCGGCGACTTCCGCAAGGAGCTGCCCCAGCAGTATCTGAACGTGGGCATCGCCGAGCAGAACGGCGCAGGCCTGGCTGCGGGTCTTGCCACCTGCGGCAAGGTCCCCTTCGTGGTCACCTACGCCGTGTTCGGCTCCCTGCGTATGTGCGAAATGATCCGCCAGGAGGTCTGCTATCCCAACCTGAACGTGAAGATCGCCTGCTCCCACGGCGGCGTGACCCCCGCCAACGACGGCGCTTCCCACCAGTCCATCGAGGACATGGGCGTGCTGCGCACCATCCCCAACATGACCGTGATCATGCCGGCGGACTATAACGCCGCCCGCAAGCTGGTCCGCCAGGCCGCCGAGACCTACGGCCCCATGTATCTGCGCTTCACCCGTGACGCCGTGCCCCAGATCTATGACGAGGACGTGGAGTTCACCATCGGCAAGGCCTACCAGATCCAGGACGGCAAGGACGTGGCCATCATCGCCAACGGCGACACCGTGTGCCTGGCCATCGAGGCCGCCAAGGTCCTGGCCGGTAAGGGCATCTCCGCCCGCGTGCTGGATATGCACACCATCAAGCCCCTGGACGTGGAGGCCGTCACCGCCGCCATCAACGACATCGGCAAGGTCATCACCGTGGAGGACCACAACATCATCAACGGCCTGGGCTCCGCCGTGTGCGAGGTAGCCGCCGAGATGGGCAAGGGCCTGGTCAAGCGCGTTGGTATCCGGGATCAGTTCGGTCAGTCCGCCCCCTATGAGCGCCTGCTGGCCATGAACGGCGTGACCGTTGAGGACATCGTGGCCATCGCCGAGAGCATGAACGCCTAACATCGGAAAAATCAGGAGGTTATCATTATGAGAATCGGTTTTGTTGGCTGCGGCGCCATCGGCAGCTGCTATGCAAGCTATCTGTCCCGGAAGCATGAGGTCTGCGTGCTGGATACCTATGCCCCGGTGATTGAATCCATCAAGAAGAACGGCATTCTCCTGGACGAGTGCGCCCCCGGCAGCGGCACCGGTGAGACCGTGTCCTTCCGCCCGGCCATGGCCACCACCGACCCCAAGGAGATCGGCGTGGTGGACCTGCTGATCGTGTTCGTGCACTATCAGTATCTGGAGGCCGCCGTGCGCAACGCCCTGCCCATGATCGACCGGCACACCATGATCCTGTGCCTGCAGAACGGCCTGGGCAACTATGACGAGATCGCCAAGGTGGTGCCTGAGGAGCAGATCATCATCGGCAACACCGCCTTCGGCGCCACCCCCGTGGAGCCCGGCCATGTGAAGCACACCGGCACCGGCGTGACCAACATGGGCTCCCTGAAGGCCCCCAAGGAGAACGTGGAGCGCATGGCCGAGGCCCTGCGCGAGGCCGGCCTGGAGGTCTGCGTCCACGAGAACGTCATGAACGCCATCTGGCACAAGCTGCTGGCCAACGTGGCCATCAACGGCATGAGCGCCCTGCTGGAGACCAAGAACGGCTTTGTGGACGGCAACCAGTATGCCCACGAGGCCGCCCGGATGCTGGTGGAGGAGGCCATCACCGTGGCCAACGCCTGCGGCTGCACCCTGGACCACGACGCCGAGCTGGAGCACGCCTATGAGGTGTCCCGCATGACCGACGAGACCATCAGCTCCATGGTGCAGGACGTGACCCATCACCGGGAGACCGAGATCCGCATCATCACCGGCGCTGTGTGCCGCCTGGGCCGGGAGCACGGCATCGCCACTCCCTGCAACGACCTGATGCTGCAGCTGGTGCTGGCCAAGCAGTCCATCTATCTGGGCCGCTGACAAAAATTACACAGTCAAACACATCTTCTTTTACCCTTTTCCCCTCCGAAAGCAGCGGACGGCAGCTTTTGTCTGCCGTCCGCTGCGCGTTTTGATGTCTTGGTGAAACTTTTACTTGACGGTATTCAAACTTTGTACTATGTTATACATATGTTATAGAGTTAACAGTCCCATAAAGGAGCGATTTATATGAGTGATACCCCCGGCTATGTGAAAAATCTGAAGAAGGAGTCGGTGGTGCAGAGCGTCATCAACTGCCTGACCGATGCCATGCGCAATAAACAGCTCAAGCCCGGAGACCGCATTCCGCCGGAGCCGGAGCTGGCCGCCTCCATGGGCGTGGCCCGCAGCTCCGTGCGGGAGGCCATCAAAATTCTCACCTATCTGGGCGTGCTGGAGAGCAAGCGCTCCGAGGGGACCTTCGTTTGCAGCGGCTTTCAGGAGAGCATGATCGACCCCATGATCTATGGCATGATCCTGAACCAGGACTCCTTTGACAACCTGATGGAGCTGCGCGAGATGGTAGAGGCCGGCATCATGCGCCTGGCCAGCGCCAAGTATAATGAGGAGGACGGCCGGGTGCTGGAGCAGCTCCTGGACCAGATGCGCGGCATCGTCCGCGGCGATGGCCAGGACAAGGTGGAGCGCTTTTTCGCCGTGGACAACCAGTTCCACGACATGGTGTCCCAGATGGGAAAGAACCCCCTGGCCGACAAGATCAGCCGGGTGGTGCGCACCCTGACCCACGCCGTCCGGTATGAAACGGTCAGCACCATGATCAACACCGGCCGGGGCGAGGAGCTGCTGGAGGCCCACAGCGACCTGTTCGAGACCCTGCGCAGCCGCCGCCAGGACAACGTGGAGGAGATCGTCCGGGCCACCTATTTCAAAGCGGCCCTGTATGGCCAGGAGAAGAACTGAATTCCATAAAAAAATCTCAAAGGGCCAAGGCTTTACGCCCAAAGGGACAAAAAATGACCGGTGGGCTAAAGTCGATACGAGGCAAGCAGGAAAGCGGGAGTCAAAAAGGCTTCCGCTTTCCTGCTTTTTTAGCTTAGGTCAGCAGTTTTGTTCGCAGAATGGCTGAAATCTTCGAAAAAATTCGAAATCAGGTGAAAAGAGGTTGTATTTGTCACGATTTTATGCTATACTATATATAATAGTAGACTCAACTGGAGAATATCCAGTTTCCAAAATGACCGAGGTGAAGAAAAAGCGCAAAGCGAGGACGAGGCTATGACGATGCACAGAGGTACAACTGCATCCTTCGAGCGGTGTGTGACCGCTTTCTTGTCGTGCCTATTCAGTCCGCTCGGTAATTTCACAGGGTTGTTATGTCAGAAGGCAGAGTGCGTGTGCACCCTGCCTTCTTGTTTATTCCGTGCCTGCTTTTCCATGAGCGAATGCCGTTTTCAACCAATAAAAACTTAAAAGCAGTATCTTTCCATTAAAAAGATTTTTTGCGAGGTGTACAAAATATGTTGCTTGAACTGAAAAACATCGACAAGTCTTTCGGCGAAAAGAAAGTTCTCAAGGGAGTTTCGTTTGTCGCAGAAAGCGGAAAGGCGTTTGGGTTGCTCGGAAGAAACGGCGCCGGAAAAACAACCTCTATCCGTATTCTGATGAATGTGTTTCCCGCTGATGCCGGCGAGGTGCTGACAGACGGCAATCCGATTGATTATGATAAAATAAGCCTTGGATATCTTCCAGAAGAACGGGGTCTGTACCCTAAAAAGTTGATTATAGACCAACTTGTCTATTTTGCCGAGCTGAAAGGAATGAAGCGTACAGACGCCGTGCAGTCGGTAGATCGTTGGCTGAAAAGACTGGAGTTGTACGAGTATCGCAATAAACGGCTGGATACTCTATCCAAAGGGAATCAACAGAAAGTACAGTTGATCACAGCACTTGCACACGATCCCCAAATCGTTATTCTCGACGAGCCGTTTTCCGGACTTGATCCGGTCAATGCAATACTTCTGAAGGATGTGGTGAAGGAACAGATTGCGCGGGGAAAAATCGTTTTGTTTTCAAGCCATCAGATGAGCTACATAGAGGAGTTTTGCGACAGCATTGCCATTCTCAATGCGGGAAAAGTCGTGCTTCACGGCGACATCCGCGAAATCAAGAGAAATTATCTCCGCGACCGTTTAGTCGTGCGCACGGAAAATCCCGAACAGATCAAAGCAGATTTCAAAGACGACTGCACCGTACAGGAGGATGGCTCTCTCATACTTCGGCTTGCAAGTCCCAACGATAAGCAGACCGCAATGAAACACCTTGCGGAAAAGTATGATGTTGACGAGATCAAGGTGTTTGAACCCTCCCTGAACGATATATTCGTGGAATATGCGGTCGAACAGGAATAAGGAGGCAGGACGATTATGAAACAGTTTGGAAAAATATTCAGATTTGAAATCAAAGGCTATTTGAAAAACAAGATTTTTGTGGGCAGTACGATTTTTCTCGTTGTGGTGCTCGCAGTTGTTATGTTCATTCCCAACATCAAATCTGCGTTCCAAAGCGACAGTACGAAAGAAAAGCCCGTGATGATCGTATATGCGGAGGATGAAGCTCTTTCGGGTTTCGTCAAAGAGTATTTCTCCGCAGCCTTTACCGGTTACAATGTAACGGTGTCCGGCGGAACAATCGAAGAAATCAAAGAACAGGTAATTTCGGGAGATGCAGAATGTGCATTTGTTATGGACAGTGCGGATTCATACACGTATTACGTAAACAATCTTTCTATCTCCGATTATAACATGTCTGTTGCCAATGCCGCATTGCAGGAGGCCTACAGAGCAAATGCGATGATTCGGTACGGCTTTACGCCCGAGCAGGTAGGAGAGATTATGTCCGCCAACATCCGTGGGAATACGAGTGTGCTCGGAAAAGATCAGACACAGAACTTTTTCTACACCTATATCATGGTTTTTGCTTTGTATATGGTGATCATGCTTTACGGTCAACTGGTTGCAACCAACGTAGCGACGGAAAAAAGCTCAAGAGCGATGGAAGTGCTGATAACCAGCGCAAAGCCCGCAAGCATGATGTTCGGCAAGGTTCTGGCCTCCTGTATTGCCGGATTTGCTCAGCTTATAGCGGTATTCGGCTCCGCGATTCTGTTTTACGGTGTCAATAAATCCGCATGGAACGATAACATGATGATCGCATCCTTCTTCAATATTCCCGTTGACCTGTTTGTCTATATGCTTGTCTTCTTCGCTCTCGGTTTTCTTGTTTATGCCTTTCTTTACGCCGCAGTCGGATCGACGGCTTCAAAATTGGAGGATATAAATACCTCGGTGTTGCCGATCACGTTTTTGTTTATTATTGCCTTTATGATTGTCGTGTTTGCTATGGCGGGAGGAAACGTTGATACGACGCTGATGAAAATCTGTTCGTATATCCCGTTCATTTCACCCATGGCGATGTTTACGAGAATCTGCATGAGCACGGTAGCGTGGTATGAAATCGCAATCTCCATTGCGGTTCTTATCGGTTCAACCGTAGGAATCGGCTTTCTTTCTGCCAAGATATATCGTGTGGGGGTATTGCTTTACGGAAGAAAACCGACGATAGTCTCCATTTTCAAAGAGATACGGAAAGCATAAAATCAAATATATTCCGCAAGCGCAGGAAGGGGTGCCTATGGAAAAACGCAGCAGAAGAATATTCGCCGGCTTTTACAGGCGGTACGACAGCAAATTCGTCTATGTGGCAGCCGTCGTTCCCGATGCGGATACCGGAGAGCAGATGGTCATCTTCCACGAGGGGATCGACGCCTGCGAGTGTAAATATTACTGCATGACAAAGGAATCCTTCTGTGAAACGGTAGAGGTGAACGGCGAACGGGTAGATAAGTTCACCCGTCAGCCGCAGGTCAGGATCACGGACACGCATATAGAAAATCTGAAAGGCGGCGGCTTTAGCGGCCCCGTTCGAAGGAAGAAGCCGAAGGACGAGGAAGAGCTTGCATACGAATACCGTCGCGGTCGATCTTCTCAGACCTATACCGACTATGCCAAAGACCTTTGCAAAAACTATAAAACCGACCTGCGCCGATACAGGCTGTGCGTGTCGCAGAAACGGTATATCGGCTTGTTGGAGAAGGAAGAATTCGATATTCTCAAGGAGGACTTGTCCTTTCTGAACGACTGTCTCAAAACCGTTCTCAAGGACTACGGCGCGTATGTCAAGGAACGGTATATCGAGGGCAAGTCCGTCCGCAAATATGCCGAGGCGCACGGTATGAACCGCGGCAGCGTGGATCACCTCAATCGGAAATTCATTGCGGAGCTTGCCGCCGTTCTCAAGGCAAGAGATGATTCGGACGGCATCTGCCGTCTGCGCCAAAAATAGAATCAACATATTTTCAATGGGCGTCTGCTTGTAAAAAAGCAGGCGTCTTTTTTTGCGCTCAAATTGCTCCGTTAACTTTGAATATTTTGTAAACTTTTCGTTTTTCGGGTAGTCAACTCCCCGATTTTTCGGCTTAAAAAGTGAGAGGAAAAATTTTTGGTTGTATCCCCCTGCATTTTTTCCTTTGGACAATTGAGAGGATAAATTTTCTGAAACAGGGGCTAAAAAGCACCTCTGAGTGAGGAAACAGGCAAAGGACTTTTCCCCGCCGGACATATTTCTTTTCTGCCGTTATGTCAGGACTGTGTCAGACAGGCATTGAATCGGCAGGAAAAGTGAAGGGATATTTTTCTCTCCTCTCCGCCGTTATGACACAACTATGACAGCCGGAGAATCGTTTCCCAAAGAAGAATGAGGGGATATCCTCTCAAACACAACCGAATACCCTGCCGACAGGATATGCGGCGGCGGACTTTGCGGGGACAGCGATCCGAGGGATCGTGCCGTAGGAGAAAGGCGCAGACCATGCGCTCTCGAAGGAGGACACGGCAAGCAAAGCACAAACGCCGATGCGATACACGGTCAGAAGGAGCGTAGGAACGCTGTCGGACGTGCAGGAAAAAACTGCGGAGCGCAGGAAAGGACTGTGAACTTTCTCTCGTGGGACAGAGCCGTGCGCCGCAAAACAAATTTTTATGAAAGGCGGGATGTATATGACTGTGCCGAGCGAAAAAGAAAACAACAGAAAAGAAAGGAAAAACATTATGATACACGACGAACCCGAGATCCTCCGAATGTCGGAGGTGCAGCTGCGGGAGGTGGACTGGCTGTGGTATCCGTATATCCCCTTCGGAAAGCTGACCATTCTGCAGGGCGACCCCGGCGAGGGCAAGACCACCCTTGCGCTCCGCCTTGCCGCCGCCTGCTCCGCAGGCAGACCGATGCCGGGAATGAAGCCGCTGCCTCCCTTCAACGTCATCTACCAGACGGCAGAGGACGGACTGGAGGATACCGTCAAGCCCCGCCTTACCGAAGCGGACGCCGATCAGGACAGGATCATCAATATCCGCGAGGATAAAAAATCCCTGCATTTGCTGGACAGCCGCATCGAAAAGGCCATCGTGCAGTGCGACGCCCGGCTGCTGATCCTCGACCCGCTGCAGGGCTATCTCGGAGAGCGAATCGATATGAACCGGGCAAATGAGATCCGTGAGGTGATGAAGTCGGTCGGTCAGGTGGCGCAGCGGACAGGCTGTGCCGTCGTGCTTGTCGGTCATCTCAACAAGACGGCAGGCTTGAGCAGCGCCTACCGCGGACTCGGCTCCATCGACTTCCGTGCGGCGGCAAGAAGCGTGCTCGTGGTGGGCAGGCTACGGAAAAACAAAACTGTCCGTATCGTCGTGCATGACAAATCCTCTCTTGCACCGGAGGGGAAATCCCTTGCCTTTCAGCTCGGAGATGAAGAAGGCTTGCGCTGGCTCGACGGCTATGACGAGATATCCGCCGAAGAACTGTTATCCGGCTTCTCTTCACAGCCGAAAACCAAGACCGCGCAGGCGGAGGAACTCATCCGCTCCATGCTGGAGGACGGAGCGGAGCTTCACTGCGAGGAGATCATCCGTGCGGCGGCGGAGAGGCGGATCTCCCGTCGAACGGTAAACGAGGCAAAGAAGAATATCTCCGGCATCGTCACACGGAAAGCGGGCGCAAGATGGCTGTGGTCAATGGAAAAGGAAGATTGCAACATTGCAGAGGTGTCCTTGAAGGAAGGATGAAACACTGCAGCCCCCGCCGATCCACTTGCAATGTTGCATTGTTCTTTTCTCTGCCGACAATACCCAAAAAACGCCCCGTGTGCCGACAACAGCGGAATCGGGCATACAACCCCGACCGCCGCGCACAAGAGCGGAATACGGCGCCTGTGGCGGCGTGTGCGGACCTTTTTCTGCCGTGAAGTTCTTCTTCTACAAGACTCGCAGGATTCAAGTTCCTTTGTGCGGTTTGCGTCCTGTTTCGCGAGAATCGGCACACGGTACGAAAATAAGCAGGAGAAAGCCGAGGGGTTGCACAGCAATCCCTCGGCGGGTTACAGCGGACGGCAACGCCGACCGCAAGGGGCTTTGTACGGCTTTTGCAGTCTAAAAATAAATCGGCAATTTAGGGGTTGCACAAATAAATCTCTCGCATATTTAGGGGTTGCGGATTTACAGGAAAAGTCCGGTCCCGTGATGGGCGGAATGTGAAAATACGAACAGCCTTACGGCGGAAAGGAATACAATGAACGATTACAAAGAATATCTTGAAATGGGGATCCTCGGCAGCTACAGGCCGGAGAATGCCGTGGTTAAAAAATTCGACAGCGGCGCGGCGCTCACTCTCTTCCGTGATACGGTCTGCATGCACGAAGGAGACGTCCGCGTCCGTGAGCGTGAAATGCTGATAAAGGGAAAGCGGTTTATTATCTCCTCCGTATTCCTCTCTGACGCCAAAGCCACAGCTACGGACAAAATGCTGTCTCTCATAGACGAAGACCTCGGAAGGGATGCAAAAAGTTTCTGAAACTTTTCGGTTTCGGATAGACTTTCGGCAGGCGATACGGTATACTGTGTGATACCGTATCGGCTTGCCCTGCATAAAAGGAGGATGCAAAAATGACAAGCCAAAAATACACGATACTATACGGCAGATTAAGTCAGGACGACGGAAAGGCCGTCGAATCCAACAGCGTTACCAATCAGAGGCTCATGCTTGAAAAGTACGCCCTTGACAACGGCTTTGAAAATGTTCTGTTCCTGGCGGACGACGGCTATACGGGAACAAACTTCGAGCGCCCCTCATGGAAACAGATCGAGGAAATGATCAAGCGCGGCGAGGTGGAAACGCTCATCGTCAAGGATTATTGTGCGATAATAGGACTAAATCAGAAAGACCTTGAAAACCAAGGCATTCTGGCTTAGTCCCTTCTTTTTTTGACCGAAAACAAAGGACTTTCACAATAATCAAGCAAGCCGGAGTGTGCCGCTGCACACTTCCGGCAGAAGGAGGATATAGTGGGTGCTATCAAAGTCTTCTTGAAGGAGGTTCTGCTTCCAATCGCGCTTGCGTTCTGCCTCGCGTCATTTCTCAAGCCGATCTATATGCCTGACGGCGTATGTGACTACTTCCTTATGTGGATCTGCGTCGGCTTGCCATTCGGCATCCGGAGGATGTGCCTCTGGCTCGTTCCCAGCGGCTACGGTATCTCCGGCTCAGTCGGCATCTTCGCATTGAACTTAATCATAGGCGGTCTTATCGGAGGACTTGCCTTCTTCATCGGGCTGCTGCTCGGTGTCATTCATACCATCCGAGAAATCATCTGAACTACATCGTAAACGAAGAGGGTTTGTTTCTTCTCCAATTTGGAGTAAGAAGCAAACCCTCTTTTTTTGTTGCCCAAAAGCCGGAATATTTGCTGGCGATGCGGCGAAGGAAAGGAGTTTTTAAGCATGAAACGCATGACAGCCGGTGATCTGCAAGCACTGGAATTGCTGATGCAGACCACACCCGGCTTTGAGCATTTTGACAGCGGCGCGGATGGCATTCTCCCTGAGTGCCGAAGCTGCCGCTTTCACCGTCCTCACTGGAAATATCAGTCCTGCGTGTTTGCGGAGTGTCCCTACTGCTGCAATCCCGTTTCTACACTCAAAAATCAAAGTGGCACATCTGATGCCGGAAAGGAAACCTGTCATGGATAACAAAATCGAAGTCTTCAAGAATGAACAGTTCGGTGAGGTGAGGACGATCCTCGACGGAGAAACACTTCTGTTCTGCGGCTCAGATGTTGCAAGAGCATTGGGGTATGCCAGACCCGGCAAGGCAATTATTGACCATTGCAAGGGTGTCCTAAAACGGGACACCCTTACGAGCGGCGGTACGCAGTCCCTTTCCTACATTACGGAGGGTGATGTTTACAGGCTAATTGTCCATAGCAAACTCCCCTCGGCGGAAAGATTTGAACACTGGCTGTTCGATGAGGTTGTTCCCATGATCCGCAAGACCGGCTGCTACATGACGGAATCCCTGCTGGACCGCATTCAGAAGGAACCGGCGGTCATCATAGAGCTTGCGCAGACCTTGCTCAAGGAAACGAATCGCGCCAATGCCCTTGAAGCGGAGCTGGGCATCGCAAGACCGAAAGCCGATTACTTTGACGCCTTCGTCAATCCAGATGATTGCACCAACATTCGCACCACGGCGAAGGAACTGAAAATCCCGGAGCGCAAGTTCGTCAAATTCCTGCTTAAAGAAGGGTATCTGTTCCGCTCTCCCTCCGGTCAGCTTCTTCCCTACAACAAGAAGAGCAACGAAGGACTCTTCATCGTCCGGGATTTCGTGACCTTCCGCTATACCGGCTCTCAGACCTACTTCACCCCGAAGGGCAAGAACGTCATCCGCATCCGCTACTTTGGAATCTGCGGCGTTGAAGTATCTACGGAAATGGCAGGGTGATCATGTGTCAGTCTATCGCGTCAATAAAACCCGTGACTTCACGGTCATGGGCAATACCCACCTGAGAGATAAGAACCTCTCCCTCAAAGCAGTCGGTCTTCTCTCAAAGATGCTGTCCTTCAACGACGGCTGGCAGTTCTCCACCCGTGGTCTTGCGGCACTCTGCAAGGAAGGTCCCGACGCCATACTTTCGGCACTCAAGGAGCTTGAGGAAAACGGCTACCTTGTCCGTCACCGTGGCAGAGATGATAAGGGCAGAATGGTCAGCACGGAGTTCGACATCTATGAGATGCCGCAAGCCGGTTTGCCACACAGGGATAATCCACACAGGGAAAATCCCGATGTGGAGAATCCAGACGTGGAGAATCCCCATAGGGAAAATCCCGCACAAAGAAATACTATCCAAGTAATTACTCAAGAAAGAAATACTCTCTCAAAGAACTATCAATCCATCAATCTTGATGGGATGGACAGGATGGATGAGCGAAGCGAGTATGAAGAGATTATCAAAGAGAATCTTGACTACAACATTCTCTGTCAGGATCCGAAGTTCGATAAAGACCGCTTCCGGGAGATCATGGACATCATGCTGGATGCCGTCTGCTCTACCGCTCCGACCATCCGTATCAATGGCGAGGATATGCCGCAGCAAGTGGTTAAGTCCCGCTTTCTCAAGCTGAATAGCAGCCACATAGAGTACGTTCTGGAAGCAATGAACAAGAACCCGTCAGACATCCGTAATATCCGGGCGTACCTGTTGACCGCTCTGTATAACGCCTCTCTGACGATAGACAATTACTACTCCGCGCTCGTCAATCATGATTTCTACGGGCAGGACAGATCGGCAGGGTCAAAGAAGCCGAAGACCTACGATTATAGCCTTTGTGAAGACACTCTTTAATGAATACCATCGTGAGCAATGCTCGGAAAGGAGGACAGTGTAAATGAAAATCATCTATCGCCGGATTGTGCCGCCTTAGCTGAGGCAGCATTCCCTCAATCATTTCAAGGAAAGGAGGTATCACTGCAATGCAGGATGAAGTCAACACCAAAGTTGTTGCAATCATGATCAAGGGCGGCAAAATCTCAGCCGAGGTGCTGAAAAAGGCACTGGACAAGTTCGTGCAGGAGATTGAGAAGGCGCAGAAACAGATGCAGCAGCCAAAAACCTATCGCGGTAAGCAGTCCATCAAGCATCTGATGAGTCAGAACGCCGCCATCTCCAACATCGAGGTGACGGATGGCAACATCAAGTCCTTTGAGCGGACTGCCAGCAAATACGGTCTGGACTTTGCGCTCAAGAAGGACGTTTCCGTAGAACCGCCCAGCTACCTTGTCTTCTTCAAAGGGCGGGACGTTGATGTGATGACCGCCGCTTTCAAGGAGTTCTCCGCCAAGACTGTCAAGCAGAAGGAACAGCCGTCCATCCGGCACAAGCTGGATCAGGAGAAAGCCCAGAGCAAGGCGCAGCACAAGGAGAAGGTCAAGGCCAAGACCAAGGCCAAGACCAAGGATCGGGGTGTGGAGCTGTGAACAAGTCCGATGTGAAGAAGCTCATTCTTCTGAACCTTCCGTATGTCTTCGCCTTCTACTTCGCGGATAAGATCGCCGCCGTGTTTCGTCTCGCCCCCGGCGCAGCGTTCATCGACAAGCTGACAAACGGCTTTGCCGTGTTCGGCTCTGCCTTTGCAAATCCGCTGCCCAGCTTTCATCCCGTCGATCTTCTCATCGGTCTGTCGGCTGGCGTACTGCTCAAGCTGGCGGTCTATGTCAAGGGCAAGAACCGCAAGAAGTTCCGGCAGGGCGAAGAATACGGATCTGCACGATGGGGTAAGCCGGAGGACATCAAGCCGTACATGGACCCGGAGTTCTCGAACAACGTCATTCTGACGCAGACGGAGTTCCTGACCATGAACAGCCGTCCAAAGCAGCCGAAATACGCCCGCAACAAGAACATCCTTGTCATCGGCGGTTCCGGCTCAGGCAAGACGCGCTTTTTTGTAAAACCAAATCTGATGCAGATGCACAGTTCATACGTTGTCACCGACCCGAAGGGTACGGTGCTGGTAGAGTGCGGCAAGATGCTCGAAAAGGGCGGCTATGTCATCAAGTCGCTGAACACCATCAATTTCCGGAAATCCATGCACTACAACCCGTTCAGCTACATCCGCAGCGAGAAGGACATCCTCAAGCTGGTCAATACGATCATCGTCAACACGAAGGGAGATGGCGATAAATCCGGCGAAGATTTTTGGGTGAAGGCGGAAAAGCTGTACTATACAGCCCTCATCGGTTACATCTGGTACGAGGCACCCGACCACGAGAAAAACTTTACTACCCTGCTCGAAATGATCAATGCCTCGGAAGCCAGAGAGGACGACGAGACCTTCAAGAACCCTGTGGATGTCATGTTCGATGAGCTGGAAGCCCGTGACCCAGATCACTTCGCGGTCAAGCAATACCGCAAATACAAGCTGGCGGCTGGCAAAACCGCTAAGTCGATTTTGATTTCCTGCGGTGCAAGGCTTGCGCCCTTCGACATCGCAGAGCTGCGGGAGCTGATGAGCTACGATGAGATGGAGCTGGACACCATCGGAGACCGGAAGACGGCGCTGTTCGTCATCATTTCTGATACCGACGACACCTTTAATTTCGTCGTGGCAATCATGTATTCCCAACTCTTCAACCTTCTCTGCGACAAAGCAGATGACGTTTACAACGGACGGCTTCCTGTTCATGTGCGCTGTCTGCTCGATGAGTTTGCGAACATCGGTCAAATCCCGAAGTTTGATAAGCTCATCGCCACCATCCGAAGCCGGGAAATCTCGGCGTCAATCATCTTGCAGTCCCAGTCTCAGCTCAAGACCATCTACAAGGATGCGGCTGACACCATCACGGGCAACTGTGACTGCACCCTTTTCCTCGGCGGAAAAGAAAAATCGACCCTCAAGGAAATCAGCGAGGTGCTGGGCAAGGAGACAATCGACCTTTACAATACCTCAGAAACCCGTTCCAACAACAACTCTTATGGCTTGAATTATCAGAAGACCGGCAAGGAGCTGATGTCTCAGGACGAGATCGCTGTCATGGACGGAGCCAAGTGTATTTTACAGCTTCGAGGCGTGAGACCTTTTCTCAGTAACAAATACGACATTACGAAGCATCCAAAGTACCGGCAGCTCTCCGACTATGACAAGCGGAACGCCTTTGACATCGAGAAATACCGGCAGCACAAGCTGGTGGTCAAGCCCGATGACACATTCGACCTCTATGATATGGGCGAGGTCGAAGCAGATTAAAGCCCCGTCGCTGCACTGCGCAGTGGGTAAAGCCTGATGGCTCAACCCAAAGCAGAACAGCGACGGGGCTTCTTTTTTTATGCCCATTTTATGCCCATTTTCAAAAATACACAACCAATCTTTTTCAAATCAAGGAGGAAAATCTATGGCTTTCATCAATCAGGCTGTCACGGTTCTTCAGACACTCGTTATTGCCCTCGGTGCAGGTCTCGCAGTGTGGGGTGTTGTCAACCTCATGGAAGGCTACGGCAACGACAACCCCGGCGCCAAGTCTCAGGGCATCAAGCAGTTCATGGCTAATTAAAGGGAACAAAAAAGAAAGGAAAACCAATCCAGACGGTATCAGCGGCAGGATACAAGAATAAATTGTGATTTCACAAGAT
>ENA-OVGQ01000958-OVGQ01000958.1-human-gut-metagenome-genome-assembly--contig:-NODE-958-length-34147-cov-5.621084_pt1 | contig 34147 bp, 23 predicted proteins | sample MGYA00237774_ERZ505427 | MGnify/ENA primary metagenome ERZ505427 (study PRJEB26158, sample SAMN06016404) | human gut metagenome | biome: human gut; feature: ankylosing spondylitis patient; material... | reverse complement strand
TACATCAGCATGAATAATTCTCCCCAGTATGTGATCCGTGAGAAGATCCATCTGGAGGAATAGGGAGAGAAATATTTTTATGAAGAAAGAGCTTTAAATAGGCTCTTTTTTCTTTTATATATAGAAAAATAATAAAAACGGTTTTTAAAATAAACAATGGTTAAATAGTGTCAAAAATGGTAAATAAGTAAAAAAAAATAAAGAAAATTGTGGAAAATATATATATTTTGAGATTGAAAATGTAGCATATATAAAAGGAATGTTATAAAAAAGGAACAAGTCACATATATAGCTTGTCAAAAATGCACAAATAAAAACACTTTTAAACGTTTCAGATTATTGAATCGCATAAGAGATTGTGATAAAATGCAATTATTGTTTTAAAGAAGAGAAATCTTTAAACAAAAGTAAGAAACTAAAAGGGGAAAGGAGACTTTAATATGAGTAAAAGTTTCAAGAAACTAGTGGCTATTGTAAGTGCTATTGCAATGGTTATCGCAGGTATTACAGTTCAGCCACAGACAGCAAATGCAGCAGAAGCCTTAGAGTGGTCAGAATTAACTGACGGATTAGGAAAAGCGACAATTAAAAATACTTCCACAGAAGAAGTACGCGGAGCAGAATACAAAGGCTTCGAGACAGATCGTTCATGGGGTGGAGATAGCAAATGGCAAGGACAAGCCAAAGTTAATGATGTAACAGTTGAAGCAGGACAGGCATATAAGGTATCATTAGATGTAAGTTCTACACCAGCTAAAAAAATTTTAGTCCAGACACTTTCAGGTGGAGAATATGTTGAAAAGGAATACGATACAACAGTAGGACATATTGAGCAGACATTTGCAGCAAATAATGATAAGGTAAATATTGTTGTTGCTTTTGGTTCATTTAGTGATGATGAAGTTGGAAAATATGATGTTTCAATTTCAAACTTTAAATTAGAGAAAACAGAAAAGTCAGAAGAACAGATTGAAAAGGAAAGAGTTGAAGCTTTATTAACTGGTGATGAAAACATTGCCAAAGGAAAGACAGCATTTTCAAATTCTGTGAAGGAAAAAGATTACCAGCCAGAAGAAGCTTTTGATGGAAATTTAGGTTCAAGATATGCAGCAGCATCATATGAGAGTGGCGTGACACTTGGAGTAGATTTGGGTAAGACATATAAAGTTTCAAGTGTTGCTTTCAAGTGGGAAAATGCATATGCAACAGAATATAACATTCAGGTTTCAAAAGATGGTAAAGCATATGACACAGTAAAAACTATGACAGCAGATAAAGCAGAAACAATAGAAGTGCCATTAGATGAAGCAGTTGAAGCAAGATATGTAAGAATTGAATGCGTTAAGAATGCTCTTAATTATGGATATTCTCTTTGGGAAATGGGTGTATATGGAACAGAAGTAGCTGAAGTTGAAACAACTACAAATACACCAGTTGTAGAACCTGGAACAGGTGAAACAACAACACCGGCTAAGCAGGACGAAACAACAACACCAGCTAAGCAGGACGAAACAACAACACCAGCTCCTGTAGCACCAACAGTACCTGTAGCAGCAGAAAAAGATTGGTCAGCAGAAGACTTTATTAGCTCATCAGATGCTACATACAATGATACATATAAAGCAATCAAGGATGGAGCAATTAATGAAATCGTTAATATTCAGCCAGCTGATGATACATTAGGATTATATGTATCATTCGCAGATGCTGATTTTGGAACAATAACAGTAAATGGAAAAACAGCAGATATTAAAGTTGCTGGAGCCGGAATTTGGTTCAAGTTATCAAACTTTACAGATATGTACAGTGATGTTGTAATTACAAATGGAGCTGGAACAGTTAAGGCTACATTATATGTATACAACAAGAACGGTGTTGATAATTCTAAGAAAGATGATGAAACAACAACAGCAGCACCTGCACAGAATGAAACAACAACAGCAGCACCTGTACAGAATGAAACAACAACAGCAGCACCTGCACAGAATGAAACAACAACAGCACCTGCACAGAAGGAAACAACAACAGCAGCACCTGCACAGAAGGAAACAACAACAGTTGCGCCAACAACTAAGGCTATTAGTACAACAGCAGCTCCAGCAACAGTTAAGAAGACAACAGTTAAGAAAACAACGGTTAAGGCAACAGCTAAAAAGTTATCTTCTAACAAGGTTAAACTTTCAGTTAAGAAAGTAGCAGGAGCAAGCAAATACGCTGTACAGATTTCAACAACAAAGAACTTCAAGAAAGTTGTTGCTAAGAAGACATCTAAGAAGGCAGTATTTACAGTTAAATCTAAGAAACTTAAAGGTAAGAAGAAACTCTATGTAAGAGTTAAAGTTTACAAGAAAGTTAACGGAAAGACAGTTGCAAGCCAGTGGTCAAAGGCAACTAAGATTAGATTAAAAAAATAAGATTACAGAAGGTAATCGTAATTAAGTAAACAGAGGCTATGGAGTAGTACTAGTAAGAGGTACTATTCCGTAGCTTCTTTTTTTGTTAATAAAAATTCTATATATTAAAAATCACAAAAAGACAAAACAATACAGAAAAATCGAATTTGTTACAATAGTGATTTTTTGTATAAACAACAATAAAAATGAATATTTATATTAACTAATAAAAACAATTTTACTAATTTTATCTTATTAGGGCAAAGTTAACAAAACAACAGTAAAAATATAACATTAAAATCAGATTTTAATGTTATATTTGTATAATGAATTAGGCATTTTGCTGAAAAGAAACTAAAACTTTTTTTAACATTGAGATAAAAAAAAGGCAATTTATAATATTAAGTATAATATTAGGGAATGGAGGAATATTATGCTAAAAAATATGAAAAAAGCATTGTCTTTAACCTTGGTTACGGCTATGGTTGTCACCATATGTCCTCAAGGACAACTTGTAAACATATCAGCGGCTGATAATACACCATATTGCATATCAGAAGGTAGACCTGTATATGTAAGTTCAGGTAAGAATGAAGACTATGCAGTAGATGGTGACACATCTACAAGATGGGAAAGTGATTACAAGAACAAAATAGAATGGATGTATGTGGACTTGGGAGCAAAAGCAGACCTTGACCATGTTTATCTGAAATGGGAAGCAGCTTATGCTAAGTCATATCAGATTCAGTTTTCTAACGATGAAGAGAATTGGACAACAGTTTACACAAAGGGTAACGGTTCAGGTTCAGAAGAAACTCCTGAAGAAACAGTTAAGCCGGGAGCTATGGCTATAAATATAGGAAAAAAGCAAAAGAATGATAATGGAACTATTAGCTCAGTTTTATCTTGGAATGCGGTATCAGGAGCAGTAACATATAAGATTTACGTTGAAAACAATGGAAAAGAGGAAGTTGCAACAGCACCTGACGGATTCACTTTTGACAAGGATTCAAGACTTGATCTTATTAACAATGTAAGATTGTTGGAAGGAATTCATAAATATATTGTAAGGGCTTACAATTCTAAAGGTGAAGTTATTACAAGCGGTGAAGTTACAATCTCAGGTGATGTTACAGAGGAAGAGACAACTACAGAGACACCTACAGAGCCGGGTGAGACAGCACCTGTAGTGGATGAAAAGGAACAGACAATAGATTTAACAAAAGTTATTACAAACAAAGAAGACAGACAGGCAAGATATGTAAGAATTCTGATGACAGAAAAAGCATTGCCTGACTACGGATATTCATTGTTTGAATTCCAGGTTTATGGTACAAACGGAGTGGTTGAAAGACCTGTTGACTATGGAGTAAACCTTGCACTTAACAAGCCGGTTAAGTCAAGAAGCAACACTGTTAAGTCAGGAGATACAACTAAAGAAGTAAACACTCGTGATGAATGGTGGATGTATGACAGTGATGGAAATCTTAGAGAAGATGCATATAACAATGTAAAACCTGAAAACGCGGTAGATGGAAACACAAAGTCATCATTTACATCATATCAGGGAGATGACCAGTGGATTTATGTAGACCTTCAGAAGGAATACACAATCGGCAGGGTTGTTGTTAACTTTAACAGTGACGCAGCAAAGATGTATGACATTCAGGTTTCAAATGATGCAAAGACATGGAAAACCGTTCACAGAAATCTTAGAGGATACGCTAATATGATTGATGATGTTACCATGTATCAAAAGAATGTCAGATATGTAAGAATCTTAGGCTATACTAAGGTTGAAAGCGGTAGTGGTGTAGGAATTAACGAATTAAGTGTTTATGAATACAGAGAAGGCGATAGTAAGGAAAACGAAACAATCGCTCCACTTCCAACAAGACAGGTTATTAACAACAAGAATGGTAAAGGTTCATATGTTTCAGGTGAAATGTATAAGGAAAAGAACAAGTTACCAACATTTGTTAATGAAGAAACTATAAAGACACCAATCGATTCTAACAGCTGGTGGTCATCAGCAATGGTTCAGACATTTAGTAACTTACTTTGTTCAACACCATTAAAGGCTAAGTTCTCAACTAAGGGACTTGGAGTTTTGCTTGCAACAGCAGGATGGGTTGGAACAAGAAAGGAAACTGACCTTGGAACAGACCAGTCTACTGAAACAGGAATTGACTTCTATGTATTACCTGAAAAATACAACTCTAAAAAGGGTTATGACAGAGTAGAAAGCTATGGTGATTACTCAGTACAGTTAGGTTTAATGGACAACAGTGGAATGCAGATGAAGTCAACTGTAGTTAAGGGTTCACCTTACATTTTCAGTGAGTTCTGTGATAACACAACATTTTTCATTAACTCATCATCAATTACAGAATTTTTTGATGGCAATGGAAATAGTATTTTAGCTAAAGAAGGGGACACAATTACAACAGACCACATTGGTTTTAAGTCAATGGATGATGAAAATACTAAGGCTAAAAACGATGGTTCTTATTATTGTATGAACGTACCTGAAGGAACAACATTTAAGGTAATGGTTGCAGGTTCAAGATATAACGTTAAGGTGACATTCCCTTCAAAGAATGAAAATTATATGTCACTTGCAGCTATGACAAAGAAAGGTGACATTGACCGGTATTATAAACATGGTTACGCATTTGTAACAAACACACACGTTGGCTACACATTTGATCAGGCTAACAATAAGGTTGTAACAACATATACAGCTACAACTAAGACTATGAGAAAGGGATTCTCAAATGAAACAATGCATTGTTTATTCCCACATCAGTGGAAATATTCATCAGATGCAGATAACCCGGATGCAACATATTACTCAATTCGTGGTGACATGAAATCTATCTGGGCTAATGAATACAAGACAACACAGCAGTTCTCAGGTTTACTTCCAACATTTACAAAGCCTGACAGCAGCATGTTTAATACAACTGAAATGGTTGAATACCTTAACCAGGTAGTAGCATCTAAGATTAACACAGCGCCTGTTGCTGATGCTTACTGGGAAGGTAAGAATGTTCACCCACTTGCAATCAGCGCTCTTATGGCTGACCAGTTAGGTGAAACAGAAATTAGAGAAAAATTATTAAAGAAATTAAAGAGCATTATGATTGACTGGTTCACATATGACGGTGAAGATGATGACTGTTACTTAATCTACAATAAGGATTGGGGAACTCTTTATTATCCTGAAAGTTCATTTGGTGCCAACGCAGCAATCTGCGACCACCACTTTACATATGGATACTTTATGTTTGGTGCAGCAGTACTTGCTACATACGACAAGCAGTTCTACAACGATTACAAAGATATGATTGAACTTCTTGTAAGGGATTACGCAGACCCTAAGGAACCAGAGGATGACGGAGACATGTTCTGCAAGTTCAGGGCATTTGACCAGTATTCAGGACACTCATGGGCAGGCGGATATGCAGACAGCGATTCAGGTAACAACCAGGAATCAGCTTCAGAAGCATTGTTCAGCTGGGTAGGTATGTATCTCTGGGGTGAAGTATCACAGAATAGCACTTACATTGATGCCGGAGCTTACGGCTTCACAACAGAAATGGAAGCGATTGAGCAGTACTGGTTCGACTATGATGAAACTAACTGGTTAGGTGATCATCCTGACAGAGTAGCAGATCAGGCTTATGATTATCCGTTCCAGGGAACAGGTCAGATTTATGGCGCTTCAATGGGATATGGAACATATTTTGGTGGACAGCCTGTTTATGTATATGGTATCCAGTGGTTACCTATTTCTGAATACCTTACAAACTATGGTATGAATCAGGAAAAATGTGCCAAGATATATCAGGGATTAGTAGATGATACTAATTATGCAATAAACATAGAAAAGAAATTATTTGATCAGGATTTGGCAAACGGAGTTAGTGCAGATGATTCATGGCACAATCCGGACAAGTATGTAACACCTGATAACGGATGGCAGCATATTACATGGCCATTCCTTTCACAGACTAATGCACAGAGTGCATATGACAAGTTTAAAGCTAACGTAACAAATGTACAGGTTGAAGATAGAGCTAATACATTATGGTTTATTTCAGCAATGGATCAGTTAGGCTACAGAACAAATGACTACATGGTAACAGGCAACATTACAGGTTCTGTATATCGTAAGGATACAAACGGCAAGACAGTATACACAGCAGAAGTTTGGAATGCTACAGACAAGACACAGACAGTAGCAATTAAAGATAAGTTTGGAAAACAGATTGGTAAAGCTAACATTGGTGCAAAGGCATTTGTAAGCTTTAACATTGACACAGAAAAACAGTTTGAATTAACTCAGACAGCAACACCTACAGTTAAGGCTAAAGCTTTAGCAACAGGAAAAGTTACAGAAGATGTAGCAGGAAAAGTAACATTTGATGATACACAGTTAGTTGAATTATCATGCTCAGATGCAGATGCTAAGATTTACTACACAACAGATGGTACAATTCCAACAACAGAATCAAAAGAATACACAGGAAAGATTTTGATTTCAAGCAACACTACATTAAAGGCAGTTGCAGTTAAGGATGGATATCTTGATTCAGCATATTCAGCAACAGTATTTGAAATTGCCGGAGATACAGTAAGCAGTAGTGATAATTTAGGACTTAAGAAGAAAGCAACAGCATCTTCATCAAAGGGTGCAAATACAGCCGATATGACTTTGGATGGTACAACAGACACAAGATGGCAGGCTGATAATGAAGCAGATGATGAATGGATTCAGGTGGATCTTGGTTCAGTACAGGCAGTTAACGCAGTTACAATTAACTGGGAAGCAGCTTATGCGGCAAAATACGAAATTCAGGTATCTACAGACGGAAAAGAATGGACAACAGTTGCTAAGGAAAATGGTATGGTTGGAGAAATCACATCAAGTTTTGCGGCAACAAAGGCAAGATACGTAAAGATGCAGGGTGTTTCAAGAGGAACTCAGTATGGTTACTCAATTTATGAAATACAGGTATTTGGTGCAGTACAGGCTAAGGCACCAACAATTACACCTGTAAGTGGAAATTATAAGGGAACACAGACAGTAACAATGTCAACAGCAGTAAAGGGTGCTGAAATTAAGTACACAATTGATGGAGCAACTCCAACAGAAGATTCAGCTACTTATGAAGGACCAATTACAGTAGACAAATCAGTAACAATTAAGGCTGTAACATATAGAAAGGGAATGTTATTATCAGATCCTGTTCAGTCAGATATTATTATTGAAGGAACAATTTCATTAAATAAGACAGAAGCAACAGTAGCAATTGGAAACAAGTTACAGCTTTCAGCAATAACAGACCAGTCAGTTACATTTAGCAGTGATAATGTAGGTGTTGCCAAGGTAGATGCTAACGGTTTAGTTGAAGGTGTTTCAAAGGGAACAGCTACAATTACAGCAAAAGCTGCAAACGGACAGAAAGCAACATGTAAGATTACAGTAACAGATCCTGTACATATTACATCAATTGAAATTGCTCCACAGAATCTTGAAATTAAGAATAAGAATTCAGAAACATTGAAGCTTACAATTAATCCAAGCAACACAACAGATGACACAACAGTTACATGGACATCAAAGGATGAAAAGATTGCAACAGTTAATGATGCAGGAACAGTAACAGCTAAGTCAGAGGGAACAACAACTATTACAGCTAAGATAGGTAAGTTTGAGGCAACATGTGAAGTGACAGTTTTACCTATAACTGTAGAAGAAATGGTTGCAGACGGACAATTTAACATTGGATTAGGTAAGAATGTTGTAGCACTTCCTAATAAGCAGGATGGTGAAGGCGGTAGCGAAAGCGATCTTACAGATGGTAACTTTGAAGGCAAACATATTGCTACAGCATTTGCCACAACAGGAACAAGTTATACAATTGATTTAGGAGATGCTTATGACAGCGCAACTATTGATAAGTTAGTTGTAAAATACAAAGAAAACAATGGAGGAGATACTCCTGTTAACGGTTACGAAATCCAGTACTCAACTAACGGAGTTGATTTTGAAACAGTTAAAAAAGTAACAGGAGATTCTGTAAAGGATGCCTGCGAAAACAAGAATTGTGTAGATACTCAGGATATGACAGGAGTAACAGGCGCAGCAAGATACATTAGATTCTATTATCCTGAAGCATACACATGGGGTGTTCAGGTAAGAGAAATTGCAGCATTAAGTACAGACAAGAATGCTAAGAAGGCAGAATTACAGTACTGTGATGATCCTGCAGAAGTAACAGTAAAATCTGATAAGTATTGCCAGATTACATATACAATTAAAGCCGGTGAAAATCAGGATGATTACAAGTATATGGTATACTTAAACAACAACCTTGTAGGTGACAGAGTAACTGCAGGAACATATACAATTGATAACTTAGATGCAGGAACATATACAGTTAAGGTAGTTTCATATTACAACAAGTTAACATCTAAGGGCATCTCAAAGGAAGTTAAAGTAGATGACGGTTCATTAAAGGATTACATTAACACTGTAAGAAATATTTCAAAGGGAGCAAAGATAACTGTTGACAAGGTATACGAAGGTGAAGGAAACCAGGATGTATCATCATTAACAGATGGTATCGTATCAGATAACAACGGTGTTTGTGTTCACACAGAACATGGAGCACAGACGGCAACAATCAATATGGACCTTGGAGAGAATTATCCAATTTCTAATATTGAAGAATTTTTAATAGCATTTAAGGCAGACAATACATATGCTAAGACTTATACAGTTGAGTTCTCAGCGGATGGACAGAACTTCCAGGAAATGGTTAACGTTAAGGATGCTAAATACAAAACAGTTATGGAAAACAAAATTGACCAGTCAGCATATAATTACGATACAGTAAGATATGTAAGAGTTAAACTTAATGACGGTTCTTATAACTGGGGATATCAGATTTCAGAAGTAGCAATTATGGGATCAGATGTTTACATGCCTGTTGAACCTGAAGGATTAGTTGTAGAAAGCCCAACTTATAATACTGTTACAGTAACATGGACAGGGGCAGACAACGGTCAGACATATTGGGTATATATCGATGGTAAGGTTAAGGATATGAACTTAGCTACAGCCGGAACATATATATACAACAATATTGATGCCGGAACACATATTGTTAAGGTAACATCAAGATTAAATGGAATTGAATCAAAGGGTGTAACAAAAGAAGTTGTAGTAGATAATCATCCAACAACAACACCTGAACTTACAACAACAACTAAACCGACACCAACAACAGCTAAACCTAGTGAAACAACAACTCAGGCACCTACTATAAACCCTAGTGGAACTACTGAGGTAACAACAAAACCTGGCGAAACAACTAAGTCAGATGCAACACAGGCACCAACAACTAAGTCAGGTGAAAATACATCAGACATTGGTAATGGTGGCAACACAACTGCAGTACCAAGTGCTTCAAGTGATATTAATGTAAAAGTTGGCAAGACTAAAGTAACAAAGGCAACAAAGAAGAAGAGAACAACTAAAGCAAAGATTTCATTAAAGAAGGTTGCAGGTGCCAAGGGCTATGAAGTAAGAGTTTCAACAACTAAGAAGTTTAAGGCGAAGAAGACTATTACAAAGGTATTCAAACGTAATAAGCTTACATTTAAGAAACTTAAGAAGAACAAGAAGTACTATGTACAGGCAAGAGCATTCACAGTAATCAATGGAAACAAGAAGTATGGTCCATGGAGTGCTAAGAAGAAAATGAAACTTACAAAGTAAAATGTAAAATTATTATAAAAGAAAAAGGCTATCCACTAATGTGAGGTGACCCCAAAAGTTAGACTTTTTACGAGACGACTTCGGTCGTCTCGTTTTTCTTTTATGCAGTAAGGAGATGGAGCCTGTATGGAACAGGACTCATCCATCTTAACTTTTCTTTTATTCGTTTTTGCTTCGACCTAGCCATAAAAATACCGGCCTCCAATCGTTAGATTTTTAGGTCTAACTTTTTGGGGTCGGTACAATTTATAGCTATCAGGTATGCTTTTAATTTAATTTATTCTCCGAGGAAATTTTTCACATTTCTAATATGTTTCAGCCCTTCTTTGCGACCAATGTCATATAGAGCCTGCAGTTTTTCAGGATCTCTTTCGGTGCGCCCGATTGTAACAGGATTCTCAGGTCTGATAATGTAGACAAGTCCTTTGCGTTCAAGTTCTTTTAGGTCATCTAATGTTTTGTTGTACATAATATGGCGGACTTCCAAGTCGTGTACAAGATTAGGATATTTCTTACCCAACTTTAATCTGATTAACGGAAGCATTGAATTTTTCTTTTTTCTGTAGCCGTCATGCTGGGTAAGAATGACAACATTTTTCTCGTAGCCCATTTCCATAAACTTGTGAATTGGAATTGAATCTGAAATTCCACCGTCAAGCATTTTAAAACCGTCGATTTCTACAATGTTTGAAACCATTGGCATTGAAGCAGAAGCCCTAAACCATTTAATGTCCGTTGCATCGCCGTTAGGACAAAGATGATAAATAGGTTTTCCGGTTTCAACATCTGTAGTTACAACGTAGAAATCCATTGGATTCTTCTGATAAGTTTCCACGTCAAAAATATCAAGGCGGTTAGGAATCTGATTATAACAAAAATCAGCACCGTAAATATCACCGGTCTTAATTAAAGAGCGAAGCCCAACATATCTGGGATCACGACAATATTTGGTATTGTATCGTATTGTTCTGCCAATCTGTTTTGACTTAAGATTACAACCAAAGGCAGCCCCGGCAGAAACGCCAATGGCACCGTCAACAGTAATATCATTTTCCATAAATATATCAAGTACTCCGGCAGTATACATTCCACGCATGGCACCGCCTTCCAAAATTAATCCTTTTTTCATATAAATACCAATCCTTTTTAAAAAAATTTTATAATGTGAAACAACCGAACTTTTATTACAGGGGTTGTTACGTGCTTCACGTTTTTTACACTATAACAAATTATACAGCGAATTTGTTAATTTTGTATCAATAAAATAAGTTTTATTTTCAAAAAAATTAAGACCGGTCATAATCATAAAAAAGAAATTAAAGAACAAAAAATATGAAAAAAAACTATTTTATTTTCAATATTTGTTTGACATCTCTACGCAATTATGGTATAAATATCCTTGTGCAAAATTGCAGATAGGGGTGTAGTTCATCGGTAGAATAAGAGTCTCCAAAACTCCAGAGGTGGGTTCGATTCCTACCACCCCTGCTAGAAGAGTTGTAGTGTTAATGATTTATAATCATTAAGGTGCAGCTCTTTTTTTTGTGCAATAAAAATTTTTGAAAATTTTCTAAATATAATAAGAAAGACTTCCCCATAGCATCCGTTATGTGGAAGTCTTGATTTTTTGTTATTTAAGATTGCTAAACCATTTTTTACAATAGTCAGCAAATGTTTTTTCTATAGGCGATAATATTTTATCCTTTGGCCAGGAAAGATACAAATAGTTAAACTCTGCATTTTTTAATTTAATAACCTTTATGTTTGAATCAGGATGAATCATGTAATATTTATATGGCATGATTGAAATACCTGCGTTTTGAGAAACCTTGTAGGTAGTTGCAAAGTCTTCATGAGTTTTAAAAACATAATTAGGTGTAAAACCGGCAGCCTTACATATTGTGTCAGTAACAACTCTTACCGGAATAGTATCATATAGTCCCACAAATGGTTCATCCTTTATCATTGAAAGCTCAATCTCATTATATTTACTTAAAGGATTATCTTTGGAGACTAAAAGCACAAACTCGTCCTTTAATAACAATTCATAATTAAAATCTTTCATATCGCAAATAGGCAGCATAAAAGTAAAGTCATATGGAGGATTATCAGAGTGAAGAACTTCTTCTACAGTAGCATAAACAAAATGAGCATTAGGATAGGCTGACATAAAATCAGCAGATAAATGTGAGATAAAGAAATCACCATCCTGAATATAAAGCTTAATATCTTCAACATTAGTATTGGCAAAATATGCCGTGCATTCATCTACAGTGTTAAGAATGGAAGAAACCTTCTGATAAACATATTCCCCGTTTTCATTTAAAAAAATCTTTCGACCGTTTCTGTCAAAAAGTAGAACACCTAATTCATCTTCAAGTTTCTTAATTGCGTAGCTAATAGACGGTTGAGGAACCATGTTCTTCTTAGCTGCCTTAGAAAAATTCTCTAATTCGGCAGCATCCTTAAAGTATTTTAATTGAAGTAATTCCATACAAACCTCCGAATGTTATTATTCTAGAATATCTTATAATTTTAATCTATATGAAAATAAAAAGCAACTTTTAGGGGAAAAAATCTAATAGACACTTTTAGGGGAAAAGTCTAATTGAAGAAAACAAAAATAAAATTTTGAAAAATGTAAAAAAATATTCATATTAACATCATACAATTATTTTAGTATAATCTTTGTATAAAGCTGTAAATAAAAAAACAGCAAAGATACTGTGAAAATTAATAACAAAATAATCAGATTTAAAAATAGTAGCAAATATAACAGGAGATGAAATATGAGAAACAACAAGCGAGTGGTTCTTATGGTAGAGGATGACAAAAAACTTAGAGAAGTTTTAACAAAGTTTTTGTCAAGAAACGATTATGAAGTTTTGGCGGCAGAAAACGGAAAAGTAGGGCTTGAACTTTTTTATGAAAATAGCAAGAATTTAGATATTGTACTTCTTGACGGAATGCTTCCCGACATAGACGGTGTGGATGTTTTGAAAGAAATAAGGGAACATTCGCAGGTGCCGGTTATTATGTTGACAGCAAGGGAATCAGAAGAAGACCAGCTTAACGGATTAAATAACGGTGCGGACAATTATATAACAAAGCCATTTCTTATGAAGGTTTTACTTGTACATATGGATAAGTTGATTCAGAGAAATAGCAATGAAGACACGGACGTAATTGAAAAAGGCGCGCTTAAATTAGAAAAGCAGTTTAGAAAAGCATATATTAATGGCGAGTTTGTAGATACAACTCCTAAGGAATTTGATTTGCTTGTATATATGTGCGAAAACGAAAAAGTGGTTTTGAAGCGTGAAAATATATTGGATGCAGTTTGGGGCTTTGATTACGACGGCGATATGCGAACTGTAGACACACTTGTAAAGCAGTTAAGAAAAAAGATGACGGACAAGTATCCTTACATCACGTCAGTTTACGGTGTTGGTTACAGATTTGAGGTAAAATAAATGAAGACTAAGTTAAGAACAACCTATCTTGTAACGGTATTATTCTTTTTGTTTGTTACAGTGGGAAGCATGATTTTGTTCTATAATATGTTTTCGGAAGAGTTCATTATTTCAAATAATAAAGACACTATGGACAATCTTTTTGAAACAATACAGGAAATGAATCTGGCTCAGCTTACAAAAGAAGAAAAAAACGTTCTGAAGGATTACACAGACAAAGGTGGCTTTGTTACTATTATGGATGGTGAAAAAATAATTTATCAATCCAAATTATATAGTAAGAGAAGAAGAGAAGGTCGCGTGGATTATGATTTGGATGAGTATACATATAATGCGCAGGCTCAGGTGAATGTTGAAAGAACAGTGATCAAGTTAAAAGGAAAAATAGACCAAAACGTAAAAACTTATTACGTTTATATGGATACAAGATTAAAGTCGCTGGAGAATAGCATAAATCTTATAAGCAAATTTATGCTTGTGGAAATGATTATAATTTTGATGCTTGGTATTCCTTTTTCATTTTATATGGCACAGAGGACAGTTAAGCCTATTGAAAAACTGGGAAAACTGGCAAAGAAAATGGAAAATAATGAGCCAATTAATTTTGAAGAATATGATTTCCCTAACAATGAAATAGGAAATCTGTCAGATCAGATGAAAAGTATGTATCTTAAGATTTCCAGTAACCTTAACGAATTAAATAATTATAACTATTTGTTGAAAACTCAGAATAAAGAGCTAATAGAGTTTGATGAAAGACGTAAGAAGTTTATTGGGGCGGCAACTCACGAATTGAAAACGCCACTTGCCATTATTTCTACACAGCTTGAAATGATGAACATGGATAATGACGAGGCAATGAGTGAGTATTACGAGTCAATAATGGAAGAGATACAGAAGATGTCCAACCTGATTCGAGAAATGCTTAATTCATCATTTGAGGGTGATATTATTTTAAGTGGTCCGATGAAAGTTGACAGTCTTTCAGAACTTTTGGACGGAATGAAGGACAAATATATGGGACTATTTTGGTCAAAGAAAGCTAATTGCAGATTTGATATAGAAGACAATATTTATATTAATATGAATAATGAGCAGATTGAACAGGCCATAAACAATTATATAATTAATGCTTACGAGCACATTCCGGAAAAAGGTACAGCAGTTGTCACATTAAAAAGTGTAGACGATAAAGCAGTTATTTCTGTTTTCAATAGTGGTCACAACATAAAAGAGGAGGAACTAAGCAAGATTTGGGAAGGCTTCTACCAGACTGACGAGAGGGCAAAAGAATCAAACGTTGGACTTGGCCTTTATATTGTAAGAAACATTGTAAAGAACCACAACGGAGTATGTTATGCCAAGAATCATCACAACGGCGTTGAGTTTGTAATGGAGTTTAACCGCACAGACAAATATTAAAAAGATTTAACTTTATCATAAACAAAACTTAACATTTCTTAATTAGTATAAAAGTGTAAAGGAAAAGCATTATCAGAAGGAAAGAAATTTAAAATCCAAAATGGATTATGCAGCATGAAAATTCATAATTGGAAGTCTTTAATTGGGAATCTTTAATTGGTAATTTCCAATAAGGAATTTCTAATTGGAAATGCAGATTTTAGTTGAAAAAACTGAATAAAGATAATGCGATACACATAGGATTTAATAAAGAAGTGGGAGTGATGAATATGACAGGGATAATCGGCTCAGGAATGATAGTCACAATAAATGTGCTTATAAGTCTTGTGATTGGAGGATGCTTAGCAATAAAGTTGATTGAAAAATAGAATACTAGAAGTTAAAATATGGGCAGTTCCTTGGTGGGGATTGCCTTTTTTGTAGGGATACTTGAAGTTTGTTTTTTGTACAAAGTCGTATGGGAGGAGTGTCTATGTCTCGGGTGGGAGTATAGTATTAATTTTACGTACAAAGTGGTTTGGGGAGATGTCTATGACTCGGGATGCGGTATGATATTTATTTTTCGTACAAAGTTGTTTGGGGAGATGTCCACACCCCGGAGGAGGATACTATTAATTTTTCGTATAAAGTCGTCTAGTGTAGTGTCCACACCCCGAGGTTCAGTATAACTTGTAATTACATCATTGATTACGTGTCGTATAACTTTTCTTTCTGCTGACACGTAATTTTTTACAATATTAAAGTGAATTTTTGGGCAATTACGTGTCATATAAGATTTCCTTCTGCTGACACGTAATTTTTCACAAAATCGTAGTGAATTTGTGGGTGATTACTTGTCACACAGCATTTTCTTTCAGTGACACGTAATTGGAAGCGGTAAGACAAGCTTAGCTTCAATAAATTACTTGTGACACAACGTTTTCGCTTTACGACACGTAATTGGCAGCGATAGAACAAGCTTAGCTTCAATAAATTACGTGTGGGACAGCGTTTCGGTTTTACGACACGTAATTGGCTGCGATAAATATATAAGAAATCATAACAATTTCCTTAATGTATTAGTTTTGTTATTGCATTAACTTGCTATCTCTTCTTTTTTAAAAAGTATAATCGCGTAGCCGGAAAATATATAAAGTAAAGTATACATAAATATGTTATGCTATAAATATAAGACAAGGTACGGAAAAATTTATTTTTGTTGGCATATTTTGGCGAGTTTATTCGTTATATTTAATAGAAGGGCTTAAACTAACCCAAATGAGCGTGGATAAAAAAACAAAGAGAGGAGTAAAGAGTATAAGAAACTGATTGATTGGTGTTGATACAAGTGTTTTGTATCTGATGAGAGGAGGAAAACCAATGAAAAAGATAATTGCAATTATATTGGTAATAACTATGTTAGCCTGTAATTCTGTGAATGCAGCATCTTTTGTACAGGACAAGAAAGTGGAGTTAAACAATGAACATATGAAGGACTACAATAATTCATCTGTTAAATGGAAATTTGATGAAAAGAGCAGTGTTCTTAGTTTTAGCGGTTGTGAAAAATTAGAAAAGGTAGATGTAGGGCAGATAAAAAATCAGGTTAGGTATATTGTTTTGGCAGATGATATTAAGGAAATATCATCAGGATCATTATCAGGATATTTTAATCTAAGTAAGGTAACAATATTGGGAGATGTTGTGGCTACCGGAAATGCGTTTTATTTAGACACTCCAAGAACACTGGAGTTGGCAGGAAGATGTGAAAATTTGGGAGAGATGATTAGCAGCGACATGGCCCCATTTCCGAAAATAGTTTTAATTAATAACAACAAGTACTATGAAGAAAAAGACAGAATGTTGTTAACAAAAGATGGGAAAGAATTAGTGCTATTTTATGGTGGAGAATCTTTGAAGGTGCCTGACACTGTGGGAAAAATAGACTCTTATGCCTGCTATCAGCTAGGAAATTTGAGTGATGTGAAACTGAATGGCAAGCTGAAAGAAATCGGCGACTATGCTTTCTATCACACAGGAATTAGTACATTAAAGTTAAAAAACAATATTCAAATAATTGGAGAACAGGCTTTTGCTGGTAACAATATTAAAACAGTTAAGTTTAATAAGAAAATAAAACTAATTGGTAAATATTGTTTTGATGACAATCTTTTAAGAAAAGTATATTTACGTAGCAATCCCAGAATAGAAGAGGGAGCTTTTCCAAAAGATGCGGTTGTACAGTATTCAAAAAAGGTAAAGAATAGGGGGAGCGTGGCAGAGCTTGAATATAGGGTAAAAACAAAAAAGCTATACATTGTAGCGAATAAAATAAAAAAGGCTAGCGGTTATCAGATTGTGGTTACACAAAAAAGCAATAAACTGAAGAAAAAATTCAATACTCAAAAAGGAGAATTGAATAAAAAGTTAAAACTTAATTTAAAGTACCAAGTTAAGGAAGGCGTAATAAAAGTAAACAGCAAGAACAGTATTTATGTAAAGGTAAGACCATATTTTGGAAAGAAGAACAATAAAAAATACGGTAAGTGGAGCATGAAATACAAAGTTCCGGTTTATCTATAGCACAGAAGAGAGGTGATTAATATGAAGAAGAGATTTACTTTTTTAATCTTACTAGTTGTTAGCATTATTATGAGTACAATGGTAATATATGCAGACACATCAACCGACTATGATGAGTCTGTATATGCAAAACACAAACCTATACTAAAAATAGACGAATCTTCTTTTCCAAATGAAATGGTTAGGCGTGCTGTTTTGAAAAGGTATGATATGAATAGAGATGGATATTTGTCTCAATACGAAATGGAAGATCCAACATCATTTTCTGTTGATGCTGCGGATATACAGGAAACAGATGGATATAAATATGGAAGGCAGGTTTACCAAGATGAAAAATATAGAGTTATAGACTTTAAAGGAATAGAGGTGTTTAAGAATGTAAGTCATATACATTTTGCATGTGCATTGGTAAACGGAGAAAGAGGCTATGTAAAAAACTTTAAGTATTTATCAACCTTAAAAATTGATTCTATTGGAATAACATTTAGTGACAGAAACTATAATTTGAATCAGTTAAAGGGATTAAAGTATATAAGCTTTGTAGCGTGTGAAAATTTCAACTTGAAATTTGATAAAAAATCTAAAGTTGAAAGTATTCGTTTATTAGATAGTAAAGGAAAAGTAGATGTTTCAAATTTGAAAACTTTAAAAACATTTAGTTCTTATGAAACTATATTCAAAAAAATAAAATTTGGAAAGAATGCCAAACTAAAAAAACTGAGTATAGATGGAAGTGCTTATTGCATAAATAAAAAGATAAGAAAATTGGATATTTCAAAAATGAAAAATCTTAGATATCTTTATTTGCAAAGCTGTACGAAACTAAAAGAAATTAAAATGTCTAAGAAAAATAATAAGAAATTGAAAAAAATAGAAATATACGGTTGTGGTAAGTTTAAAAAATCAAGTTTAGATAAAACACAAATATCTAAAAAAACCAAAGTAAAAGTTTTAACTTGGTAAATAAAATTAAAAACATTTAAGGAGCTGTGTCTTTAGTGGTTGACAAACCATTGAAGTGCAGCTCCTTAACTATTATTTCTAAAAATGTATGATTTTGTTTTATAAGCACAAACTATTTTAGAGAATCCAAGTATGTAAATTCATAACTTAAAAATCGTAAAATAAAGCGACTTGAATGAGAAAATGTATAAATAAAGTACTAGTGACTAAAAATGTAACTTGCATATAATTTTTAGATGAATTATTATATTAGCATAATTAGTTAAAAATATACAAAAAGTAATAAAAAACAATAAAAAATCAGACAGAATGCACAATTTTGTATAGGGAAGGAGGTTAGTATGATAAAGGAGACGGTTGATGCGGTTAGGTTAGCAGAGCTTGAAGGGGACAAGGTTATAAGCACTGCGAAAGTTAACGGGCAGGACATGAAGAATCAAGTTAAGATACAAGGGGCTGAATATCGAACTGAAAGGTTAAAGGAAGCCAAGGAAAAAGCAGAAAAGAAAATGGCAGAGACAGTTGCAAAATGCGAAAAGTACAATGAGGAGCAACAGAAAGAGATTGACTTAAAGGTTATGCAATTGAAGAACAAGTCATATGAGAAAATGGATGGCACGGTGAAAGCCATAGTAGAGTATTTATTTTAGGACTACAAAGCAGGTCACAATCCGTGTAATCCTAAGGTAGAGGGGAACATTTAAATCATTTTAAGGCATAACCCGTCATTTAAATGACAGAATGGAGAATTTATGGCAGTTTTGAAAATGTGCAAAATAAATATATGCGCAATGAAGAAAGACCGAAAAAAGATTTTGGAACTTTTGCAATTAAAGGGCTGTCTGGAAGTTCATGAGGAAGTGAAAGAGGATAAGGTGTTTGAAAAAGTGAACACGGCAACCCAGATTTCACTTTACGAGAGACAGGTGGCGTTAACGGACAATGCATTAGAAATTCTTGAAGCTTATATTCCTGAAGAAAAGTCCATGCTTTCAAGCCTTGAAGGAAAGAAAGTTATTAGCTCGGACGATTATTACGAAATAGTAAATAAGCGAAATGAAATTAACGGGCTTGTTAATGACATAATCGAGCAGAAGAAAAGTATAGATGAAAAAGAGTCAGGAAAGCAGAAATGCTTAGATGAAATACAGGCATTGCAACCGTGGTTTGAACTTGATGTCCCAATGAATTTTCAGGGAACCGAAAACACCGGATTTATGGTGGGCGTTATTTCAGGTTCATATACGGAACAGGATTTGATAAGAAAAATAGAAAGCTTAAAAGAATTTCCAAAATCACTGTATATGCAGATAGTTTCGGCGGACAAATATCAGACTTATGTAACCGTATCTTATATGAAACATGATTTGGAGCAAGTTGAAAAAGCCTTAAGGCAACTGGATTTTAGCAAACCGCCTATTATGGTTCATCACATACCAACAGCTTCGGTTACAAAACGAGAGGATAGAATTAAAGAATATAATCTGGACATTGAAAATATAAAAGCTCAAATGGAAAGAGAAGCAGATTACAGATTTGAGTTTAAGAAAATAAGAGATTATTACAAAACAAGAGCGGACAAGTACAAGGTGGTAGGAAAGCTTTTACAGTCCAAACATACTTTTTTTGTTACAGGTTATATGCCTGAGAAACAGGTTGAGGCATTAAAAGAAGAACTGGAAACCAAGTTTAATGTGGCAATTGACGTGGAACAGCCAACGGAAAAAGAGGACGTTCCGGTGCTGTTAACTAACGGAAAAGTTCAGGGAGCAGTTGAAGGTGTTGTAACATCATTTGGTTTTCCTAACAAAATGGAAATTGATCCAACGGCAATAACAGCATTCTTCTATTATTTCTTATTTGGAATAATGCTGTCAGACGCAGCTTACGGATTTTTAATGTTTATTGGATGTTTTATAGTTTTAAAAAAATTCCCGAACATGGAAGAAACAATGGCGAAAACACTTAGAATGTTTATGTATTGTGGCATTTCAACATTATTATGGGGAATACTTTTCGGAGGGTATTTCGGAGATGCAATAACAGTTATAGGAAAAACATTCTTTGAAGTAAACATAGGAATACCGGCACTGTGGTTTGAACCTATTAAACAGCCAATGAAAATGCTTATATATTGCTTATGTTTCGGTATTGTTCATTTGTTTACCGGACTTGGAATTAAGGGATATATGATGCTAAAGCAAAAAGATGTAATGTCATTTGTATGCGATGTTGTTCTTTGGTATGTATTTTTGATTGGATTAATATTAATGCTTATTCCAACAAGTATATTTGCCTCATTGGCAGGAAGCACAATAGTCTTCCCGGCGTGGCTTAGCATGCTATCAAAGATAATGACAATAGGTGGCATGGTTGGAATACTTCTTATGGCAGGAAGAAGAGCAAAAAATCCTGTGAAGCGATTATTGCTTGGAGCCTACAGCCTGTATGACACAACAAGCTGGCTAAGTGATTTGCTATCATATTCAAGATTACTTGCCCTTGGACTTGCAACAGGAGTAATAGCCCAGGTAATTAACACAATGGCAGCAATGATGGGAAAATCAATAGTGGGAGTAATTTTCTTTATAGTGGTTTTTCTAATCGGACACACATTCAATATGGCAATAAACCTTTTGGGAGCCTACGTTCATACCAACAGACTACAGTTTGTTGAATTCTTTGGAAAATTTTATGAAGGTGGCGGAAGAGAGTTTAAACCATTTAAGGCGGATACAAAATATGTAAAAGTAAAGGAGAATTAATTATGACTTTAGGAACATTTTTCGATAATTTAGGTTTATTTTATGCATTGCTTGGAGCAGCACTTGCAGTACTTATGGCAGGCGCAGGTTCAGCAATAGGTGTAGGTATTGCAGGACAGGCTGCATCAGGAGTAATGACGGAAGATCCATCAAAATTTGCAAAAGTACTTATTATGCAGTTACTTCCGGGCACACAGGGCTTATATGGACTTCTTATTGGATTCATTACATTATCAAAAATCGGAATCATTGGTAGTGGAGCAGTTGCAGTAACATCATCACAGGGATTACAGATATTGGCAGCATGCCTTCCAATGGCAATAGTTGGTTTAATCTCAGGTAAGTATCAGGGAAAAACATCAGCAGCCAGTATTGGAATTGTAGCAAAAAGACCAGAACAATTCGCAAAAGCAATGTTGTTCCCGGCAATGGTAGAAACATATGCAATTTTAGCTCTTTTGATATCATTCTTATCAGTAAACGGTATTGCACTATAATTTTCTTTCACATCCCTGTGGTAGGATGAAATCTTTATCGAAGGCACGCTCCCGCTACCTTCAGCTCGTAGCGGTACTAAGAAGCCGTGACAGCTTTCGCTGCCCCACCTTCTAAGGACCGACGGCTTCAGAGTACCTTCTTCTAAAGTTTTCATCCCCCACAGGGGCGAAAGTAATTAGAGTGAATAATACTGAAAGAAAAAATAGGTAATGGAAATTACACGTTTTCAACCATTGCAGTGAAAAAAGATTATGTGAGAATTGTTGTTGTGGTTAATGACGTGCAAAAGAAAGGAGGGGCTGCATGAGTGGTTTGGATAACATTGTAGAGGAGATTAGAAATCAGTCTAAGCAGGAAGCAGATGAAATTCTGAAAGAAGCAGATGTTTTTTGCAAGGACTATATGAATAAAATTAAAAAAGACGTAGAAGTAGAAGTTGTTTCGATTGAAAAGAAGGCTTTGGCTGACCGCAAGCTTTATGAGGAGAAGACGGTTTCAGGTATGGAGTTTTTGGAACGTAATTCTATTCTTAGGGCTAAGCAGCAGGTTATTGAACAGGCTATTGATAAGGCTAGGGAGAGTATAGCAGGTCTTAATGATGAAGAATATTTTAACGTTTTGGAGAAGCTTTTAAGGAAGAATGTTCAGCAGGGCAAGGGAAAGATTTGTTTTTCTAAGAAGGATTTGGATAGGATTCCTAATGGTTTTGAAAATAGAGTAAAAGAGATTGTGGCAGAGAATCAGGGAGAGCTTGTAATTGATAAGGAGCCGGCTAATATTAAGGACGGTTTTGTATTGGTTTATGGAGAGATTGAAGAGAATTGTACTTTGAAGGCCCTGTTTGATTCTAATATTGACAGAATAAAAGATATTGCCAATAAGCAGTTGTTTGGATAGGGGGTAATGCCATGGAGCAGGAATATATTTATGGTGTTGCCAGAATCAGAGCGCTTGAAGGTAGTTTGTTTACAGATGAAACCATTAATCAGTTGGTGCAGTGCAAGGATTATGACGAGGCTATGGATTTCTTAAGAACCAAGGGCTGGGGGAACGGAAACCCGGACCAGAGTTTGGAGGAAATGCTTGAACAGGAGCGAAGGAGAACGTGGAAGGTTCTGGATGAATTAATTGAAGACAAGGAACAATGTGAGATTCTCACCATTGCCAACGAGTACCATAATCTTAAGGCGGCAATTAAGCAGGTTTGTACTGAACTTGAAACTGAAAATGTGTTTTATGAAGATACAGAAACAGACACGGAATTCTTGAAAAATTGTATAAGGCAGGGCAATTACAATCTGCTTCCTAAAGGCATGGAGCAGGCGGCAAAGGATGCAACAACAGTTCTTATGCAGACTGGCGATGGACAGTTGTGCGATGTGATTATTGACAGGGCAACACTGGAGGCAATTAAGCAGGCAGGTCAGGAAGCAACTAATGAAATGATTAAAAAATATGCAGATGACCTGGTTACCATATCAGACATTAAAATAGCAGTAAGATGTGCAGCTACAAATAAGGACGCATCTTTTGTTTCAAAAGCACTTGTAAGTTGTGACGGAGTAAGCGTTACTGAATTGATTATAGCTTGCAAGGACGGCTTGGATGGAGTTTGTTCTTATCTTGAAAAGATAGGCTATAGTCAGGCAGTTAGTGCTTTAAAAATATCAAAATCAGTTTTTGAATGCTGGTGTGACAATAAGATTGTGGAAGATATAAAGTCACAGAAATATGACTCTTTTTCAATAGGTCCCATTATTGCTTATGTTATTGCAAGAGAGAATGAAATTAAAACAGTAAAAATTATTCTTTCGGGCAAAATTAATGGTTTTGACAATGAGTTTATAAAAGAAAGGGTAAGGGTAATGTATGCATAAAGTAGCAGTTATAGGTGATTATGACAGTATATATGGCTTTAGCGCACTGGGACTTGATACATTTCCGGTTACCGACGTAACAGAGGCAGCACATTTGCTAAGAAAAATAGCTGCAGGTGAATATGCCATTATATACATTACAGAAATGTTAGCAAAACAGCTTTCAGCAGAGATAGAAAAATACAGAGAGCAGATGGTTCCTGCAATTATCCTTATTCCGGGTGTAAAAGGAAACACGGGAGACGGAGTAAAAGGAGTTAAGGATTGTGTAGAGCAGGCTATTGGTTCGGATATTGTATTTGGGAAGGAATAAAACATGGAGTATAGCAAGGGTGTAATTAAGAAAGTAGCAGGACCTCTTGTAATAGCAGAGGGAATGCGTGATGCCAATATGTTTGACGTGGTTAGGGTTAGCGACAAGCATCTTATTGGTGAAATTATAGAAATGCATGAAGATAGAGCATCAATTCAGGTTTATGAGGAGACAGCCGGACTTGGACCGGGAGAGCCTGTTGTATCAACGGGAGCGCCTATGTCAGTAGAACTTGGACCGGGTCTTATCGGTAGTATTTATGACGGAATTCAAAGACCACTTGATGATATTATGAAGGTATCGGGCAATCTTCTAAAGAGAGGTGTTTCCGTACCTTCTTTGAAAAGAGAGTTAAAATGGGAGTTTGTTCCAACAGCTTCAGTTGGGGATATTGTTGAACCGGGAGATGTTATTGGAACAGTTAAGGAGACAGCAGCCGTTACTCAGAAGATAATGGTTCCATATGGAATTAAGGGTGAAATTTCAAGTATTAAAGGTGGAACATATGACGTTACTGAAACTGTTGCCACAGTTAAGACAGAAGATGGTGAAAAGGAATTAACTTTAATGCAGAAATGGCCTGTTAGAAAAGGCAGACCTTATAAAGAGAAAAAAGCTCCTTATAAGCCTTTGGTTACAGGACAAAGAGTTATCGATACTTTGTTTCCAATTGCCAGAGGTGGCGTTGCAGCAGTTCCGGGACCTTTTGGAAGTGGAAAAACAGTTATTCAGCATCAGCTTGCAAAATGGGCTGAAGCGGATATTGTAGTATATATTGGCTGCGGTGAACGTGGAAATGAAATGACAGATGTTCTTAATGAGTTCCCTGAATTAAAGGATCCAAAAACAGGACAGTCATTAATGGAGAGAACAGTTCTTATTGCTAACACATCAGATATGCCTGTTGCAGCAAGAGAAGCTTCAATTTATACAGGAATTACGATTGCAGAATATTTTAGAGACATGGGGTACTCAGTAGCTTTAATGGCAGACTCAACATCCCGTTGGGCAGAGGCATTGCGAGAGATGTCAGGACGTTTGGAAGAGATGCCCGGTGAAGAAGGTTATCCGGCATACCTTGGAAGCCGTCTTGCACAGTTTTATGAACGTGCTGGGGATGTTGTTACACTTGGAAAAGAAGGCAGGGAAGGAGCTTTGTCAGTTATCGGTGCTGTATCTCCTCCAGGTGGTGATATTTCAGAACCTGTATCTCAGGCAACACTTCGTATTGTAAAAGTATTCTGGGGACTTGATTCAAATCTTGCATACAAGAGACATTTTCCGGCAATTAACTGGCTTACAAGTTATTCACTTTATGTAGACAGAATTGGTGGATGGTTTGAAGAAAATGTTAATAAAGATTGGTTAAAGCTTCGACAGGAGTTAATGAAATTATTGCAGGAAGAAGCAGAGCTTGATGAAATCGTAAAAATGGTAGGCATGGATGCTTTGTCTGCACCTGACAGATTAAAGATGGAAGCAAGCCGTTCAATAAGAGAAGATTATTTGCATCAGAACTCTTTCCATGAAGTTGATACCTATACATCACTTAGAAAGCAGTATATGATGATGGAATTGGTACTTGGTTTCTATAATAAGTCAATGGAAGCCCTTAAACAGGGAGCAAGCGTTGATAAGCTTATTAAGATGCCTGTACGTGAAGCAATCGGACGTTTTAAATATACACACGAAGACCGGCTTGATGAAGCATTCAATGAAATAATGGACAAGCTTGCCGAAGAGGTGGCAAATACACTGGAAAAGGAGGACTTCTAATATGCCAAAGGAATATAGAACAATTCAGGAAGTAGCAGGACCACTTATGATGGTTAGAAATGTGGAAAATGTTACTTACGATGAATTAGGTGAAATAGAACTTGCAAACGGTGAAGTAAGAAGATGTAAAGTTCTTGAAGTTAATGGAAGTAATGCTCTGGTTCAGCTATTTGAAGACTCTACAGGTATTAATTTGTCTAACAGCAAAGTACGTTTTCTTGGAAGAAGCATGGAACTTGGAGTTTCGCCGGATATGCTTGGAAGAGTTTTTGACGGCTTGGGAAATCCAATAGATGGAGGTCCTGACATTCTTCCGGAGGAAAGACGAGATATTAACGGTGTGGCGATGAATCCGGCAGCGAGAAATTATCCTTCTGAATTTATCCAGACAGGAATTTCAGCAATTGACGGACTTAACACTCTTGTAAGAGGACAAAAACTACCAATCTTTTCAGCTTCAGGTTTGCCACATGCCAACCTTGCAGCCCAGATTGCAAAACAGGCAAAGGTTATTGGAACTGACGAACCTTTTGCAGTTGTTTTTGCGGCAGTTGGTATTACTTTTGAAGAATCAAACTTTTTTATCAATAGTTTTAAGGAAACAGGGGCAATTGACAGAACGGTATTGTTTATCAATCTTGCCAATGATCCGGCGGTAGAACGTATTGCAACGCCTAGAATGGCACTTACTGCAGCAGAATATCTTGCCTTCGAAAAAGGAATGCACGTACTTGTAATTATAACTGATATTACAAACTACGCAGACGCATTAAGAGAAGTTTCTGCAGCAAGAAAGGAAGTTCCGGGCAGACGTGGTTATCCGGGATATATGTATACTGACCTTGCAACAATGTATGAGCGTGCAGGTCGTCAGCGTGGCAAAGACGGTAGTATTACAATGATTCCGATTCTTACAATGCCTGAAGATGACAAGACTCATCCTATCCCTGACCTTACAGGTTATATTACAGAGGGACAGATTATCTTAAGCCGTGACCTTTACAGAAAAGGAATTACACCACCAATAGATGTACTTCCATCTCTTTCAAGACTTAAGGACAAAGGTATTGGCGAAGGAAAAACAAGAGCTGACCACAGTAACGTAATGAATCAGCTTTTCTCAGCCTACGCAAGAGGCAAGGAAGCCAAAGAACTTATGACAATTCTTGGTGAGGCTGCACTGTCAGACATTGATCTTATTTATGCTAAGTTTGCAGACGAGTTTGAGAAGGAATATGTTTCACAGGGCTATGACGCAAACCGTTCCATTGAGGAAACGATGGATATTGGCTGGAAACTTTTGTCAATGCTTCCTAAGTCGGAGTTAAAGAGAATTGATGATAAGTTCCTTGAAAAATATTATAAGCAGCAGGATTAGAATTAATATTGGTTGTATTGATTTTTTAGATAGTTTTTAGAAATGAGGGAAAATTATGGCAGGAACAAGAGTAAATCCAACCCGAATGGAATTAACGAAACAGAAGAAAAAGCTGCTTTCTGCTACTAGAGGTCACAAGCTTTTAAAGGATAAAAGAGATGAGCTGGTAAGACAGTTTATGGATCTTATAAAAGAAAATATGGAATTAAGACTTAAAGTTGAAAAAGGCATAAAAAATGCCAACATGGAGTTTGCCATTGCAAGGGCAGGAATGAGCGAACAGGTTTTGAACACTGCACTTATGGCATCAAAGAAAAGCCTGAATATTAATCAAGGTGTTAAGAATGTAATGAGCGTTGACATACCTACTTTTTCAACTAATGACGAAATAAGTGGAAATGACATATACTCTTATGGCTATGCTTTTACAGCAGGAGATTTGGATGACGCAGTATACTCTTTAAGTACTGTTTTTGAAGATATGCTTAAACTGGCAGAGGTAGAAAAATCTTGCCAGCTTATGGCAACTGAAATTGAAAAAACAAGAAGAAGAGTAAATGCCTTAGAACATGTAATAATTCCTGAAGCAATGGAAAACATAAAGTATATAACAATGAAGTTGGATGAAAATGAGCGTAGTACACAGATTCGTCTAATGAAGGTTAAAGATATGATGGTTCAGCAGGCAGTGGAAGAGAGACGAGTGCAGGATGGATTATAATAAATTGACTAAAAACAAAAATTGACATATTACGATTAAAACTTTATAACTAAGTTAATCCATATGGAAATTTAAATGTTAGGAAGGTGTAGGTATGAAAATTTTATTTTATGATACAAAGAAATATGACAAGGAATCTTTTGATAAGGTTTTGCCAAAGTATGAGGACATTGAAATTGAATACGTTGATAGTGATATTTCCGTAAGAAACGCAGTGTATGCCAAAGGCTTTGAGGCTGTATGTGGTTTTGTAAGTTCAGATTTCAGTGCTAAGGTTATAGATGTTTTGGCAGACAATGGTGTAAAGATTATTCTTTTAAGATGTGCCGGTTTTAATAATGTTGACATTAAAAGAGCTAAGGAAAGAGGAGTTTTAGTTATGAGAGTTCCGGGATACTCACCGGAGGCAGTGGCAGAACACGCTATGGCTCTTGCCCTTGCAAGTAACAGACACATTCATAAGGGATACATCAAGGTTAGAGAAAACAACTTTAGCCTTGTGGGTCTTACAGGACTTAATTTCTTTAAGAAAACAGCAGGAATAATCGGCACCGGAAAAATCGGCGCTGCAATGTGCAGGATTTGCAAAGGTTTTGGAATGAGAGTTATTGCCTATGACATATATCAGAATCCAGACTTGGATTTCGTAGAATATGTCGACCTTGATACATTGTTAGCAGAAAGTGATTTAATTTCACTTCATTGTCCGCTAACAGATGATTCTTATCATATGATAAATTCAGAAACAATAAATAAGATGAAAGACAATGTAGTTCTTGTAAACACATCAAGAGGTGCATTAATTGATACAGAAGACTTGATTAAGGGAATACGTCAGCACAAATTCCACAGCGTAGGTCTTGATGTTTACGAGGAAGAAACAGCTAACGTATTCGAAAACCGTGAAGACGATATAATGGAAACATCCATTACATCAAGACTTCTATCATTCCCAAATGTAATCGTAACATCCCATCAGGCATTCTTAACAGAAGAAGCCTTGGAGGCAATCAGCTATACAACACTTGAAAATGCCCAAAGCTATATTGAAGGACATGTAATCAGGCAGAATTTAGTATTGCCACAAAAATAGGGGAAAAGACTGAAGAAAAAAAGGACACTTTAAAAATCAAGTGCCCTAGTGTATAAACCAGTTAGAAAGTGAATCGGATATAACTCCGATTTGCCCTCAGTGAATTAAAAACAAATAAAAATACCATAAAAACTATACAATTTGTTTATAAATCCTTGAAAATCCACCACTTTATTGTATAATAGTGTCAATAGCAGAAAATAAAAACGTTTTCGGATAATTCAATAAGAATATTGAATTATTGACAATAACACATTTAAATCAGGAAAATATGAATTGAAAAGGAGATTTTGTATGAGAAAGGTATTAGCTTTTGCAGTGGTAGCTACAGCTACATTAGGTATTGGTTTTGCAGGAACTACAGTTAAAGCAGCAGAACCAGCACAGAATATTGATATTTCAAAGATGAAAGTTAACTGGAGTGATGAATTTAATGGAACAGAACTTAACAGTGACCATTGGACTCCGGAGATTGGAAATGGAAACTGGGGCTGGGGAAACAATGAGAAAGAATACTATAGAGCAAACAACATATCTGTATCAGATGGAACAATGAAGATTAAAGCCCAGACAGAAAAAGTTGGTAGTTACAATTGGACATCTGGAAGAATCAAAAGTGCAGGAAAGGTTAACATTGGATATGGATATGTTGAAGCAAGAATAAAGATTCCTTCATCACAGGGAATTTGGCCGGCATTCTGGATGCTTGGAACTAACGGAAAGACTTGGCCTGCATGTGGTGAGATTGATATTATGGAAGCTTTCAACACAAGATCAGATATCCAGAGCACAATCCATTATCCAAAATGGAATGGAGCAGATCAGTATGTTTACACTAACCGTAATATAAGTAATAAGACAGAATGGCATACATATGGATGTTACAGAGATGGAAGCATATGTGCATTCTACATAGATGGTGAACTTTTAAAAAAATACGGAACATGGACAAATAAGTTTGTAAGCATAACTGATTTCGCAGAAACATATTCAACAGCAGATTTAACAACAGGAAACTATGCAGGACAGCGTAGCGTATTAAATGATGATTACTATCTTTTGTTTAATGTGGCATGTGGCGGAAACTTAGCACAGGGTAACCCTCCAACAAACAGTGATTGGAGTGCTACAATGGAAGTTGACTATGTAAGATACTACGTACCAAAAACAGCAGACGAACTTGCACAGGACAAAAAAAATGAAGTTAACAAAAAAGACGACGACAAGAACACAACAATTGTCACAGCGCCTGCAAGAGCAAAAATCAAAACTCTTAAAAATGTAAAGAAGAGAAAAATGCAGATTAAACTTGCTAAAGTAAGTGGTGCAAAAGGCTACCAGATTCGTTACTGCGATAACAAGAAATTCCAGGGCTATAGTGTTAAGAACATTAAGAAGACAAAAGTTACAATTAAGAAGCTTGACAAAAAAGAAACCTATTGGGTTAAGGCAAGAGCTTACAAAGTAGTAAACGGTTCAAAGAAATACGGCGCATGGTCAAAAGTTAAAAAAGTAAAAATCAAAAAATAAAAAATAGCAATAACAAAAATAATTGAATAAATAGTGGAATGAGAGATGTTTCTGGTTAGTGAAACACTATCGGAAACGAAAGAGAATCTAAAAAAGCATACTTTGGGGTAAAATACCTCCGAAGTATGCTTTTGTGCGTTGTGGTGATTCACTAAAGAGAAACTCAGTTTACAGAAAATTCACAGAATATCCTTTTTTATCCATTTATTAATGGGTGTTCTTTTTTCTAAAAATATGTTAAAATGGAATTTGTGAAATTGTATATCAAAACGAAATGAAAAATATAATTTGGGAGATAACAATGGAAGAAAAAAACAACAAAGAAAAAATCGCTGAAGAAAGCGTACAGAGTAATGAAAATACTGTAGTAGAAGAAGCAAACAATAAAGAATTAGAAATAAATAAAGAAGAAACTACAGTAGAGCAGGAAAGTGCAGAAGCAGAAAAGATTGTAGAAACTTCCGAACAGAAAGAGGCAGCAGAGTCAACAAAAGAGTTTGCAACACAGGAAGATTCAGAACAGAAGCAAACTGCAAAAAAGAAAGATTCAAAGAGTGAAGAATCTGAACCGGAAGAAAAAGAAAATGGCAGATACAAGGTTATTGCCAAGTTAGAGCCAAATCTTTGGACATATGGAAGCCCTGTTTTGTTTGAAAAAGGAACTCTTGAGAGAGACCAGGTAAGTAACATTAACAGACTTTCACTTATATTTACAAATATCTATGAAGAGAAGGAGATAAGAGATCTCTACATTACAATCTATGCAGATGACGGTGAAGGCAATGTTGAACAGATTAACCACAGCTATCTTGCAATGGGACAGGAATACCTTGCATCAAAAGGCAAGGCTGCAAAGATTACAATAAAGAATGAGAATGCAGTCAAGTTTATCATAAAGATAGACAAGGTAGTTTTTGTAGACGGTTCAGTTTGGACTAAGAAAGACGCTGTACTTGAAAGCGCAGGAGAGATGGAAGACGTAGAAGTTTTTGCACAGGCAAAGACTAAAGACTACGAAGACAACTACATCTCAGGAATGGAAGAAGTACAGAAAGACGATTCTGCAAGCATTGGAAATGGAATTGAAATTCTTAAACGAATTGCGTGGTACAAGAATAGCAAGGAATTAATAAAGACAGCACATAAGAAATACGATATTGCCGTAAAGAATGAAGAAAGAAAACAGGCAAGCGAAAACAGACGTGCTAACAGACAGAAAGATGTAAAAAAGAAATATATGACAGCTTTGGTAGCAGTTGGTGTAATTATTGCAATTGTAGCCATAGTCACAGTAGCGTTCTTTATTCCAAACAAGAAATACAAGAATGCAGAAAAATTGCTTAAGAACCAGAAGTACACACAGGCAGTAACAGAGTTTAAGGACCTTGGAGGATTTAGAAAGAGCAAGGAGTTCTTGGCAGAAGCATATTACAACATTGGTTTACAGGCACTTAATGAAAAAGATGAAGACAAGGCTTCAGACTATTTTAAGAAGAGTAACGATGCTGACAAGAGCTCAGAATATGGCAAGCAGGCAGGTGCTTTCCTTGATTATTACGCAGCAACAGATGTGTTAGACAAGAAAGATTACGACAAGGCACAGCAGTTATTTACATCAAGTGCCCAGGCAGCATCTGATTTTAATTTAATTAATAAGGCAAGTGCAGGAATGGCACAGGTTTCATATATTAAGGCAGATTACAGCACAGCATGGCAGACAATCAAGAACGTATATGCAAAGGACAACAAGACTTTCCAGGCACAGTATGCGGAATATGGTTATGCCTACGCAAAACAGTTAATTGACAAAGGCTCAATTAAAGAGGGAATGGAAGTTTACTCAAAAGTAGAAAAACTTTCAAAGTCAGCAAACTTAAGCGAAAGTGTTTATAATCAGGCAGTTAAGCTTGGTGAGGCTGGAAAGATTCAGGAAAGCTTGAATCTTTTGAATCAGATTAAAGGCAACTACGCAAAAGCAAAAACACTTTACGATTCAATGAACTCATTCCATAAGAAAGTGTCATTATGGTTAGGAACCTGGAAGCATAGAGGAACTGTAAATGGTGAGAAAACAACTTACTATATCACTTTCTCAGAAGTGTTGTATAAGGGCGAACCATGCATCAAAATTAAGGATATGAACAACAAGTCATTAGGTTATGATGTGGAAATCAGTAGCAAGAACCATATAACACAGATTGAAGTTGGAAAATATATGATTCACTTCAAGCTTAAGAATAATCACAATCAGAAATTAACATACACACTTCTTGAAGGAAAGAAGATGTTAAGAGAGCTTAAGTACGAAGGTGTAACATACAAGACAAAATACAAAAAGAAATAATAACAAATTGGCAGAATTAAAAAGTACAACAGTACATTAATTCTGCCTTTGAACTATATGTAGTCCCTAAACGTTTTTATCGGAAAGATTTAAGAGGTTATATATGAAAAAAATAATATCAATAATTATGGCATTGGCAATGCTGGTGACTCCCGTAAATATAACTAGTGTAAAAGCTGACCAAATTTATAATATAGAAAAAAGTAGTCAAAGTCAGATTACAGAAAATAAAATAGAAAAGCTTATAAGCAGTCAAAAAGCTGATATAAGAACCGGAACGGTAAAAATCGAGAACAAAAAACTTGAATCGATAAGTCTTCCGAGAGCCAATTATGGAACAATAAATCAGGCAGCAACCACATTGAAAAAGGCTATGTTGGCGCACCAAAACATGCTTTATGTTTTTGTAAAGTCAAAGAGTTCTGCAGCAGACCAAATTTACTACGATATAGAAGATAAGGTAGTAAGTGTAACAGACAACCCTATTGAGGGAGACTATATGTTTTGGGATATTAGTAGCAGAGATGTTTCGTACAGAGCGCAAAAAGAAAACGGATATTATATGTACCAGTTCCTAATAAAAATAAAATATTTTACAACATTAGAACAGAGAAATCAGGTGGACGATAAAGTAAATCAAATCATAGAAGAGCTAGGCTTTACATCAGAAACGACTGATTATGAGAAGGTAAAAGCAGTTTACGATTATGTGTGTAAACATGTTACATATGCTCAAAGTCTTGACGATGAAATAGTTTTTACAGCATATTCAGCATTATATAATGGAGAAGCGGTTTGTCAGGGATATGCCCAACTTATCTATAGAATATTGAAACAACTTGGAATATCCGTAAGAGTAATTCCCGGGTATGGAAAAGACAAAACAGTGCGTCACGGTTGGAACATAGTAAAGCTTGGAGATTATTATTATAATCTGGATGCAACATGGGATTCACAGCTTTCACAGGCAGGAATCAGATATAGATACTTCTTAAAGGGCGACAATTTCAAAGATCATACAAGAGATGACCAATACAAAAATTCAGATTTTTATAGAAATTATCCAATGGCGGCATCAGATTACATCTCAGATGGACAAAATGAACAATCTGAGAAAACTAAAAACAGTTTTTTTGAAAATAAAAAAACAAAGATTAAAAATATTTCAAAAAACAAAAGGAGAAAACTTATGTTTGAAGAGTTAAGAGCAATTGTAGCAGAAAATCTTGGAGTAGAGGAGTCAGAGT
>ENA-OVGQ01000953-OVGQ01000953.1-human-gut-metagenome-genome-assembly--contig:-NODE-953-length-34218-cov-5.757164_pt1 | contig 34218 bp, 34 predicted proteins | sample MGYA00237774_ERZ505427 | MGnify/ENA primary metagenome ERZ505427 (study PRJEB26158, sample SAMN06016404) | human gut metagenome | biome: human gut; feature: ankylosing spondylitis patient; material... | reverse complement strand
ATGAAGTTCTGAAAACTTGTTCAGCGGGGAGAAAAGACTTTTTCGACACGCTGAGCTCCCCCGCACGAAAAATGTGCGGGGGAGCCTTTTCTCATTTTTCAGCGGTCAGGTAGGACTTGAGGAACCTTACGGCCTCTACGTAACCGTCAAAGCCCAGCCCTTTATAGGTCTTGATACAGGCCATGCCCGCATAGGAGACCTGCCGGAAGGGCTCCCGGCTGTCCACATCGGAGATGTGGACCTCCACCGCCGGAATCGCCACGGCCTTCAGCGCGTCCAAAATGGCCACGCTGGTGTGGGTGTAGGCAGCGGGGTTGATGACAATTCCGCCATACACGCCGTAGGCGGCTTGAATGGCATCTACGATAGCGCCCTCGTGGTTGGACTGGAAAAAGTCAACGTCAATGCCCTCGGCCTCACAGGCGGAGCGGATGAGGGAGAGCAGCGCCTCATAATTCTGGTTGCCGTAAATAGCGGGTTCCCGGAGACCCAGCAGATTCAAATTGGGGCCGTTGATGACCAGCAGCTTCACAAAATCGCCTCCTTGATGGTGTTCAGGGTATCCGCCAGCGGACCGTCATTGGAAATGACAACATCGGCGAATTGCTCATATAGCGGCTTTCTCTGCTCATAGAGCCGCGCAAGGTCCGTGGACTGGGAGATGGGCCGCCCCTCTGTCGGCAGCAGGGAGAGGGGGCGAGTCAGGCAAAAAATGGTACCGTTTTGATGCAGCAGCGGGTAGTTTTCTGGCCGGGTGACGCAGCCGCCGCCGGTGGAGAGGATGATGCCGGAGCGCTTGCCCTGCTCCGCCAGAACCGCTGTTTCCAGTTTCCGGAATGTTTCCTCCCCGGACCGGGCGAAGATCTCCGGGATGGACATTCCGGCCCTTTGGGAGATCAATTCGTCAGCCTCCACCACCTCCCGGCCCAGCGCTTTGCCCAGAGCGGCGGCCACGGCGGATTTGCCGCTGCCGGGCATCCCGATGAGAATGATGTTCCGCAGTCGGTGGTTCACGGTGCGCTCCACCCGCTCCAAGGCTTCATCGCCGATCACCGTGCCGGTGAACTGCTCGCTGGAGCGCTTTGCCTGCGCCACCAGCATGGAAAGCCCCCCCGCGTGGGGGATTCCCAACTGCTCCGCCTGTAGGAGCAGGGCGGTCAGCCCGGGATTATACACGATGTCCAGCACGCCCTCGCAGCGGGGAAAACGGGTCAGGTCCACCGCCGCCGTGCCGTTGCGGGGGTACATCCCCAGCGGCGTGGTGTTGGCGATGATCTGCGCGTCGGCGTGGCGATCCAGATTATCGTAATTGTCCGGCCCACTGCGGGAGATGACCGTAACGGAGGCGCCCAACTGCTCCAGCGCGACCTTCACCGTGACAGAGGCGCCGCCGCTGCCCAGCACCAGCGCCTTTGTCCCGGCGGGGTCGATGCCGCTGCGGCGGACCATGTACAAAAAGCCAAAGAGGTCGGTGTTGTCACCGTACAGCGTTCCGTCCGCCCGGCGGACAAGGGTGTTGACGCTTTGCAGCCGCGCCGCCGCCTCGGACAAGGCATCACAGTAGGGCACCACCGCCTTTTTATAGGGGATGGTGACGTTGAGACCGTCCCACGCCCCGGTTTTCAAAAAGGCGTCCAGCTCCGGCTTGGGGACCTCAAAGAGCCGGTAGTCATAGTCTGCCAGCGCGTGATGAATCATGGGGGAGTAGCTGTGGCCCAGCGTTTCCCCCAGCAGTCCGCAGTGCAGCATCACACCACCTCGCTGTAGCTGCCGAGATAGGAGAACTCCTCACAAAGCCCCGGCAGCTCACCCATGAGCTGCAAAAACTCCGGAGAGTACACGGAGGTCTCCAAATCGAAATAGAACATGAACTCAAAGTTGCGGTCCGGCATGGGCCGACTTTCCAGCTTGTTGAGGTTCAGCCCCAGCGCGTAGAACCGGGAGAGCACCCGGCAGAGAGAGCCCGGCTCGTGGGGCAGCACTGCCATAAGGCTGGTGCGGTCTGCGCCGGGATAAATTTCCAGCTTTTTGGAAATGCAGATGAAGCGGGTAAAATTGTTGCCCTGATCCTGCACGGAGGCTTCCAGACATTCCAGCCCGTAGAGCTTCATGCAGGAGCGGGAGGACAGCGCCGCGATGTGACCGTCACCCTCGGCGACTTTTCGGGCGGCCACGGCGGTATTTTCGCAGGGGATGAGCTTCACGCCGGGGAAACCCTGCAAATAGCGCTGGCACTGGGTCAATGCCTGCTGATGGGAGTAAATTTCCGTAATGTCCTCCCGCCGGGTGCCGGGCTTGACCAGCAGATTGTGGTCCACCTTCAGCCGCACGCTACGGACAATGCGGAAATCGTGCTTCATCATCAGATCGTAAATGGCGTTGACGCTGCCGGCGGTGCTGTTTTCCAGCGGCAGTACGCCGTAGCGGCACAGGCCCTTTTCAATGGCGGCGAACACCGCCTCGAACGAGGCAAAGTACATGATGTTCGGCAGCTTAAAGAGCTTATCGCACGCAAGCTGAGAATAGGCACCGGCCACGCCCTGACAGGCAACGGACGCCTGCGTGGGGAACAGCTTGGGCGTTTCGCCCATAGCGGTTTGAATTTCGCGCGTCAGCGCCGTATCGCCGCCGAGGAGCCGGTTCTGGTAGCAGCGGCTGAGCTCAAAGAGCAGCGAATACAGCGAGGCGGTATAGTCCCGCAGCGCCTCGGGGGCGGATTGGACGGTTTTTTGCAGCTTCTCCCGCTCCCGGACTGGGTCCAGCACCGGCAGGCCGTGCTCCTTTTTATAGGCTGCGATACCGGCGGCAACGTCCATCCGTTTGGCGAACAGCTCTACTAACTTGTGGTCGATCTCGTCGATCTGTGCGCGATAGTCACCAAGTTCCATGGGAATTTCCTCCAAAATCAGTGTTCGCCCAACAGGGCGTCATATACGGCGACAGCTGCCGCGGCCTCTACGCAGGGAACGGCTCTGGGGACGATGCAGGGGTCATGGCGGCCCTGCACCCGAAGCGTTTCCGGTGTCAGGGAGGTCAGGTTCACGCTTTGCTGTTCCTTTGCGATAGAGGGCGTGGGCTTGAACGCTGTCCGGAACGTCAGGGGCATTCCGTTGGTAATGCCTCCCAAAATGCCGCCGCAGTGATTTGTAACGGTTTTCACCGTACCGTTCTCCACGGTGAAGGCGTCATTATTTTCGCTGCCCCGGAGCGCGGCGGCGGCAAAGCCCGCGCCGAACTCAATGCCCTTTACGGCGGGGATTCCGAATATAATGGAGGCAATTTTTCCCTCCATTCCGTCGAACAGGGGGCCGCCCAGTCCCACGGGCAGGCCCAGCACGGCGCACTCAATGATGCCGCCCACGGAATCGCCCTCCGCCTTGGCGGCGGCGATGGCGGCGCGAATGGCCTCCCCGGCGGCGTCCTCCACCACGGGGAAGGGCTTTTCTGCCGTGGAGGCGGTCAGCGGGGCAGTATCCGTCACGCCGCCAATGGCGGCGATACGGCTGATAACGGTGATGCCCCGCCGCCGCAGAAGCTGAAGGCAGATGCCACCCGCAATGCACAGCGGGGCGGTGAGCCGCCCGGAAAAAGCGCCGCCGCCGGCAAAGTCCGCGTGGCCGCCGTATTTCACCGCCGCGGTGAAGTCGGCATGGCCGGGACGGGGGACCACGGAAAGCCCCGCGTAGTCCCCGGAGCGGATGTTGGTGTTGCGGATGATGGCGGTCAGGGGCGCACCGCAGGTGACGTTCCCCACGAGACCGGAGAGAAATTCCGGCACATCCGCCTCTTTTCGGGGGGTGGACCACTCGTTTTGGCCCGGTGCGCGGCGGTTCAAAAAGCCCTGAAGGGCCTCCATGTCGATGGCCTCTCCGGCAGGCAGGCCCTCCAGCGTCATGCCGATGGCCGGCGCGTGGGACTGGCCGAAAATCGTCAGGTGCAGGTGCTCACCGTATTGGCTCATAGGGCGCCTCCTTTCAGGGCGGAAAAATCGTTCCAGAAATCGGGGTAGGATTTGGTAACGCATTCGCTGCCGGAGACCGTCACCGGCTCTGTGCACAGGCAGGCCGCAGTAGCGGCGGACATGGCGATGCGGTGGTCACCGCAGGCGTCCGCCGTGCCGCCGGTGAGATGGCCGGTGCCGTGGACGAGGAGGCCGCTGGGCTGCTCCTCCACATGACCGCCCAAGGCGGTCAGCAGCACCGCCGTGGTGCGGAGACGGTCGGATTCCTTGAGCCGCAGGCGTCCGGCGTTGAAAATCTGCGTATCGCCCGCCGCTCCGGCGGCAGTCACGCACAAAACGGGAATCAGATCGGGGATAGGTCCTGCGTCAATGGCTACGCCCCGCAGTGCACCCCGGCGGACGGTAACAGCCTCCTCGGAAACGGAGACCTCCGCCCCCATGGCGGTGAGAATATCCAGCACGGCCCGGTCCCCCTGGGGCGAGGCAAGGTCCAGACCCCGGACGGAGATACCGGCAGGGGACAGCGCCCCCATGCACAGGAAAAATGCGGCGTTGGACCAGTCACCCTCGGCACGGATATCGGCCGGGAAGCGGCACCGCTGGCCGCCGGGAATGTGCCAGACGCTGCCGCTGCGCCGCAGCGCGATGCCGCCGCGATTGAGAACGCTTTCCGTCATGGCGATGTAGGCGGCGGATTCCATTTGACCGGTGACGGTGAGGCTGCTGGCCTCGTCCAGCAGCGGCAGCGCCATCAGCAGGCCGGAGATGTATTGGGAGGACACATCCCCCGGCAGGGAAAACGCGCCGGGACGGAGCTTGCCGCCGCAGAAAAGCAGGGACCCCTCCTGACGCACGGTCATGCCGTGGGCAGTGAGTACCTCATCCAGCGGATAAAGGGGCCGCTGGGGCAGGCGGCCCTCCATGTGGAACACGGCCTCCGCTCCCAAAAGCCCCACCACCGGCAGCAGGAACCGCAGGGTAGAGCCGCTTTCCCCACAGAACAGGTGACAGACGCCGTTGGGTGTATTGGTAATGGGTTGAACAGTCAGCACCTCGCCCTCGGCGTGGTTGCCGGCACCCAGCGCATTGAGACAGTCGATGGTGGCCGCAATGTCCCGGGAGATGCCCCGGCAGCGAAGGGTGACCGGGGCCTGTCCCAGCGCGGCGCAGATCAGCAGCCGGTGGGCCTGAGACTTGGAGGCGGGAATGTCAACGGCTCCGCTTCGGGGGCCGGGAAGAAGCGTTTGGTTCATTTCAATCCTCCATCCCGCAGCCAATCTGCCAGCTCCACAGCCGGAACGGTCTCCGCGCGGCAGCAGCCCACGGCCTTCGGTACGATGAGACGGATGGCATCATCCGTCCGCTTTTTGTCGGCCTCCGCCGCATGGAGAATGTCGGCAAGGGACTCCGTGGCCTCTGTGGGCAGCTTGTACTGCTCCAAAAGGTCCAGCAGCGCGGTCAGGGTCTCCGGGGGGCAGATGCCCCGGTTCACCGCCGCCCGGGTGACAACGGCCATGCCGATAGCCACGCCCTCACCGTGGGAAATGGTAAAGTCCCGGCAGGCTTCGACAGCGTGGCCCACCGTATGGCCGAAGTTCAAAAGAGCACGCTGGCCCCGGTCAAATTCATCGCTTTGCACCACGTCCCGCTTGGCGGTCACGCACACGGAGAGTACGTGCTCTAACTGCTCCCGGACAGGCGTTTGGCGCAGTTCCCGGAAAAAGCCGGCATCGAACAGCATGGCGGTCTTGATGATCTCGGCACAGCCGCAGCGGTATTCCCGCTCCGGCAGTGTAGACAGCAGCGCCGGGTCGCACAGCACCATGGCGGGCTGATGAAAGCAGCCGGCCTGATTTTTGCCGTGGTCAAGGTCCACGGCGGTCTTGCCGCCCACGGAGGAGTCCATCATGGACAGCAGCGTGGTCGGTACCTGAATATAGGTGATGCCCCGCTGGTAGGTGGCGGCGGTGAAGCCCGCAAGGTCCCCCACCACGCCGCCGCCCAGCGCGATGATGACATCCTCACGGGTGAAGCGGCGGTCACAGAGAAAATTCAGTGCGCGGCCGTAGGTTGCAAGGGTCTTATGCTGTTCCCCGTGGGGAAAAATGAAGTGCTCCGTCTGAAAACCGGCGTCCTGCAAGGATTGCTCAGCCTGCTGGCCGTAAAGGGGAAACACGGCGTCATCGGAGATGAGCGCCGCCCGGCGTCCGGGGAGCTGCCGGGCGGCCAGTGTCCCTAATTGGGACAGCAGCCCCGTCTCGATGAGCACGTCATATTCCCGGGAGGCGGCGATATGGATGCTTTTCAATGCCCGTCCACCTCCTCCTTGCGTCTCCGGCCCTCGTCCAGAAGCTGCACCAGTCCGGGAAGATCATCCCGGGCCATGGCGTCCCGGTATTCCGTGAGCTTTTCCAGCAGGATGTCCAGCTCCGACATAAGGTTGTCCTTGTTTTCAAGGAACAGCTCCGCCCACATTTCCGGGGCCAGCCACGCGACCCGGGTCATGTCCTTGTAGCTGCCGGCGGAAAAGCCCTTGTGCCGCCCCGCCGTGGGGCTTTTGATATAGGCGTTGGACACCACATGGGCAAGCTGCGAGGTAAAGGCGATCATTTCGTCATGGTCCTCCGCCGTGGTGACGGAGATACGGTTAAAGCCCGCCGGGGCCAGCAGAGCCTTGACCCGGCTTAAAAGCTCAATATCGTTCCGATCCTCCGGCACCAGCACCATGGGCGCGTTGCGGAACAGGGTGTCCGTGGCATATTTGAAGCCGGAGTTGTGAGTACCCGCCATGGGGTGCCCGCCAAGATAGGTGAAGCCGTACTGTCTTGCCAGCGGGAAACAGGCGGCGCAGACCACCCGCTTTGTGCCGCAGCAGTCAATGACCACCGGCTTGCTGCCAATTTGGGCGGCGTGCTCCTTTAAATACGCAATGGCGGCGCCGGGGTAAACGGCGATGAGAATCAAATCGCATTGGGAGAGGTTTTCGTCCGTCAGAGGGCCCTCTACCACGCCGGACAGCATGGAAAATTCCAGCGTGGAGGCGTCGGTGTCGCAGCCCAGTACCCGATGGCCCGCCGCATGGTACGCCTTGGCAAAGGAGCCGCCGATGAGGCCAAGGCCGACAATGCCAACTGTCATACCGCCACGACCTTCCGAATTTCCCGGAGCTTACCCATCAGGGCGTCAAACTGCTCGGGCCGCAGGGATTGTGCGCCATCGCACAGGGCGTGGATGGGGTCATTGTGGACTTCGATAATGAGACCATCGGCATTGCAGGCCGTGGCGGCCATGGCCATGGGAGTTACGAGGCGGTTGATGCCCGTGGCATGGCTGGGGTCCACAATGACCGGCAGATGGCTCAGTTCGTGGAGCATGGGGACCGCCGCAAGATCCAGCGTGTTGCGGGTGTAATCGTCAAAGGTGCGGATGCCCCGCTCACAGAGAATGACCTGCTCGTTGCCGTTTGCCATGATGTATTCGGCGCTCATCAGCAGCTCCTTCAGGGTGTTGGCAAGGCCGCGCTTGAGCAGGATGGGCTTGCGGAGCTTTCCCAGCTCCCGCAGCAGGTCAAAGTTCTGCATATTCCGCGCGCCCACCTGCAAAACGTCCACATCCTCGAAAAGCGGCAGGTCCACCACGCTCATGATCTCCGTGACAATAGGCAGGCCGGTCTCCTGCCGGGCAATTTTCAAAAGCTCGATGCCCTCGCCCTTGAGGCCGGAGAAATCATAGGGAGAGGTGCGAGGTTTGAACGCGCCGCCCCGGAGCATATTGGCCCCGGACGCCTTCACGGCCTTGGCCACGGCCACGATCTGCTCCTCGGATTCCACGGAGCAGGGACCGGCCATAACGCAGAAATTGCCGCCGCCGATCTTCACATCGCCTACCTGCACCACGGTGTCTTCCGGGTGGAACTTGCGGTTGCAGCACTTGAAGGGTTCCGAGACCCGCTTGACGGAATCGACGATATCCAGACTTTCCACCAAGTCCATATCCACGCGGCTGGTGTCGCCCACCAGACCAAGGACGGTCTGGAATTCACCCTCGGAAACGTGGATAGTCAGACCTAAATTTTGAAGCCAGCCCATGAGCTGTGTGCGGTTTTCTTTTGTGACGCCGGGCTTGAGGACAACGATCATAAAAAATCCCTCCTGAATGATATCAATGAAAATCAGACTTATTATAAGCGGAAAAGGGTAAACAAAAACGCCCCACAGGCGTAACCTGTGCGGCGCAAAAATCGGCTTGGGGGGCCCTTTTGATTGCAACACAAATTACCCTTACTATGCGTGCATAGTAAAGTAGTAATAGGTGTAGAAAAAGGAAGCAGTCATTTTCTTTGATCTCCTGAACTGATGGCTCTGCCAAGATGAATTTAATGTAGCATACCGAGGGGTAATACGTCAACAAATTTCAACAAAAAATATGCACAGTTAGAAGTGAAAACAGAGTGCCTGATTTGGACAAAAACAACAGAAATGGCGGTAAAGACAGCCGCGCGGAGGTGCCTTTACAGCTCCCGGCGGCCCTCCAGCGCCCGGGCAAGGGTGGCGTCATCGGTAAATTCCAGATGCCCGCCCACGGGAATGCCGTAGGCCAGTCGGGTCACCTTTACGTCAAAGGGCTTGAGGAGCCGGGCGATGTACATGGCGGTGGCCTCGCCTTCCGTATCCGGGTTTGTAGCCATGATGACCTCCTGTACGCCGCCCTGCGCCACCCGCTCCAGCAGGGGCTTGATGGCAATATCGTCCGGGCCAACGTGGTTCATGGGACTGATGACGCCGTGGAGCACATGATATTTTCCGTTAAACTCCCGGCCCCGTTCCATGGCCGCTACATCCCGGGGGTCTGCTACTACACAGATCACGGAGCTGTCCCGCCGGTCGGAGGCGCAGATGGGACACAGCCCTCCGGCAGTGAAATTACGGCACACCGGGCAGTAGGTGACGGTTTTCTTGGCGGTGACGATGGCATCGGCAAAGGTCTGGGCCTCCTGCTCCGAAAGGCCCAGCACATAAAAGGCCAGCCGCTGGGCGCTTTTGCCGCCGATTCCCGGCAGGCGGGCGAATTGCTCTACCAGCGCCTCCAGCGGCGCGGGAAAATACTCCATGATATTGCTCCTTCGTGCTCTGCGGGGCCATGTATGGCCCCGCAGCTATTGATATAGGTTCGGAGCTCGCAAAGCTCCGTTTGCCTGCGGGCAGAAATGCTTCGGGCACTTGAAAATTTTAATCATCCATCGTCAGGACAGGTGCCTGACGATGGATACTCTGCACCGCGTAAGTGTGCGAGCGTCTCCCGCAAGCGAGTGCGCGCAGCGAGGTGGCGGGGAGGTTAGGAGGGGAACCTGTTCCCCTCCTATTATCCGAGTTCCATGGCAAACAGCGCGGCGGCACCGCCGGTGTGGACAAAGGCGATGTGCTCAGCAGCATTAAAATAGCCCTCCTTGACCAGCATCAGGAATTTGGCCCACGCCTTGCCGGTGTACACCGGGTCCAGCAAAATGCCCTCCTGCCTGGCCAGCTCTTCGATATACGGCGTATCCTCCGCGTTGGGAACAGCATAGCCCGCGCCTACGTGATAGAGCATTTGAAAACGGCTGTTCATATCGGTGGGGACGGGTTGTCCCACAAGCCCGGCGGCCTCTTTCACAAACTCCGGCACAATGTCTTCAAAGGGGTCGGTGTCCACGCCGAGTCCCGTGGCCTTAGCATGGGGCAAAAACAGGGAGGTACCCAGCACCAGACCGGCGGTGGTGCCGCCGGAGCCAGTAGCGGAGGCAATATGACCCAGCTCGATACCGGCCTCCTTTGCCTGCGCGGCCATTTCCCGGACACATTCGGCGTAGCCCACAGCGCCCAGCGCCGTGGAGCCGCCCACCGGGATGATATAGCCCTTGTGTCCCTGGTTGGCCAGTGCCTCACAGCGCCGCCGCATCTCGGCGTAGATGTCCTCGTAGCTGTCGGTATCCATAAACTCTACCTGTGCGCCGAAAATATCGTCCAGCACCAGATTGCCCTTGTGGTCCGTGACACCCCGCTTTTTCAAGATCAGGGTGCAGCGCATCCCCAGCCGTGCCGCGCAGGCGGCGGTGAGCATGGCGTGGTTGGACTGGGCGCCGCCGGTGGTGAACACGATGTCACAGCCCTGCTTTTGGGCGTCCGCCAGCAGATATTCCAGCTTACGGACCTTGTTGCCGCCCAGCGCCACGCCGCACAGGTCATCCCGCTTGATCCAGATGCTCTTGTTATAAAGACGGCTGATGTTCTCCAGCCGGTAAAAGGGCGTGGGATATACGCCCAGCTTGATTTTGGGAAGGGTGTTCCAGTTGCTCATTGCTTATTCTCCTCTTAATTCGCGGATTCGGGCGGGAATGTCCGCCGCCTTGTAAACGGCGCTGCCAGCCACCAGCACGTTGGCCCCGGCGTCGATACAAGCCTTGCAGGTGTCCGGGGCCACGCCGCCGTCTACCTCCAGCTCGCAGGCGGGATTGCGCTCGTTGATGAGCTTGCGGATGGCGGCCACCTTGGGAAGCTGATCCGCCATGAATTTCTGGCCGCCGAAACCCGGTTCCACCGTCATGACCAAAATCAGCTCCACCTCATCAATGTAGGGCAGTACTGCCTCCCATGTGGTCTTGGGCTTCAGGACGATGCCTGCCCGTTTCCCCTTGGCGTGAATTTTGTCAATGGCGGCTTGAATGTTCTCCGGAAAGTCCGATTCCACGTGGACTGTCACCAGATCGGCCCCGGCGTCGCAGAACTGCTCCACGTAGCGCACCGGCTGCGTGATCATCAGATGGACATCCAGCGGCAGCTCCGTGATCTTGCGGATGGACTGCACCACGGGGATGCCGATGGAAATGTTGGGGACGAATACACCGTCCATGACATCTACATGAACATAGTCGGCATCGACGATGCGATGAATGTCCCGCTCTAAATTCGCAAAATCGGCAGAGAGAATGGACGGAGCAATTTTAACCATGGAAAAGACCTCTTTTCTGTTTGTTTCCGGTGTTTCCGGCGGGGCCCGTCGGGGTGGGCGCGAGGACTGCCGTGGCAGCCCGGGGCGGCGCGCATAGGATGGAACAAGCGGCGTGAGCGTCCCCGGAACCGTCTCCCATCGGCCTGCCTCCGGGTCTGATGCCGCCGCTTTTCAGATAGGGGGCCGGTGCGTTCACCGGCCCCCGGTGTGCTTTATTCAGCCTTTAGTGTAGCAGACCCGCGGGACAAAAGCAATGCCGGTGCAAAATTTTGCATTGTTGCATTTGCAATAAGTATGCACGGCAGAATGTGGTAAAGTAAGGACAATAAAAGGCTGCGGCGCATGAAAGCTGCCGCGGCGGAAATGCTAACGCTATAAGGAGGCGGCAGTATGGAACTGAAGCACCTGAACGAACAGGAATTCAATACGGTAAAGAATGGGACGAAGCCCGCCATGATCGACTTTTTTGCAACGTGGTGCGGCCCCTGCAAAATGCTGGGTCCTGTGATGGAGCAGTTGGCGGACCGGTATGACGGTAAGGCCGTTGTGGCCAAGGTGGATGTGGACGAGCAGCAGATGCTTGCCATACAGTACGGTGTGATGTCCGTGCCGACAGTGCTGTTTTTGAAAAACGGCGAGGAGGTCGGGCGTCTCGTGGGCGTACAGCCCGCAGAGGCCTCTGCGCAAACGCTGGACAAGCTGCTGTAAAGGGCATTCGGATTCCAAAAAAGCAGGGCGGAGATGATTCATCTTCGCTCTGCTTTTTTGCATGATACCTGTTCTGCCTGCTTTCCTTTATTTCCAACCGGCAGCTCGCTGATGAGGGTAGAGCCCAGCACCAGCACAGCACCCAAAATCCCACTCCAGCCCAGCGGCTCATGCAGCAGCAGGGCAGAGAGAAGAATGGCCACAATGGGGTCGATGTAGCTGAACAGCACCACCGTCTGGGCGGAGAGGTGGGCCATGGAGCCGAAGAACAGGGAGTAGCACCAGCCGGTGTGGAACACGCCCACGATCACCAGTAGGATCGCCCCCAGCGGCGTCAGCGTCAGGGCGGAGGTATCCACCGTCAGCAGAATATAGGGCATCATTATGACGGCGGCCACGGCCAACTGCACCATGGTCCGCTCATAGGTGGGAACGCGGTCAAGGATTTTGTTGATGGAGATGTCCCCGGCATAGAATACGGCGGAACAGAGGGCAAGAAGGATACCCTTGGCCTCACCGGCCTGCGGGAGACCGGATTGGGGAACGCCGGAGACAAACACCATGCCGCACAGGGCGGTGAGTATGCACAGGAGCTTCCGCGCGGTCAGCCTTTCGTGGAACAAAAAGGGCGAGGCAAATGTGACAAAAACAGGGGCCATGTAATAGCAGAGGGTAGCCGTGGCGACGGTGGTATAGTTGTACGCCTCAAAGAGCGTGATCCAGTTGAAGCTCATGATGACGCCGGAGAGCACCAGCAGCTTCAGGTGGGGGCGGAGGGCCTCACGCTGAAAGGGTGTTTTCTTCCAGCGGAGCAGCAGCCATAAAAACGCGGCGCCCACGGCGCCTCGTACCAGCGCGATGATGCTGGAGGGGAGGGCAATGTAGCGGACGAAAATACCGATGGTGCCGAAGGCGGTCACGGCGATGATCAAGTCGAGCTTGGCGCGGATCACGGGGTCCATGGGGAATCATCCTTTCTCTATTTCTATCATAAAAAATTGTTTACAGCAACGGCAAAAGGACCGTTTCAAGAAGGTGAACGGCCTCCGGCAGATGGGGCTGAGAAAGGCCGGCGTAATTGACCACCAGCGTGTGGGCGGGAACGGAATCGGGCCGGTCGGCATACTCAGAGAGGAAGCTGAGGCGAAGTCCGGCGGCGGAGGTAAGCCGCCGCAGCTCGTCATCGGAGCGGGCGGTGTCCAGCGTTAAGAGGAAGTGGAGCCCGGCTCCTTCCTCTGAAAACGTTACCCGTTGGGAAAGCGGACTGAGGCGGAACGCCTCAAGGACCGCGCCCCGGCGCTCCCGATACTCCTTCCTCATCCGGGCAAGATGGCGCTCATAGTGTCCCCCGGAAATGAAGCGGGCCAAAACGTGCTGCTCCAGCGCCGGAACGGTACAGGCGTAAAAGCCTAAATTCCGGCGGTAGCGCTCCAAAAGCCGGGGCGGCAGCACCAGAAAGCCGAGGCGCATGGAGGGAGAAATGGTTTGAGAGAACGTGTTTAAGTACACCACCCGTCCCCGAGCGTCAATGCTTTGCAGCGTGGGGATGGGGCGGCCCGTAAAGCGAAACTCACTGTCATAGTCATCTTCAATGATGGTGCCGCCGGTGTCCTCCGCCCAGCGCAGCAGCGCTTGCCGGCGGGCAATGGGGGTAACGAGTCCGGTGGGGTACTGGTGATTGGGGGAAATATGCAGAGCCCCGGCGCCGGAGGCGGCCAGCGCCGCCGGGTCGATGCCCTGTCCGTCCAGCGGAATGGGGACACAGGCAGCGCCGCAGGCCCGATAGACCTGACGGATTTTGGGGTAGCCGGGGTCTTCCACGGCAAAGGCCGTATCCCGGCCCAAAAGCTGGGCCAGCAGCAGGTAGAGATACTCGGCGCCGGCGCCGATAATGATCTGGGACGGAGAGACTGCCATACCCTTGAGGTCCCGCAGTTCATCGGCAATGGCTTGCCGCAGAGCGGGAAGTCCCTGATGGGGAACAGGGGACAGCAGAGCCTCCGGCGCCTCGGAGAGCACCTGCCGGGTGAGCTTTGCCCATGTGGAAACGGGGAAGCGTGCGGTATCCACCCGGTTGCGGCTCAAATCCAGCCGCGCCTGCGGCGACTGCGGCTCCGGGGGAACAGCGGCGGGCGGCTCCTCGGCGGCGGGCAGGGGTCGCTCCACGGCGGAGACGAAAAAGCCCCGCTTGGGCCGCGCCTGCAGATAGCCCTCTGCCTCCAACTGGCTGTACGCCCCCTCCACGGTGATGACGGAGACCCGCAGATGTTCCGCCAGCGCCCGCTTGGAGGGCAGCCGGGTCCCGGCAGGCAGCGCGCCGCTGAGAATATCTGAACGGATAGAGCGGCAGAGATATTCATATAAAGGTAGGGAGCCGCGCTCCTCCATGGGGTAGGTCAGCATGGTGGTTACAGGAAATCAGGCGCGGCGGGGGGCTCCTGTGTAGCCGCCTTGGCGGCGTCATAATAGTCCAGCAGCACGCACTGCCAGTTCGGCAGATAGAAAAGCGCCACCGCGAAGGACCATGCGGTGCACAGCAGAGACAGGGGGAGGGGCGTGGAGAGCGATAGATAGGCGGTCACGTCGCCGCCTACGGAGATGTACTGAGAGATATTTACAATCAGGTTCGGCAGCGCGGCCAGCACGATCCAGCCAAAATAGCTCAAATCCAGGTTGAATAGCTGCATTTTCATGCCCCGGGTCTGCCGCTTGCTGCGGTCCAGGGCCTCGAAGATGCCGATGTCCGGGTTTTCATAGAGATTATAAGCCGCGAAGCGGTAGCGGTAAAAGGCAATGAAGCCGGGGAACACAAGCAGCAAACTCCACAGGGCGGTGAAGGCGTTGACCACAAGGTTCAGGGCAATGAGCTTTCCGGCAAAGGAAAACCCATCAAATAATGTGGCGAACTCCATGCGCTCCCGGCGGCGGATTCCCATGAAATAGAGCACAAGGCCGGCACCGAGGACCCAAGAGAACAGCTCAGAGAGCGTGGTGATGAACATACCGGCCAGCCCCTCACTGGGGAGAAAGGAGATAAGGACATCTAAAAGCACCAGTACACTGTAGTACAGCACCATAAACGCCTTGGGGGAGACCTGCGCGGTCCGCAGCAGCTCCCGGGCCTGCGCCTTCAGAGCGGGACGGTTCAAAACAGTGTTCATAAAGACCTCCGTGCGCCTCCGAGGGAAGCGCGTTTTTGAAATTTCAGGATGAGAGCAGTGTAGCATATCTCTCAGCAAAAGACAAGGGAGCCGCCCACGGAAAACACGGCGGCGAGATTGTCAAAAAATCCACAGTGTTTTTCCAGAAAATAGCCGAAATCACAGGGACTTGGCAGGAAAGAGACAAATTTTCTACAAAAAATACGTTCACAGACTGGACATTTTTGAAATCATGGTGTAAAATCTGCTTCAGTATGTGGTAGTATGCCGAAGCATGGCCTGCCATGCCATTGCCAATGGTGCGGCAGGGCGTTCTTCGGCAGCTATCAATGGAGTAAAAATGAGGTGAAGACAATGGCACAAGCATTCTTTGGCGGCGTTCATCCCCATGATATGAAAGCCGCGACCAATGAAAAGGCCATCGAGCAGCTGGCACCGCCGGCCACCGTGGTCATCCCCATGTCGATGCACTTTGGCGCTCCCTGCACGCCTACCGTCAAGGTGGGCGATCAGGTCAAGGTGGGCCAGAAGATCGGCGAATTCAAGGGGCTGGGCGCCCCTATCCATGCCAGCGTTTCCGGTACAGTCAAGGCCATCGAGCCCCGTCCCTATTCCATGGGCGGCAACATGATGTCCGTGGTGATCGAAAATGATTTCCAGAACACAATCAGCGAAGAGGTCAAGGCACCTGCCGACCCCGATGCCCTGACGGTGGAGGAAATGATTGAGATCGTCAAGAACGCCGGTATCGTCGGTATGGGCGGCGCAACGTTCCCCACCCACGTGAAGATCTCCGGCGGCATCGGCAAGGTCAAGGACGTGCTCATCAATGGCGCTGAGTGCGAGCCCTACATCACCGGTGACCATCGGGCCATGCTGGAGCGCACGGCGGACATCATCGGTGGCGCTACCTATCTTGCCAAGATGTTCGGCGTGGACAAGGTTGTCATCGGCGTTGAGGACAACAAGCAAAACGGCATTGACGCGCTGAACAAGGTCATTGCCGAGAAGAAGGCCCCCGTTGTGGTGGAGCCCCTGCGCTGCCGTTACCCCCAGGGCGGTGAGAAGCAGCTCATTCAGGCCATCACCGGCCGTCAGGTGCCTCCCGGCGGCCTGCCTGCCGATGTGGGCTGCGCGGTGTTCAACATCAACACCACCATCTGCATCTACAAGGCCATTACCACCGGTATGCCCGTGGTGAACAAGGTCGTCACCGTGTCCGGCTCCGGCATTGTGGACCCCAAGAACATCGAGTGCCCCATCGGCACCCCCGTGTCATTGCTGCTGGATGCCTGCGGCGGCGTGAAGGACGGTACTTACAAGCTTATCGCCGGCGGCCCCATGATGGGCATGGCCCAGTATACCGCGGATATCCCCGTGGCCAAGGGCACCGGCGCTATTCTGGCGTTCTGCGAGAAGGAAGAGCAGACTGTTGAGCATCCCCAGTGCATCCGCTGCGGCAAGTGCGTTGCCGCCTGCCCCGTGCATCTGGAGCCTCTCTTTATGTATCAGTATGCCGAAAAGGGCATGGTGGATGAGCTGAACGCGGCGCACATCATGGACTGCATGGAGTGCGGCGCCTGCGCGTATGCCTGCCCCGCCCGGATGCACCTGACCCACATGTTCAAGACCGGCAAGCAGCTCGTCAAGAACAAGATGGCAGCCGATAAGGCCGCCGCTGAGGCCAAGAAGGCCGCGGCAGAAAAGAAGGAGGCATAAGAGATGACGGATTATAAGAATTTGAAGCTCATTGCCACTTCCAATCCCCATATCCGCGGCAGTGAAACCACCCGCACTATCATGCTGGACGTCATCATTGCCATGTGTCCCGCTCTGATCTGGGCCATCATTTACTTCGGCGTGGAGGCTCTGCTCCTCACCGCCGTGTCCGTCATTGGCTGCGTTGTCTTTGAGGGACTGTACCGCAAGCTCATGCACAAGCCCCAGTCTGTCGGCGACCTCTCCGCTGTGGTCACCGGTATGCTGCTGGCCTTTGTCTGCCCCGCCACCACCCCGCTGTGGATGATTCTCATCGGTGACTTTTTTGCCATCGTTGTGGTCAAGCAGCTTTTCGGCGGCATCGGCAAGAACTTCCTGAACCCCGCTCTGGCAGGCCGTGCTGCTCTGCTGGCCAGCTATGCCGGCACCATGACCTCCTGGCTGCCTGCCGGCACCAAGGCCGCTATCGGCGGCGGTATGCCGGTGGATGTTGTGTCCGCCGCCACCCCGCTGGCCTATCTGAAGACCGGCAACATGGACGGCCTGAAGGAGATCGCCTCCGTGGGCGATATGTTCCTCGGCAAGATCGGCGGCTCCATGGGCGAGATCTCCGCGCTGATGCTGCTCATCGGCGGCGTGTATCTGCTGTGGCGCAAGGTCATTAATTGGCAGACTCCCGTAGCCTACATCGCCACCGTGGCCGTGCTGACCCTGTTGTTCCCCAAGGCCGGCTCCGGCGTTGAGTATATGCTCTACAGCATCTTCGGCGGCGGCCTGTTCCTCGGCGCCTTCTTCATGGCGACCGACTATGCCACCTCTCCCGTTACTGCCAAGGGCCAGCTCATCTACGGCATCGGCTGCGGCCTGTTCACCGTGTTCATCCGGTACTTTGGCTCCTATAATGAGGGCGTGTGCTACTCCATCATGGTGATGAACTGCTGCACCGCGCTCATCGACAAGTACACCAAGCCCGTTCGGTTCGGCGTGGTGAAATCCGACAAGAAGGAGGCAGCCGCGAAATGAGCAACGAAGTGAAAAACAAGGTCGATATGGACCCCAAGTACATCATTAAGCTGACTGTGACGCTGTTTTTGACCTGCATGGTTGTGGCCGGTGTTCTGGGCTGGGTCAACAGCATTACCAAGGACAAGATCGCAGCTATCACTTGGGAAAAGACCGTGACCGCTATGAAGGAGGTCATCAGCGCTGACGATTTCTCCGACGCTATGGACCTCACCGATGATATGACCGCCGCGGCCACCGCACAGGGCGGCACGCTGGCTGCCGTTTATCAGGCGCAGTCCGGCGGACAGCCCATTGGCTACGCCATCAATGTGGAGTCCTCCGGCTCTCAGGGTACCATCTCCATGATGGTGGGCATTGACATGGACGGCGCCGTGACCGGCGTTTCCATCGTCACCAACTCCGAGACCTCCGGTATCGGCTCCAAGGTCATGGGCAACGAGCCTCTGACCAACGGCACCGGCGTTCTGGACCAGTTCATCGGCAAGTCTGCCGCTGACGGTACGCTGTCCGTCGGCTCCAACGTGGATGCCATTACCGGCGCCACCGTGTCCACCAAGGGTGTGACCACCGGCGTCAATGCCGCGCTGGCTGTGGCCGGCGTTATCGGCTAAGAGAGGAGGACATTGAAACATGAATATCGGTAAGCAATTCAAGGACGGTCTGCTGACGCAGAACCCCGTTCTGGTTCAGGTGCTGGGTATGTGCTCTACCATGGCCATCACCACCTCCTTCTTCAACGGCATCGGCATGGGTGTGGCCGTTACCATCATCCTGACGCTGTCCAACATGATCATTGCCGCTATGCGGAAGATCATCCCCGATAAAATCCGTATCGCCATGTTTATCGTGGTGATCGCGGGCTTCGTGACCTGCGTGGACCTGTCCATTCAGGCGTTCCTGCCCGACCTTGCCAATTCTCTGGGTGTGTTCATCCCCCTGATCGTGGTGAACTGCATCATTCTGGGCCGTGCCGAGGCGTTCTCCTATAAGAACGGCGTTGTGGCCTCTATGTTTGACGGTATTTTCCAGGGCATCGGCTACACCTGGGTGCTGCTGGCCATGTGCATCATCCGTGAGTTCCTCGGCAAGGGCGCCTTCGGCGGCGGCGTGCTGGGCGCCAACGGCGTTCAGATCTTCCCCTCCGATTTCGGCGTGGGTATGCTGACGTTGCCTGTGGGCGGCTTCCTGGTGCTGGCTGCTCTGATCGCTGCCATGCAGTGGGCTCTGGCTCGTCCCAAGAAGGATAAGGAGGAGAGCAAATAATGGAAATCTTTAAGCTGCTTTCGATCACGCTGGGCGCGATCCTTGCAAACAACTTCATCTTCTCCCAGTTCCTGGGCTGCTGCCCGTTCTTGGGCGTTTCCAAGAAGGTGGATACCGCCGTTGGCATGGGCGTGGCCGTTACCTTTGTTATGGGTCTGGCCTCCGCCGTGTGCTTCGTGGTGAACCGGTTCATCCTGATCCCGCTGGACCTTGCGTATATGCAGACGGTGGCATTCATTCTGGTCATCGCTTCTCTGGTGCAGTTCATTGAGATGTTCCTGCAGAAGTCCATGCCCTCTCTGTACACCGCTCTGGGCGTGTACCTGCCCCTGATCACCACCAACTGCGCCGTGCTGGGCGTGGTGCTGCTGAACGTGCAGAACAACTATAACTTCATCTCCTCCGTGGTGTACGGCATCACCGGCGGCCTGGGCTTCCTGCTGGCCATCGTGCTGTTTGCCAGCATCCGTGAGCGTCTGGTGTTCGCTGATTACCCCAAGTGCTGGGACGGTTTCCCCATCGCGCTGATCACCGCCGGCCTGATGGCGCTGGCTTTCATGGGCTTCTCCGGCCTGAAGGTCTGGTAAGGAGGAAGGAAAGATGGGAAATATTATTTACGCCATTGTGGTTCTGGGCGCGCTGGGCGCTCTGTTCGGACTGATCCTGTCCGTGGCCTCCAAGATTTTTGAGGTCAAAAAGGACCCCCGCGAGGAAGCAATCCTCAGCCATCTGGCCGGCGCGAACTGCGGCGGCTGCGGCTATCCCGGCTGCGCCGGCTGCGCTGCCGCCATTTTGGCCGGCAACGCACCTGTGAACGCCTGCGCCCCCGCCGGCCCTGACAACGCTGCCGCTATCGCTGAGATCATGGGCATGGCCGCTCCCTCCGGCGAGCGTCAGGTGGCCTTTGTTCGCTGCAACGGCGGCGAGGCTGCAAAGAAGCGCTTTGAGTATGTGGGCGTGCATGACTGCCTCTCTGCCACCAAGGTTGCTGCCGGTCCTCTGGACTGCCGCTTCGGCTGCCTGGGCTTCGGCTCCTGCGTCAGCGCCTGCCAGTTCGGCGCTATGTCCATCGGCCCCAACGGCACCGCCGTTGTGGACCCTGAGAAGTGCACCAACTGCGGCGCCTGCATGAAGGCCTGCCCCCGCGGCCTGATTACCTCCGTGCCCGCCAGCAAGAAGGTCCATGTGGCCTGTGCCAACCTGGATAAGGGCAAGGCTGCTATGAGTGTCTGCGGCAACTCCTGCATCGGCTGCGGCCTGTGCGAGAAGGAGTGCAAGAAGGACGCTATCCATGTGGTCAACGGCGTGGCTGTCATCGACTATGACAAGTGCGTGGGCTGCAAGCTCTGCACCAAGGTCTGCCCCCGCGACGCCATTCTCCCCAAGGCAACTGCTGAGGAGAAGGAGAAGTACAAGGCCATTAAGAAGGCTCAGGCTGAGAAGGCTGCCGCTGCCAAGAAAGCTGCGGAGGAGGCTGCTGCCGCTTCTGCCCCGCAGGCATAAGTACCTGAAGCAACACATGAAAAATCCCCGACACTTAGGTGTCGGGGATTTTTTTACTTTACAGGTGCAGCATTGGCTGTGAAGAGGCCGCTTTCAGTGCGGCGCAGTCCGGCAGGCGGCCATAGCGGGCCGTAACGGCCCGAATGTGCGCCGCTAATTCGTCGCTGAGCACACCGGGGGACAGGCGAAACTGCCAGTTGCCCTGCGCGGTGCCGGGGGTGTTGATGCGGCCAACATCCTCCGGCTCCAGCCAGTCCTGAATCTGGGAGACAAACAGCTTGGCGGAGGTCATCATGCCGCCCCGGAGCATTCCGGCGCAGAAGCCCTCCTGCGGGTTCAGGCCCAAATATTGCGCCGCAAAGGTAAGAGCCTCCGGCTCCGCCTCGCTTCGCCACGGCGAAAGCGGAGCGTTATCGTGGGTGCCGGTATAGTAGACACAGTTTTCAATGCAGCGATGGGGCAGATAGGGGCTTTGCCCCTGTGGGTTGTCAAAGGCAAATTCCAGCACCCGCATTCCCGGAAGACCGGAGACGCTCAGCAAAGCCGTGACCTCCGGGGCGGGGGTACCTAAGTCCTCAGCAATGAAGGAAAGGTTGGGGAACCAGCCGGTGAGGACACCAACCAAATCCATGCCCGGCCCCGGCATCCAATATCCGTTTTTGGCGGTGGTCTCTCCGTGGGGAACGGCCCAGTAGGCGGCAAAGCCCCGGAAGTGATCAATGCGGACTACATCATACAGCCGTGCCGCACCGTCAATGCGGCGAATCCACCAGCCGAAGCCATCGTGCTTCATGGCCTCGTAATCGTACAGAGGATTTCCCCAGAGCTGTCCGTCAGCGCTGAAGTAGTCCGGCGGGACACCGGCGACCTCTGTGGGAAAGCCGTGGGAATCCAGTTGGAACATAGCCCGCTCCGCCCAGACGTCGGCGGAGTCCATGGCAACATAAATGGGAACGTCCCCGATGATGCGGATGCCAAGGCCGTTGACATAGGCTTTCAGAGCGTTCCACTGGCGGAAAAACAGAAATTGTACATAAGTGTAAAATTCGATTTCCTCCTGTGCCTCAGCCCGGCAGCGCTTCAGCGCCTCTGGGCAGCGCAGACGGATGTCCTCCGGCCACTGCTGCCACGGCTTCATTCCAAACCGCTCCTTCAGCGCCATGAACAGGGCATAGTCCGGCAGCCACGCGGCGTTCTGCGCCGCAAAGGCGGCCACGGCGTCCCGGTCCCGCTGCCAGCCCCGGGCCTTTGCCAGACGCAGCAGGGGCAGGCGGTTTTCATAGACCGCGCCGTAATCCACCCGCCGGGGATCGTTCCCCCACTCGCGGGCGGACAGCTCCGCCTGCGTCAAAAGGCCGTCCTCCGCCAGCAGCTCCAGGTCGATGAAATAGGGGTTTCCGGCGTAGGTGGAAAAGCTCTGATAGGGGGAGTCCCCATAGCCGGTGGGGCCGAGGGGCAAAAGCTGCCAGTACCGCTGCCCGGCAGCGTGAAGGAAATCCGCAAATTCGTAGGCGGCGCGGCCCATTGTGCCGATGCCGTAGGGGGAGGGCAGGGAAAACAGGGGAAGCAGGATTCCGGAGGCACGTTCCATGGCGGCACCTTTCCCGGCGGATACGCCGTATCAAAGATTTTCTCCATTTTAACCGCTTCCGGCGGAAAAGTCAAAGCCCCTATGACCGGGCAGACGCTCTGACCGGCAGCTCCACGGTAAAGGTGACGCGGCCCTCCTTGCTCTCGGCCCAGATGCGGCCATGGTGATGGGCGACAATGTTCCGGGCGATGGAGAGGCCGAGGCCGTAGCTGCCTCGCTGAGTATGGGCCGAATCCACCCGGTAAAAGCGTTCGAAAATACTCCGCAGCTCCTCTTTGGAGAGGGCGGGGCCGGGATTGGACACCGACAGGCGGCACCGGCTGCCCTGTCGGGTGAGGACTGCCGTAACCTCACCGGGGACATCGGAATATTTCTGCGCGTTGTCCAGCAGAATATCCACTACCTGACGCAGATGCTGTCCGCTGCCAAGGACAGTGACCTCCGGCACGATGTCGGAGGTCAGGGTCAGGCCCTTTTCAAAAAATACTGGCTCAAAGGGCAGCAGAGCGTCGCTGACAAGGCGGCTGAGGTCCACCGGCGCAAAGCCGGAAAGAGAACGACCGTTGTCCGTCCGGGCCAGCTCCAGCATTTCCTCGATGAGCCGGCGCATCTGCCGGGACATGGTGAGGATGTGGGCGGCGAACTGGCTGCGGCGGGCCTCGTCAAAGTCCGGGCTGTTCAAAAGCTCCGCGTTGGTCATAATGACCGTCAGGGGCGTTTTCAGCTCATGGGAGGCGTCCGCCACGAACTGCCGCTGTTGCTGCCACGCCTTTTCAACAGGCCGCACGGCCCACCGGGCCAGCAGCCAACTGATAAGCAGGAATGCGGCAAAGCACAGCACCGCGATGACCGCGCAGGTTTGCAGCAGATGGGACAGCATCGCCTGCTCACTGGACATATCGGCAAAGACGATGCGCTCCCCAAAGGGGGTGACGCTGCGGCAGTACCGCAGGCCGTATTCCGGCAGCACACCGATGGGCACATCGGATTCATCGGCGGCGGAGACCAGCGTATTGAGAAATTCCTCGTCCGTCAGGTCATAATAGCCGCCGCCCGCGGCGGTGAGGCTGCCATCCTCGTCCAGCTCCAGCATGAAAAACGGGAGCTGGACGCCCTCCGGCAGCTTTCCCGGACGGTTAGGGCGAAACGGCTCCGCCGCAATGCTTTGCAGCATGGAAACGCTCTGAGTTTCCAGTCCCGTCTGCGTAAAGTGGTACACAAGACCGAAGATGACGCCCATCATCACCGTGACGATGAGCATATTCACACAGATGAATTTCAGCCGCAGACGCCGAATCATTCCGCCACCTCCGGATGGTAGCCCAAGCGGCGGATAGCCTCAATTTTCAGATTGGAGCCGATGCTCTGGAGCTTTTTCCGCAAAAAGCCCATGTAGACCTCCACATGATTTTCCACGGCGCTGGAATCGTAGCCCCAGACCCGGGCCAAAATCATCTCCTTGGACAGCACCCGGCCCTTGCCCTGCAGTAAAAAGCGCATGACGTCAAATTCCCGGGCGGACAGGCGGACGCTGTTTTCTCCGCATACCAGCGTACAGGAGGCAAGGTCCAGCGCGGTGTTTCCCATCCGCAGCTCGTTCACCTGATCGCCCTGCCGCCGCAGCAGGGCGTTGACGCAGGCCAGCAGTTCCCGGGAATCAAAGGGCTTTGTCAAATAGTAGTCCGCGCCGGCGTTGAGGCCCTGAATGCGGTCCTCAATGTCCGAGCGGGCGGTGAGCATCAGAATGGGCGTGCTGCACCGGTCGGCCCGCACCTGCCGGGCCACCTGAAAGCCGTTGAGCTTTGGCATCATCACATCCAAAATCAAAAGATCGTAAATGCCAAGCTCCGCGTATTCTGTTCCGGCCTCGCCATCGTAGACCGTCTCCACCTCGAAGCCCTTGCTTTCCAGAATGGCACGGATGGACTCCGCCACCATTTTTTCATCCTCGATCACCAGCACTTTCATACCTATGTACCTTATTTCGTGAGATTATTTGATGAGTCTACCATACGGCACTTCCCTGAAATAAAGCTGAAAGCTGCCGTGAAAGTTTTCAAAAAAGCCGTATTTTTTTCAGCGTCGGTTCAGCATTGGGTGTTACCTTGAAATACGCAAACTGAAAACTGCTGGAAAGGATGAAAAAATATGGCAGAGAATATGTCTTCACAGAAGACGGAGGGCAAGCTGAAGAAGCTGCTTTCGGGAAAGAAAGGCAGAAGGTGGATCGTATTGTGCGTGCTGGCGGTAGCGGTCATCGGCGGAGGCACCGCGTTTTTGAGCCGCACCCGCGCCAAGGCCGCCAAGGCGGAGACTACCTACACCACCGCCAGCGTGGAAAAGCGGAGCATCACCAATGCCCTCACTGGCAGCGGTACGCTGCAGCCCGCCGATTCCTATACTGTTACCACGCTGGTATCCGGCGAGGTCCTTAGCGACACATTTGAGGAGGGCGATATCGTGGAGAAGGACCAGCTTCTCTACACCATCGATTCCTCCGATGTCTCCACCACGGAAACACAGGCCCAGACCAATTATACCCAGGCATTGAAGGCCAAGTACCCCACGGCGGACATCAGCGCCACCGTCAGCGAGGTGTATGTCAGCAACGGCGATGCTGTTTCCGCCGGTACGGAGCTGTGTCGGATCAGCGCCAGCAATGACCTGACCATCGATTTCCAATTCTCCTACGCCAAGGACGGGGACTTCTATGTGGGGCAGCCTGCAAAAATTTACCTCAACGGCTACGCCGGGTATATTGACGGCACGGTGGCCCAGGTGGGCGGCAGTTCCATGGCCAATGCCACCGGCATGAAAATGACCACCGTCCGGGTGAAGGCCGTGAATCCCGGTCTGGTCACCGGGGACTGCACCGCCAGCGCTGTGGTGGGCAACTACACCAGCTACGGTCAGACCACCGTGAAGGTGGGTACCGGCTCTACCATCACCGCCAGTGCCTCTGGCAAGGTCAGCGGCCTGACGCTGATGCCCGGCGACAGCGTTTCCAGCGGCCAGCGCATCTGCACCATCACCGGCGACAGCGTGGACAATCAGCTTCAAAACGCCAAGGCCAGTCTGGAAAGCGCCCAGGACCGGCTGGACGATTATATGGTGACCTCCCCCATTACCGGCACCGTGGTGGAAAAGACGGTGAAGGCCGGGGACAACGTGGGTACTGGCAGCAATTCCAACAATACTCTCTGCATCATCTATGATCTGACGTATCTTGAGATGACGCTGAATATCGACGAGCTGGACATTGACAATGTAGAGGTGGGCCAGACGGTGAACGTCACCTCCGATGCCAAAGAGGGCCAGACCTTCACCGGCGTGGTGACCAAGGTCTCCGTGGTGGGTACAACCTCCGGTGGTACGACAACTTATCCTGTCACTGTCCGCATTGATGATACCGACGGCCTGCGGCCCGGCATGAACGTGGACGCGGAGATCGTGCTGTCCTCTGCCGACGGTGTGCTGGCCATTCCCAGCCTTGCGGTGAACCGGGGCGATACCGTCCTTGTGACCTCCGATTCCCCCAGCGCTGCCAATGCTCTGGAGCAGGAGGCTCCGGAGGGATACGCCTATGTGCAGGTGACCACCGGCGTCAGCGATGACAGCTATATTGAGATCACCTCCGGGTTGCAGGAGGGAGATACCGTAGCCTATCTGCGGACAGCATCCTCCGGCTCCGGGAATATGATGATGGGCGGTATGCCCGGCGGCGATATGGGAGGCGGTATGCCCGGAGGCGGCGGAGGAATGCCCTCCGGTGGCCCTGGCGGCGGTGGCCCGGGAGGAGGCTTCTAAATGAGCGCCCTCATTGAATTTCAGTCCGTCTGCAAGTATTACAAAATGGGGGATACCACGGTGAAGGCGGCGGACTATATCTCCTTTCAAATTCAAAAGGGAGAGTTTGTGGCCATCGTGGGCCAGTCCGGCAGCGGAAAATCCACCTGCATGAACATCATCGGCTGTCTGGATGTTCCCACCAGTGGTGCGTATCTGCTGGACGGGCAGGACGTAGGCCGGATGGACCGCAACCAGCTTGCGGAGATCCGGAATAAGATGCTGGGCTTCATTTTTCAGCAGTATAACCTCCTGCCCAAGCTGAATTTGCAGGAAAACGTAGAGGTGCCGCTGATGTATGCCGGCGTTCCCAAGGCGGAGCGCCACGAGCGGGCGCGGCTGGCGCTGGAGCTGGTGGGCCTTGGGGATAAGCTGAAGCACAAGCCCATGCAGCTCTCCGGCGGCCAGCAGCAGCGGGTGTCCATCGCCCGGGCGCTGGCGGGGGACCCGGCGGTGATCTTAGCGGATGAGCCTACCGGCGCATTGGATTCCCACACCGGCCGGGAGGTGCTGGAAATGCTGAAAAGGCTCCACGATGCAGGAAACACGGTGGTGCTCATTACCCATGATAACTCCATCGCCGTGCAGGCACAGCGCATCATCCGTCTGGAGGACGGACACGTGATCTATGACGGGGACGCCCATGACCCCAAGGCCGTGGTGACCCCGGAGCTTGTGGGAGAGGGGGCGGAAGCATGAGCCTGCTGGAAACCTTTCAGATGGCGATTAAAAACATCCTCAGCAGCAAGATGCGGACGTTCCTCACCATGCTGGGTATCATCATCGGCGTGTGCGCGGTCATTGTCATCGTGGGCCTCGGCAACGGTATGCAGGGCTACATTGAGGACAGCTTTGCCGACATGGGCACCGACTCCCTGACGGTGCAGATTTTGGGCCGGGGGTCCTCCCGCAGCGTGTCCGAGGAGCAGATGTACGCGCTGGTGGAGGATAATCCCGACTTATTCAAGGAAATCTCCCCTACCGTTACCATGATGGGCGCGCTGAAAATCGGCAGCGACACGATTTCCACCTCCTCTATCACCGGTGTCAGCGAGGATTATTTTGATATGAAGGGCTACGAGGTGGCCCAAGGCCGGGGACTGGATTACGTGGACATGAACGCCCGGAAGAAGGTCTGCATCGTGGGCCAATACCTGAACATGGCCTATTTCGGCGGAAACGCCGTGGGCCAAACCCTGAAGATCAACGGCACCACCTTTACTGTGGTGAGCGTGATGGCCCAGAAGGGCAGCGAGCTGGAGGAGGGCGGCACGGATGACTGCGTGTTCCTGCCCTATTCCACAGCAGCCCGGCTGAGCTTTACCGGCACGATTGGCAGCTACACCATCACCGTGCAGGACACGGACAATATCTCCGAGGCCAAGACGTTTTTGGAGAATAAGCTCTACGATATTTTCTCCGATGATGACGCCTATACCGTCATCTCCATGGCGGAGATGGTAGAGGAAATGAACTCCATGGTAAACATGATCATCTACATTCTGGCGGGCATTGCCGCCATCTCCCTTGTGGTGGGCGGTATCGGCATTATGAACATCATGCTGGTGTCCGTCACGGAGCGGACCCGGGAAATCGGCATCCGCAAGGCCCTGGGCGCCAAGGAGGGAGCCATTCTGCGGCAGTTCGTCATTGAGGCCGCCACCACCTCTGCGCTGGGCGGATTGCTGGGTATCGGCTTAGGCTATGCCCTCTCGTCCGTTGCCACCACGGTCATTGCAACGCTGATGCCGGATACCCCCATTACCGTCAGCCCCAGTCTGGCGGCGGTGGCTATCGCCTTCGGCGTCTCCGCCGGAATCGGTATTGTATTCGGCTATCTCCCCGCCCGGAAGGCGGCAAACCTCAACCCCATCGACGCTCTGCGGTATGATTGACGTTTACGAACCGTTTACAAATTTTTCATGGCCATTTCAGAAATGGGGACTATGATACAGACATCACCAGTTGAGAGAGCCGCTTACTGGCCCGGCTGATGATTTCGAGAGAAAAAGCCATTCTTTCAAATATACCCCAACGGCTCACTGCCCGCCCGGGAGGAGTCCCAAATCGGCAGACCAACCATTCCGCCGCTCAGCGGCGTTTCAGATAACCCTCTTTTTCATTACCCTTTTCTTTTTCCATTTCTTAAACGGCACCGGGACCGGAAGCGGACAGCTTCCGGTCCCGGTGCTTTTCGGCTGCTTGGGGCAGAGAATGGACAATTTCGGTCGATTTTCTTTGGAATTTTAAGATTTATTTTGCGTTCTGCATTACAAAGAAACTGAAAATAGCCTATAATAAATCAATTAGTCAAATTTTGACAAAGGGCGGGAAGTGTCTGTAGACAGGCGTTTTGAAAACGCCGCCTTATGTATCTATGCCGGACGGGAACCGGCTGCTGTATGACGGGAGGACCATTGGATGATTTCCATGCTGCGGGAGCTGCTGACATTTTTAGGCGCACATTTTTATCTGGCCCTCATCGGCTGCGGCGAGCTGGTGCTGGCGGTAATTTTATTAACGGCGCTGTCAGAGCGGCGAAACGGCGCCCGACGGCGGGTGCCCGTGACCGTCCCCGGCTCCGGGCCGGAGCAGCTGATGCTGCGGGAGCTGGCGGAGCAGGAGGACGAGGCGTGTCTGTTGCTGCGCCGGAGCGATTTGCTGCCGCTTTATGCGGCGGGGGACCTGACAGCGGTGCTGGGCGTGGGCGTTGACACCCTGCGAAACGATTTGGCCGCCGTACTGACGCAGCTCCAGACCCCGGAGGAGGGCCGCCGCTTCTGAAAGCAATACTGAAGCTGGGACGGTGGGGAGGACATTTCCGCAGACCTTCAGCTTCCAAATGGGCAGTGGGTCCGGGTGAAGGCCCACCGCTGCGGGGACAACGAATATGACCTTTTTATCATCCGCCGCGTCACGGCGGAGCAGGAGAAGGTGGCCGCCTATGAACGGTGGCTGCATCAGGCGGAGGAGGCCAGCCAGTTCAAGACCAGCTTCCTGTTCCGAATGTCCCACGAGATATGAACGCCCATGAACGGCATCACCGGTATGCTGACGCTGGCAGAGAGGCGGCTTACGCCGGAGCACCCCGCCATTCAGTATCTCACCAAGGCCAACGAGCTTTCCGGGCATCTGCTTTCTCTCATCAATGACATTCTGGATATGTCCCGTATCGAGGCCGGAAAGGTGGAGCTGGAGCAGGCGCCCTTCAGCCTGCGGGCGCTGGGCGGCAGGCTGTACGATATGTTTGCCAAAACGCTGGACGCCAACGGCATCCACTACGCCGCAAATTTTGAGGAGATGACAGCGGACTGGGTCATCGGCGATGAGCTGCGGATCAGTCAGGTCATTATCAACTTCCTCTCCAACGCCGTGAAATTCACCTCTCAGGGAGAGATCATTGTGACATTCCGGCAGATGATGCTCCGGGACGGTAAGGTGGATTTGATGGTGCGGGTGCACGATACCGGCATCGGCATGAAAGCGGAGTTCATCAGCCGTATTTTCCGCCTCTTTGAGCAGGAGGACACCAGCACCACCCGCCGCTTCGGCGGTACGGGTCTGGGTATGGCCATTTCCGACCAGCTGGTAAAGCTCATGGGCGGGCAGATTGTGGTGGAAAGCCTGCCAGAGAGCGGCTCGGACTTTACGGTGTTTTTATCCCTGCCGGTGATGGACGGACGCACCGCTGCCCGGACGATTCGGGGACTGGCGCGGCCCGACGCGGCGGATATTCCCATTTACGCCCTGTCGGCGGACGCCTTTGCAGAGGATGAGCGCCTCTCCCGGGAAAACGGCATGAACGGACATCTGACAAAGCCTATTGATTTTGACGCCCTGTGGCAGATCGCGCAGGATATTGAAAACAGAAAGGAGACTGCTAAACGATGAACTGGAAACGGATGAAGGTCATCGCTGCGGTGCCGGTGGCACTGGCCGTTACGGCAGGCGCGGTCCAGCTTGGCATCAGCTATCGGAACGGAAACGGCTTCCACCCCTTCGGGATGGACCGGGAAATGAAGAACAACCAGATTCTTTTCCCGGACAGTCAGGAGAGCACCGGCAAGCAGACGGATCAGACCGGGGAGGATGACAGCTCCTTTCTGGAAAAGGAGGAGGACAAGGCCCAGCAGGGTAATTCCTCCGACAACCTTTTTGACGGAGAGGATACCTCTAACCCGGAGAACCGTCCCACCGGCGCGCTGGCGCAGGGAGATGGGGCGGCGGCCGGTACTGCGGACAGCGCAAACGGCGGCCCCATTGGGGTTGACGGTGTATATGAGGTGACGGACGATACCAACAGCGCGGACGTGATTCTCCCCGGTGGCAATACCGGAAACAGCGGAATGACGATTCACGGCGGACAGGGCGGCTCCGGCAGCAGCGGAAATGGGAGCGGCAGTGGAAACGGCTCCGGCAGCGGCGCTAACGCAGGCGGGAACGGCGGCGGTACGGCAGGCGGCACCACCGGCGGCGGAACAACGCCCTCTCCCGCGCCCTCCAACGGACAGGATCCGACCTTGGGCTTTGGTTCTGCCTCTAAGGATACGATCATGACGGATCCGATTGAGCCGTCATGGACTTGGTCCTCCAAGAATTTGTTTACGGATGCGACGAAGGATAAGCTGTCGGACCATGACTATAATGTTATTTTCCAGCAGCCATTTTCCGCTAATATGGCTCACGCGGACGCGCTCTACAAGGGACAGAAAAACATGACGCAGGAGATGATCTTCCACTCGCTGGAGGCGTATGTGGACGATACTGTCACCGGACAATACTACGCTTGGACCGAGCAGGACCTCGGCCCGGACCGGTATGCGCAGATCACCGGTATTTCCTTTGATTTCTGGGGCGACGATATCATTACGGAATTTCCTGTTGATATCCCGGAGGACGCAGACACAATCGTTATCTGCGTTTCCTATCGTCTGTCACTGGATGACGAAGAATGGACCCCGGTAAAGGGCGAGTTTTGGGGCTTTGAGCTCCCCGGTGTGTCCTATACGCTGCTGACCGGGCGCACGGTGGTGCTGGGAGAGAAGCTGGAGTCCGAGGGGCGGTTATTGCCCCGGATGACATCCTCAATCGTGGAAATCAGTACCCTGAAGATTATTCTGGCGTTTTGAACCTGATGGCCTATCAGCAGGGTATCTTCGGCAAGGAGAACAAGGTGCTCACCAAGCTGTTCCCCGGCTGGAAGGAGAATGGCGAGCTGGTATCCTTCATGTATCCCATAACGGTGGGGCGTCATGTACTGGAGCACGCCGCTGGAACAGGCGGGAATGCTGTACCGCTGGAGTTTGCGGCTGCTGTGGGCATGGGATATTGACGCCTGTCTCGGCTGGAGCACAGAGGAAACGGACGCCGCAGTAGCGAAGCAATTCCCGGAGATCGGCCCCGGCGCCTACACCCGCGCGGCGGTGCTGATGGAGCGCGTTCTCTACGGCGGCATGGCGCCGTAGCCTTATGAGCTGCGTGCGCTCCAGACATTTTTGGATAAGCTCACCTGCCACCGGCCGCAGGAGCTGCGCCGCCGGATGCGGCGAATCATAACGGCGGAGCTGTGGAAAAAGCTGCACAGGCCCGCTGGGAAAGCGGGCGCGGCATAGGCCGACCAATGGGTAGTTTGCATGGTCACTTCGCATAAAAGGAAAATAACCGTGCGGGACTGTGCCTGTTGGAAACGGATAAAGAAAGAAAACTCTGGAAAAAACCGTTGACTTTTGCGAAGCGGTTTGCTATCATCCAACCATCACAAACGCAATGACACAGAGTAGTAAGCAGGGCGATCCTCTCAGAGAAGTGCCGGTTGGTGCGAGGCACAGTGCGATCAAGCTGCCGAACTGGCTGTACAGCGGCTGCGTCGAATTGGAAGTAGATGCAGACGGGAGCTCCCGTTACAGTAGCAGGGATATGATGGTATCCCGTTGAGTGTGTTTCCTATACAGGGAACAAAGAAGAGTGGTACCGCGGAGGGTTTTCTACCTTTCGTCTCTTCTGCCAACCGGCAGGAGCGACGAAAGGTTTTTTGTTTTTCCTGCCAACCATCGGATAACATTTGCAGGAGGTAGAAATCATGAAAACCAACACCAAAGTCCCCAAGACACCCTTCTTTGCCGCCTTTTCCGTCGGCGCGGTCCTGTTCTCCGCTCACGCAGGCGGCGGATTCGCCACCGGCAACCAGGCCAACACCTATTACGTGGGTCTGGGCTGGACCGGCATCATCTCCGCCATCGCGGCCATGCTGCTTTTGACCCTTACCATGCGGGAGGCCATGATCATGTACAACTCCCGTGGCCTGACGAGCTACAAGCAGCTTTTTGAAACGCTGTATCATCCCTTTGACAAGATCGAATGGGCCTTCGAGGTATTCTTCTACATCATGGTGCTGATGGCCGTCGCCGCCGCCATCTCCGGTGCAGCCTCCGCCCTGAACAACTACTTCACCATCAACTACTACATCGGCGTCGCCATTGTCGGCGTCATCGTCCTGATGCTCACCATCTTCGGCGCAGGCATCGTCCGGGCCGCCTCCACCTACATGGGCATGGCCATTCTGGTCACAGCCATCAGCATCTATGTCATCGGCATCTTCAAGAGCGACAGCAGCATTTTCTCCGTCCTCGCCGCCGACTTTGAGACCACCGGCTTCATGAATATGCCCAAGGCCATCCTCAACGCCTTTACCTACGCCGGCTTCCAGTGCGTGACCCTCCCCACCATGATCGCCTGCGGCACCACCATGAAGAACAAGGCTGGCTGCGCCAAGGCCATGTGGATCTCCTTTGTGATGAACGCCGTCGCTCTGGTCCTCTCCGTGTTCATGCTCATGAGCTGGCAGAGCGTTTACACTGCCGTGGAGGGCGGCTCCACCATCCCCACCCTCACCGTTTGCAAGATCATCGGCATCCCCGCTATGGTGGCCGTTTACGGCACCTGCCTGCTCCTGTGCCTCATCTCCACCGGCGTGACCACCATCTTCGGATTTGTGGCCCGGTTTGAAAAGCTCCCCGTGTTCAGCGGCATCCAGTCCGCCCCGGTCCGCAGCGCGATTGTCTCCGCCTTTATCATCGTTCTCTCCATGACTATTTCCATGGCGGGTCTCACTAACATCATCAAGTACGGCTACGGCTACTGCGGCTATCTCGGCATCGCCGTTGTGGTGGTCCCGTTCCTGACTGTGGGCGTGTACAAGAACCGCAAATACTGCAAGGAGCACGCCTTTGCCAATGCCGCAGCGGAGGAGACCGTGGAGGCGCCCGCCGTGTCCGCTCCTGTCCGCACCGGCGCCGTTGCCGCGGACTAAACCCATCTGAGTGAAATTTTCGAGGTGTATCATGCAAAAAGCTCTTTTTCCCGGATATAGCGTAGGCCCCGATGCCTACGAAGACATTGCAAATATCTGCCCGGCCTACGGCAAAACAGCGGCCATCATTGGCGGCAAGCACGCATTGTCCGCGGCGGAGGATAAAATTCGCAAAGCCGTGGAGAGCTCCGGTATCGAGATCATCGGGACATTCTGGTACGGCGGCGAGGCGTCTCGTGAGAATATGGAAATGCTCCGGCCGCAGGTGGCGGACGCCGATATGATCTTCGCCGTGGGCGGCGGCAAGGCCATTGACACCTGCAAGGTGCTGGCCCACGAAACGAACCGCCCGTTCTTCACCTTCCCCACCATCGCCTCCACCTGCGCTTCCTGCACCAGCCTTGGCATTGTGTATCATCCCGATGGCAGCCTGCGGGAATACTCCTTCTCTAAAATTCCCCCCGACCATATCTTCATCGACACGGAGATCATCGCCAATGCCCCGGTGCGCTATCTCTGGGCCGGTATGGGCGACACTATGGCCAAGCACTATGAGTGCACCATTTCCTGCCGGAACGATGTGCCCGCCCATTCCGATGCAATGGGTATTGCCCTGAGCTCCATGTGCGCCGAGCCTATCGTCCGCTGGGGCGAGCAGGCCATGGCGGACTGCGAGGCCCACCGCGTCACGCCGGAACTGACGGAGATCATTGAGGCCATCATCATTTCCACCGGCTTTGTCTCCAATTTTGTTCAGGTGGATTACACCACCGGCATGGCCCACGCCATGTACAACGGCTTTACGGTGCTGCCCTCCACGGAGGAGAACCATCACCTCCACGGCGAGGTGGTTTCCTACGGCATACTGGTTATGCTGACGGTGGATAAGCAGTATGCAGAGCGGGACAAGCTGATGGCGTTCAGCAAGTCCATCGGCCTGCCGACCCGTCTGGCGGATATCCACGCCCGGCCCGAGGATTTGAAGGCCGTGACGGATAAGGCACTGGCGGGCATTGATGTCCGGGTGTGGCCGTATCCCGTGGACCGGCAGATGCTCATTGACGGTGTGATGGAGCTGGAGCAGGCACAGGCTTGAGTGCATTTTCTGCAAAAATTAAAAAGGACAGGCATCCTTTAGGATGCC
>ENA-OVGQ01000936-OVGQ01000936.1-human-gut-metagenome-genome-assembly--contig:-NODE-936-length-34670-cov-11.870172_pt1 | contig 34670 bp, 28 predicted proteins | sample MGYA00237774_ERZ505427 | MGnify/ENA primary metagenome ERZ505427 (study PRJEB26158, sample SAMN06016404) | human gut metagenome | biome: human gut; feature: ankylosing spondylitis patient; material... | reverse complement strand
TATTGCGATGTTCTTTTCTGCTTGCATTTAAGATTTCGTCCTTTTTCATAAAAACACCTCCATGCCAAGTTTTCTTTGCATATTTTAATTATACACATACCAAGTTTTCTTGTCAATAGAGTTCATAAAAAAAGTTACAACCGATATAATAGGTAACTTTTCTACCACTTCGATTATACTCACGACTTAATGACTTCTTGAATACTTGCCGAAAAAGAAAAACCGCTGTGCAGCCGACAGCGGTTTATCGTCATATTCTGTTTTCAGAATAGCCAAGCAAATAACGCTGATGCAGCGACAATCAAGACACTTCCTGGCAGTGATAGCAGCATCGCTGCTGCAAATGGGCATAACAGCAACGCCACAAGCGCCGAAGCTGCCGCCTGTGCATAGCTGCCATCCAGCAGCGCGAGGAAAGCCGCAAAGCCGCCCAGCCCGGCAAGAATCATACCAATGCTGCCGCAGATTCCATACAGAAGATTAAGTACAAATCCTGCCGCATACAGCAGCGCAATCATTGGCAACGCAAGTAGGCGTACAATCCACAGTACAACGATGTTGCTTCTTAAACGAGAAAACATAGATACCCCAACCATTCTTTCAGCAGTAGATTAGCTCATTCAGCACAATCTCGGCAGCCACATTCTGCACATTGTTCATCTGCTGCACCCAAAGCAACTGATTTTCGGCTTTCAGCGCTTCCGTTATGCCTTGCTGCTCGGCAAGCTGCCTATCGACTTCATCAAGATGTTCATTTAGTCGATCAGAAGTTTGCAGCTCCTCATAAAGCCGTTTCCTGTTTCTGCGAATATACTGTAGGCGCCGTTGTCGCCATATACTGTTCCCGCTATGGCCTGTACATTGCCTATCATTTCTTTCTGCTTTCCAACCTGTAAACTGCTTCATTGCAATGACCTCCACATTTATTCTTTACTTTTGGCTTTCTTTTCAGACTGCTTACGATGGTAATATGCTAAATGGTTTCGATTGTAGTTAATGATTTTGCACTCTTTGGAACACAGGATTTCTTGACTATGAGACGGCCAGAAAGCTTTTCCGCAAATCTTACAGTTCCTTTGAGGGTATCTGCGTTCCTTTTTCTGGCTTCGCCGCTTCTCCGCCTCCGCCTTTCCGTGGGCTTCTAAGCAATCCGCTCCACAATATTTTTGCCTTGACCCGGTGGGATAAAATTCTTTGCCGCAGTATTCGCATACTCTTTTAGGAAATTTGTGCCCATCATTTGCAGCCCACCGCGCAGCCATTGCCCGCTTTTGGAATGCCTCATTACTTTTCTTGGCACGCTCTTTCCTCAAACGCTCTTTCTCTGCAAGTTCCTGCTCAGCCTTAATCTTTGCCTCCCTTATTTCTTCTTCTGTAGGAGCAAAATCGAAATGTCCAATGAAGTTATAGTAAATATCTACCTGTTGCTGCCTATCTTTCTTTCGACCAACAGTTTCATGAATGACAATTTTATCAATCAGCTCGCGAGCCATATCTGCGGTTAATGATGTCGGCTCTTTGTACTTCTTGATTATTTTGATAAAACGTTCAATATCGTTTACCGAAGCAGTTTTAGCTTGCAACAGTTCTGTAAGCTCAACAGTACGCTTATCTAACTCCGCCTGTTCATCAGAATACCGTTTCATAAGTGACCGATACTGCTTTTCCGGCAGCGTTCCTGTCATATAGTTCTCATACAATCCGCCAATCAGCCGATCAAGTTCTTCAAGTCTCCGTTTCGCTCTCGTAAGCTCTTCTTTTTGCTCTTGAGGTTTACTATTGACTTGCTCCTGCCAACTCTTACGAAGCTCCATTGCAAATGCTTTTTCGTCAGCAATAATGTGTTTTGCCATTCGTTGGATAGAATGTAGGACGAGCTCACAGAGCACGTCATCACTGATAATGTGTGCTGTGCAGGCTCGATGTTGCGTTGCTTGATAACCAGAATACGTGCTGCAACGGTAGAAATAGCAGTCACTATTAACGTTATGTCTGATGTTGTATCCCATCACCCTGCCACAATCAGCGCAATACACAAGTCCTGGTAGTCGGCATGTTAATTGATATTTACCTCTATCAGGGGAATACTTATGACATTTCAATTCCTTTTGAACGCGTGTCCATACAGGCTCCTCGATAATTGGCTCATGCGTATCCTTAAAGATCAACTTTTCTTCATCGGTAGAAGATCTCCGTGCATCTGTCTTGAAATTTGTCCCAATCGTTTTCCTTAAGACCGTATGACCGAGATATTCTTGACGTTCAAGGATTTCTCTTACGGTAGTCGGATTCCATCTTGTGCACCCCCATTCAGATTTCCTGTTGCACTGTTCTGGGTGATATTGTAGTGTATATGCCGATGGTATAAGTACTTCTTCTTCCGTCAATTTCTTGGCAATTGTCGGAGGATTATAGCCATCTGCTGCAAGCGCAAAAATGCGTTTTACGACTTTTGATGCAACTGGATCAACAACCAAAGTCTGCTTATCTCCCGGCAGACGATTATACCCGTAGGGAATACTGCCTGAGCAACGTTTTCCATCGTTCATACGAGACAGAAAAATAGATTTAATCTTATTGCTGGTGTCTTTAGCATACCACTCATTCATGATGTTGAGGAACGGAGTGAAGTCATTATCCTGTGGCTTGTCACTATCCACGCTGTTATTGATTGCAATAAAGCGGACTTGCTTTTGAGGAAACATCATCTCCGTATAGAAACCAACTTGCAAATAGTTTCTTCCGAAGCGGCTCATGTCCTTTACGATGACGGTTCCGATTTTTCCGTTTTCTATTTCCGCAAGCATTTCTTGGAATCCCGGACGATTGAAATTTCGCCCTGTATACCCATCATCAGTGAAGTGCTGGATATTTACAAATCCATTTTTATGGGCGTATTCTTCGAGATACTGCTTTTGGTTCAATATCGAGTTTGATTCGCCCTGCTGTTCATCGTCTTTCGACAGTCTTTCATAAAGGGCTGTGCGCTTGCTAATATCACGAATTTGCGCCATTTTTTCACCTTCTTCCTTTCTTGTCTTTTACTTTGGAAATCAACCTTTTGACTTCAACTCCATAAATATCTTAAAACAAACTGTCCCTTCGGCAAGGTAAGGACTTTACTTTTCAGTCAACTCACTTGACTTCCTGTGCATGGCAAGATACTATTGCACGCGATAAAATAGTAGCAATATTCAATTATAGTACGCCTCTAAAAAAAAACAGCCGGAAGTAAATTCCTTCCGGCTGGCATATACATATTCTCTTTTACGCGGTAAATGCAGGGCGGATACTCTGTTGTACCCCGGTCTTTTCTTCTTGTTGCTTTGCCCACGTCACGCGTGTCACTTCTTCAACAAACGCGCGCGCTTTCTTATCGGCAGAATAGTAATGGATTCCAAATTGGTCGCAGACGTCAAACAGAAGTTCGGTGTAGGCAAGCTCGTCCGCCGACGGCATCGCAAAATATCCACCTGCCGCATCGGCCAGTTCATCGATTTTATAGCGTTCATCCAGCATCTTTTCCATTACGGTTCCTCCTCTGCAAGAAATTTTTCAAAGAGATTCCATGCGTTTTCATCGGCCAGCATATAGCGCTGCGGGCCGCCGCTGTTCAGCGTCGCCACCTGGCGGGCGTGGAAATCTTTCTCATAGTGTCTGGCAAGTTCCGGTGTCTTGGCTTCAAACAGGACATCGCCACGGCATCCGCTGTCAATCGAAAACTTGATTCCAAAGGCAATCATCACTTCGCCAATGCCGTAGTATTCCCGCTTGGCAGTCAGTGTTGGGTTAGCATAATGAAAACTAAAAAAGACTTGTCTCTTTGCCATATTATATAACCCCCGCAAATTTCAACGATACAATTATCACCCCGATAATAATAATTGGAGCATAGAACATCCAGATGCTTGGAGATTGCAAGCATTTAAGCCAAGTTGCGTTTGCATCATAAAGCTCTGCTTTTGAGCATCTTGAATCCAAAGACAAATCCGGAGCGATTTTTTCATTCCGTACTTTTCGTACAGAATCCTATACTGCTTTTCCAATTTGAGGTAATATGTATCCATTACTAGAAAACATCCTACTGGAAAAAATGCAATCAATAGTATCCATGTACTTACTTCTGTAAATGAAATCGCCGCAATTTCCGTCACAATGGTTGCCGCAAATCCTTTATATATCGCCGCAGATGTTGACATTCGGTCAATGACACCTTGTATCATTTGGAGATGTGCAATTTTGTCTTCATGGCAGACAGTTTCAGTTACTTCTACATCAGTTTCCACTTTCATGACATCTTCCTCCTACAAGTCCCGCTTCAAGCAAGTCTTCACGGAATCCCGAAGGTGATAACAGCTCAGAATCTATCGACTCTGCATGTGATTTGAGTATAATAATTCTTTTGAAACCTCTTGTTCGCTGTGGCTATTATCATCTGCTAGGATATAGCCTTAGCTTACTGAGAGGTTCTTTCTATTTCAATTCGCAATTTTTACAGATTACAGGAATGTTCACTTTAAAAGCTCCGCTAAGTAGTGTTCATCTTTCGTGTGGGAACCATTGTGGTGCCTATAAGCTTTTATAGCATTAACCAACTTTTCGCAATCCGGTCCAAAGTACTCTTCATAGAATGCTGTACTATTATCGTATCTTCTTCTTCCACATCGAATATTCGCTTTTGCAAAAGTCTTCGGCTTTGTTTTGGATTTCACTTTCTCGTACTCTGCTGCTAAATTTTCAGATATAATGAGCAGCATTTCCAACTCGGGCTTTGTACAATACTTTTCAACCAGCGTTATTTTATCTTTGTATGCAGATGGTATCTCCAGTTTCTCATTTTGGCCATCACCAATACGCAGTACATGTACCTCATCTGGATACAAGTTCAATGCTGCCTTAACTGCTGCAGAGGACTTTATTTGACGCGCATGATACGGGACCAATCCCAGCAAATCATCTGATGAAAATTTCAGCTTTTGATTTTCCAGCAGGATGTTGATGATTTTGAGCTCGTTAGGTCCCTCGCACATGATCAACAACTTCATTTCATCAACTTCCTTTTCAGATTCATGAGTTCATCATAGTTTACTGCCGTTTGGAAAGCGTTATTATAAAAACGCTTGCTTTTAAGCAAACCGGATCTCACCTCAAAAGACTCATACATGTTCTTAATAGCGATCTTATCGCTTGACTGGCACACCCAGATATTATCCTGTCGGTTGAACAAATCCAAAACTTCACAATAATGTGTCGAAAACAGCAGTGTTGCCCCGTGCCTGTTCACTTTTTTATCCATATACAGACTCAACATATTTTCGACAAGTGTCTTATGAAAATGCGCCTCTGCCTCATCGATAAGCAAGTCAAAACCCTGTTGGAGAGAAGCTACAACCAATGTGTAAAGGATAATGCCTTTTGTCGTTCCGCTGGACAACATATATAGGAGTTCTTTGTCCGATAGAAACTTTTCCTGATTGCAGATAGTGACACGATAGTTATGCTCGTCAAGCATCTGAATACTTTGAATATTACTATCGAAAATACAGATAATCGCAGAAAGCATTTCATCTGGTATATGATACGTTTTGAGCAATCGGAATGCCATTTGGTATGTGTCTGCTCCCATACCGTCGCTACCGAAGAAAATCGCTGATACCTGTTTTTTCTTTAAGACAAAAAAAGTGCTTGCCGTATCTTCCGGTAACTCTCCCAGATCTTTTTGCTCAACAAAATCCTCTGTATACAATGAACTCAGTTTAGTTTTATAATACTTTTTCTTGTAAATATGCTGATTAGAAAATGTTGCCCGATTTGCCAAAGTCGGATCAGCTTTCAATTCTGTCGTATATTTGTAAATATATCCCTCATGAAAAAAGATGATTTCCAGCTTGATACCCTCATAGGAATAGTGCTTATTCTCTAAGCTAAACTTGCCAAGAATATCATAGCAACAGTCCAGCAGCTCCAGAGCAGTTGTTTTACCGGAAGCATTTTTTCCGACAAACGCTCCAATGCTATACACATACAAACCTTCAGTAATTTCCTGAAGCTCATACTCCTTGTCTTCAGTCGTCTTCTTCGACTTAGCGACCAAATCAATAACCGTATCATCCTGGCAATTCTTAAAGTGACTCGCCTTGACACGCAGTAGCTTCATCTGAAACACCTCCAAGTTTAGTATACCTCATCGTTCAATTTTAATCAAGATTTTTGTTTAAGCTTTAGTATCTTCTTGCTTTACGGCGATATTGTTATGTTTTCTTCGAATGCTTTCTTTTTCTCTAAGTTTTCTACTTCTGCCAGCTTCGGGCCGAAGTACTCTGCAATATTTCATCTTTTTCTCAATACCTTTGTTCCCTTTGATGACTTATCTAAGTTAGCTACTGTAATTCGTTCACTCATAGCCTTCCGCCTTTAATAATAAACACTGCATAGATTTAGAATATCCTGCAACAGATCATACTCCAGCTTCGCCTTATCATTAGCGAAGTAAATCAACCGCATATTTCATTCAAAACAAAATCATCCAATCTGTTCAATAATAAACATTCCCTAGAACCACTGTTCTCTTTGCTCACTACAAAAAAATTTTTATTTTCACCTTCCCATTCCCACACTTCGACGCTATCCATTGTAATTGAGAGGAGATATACTTCCTCTCACGACAACTGAATAGCGTCCTCTGCCGTACCGCTTTTGGGGAAGCAGCGCGATAATCCGAATTTGTCCGGGGAGCGTGCCAAGAAAGCGTGACAACATGCTGCAAGGCCGGCCCAAAGGCTGCCTTGCAGGGCACAGCGCCGGGAAGGGTTGCCTGTCTGGAATTTGCAGGGGGAGAAAAACGCAAAACCAATATAGCAGCAGATTATGCCGTGAAAGCGCTCGCTTTCACGGCATTGCTGTGCCGCCATATTGGTTCCATTCGTACATTTTTGAAATCGTAACGATTGTAGTATACTGGTTTTGCGGGCGAGAAAACGCCGCGTCCCTACAGTCGAACCTTGGAGGTGCAGTCTTATGCCACAATGCTTTGGGAGGCCCTTCTCATGACAGCCAGCTTGCGCGTAAAAAACGACAAATACTATGTCGTGCTCACGCATACGACAGATGGCAAAAAAAATCAGACCTGGGTTTCCACAGGTCTGTCAGTAACAGGAAACGAGGGCAAAGCCAGGCAGCTCATGCTTGATATGCTCGGCGAAAAGCCTGAGCAGGTTACCACTCACGATATTCTATTCAGTGACGCCGTGCGCCGCTGGCTGGAGGACGTCCGGCATCGCGTGGACGAGGTCACCTACCAAGGCTACGAGGTTCAGGCCCGAGCGCACATCCTCCCCTACTTCGATGACCTGCAAATCCGGCTGTGCGATGTTGACGGCGAGACGCTGCAGACGTACATCAACGTAAAGGCTAAATTCGGGCGCTCTGACGGCCACGGCGGCCTATCCGCGGTTAGCTTGCGTCAGCACAAGAACGTGCTCAATCAGACGCTCAAATTGGCGCAGAGGGACGGTCTGATCCAGACAAACCCTGCCGATCTGGTCGTCATGCCGCACGCAGCACAGTTTACCGGCACGTTCTACACGGAAGCACAAATGCGCGATCTGTTGACCGCCGTCAAAAACGAGCGGCTCTACCCTATCATCTATGTCACCGCGCTGTACGGCCTACGCCGCAGCGAGGTGCTGGGGCTGAAATGGGACAGCATCAACTTTGCGATGCAAACGCTGACCATACGGCACACAGTGGCCCGGGTCACGAAGGTCGTGGAGAAGAACAAGACCAAGAACGCATCCAGCTTCCGCAGCTTTCCCCTGACAGACGATGCGGTGCGGCTGTTCAAGATCCTGTTACAGCAGGAGCAATACTACCGCAACCACTTCGGCAAGGACTACATAGACAACGAGTACGTGTTCACCTGGGAGGACGGGCACCCCTACTCCCCCGACTATGTAAGCCACACCTTCCACAAGCTGCTGAAGAAGTACGACCTGCCCCACATCCGGTTTCACGACCTGCGCCACACCTGCGCCAGCATGCTGTTGTCGGAGGGCTACGGTCTGAAGGACGTGCAGGAGTGGCTCGGCCACTCGGACATCAAGATGACCGCGAACATCTACGGCCATCTGGACATACGGCGCAAGCGTTCCATCGCCAGTGGGTTGGAACAGGCGCTGCCGCGTTTGAAGCCGTAAAAACAAAAAAAGCGCCAAATCCTTTCGGATTTGACGTTCCTGCTGACCTTGACAGCCATCCTTGGTCCGAGTGGCGAGAGTCGAACTCACGGCCTCTTGAACCCCATACAAGCGAGCTGCCTAATCATTCAATTTATGCTAGCTTATACACAATTTTTGTTTTATACAGCCTGCAATGGGTAGTTCGCCATTATTTTTTTGAATTCTTCGACTGTCATTTTAGCCTTTTCAGCAGCACGCTCTGGTTTCAAATCACCGTCTCGAACAAGCTGAACGAGCATCCCAATCTCTTCTATGCTGATGCCTTCTTTCCTACCTTCCTCTCTGCCTTCGGCCCTAACTCCCTGACTAAGGTTGCACATAGTAAGCACCTCACTTTCCAGTTCTTCACTCATTGCAACGCCAAACTCTTCTTCGAGAATTTTCTTTTTCTCTGTAGCTGCCCTTGACGAAGAAAGCAGCACATCCAAAAATTTCAGAATACCTGTATAGTTTTCCGAATCAGGTTTTCCCAAACGAATCGTTACCACGCTCATTAGATCATAGTTTTCTGATTTTTCAGTTGCATTTCCAATCAACTGTTCCGGGCAAATCGAATACCTTGTGAGTGTATTTTGAAATTCATCGGACGGTTTTGTACAAACCCATATAGAATACACTTTTCGGATTTTCCCGTACTCCGACTTTTTGAATATCGGCCCGTGCTGGGCGGAAATCATTCTGCTGCAATAATAGATTGCACGTTTCGTCAGCGGATATCCCGGATTGAACGCAGTCTGTGCTTCCACGTTAATAATAAGCCGAATCACATCTTGCGAAGCCGCATCATGCGCTGATGTCGGCGCAATCGCATCAAAGCGAACATCATAATGTACCGTTCCCTCAGTCAGCGTAGAATCCTCATTATTGCTTCCAGTTATTACTTCAGGAGTCCTCGGCAATCTGTTGGTATCGTCAACATGAACGCCAACCGTGCCAACCTCCGGCGTTCCTTCGATATACTTTTCAGCAATTTCGTCTACGGAACATTCGCTGTATTCATCTACACAGCCCTTCATATCTCAAATTCTTACCAAACATAAGCGCACCTCCTTCTGTTTATGTTATACCGCAAATCAAAAAAAGTAAACACCAGAGGCAACTTCTTTCATATAATATTTCTGCTTTATTTCGCCAATATTTTCCAGCATGTCTTTCTCACACCGCCTTTGATCACTCTCCACCCATTCGCCAGGTATCTATAGCGTGTAATCTAAACGCCCCTGGAGAAATTGGTTACCTAATATGGACACTTCGCTAGATATTTATTTACTAGTCCTGTTATATGCAATTATTAATTGATGACATGAAGTTTAATTATATATCAAATTATCGTCCAAAATACAACTTATTATAGAAATGCGCACTATCAAAAAACTGGGTTTTTGTATGTAGCCTTATTTAGAGTAGGCTTTTGTCCTTAATCTAGTAAGCTATTGCAGTAAGCGCTCAACCTCAACCGTCAGGTGAAAATAAAGCTGGAGCCAAAATCGGCTCCAGCTTATTTTTGCTCGATGGCTGTGGTTGAGCGGTTACGTTGCCGCAGCCCAAACAGCATCTACAGCAATCAGTGTTATTCAATCGATATTGCCGGTTTCACGGTAGCTGCGCCAGACATTCTCGAAGAAGTCGTCATCCTCGGGGATGGGGCGCGGGGCGCGCCAGTCGGTCTTGCAGGTGCCGTCCTCGAACCACAGCTCCTGAATCAGCGGGGCTTCGGTTTCGTCCAGGGCAAAGGTGAAGGTACCGGGGAGCTGGGCAAACGGCTTAACGCCGCCCGTCAGGTCGGTGTACAGGGCGCTGCCGCGGCTTTTGCCGCCGTGGGCGGTATAGTCCGCCATGGCGGTCAGGTAGGCGTGCTGGCTCAGCAGCATATCGCGCAGGCGGTACACCATGGCAAGCTCGGTACGGCTGCCCGCCTTGACCGTTTTGGCAAAGCCGGCAAGCTGCGCTTCCACCTGTTTGCCGTAGGCGCGTATCTGCGCGGGGTCGCGTATGGCGGCACCGCAGCGGCTCATTTCCTCGGCGGCGTGCTGCCACAGGGCGCGCACATTGCCGGCATCGGCACGGCAGGCATCTGCCAGCGCAGCCATCTCGGTCAGGGCAGCGGCGGCCTCTGTGTCAAAGCAGGCGGGTGCATCGCCCTGACAGTGGGCGGCAATGTACTGTGCGGCGCGGGTGCTGCCCACCTGCCCGGCGTTCAGCGCCGTTCCGCCCGGGCGGTAGACGCCGTGGCTGGCAGCGGCTTCACCCACGGCAAACAGGCCTTTCACGTCGGTCTGCCACCAGCAGTCGATGCCAATGCCGCCGTTGTTATGCTGGGCGCAGAGGGCGATCTCCAACGGCTGGGTGTACAAATCCACACCCTTATCACGGTAAAAATCGATGGCAGGCTGGTTCATATGCGCCAGCCGCTCAATCGGCGTGCCGAAGCAGGCACCGGCGCGGGTCAGGTACTCGCGCGCCTCGGGCAGCAAGTCGTCATAGCTAAACTCGCCGTCCGCGGGGTTTTTACGGTAATCAAGATAGACTTTACGTCCCTCGCAGGTTTCCAGATACACAAGGATGTCGATGATCGAGCTGCCGTCGGCGACCTTGCGCACATCGAACGGCCACTGGTAGCCCTTCAAAAATAGCTTGCTCAGCACGTCGTGGGCGTCGGTGAAGAAGTCCATCAAAAACTCGCGCTCGTCGCTTCCGTCCGCCGCTGCGGAGTAGACCCGCGGCAACACCTGCATATACGTTCCCGACACATTCCACCGCGGCGTGACCGATGCCAGGCCGTACTGCCATTCGGTCAGGTTTTTGCCGCGTGCGCCTGCTTCCAGCGCAAGGCCGGTGGCCCCATACTGGCTGAAGGGATAGACGCTGTCGGCGTACATACCAGCTGGGCCGCCGGTGGCCCAGATAACGTTTTTGCATCGAATCAGCGTAAAGCGGTCGGCGGCGTCCTGCGCAGCCGTGTTCAGGCAAAGCAGGCCGCAAACCGTACCGCCGTTCGTCAGAATTTTGATGACTTGTGTCTTGTCCAGCATCGGCACGCCCTTGGCCTGCACGGCAGCTTCCAGACATTCGGTCATCTGCTTGCTGGTGTAGGGTCCCACGCTGGTGGCGCGGCGGCGCGGGTCGTGGTCGGTCTTGTAGCCGATGTACTCGCCGTAGCGGTTGCGGGGGAACGGCACGCCCAGCTCGACCAGCTTCAAGAAGCACTGGGTCGAGAGCGCGGCCTCGCACAGGGCAATATCACCATCCACGCAGCGGCCCGCAAACAGTGTGTCGGCCATCTCGCGCACGCTGTCGGGGTCGCCCCCGGACAGGGTCAGCTTATAGTAGGTCTGCTTGTCGCTGCCGGTGTTGCGGCTGGTGCCGCCGACGCGGTTCTCGGTGACGAGGACGATGTCATGCTGCCCCAGCTGCCACAGACGGTCGGCGGCGTTGAAGCCCGCCGCGCCGCTGCCCACGATGGCCGTGTTGCAGCGGACGACCTTGGCGGTGTAATTTCCGGCGCGGAAAATTTCGTTTTCCATTTCGTTGCTCCCTTACAGGCGCTGGATATGGAAGCCGCCGTCCACATCAATGTAGTTGCCGGTGGTGTAGCGCAGACGGTCGCTGCACAGCAGGCTGACGGCCCCGGCCACATCCTCCGGCGTGCCCCAGCGGGCGATGGGGAAGGTGCCTTTTTCAATCAAAGCATCATACTTGCCCTGCACCGTGCTGGTCATATCGGTGGCGATAACGCCGGGGCGCACCTCGTTGACGAGGATGCCCTCGGCGGCAAGGCGGTCGGCGTACAGGGTCGTCAGCATCGAGATACCTGCCTTGGAGACACAGTATTCACCGCGGTTGGTGGAGGACACCACCGAGCTGCAGCTCGACACATTGACGATGACGCCCTTGCGGCCATCGACAGGTTCCTGCGAAATCATCTGCTTGGCCACCAGCTGCGTCAGGAACATATTGCCCTTGGTGTTGATGCCGACAACATAGTCAAAGCTTTCCTCGCTCATATCCAGTAAATCGGCGCGGACTTTGGGAGCAACGCCTGCATTATTAACCAGCACATCCACGCGGCCAAAGGCGGCCAGTACGCCGTCCAGAATCTTCTTGCGGTCTTCGGTGGCGCCGATGTTGGCCTGCACATAGGCGCAGTCAATGCCCATCGCTTTCAGCTCATCCAGCGCATGCTGGTTTTTCTCCTGTGGGCCGGTGGCGACCATAACAATATTGTATCCATCCAGCCCCAGCTGCTTGGCAATGGCAAAGCCGATGCCGCGGCTGGACCCGGTGACGATGGCAGTTTTTTTCATAAATACACCCTCTCCATCAGCCGCGGAAGTTCGCAGGCTGGGTCTTTTTGATCTCCAAGAATTCCTTGTAGAACGGCATAAACGTCTTACTGTCGCGGATGACACAGCCCGTGGGCTTGTGAGCGCGGATCAAATCGCCGCACTTGCCGCAGGTCAGGCAGACCCGCTTAGGGTCGATGCGGCCATTTTTGACGATCTCGTTGGCAAAATCCGGGTCAGCAAAGGCCATGCGGCCGAACAGCATACCATCGCACAGGCCCTGCTCGACCGCGCCTGCGCTGAACAGATCAGCATAGGCTCGCAGATAAGTAGGTGCAGATGCCCAAACCGTCATTTCCGGCACGGCCTTTTTCACTGCGCCAATGCCGTGGATCATGCGGGACAGGCCAACAAACGGATGTTCGTCCGGTTCATACTTGCCAAAATCGAACGGGCGGGTCACATGGGTCGTGGCGTAGGGGTTGCCCATCGTCAGGTTCACCATATCCAGCCCCAGCTCGTCGTGCAGCTCATGCACAAGGCGGATCGGCTCGGTCAAATCGGGCGTCGTGCCGCTCTCCGGGCTGACGCCAAAGCCCCACGGGTAGGCGTAGCCGTCGTAGATGCCAAGGCGGGCGGTAACCATAAAGTGGTCGTCCTCATACACCTTGGCGGCGCGGATGCCGTTTTTCAGCAGGCGGAAGCGGTTTTCAAAGCTGCCGCCGTACTCGCCGGGGCGGTTGTAGGCGGATGCCAGCTCTGCCAGCAGGTAGCCGTGGCAGCTCTTGATGTCCACCGCGTCAAAGCCTGCTTCCTTGGCAAGGGCGGCTGCCTCGCCGAACTTTTCTTCCAGCCCTTTCAGGTAATCGTCCGTCACGATGCAGGAGTCATCCGCGGCGCGGTACTGCTCCAGAATCGGGTGGCGGTAGGCGATCATCGGGGCAGGCTTGTTGCCGGGGTTAGAGTAGCGGCCGCTGTGGTTGGCCTGCATGATCAAATACGGCGCATAGCCGTTGGCCTTGAGGCCCGCCTCCTTGACGGCGGTGGTCATCTTCTTGAACTCGTCCAGCGTGTCGCGGGTCAGCAGCAGCTGCGTCTGGGAGGATCGTCCCTCCTCCACAATGGAGATTGCCTCGAACCAGATGACCGAGCTGCCACCGATAGCCTCGTTGACATAGCGGCGGGTCGTATACTCGGTGGGTGCGCCTTCGGGCGTCGAGTCCGCGCCCTCCATGGGCGCGATGCCCAGACGGTTCGGGAAGGTAATATTACGCACAGTCAGCGGCTGCGCCAGCGCGTGGGTGTCGGCTGCAAAGGGCAGGTCAACACCCAGCTCTGCGGCACGCTGCTTGACTTCTTCTAACGATTTATAGTGGAATTTTTCTTGTGGCATTGTGTTACCTCTTTTCTTCGGGGTGGGGCCACACTGCAACCCAATCGGCAAAGCGGACTGCAGATGCGCCGTGGACATACAGGCCCACCATAGCCCCTGTGAACCGCTTTCCGCACTGTAAGCCCTCACTGGTCAGGTAGCGTGGTTCTGGGATGCTCCAAAGCGTGTGCCAGTCTGTTCCATCCTGTATCGCAAAATGTCGTTGCCCATCCGTTGCCGTAACGCGCAAACGAACATGAGATGTGCTAGCAGGCAACGGTGCTGTTTGCATTGAAACCACCTCATATCCTGCGTATTCCTCTAGTAAAAGGCCCTCCGGCCCAATGCCGAATTTTAAATAGCTGTGCTCATCGTAATAACAGGTCAGCCCTGCAGTACCTGCAGCGGGGATTTCCAGCGCTGTTTCCGCAGTGAACGCGCGTTCCTGCTGGCGGACGAGAAGCAGCCCCTGCATCTTCCTGTCGCACAGGTCAAGGCCGTTTCCGCACAGTGTCAAGGCATCTTTTTCCACGGTAAAATTCGCGGTATCCAACGCACGCTGGGTAATCCATTCTTCGCCCTTCCATCTGGTTATGCCTACCGGGGTCAAAGTAGGAATCTCTTCAGAAAAAGGCATATTCAACACAGCTCGGGGGCGGCGGCCATAAGCGGCCACAGGCCAGCCATCAGGCGTCCAAGTCACTTCTGCAATCGAAGTTTCCCGTCCCATAGGAGCCGTACCATCCGGATCGCGGCGCAGACAGAGAAAGCAGAGGAACCACCGTCCGTCTGCAGTCTGCAGCAGCTTTCCGTGACCGCAGTTTTGCAGATAGCCGCCCTCGTCATCCTGACGTAGAATCGGGTTATAGGGACAGTTTTCATAAGGACCCCACACATTTTTGCTGCGTGCCGCCGAAATGCGATGTCCTGCACCCGTTCCCCCTTCGGCGGCCAGCAGATAGTAATATCCGTCATGCTTCATAAGCTGAGGTCCCTCGGTCTTTCTCTTAAGGTCACCACCCCAGATCAGGCGTGCGGGACCGCGCATGGCGCGGCAGTCGGGCGTCAGCTCCGCCATGCGGACGCTGCGGTTGAACAGCATATAATGCCGTCCATCGTCATCGTGGAGGATGGACGGGTCTATACCGTCCTCATGGATCCACGCAGGCTCACCGTAGGGACCCTCGGGTCGCTCGGCACTGACGACCATTTGACAGCGCGGCTCCGCGTCGTCCTCGTTGCCGCGGTAGGTAGCCGTAATAAAATAATGCTTGGACACTGCATCGTAGGATATATCAGGTGCCCAATAGCCGCGCCCGCCTTCGGACCGCGCCACTCTGGCCCAGTCCGGGTTTGTAATGGCGTAGCCGACAGTCGTCCAGTGTACTAAATCGCGGGACTTTGAAATCGGAATACACGGGAAAAAGCTGAACGACGAGTTGACCATGTAATAGTCCTCGCCCACGCGGATCCACGACGGATCCGGGTAAAAGCCGCGCCGTACAGGGTTGTGAATGATTCGCGCGGGATCAACGCCTGCCTTATTTGCAAGGTACGCAGCAATTTCATCAAGGCCGTCTTGCAGAGCCAAGTCCAAGGGCGTGATGCCCGAAAGGTTCGCCTCCAGCGGATCCAGTGCGAGAAAGTCTGTCAGGTAAGCCACTTTTGCAAGGCTACCCGAACGCACGGCGCAGTGCAGAAGTGTATTACCGTCAGCATCGCGCTCACGGAAGTTCTGACCCTCATATTCAACCGTGTGCTGCAGGGTCTGCAGGTCGGCTTTCAGGGCTGTATCAAAAGGTGTCATTTTTGTATCTCCTTACAAAAATCGGCGCAGCTGTGCAGCCGTAGCTTGCACATGCTGCGCCATAGTCATTTTTGGATGAATTGCAGCAGCCGACCAGTGGTACACCGGGGCAGGTCGTTGATTCTGGGACATCCTGACAGCAATGCCTCTGTTACTTGTTTCCCCGCCGGATGCCCGCTTCCTCAAAGGCGGAACGGAGAATACCCTTCTTATCCACATAGAGTGCCTGTGTCGGGCAGACCTGGAAGCAGTAGCCGCAGCCGATGCACTTATCGGTCTTGTAGGCCTTGCGCTCCTTGATCTCGATGCCCTGATGCCAGCAGACATCCTCGCAGCGACCGCAGCCGATACACTTGGTTCGGTCAGCGTCGGCGGTCTGGTAGGCATCGGCCAGCTTATTTTGACGCTTTTTCGTAAAATCGGCATCCATCTGGAACAGCTTCAAGCTGTCGCCGACAAGAGAATCCATGTCGGCATAACCGTTCTCGTCCATCCAGCGGTTCAGATCGCTGATAAGCTTCTTACAGGCCATCGTGCCGCCGGCACAGGCCAGGGCGCCCAGCTGCACCATCTCAGAGCCTGCCATCAGGATACGCGCGGCGTTTTCGTAGTTGAAAACGCCGCCACCGCCGTAGAGAGGAATTTTCACACCTGCGGTGCGCGCCTCGGCGATGGAGTAGCACACCAACGGGGTGGCCTGCGTGCCGCCGAAGCCAGCACCGGGGCGTGCCTCGGTGCCGCGCCAGTCAAGATCCATGTAATAACCCTTCCAACGGGCGGTTGGACCTGCAGCTGCAGCGCCGGCTGCCTCGGCAATTCGCATGGAGGTCAGCGCGTCGGTGGACTCGATGGCAAGTTTGGCCATGATTGGCATATTGGGTACTGTCTTTTTCATCAATTCGATGGAATGGCGGAGCAGCTGATGGTAAGCAAATGTACGGTCCTTTGCCACGGCAACGCCCGGGGTATTGAAATGCAATTCAATGGCATCCGCACCCGCGAGAGCGAGCTCCTCCGCCTGATGCGCCCAGTTTTTCTCCCAATCACCGCCCTTGACGATGTCGCTATAATGGCCGACAGACACCCACAGCTTGATGTCAGAGTCCATCTCCTTCTTGATTTTGTGAACTTCCTCACAATATTTTTCCAGCGTGTCGACACTGTCTGGGATTTGACGGCCCACAGCATGGCTGTGGATGGCCATCTCTCCGCCGAACATTGCCTTGGAGTCAGGGCCGATAAAGCTGCCGCCGCCCGAACCGTGGCCATAGTTGCGCAGCACAATGGCACCGGGCCGCATTTTAGCGCTCTTCAAAACATTCAGCGCGCCCTGCGTTGCGGGGCTCGATGCCACAACAAAGGGATTGATCATATCAAATTTCTTTACATATAAATCTGCCATTTTGCTTTTCTCCTCTTCAGTTCATCGCCGTTTCCTGCAAAAGCCGATTCCATTGAGCGGCGTCTTCCAGAAACTGCTCCTCGGTGTTGTCCAACACAAATTCCAGCAGACCGTAGCGTTTTTCGTTGCGGTTGACATGCTGTAAGTACCGCCGCCATTCGTCAAGACCTTCCGCAAACGGGCGGCGCTTGCCTTCCAGCCAGTAGTAGACATGCAGATTGAGCAGACGGTCGCGGGCTTCGAGCATATCCAGCCCCGCACACCGCTCGTCCATATTCAGCGCTACAGTGGGCTGCCACAGGCAGTAGAGATTCTCTGCGGCGGCTTCGTCCAAAAAGGACAGACCCGATTCATTCGTATCGGTGACGGTGTTTTTGTGCCATTCCAGGGCGACCTTGATGCCCTCCGATGCCGCCATATCACTGACAATCCTTGCCTCGACCGCCAACTCCCTGCGTGTGTCTGCATCCAGCTCTGCCGATGCTGTACCGCCGCCCCAGATGCGAATGAGCGGGGCACCCAGTGCCGCAGCGCTCTGCAGCGTGGGCAAAAAATCTTTAGCGGGATTGCTGTTCTGGCCCAAGCGATAGTAGGAACCGTAGGCCGCAATCTCGGCACCCTGCGCAAGGGTCCGCTCCCGCAGGTCACGGGCCAGCGCGGTATCCCCCGCCCGGATATGCCAGTTTTCCGACCATTCCACCGCATGAAGATCGGCTTTTTTCAGTGCCGCCAGCACAAAATCGGGGCTTTCTGTTTTGAATGTTGCCGATACCAGTCCCGGTATGATCATACCGCGCACCTCCCTTTACAGTGCCAGCACCTGCTGCCAGATTGCTTCCTCGACAGGAATACCGTTCTCCATGTTGTCGCTGCGGACCTCGGCCATGTGCGCGCCGGGGAAATGAACCGGGCGGCCCTCTTCCACGGGGGTAGAAGTCTCCATATCGCGCAATGTTGCCTCAACATTGGCAGCGATATTTTCCTTGTCAGGCAGGCTGTCCAAGTCGATGCAGATAAACACCTGACTTAGTTCGGTTTCCAGCGGCAGCTCACCGACCTGACGAGTCGTGCGTCCGCCTGCCAACGCGGCAGCGATAAGATCTAGCGCCAAGCTCAGACCGGAGCCTTTCCAATAACCAATGGGGTAGCTCTCATGTGTTTCAAGGATCTCGGCAGCGTTCTTCGTGGGCTGCTGGTCCTTGTTCAGGCCGCCGTCCACAGGCAGCGGCCTGCCGCTGCGCTTATAGACCTCCAGCTTACCGTAGGAGAACATCGACATAGCCACATCCACCAACACGGGCGTATCCCCGTGGGGTATGGCCAGTGTAATGGGGTTGTTGCCAAGGCGTGCGTCACGCCCGCCCCACGGCGGCATATTGGGCACGGTGTTCGTCCAAAAAATACCGATGCAATTCTGTTCAACCGCCATCAGGCCGTAGTTGCCCGGGCGCATCCAGTGATTGGTATTAGCCAGCGCCACACAGCCGATGGTGTTCTGCTTGGCCAACTCAATAGCACGCTTCGTGCAGGCGTAGGCGTTCAGGTTGCCGGGTCCGTGACAGCCGTCGTACCGTTCAAATGCACCAAAGCTCTCCTTCAGCACAGGCTCGGCGTGGATGTCCACAATACCATCATGAATGCTCTTGATGAATTTCGGAAAGCGGTTCAGACCGTGGGTGTATACACCGTCACGGCTTGCATCGGCGTAGAGCTTGGCGGAGATTTCCGCTTTCTCCTTGTCAAAGCCGTACTTCAGCAGAACCCGCACAAATTCGTTATACATTTCCTCATAAGGTACGCGCATGGTAATTTCTCCTTTTTACTGTGCAGATTAGCCCTTGATGGCGCCGATCATAACACCCTTGACAAAGTACTTCTGAACGAACGGATAAATGCAGAGGATAGGCAGTGTGGCAACCACAACAGTCGCGTACTGGATCGTCTCACTCACAAGGTAATCTGCACCGGCGGTCATGTCGGCCGTGTCATTCTGGATGAGGATCTGGCGCAGGATCAGCTGCAGGGGGTACTGGGTCTTATCGCGCAGGAACAGCATGGCGTTGAACCAGGAGTTCCAATGGCTGACCGCGTAGTACAGCGTAATGACAGCAACCGTAGGCTTTACCAGCGGGGCCATGATACGCCACAGGATCGTCCACGCATTGGCGCCGTCCAGCTTGGCAGATTCTTCCAGCGAGTCAGGCACACCCGCAAAGGCAGTGCGCATAATGATGAGGTTGTAGGTATCGACCAATGTAGGCAGGATCAGTGCCCAGCGGGAGCCGTAAAGTCCAACGCCCTTGACAACCAGGTACAGCGGGATCATACCGCCGCTGAAATACATCGTAAAGACAAGCAGTTTCATAATGGTGGGACCGGCCGCCACATGCTTGCGGGACAGGCAGTAGGCCGCAACCATCGAGAGAAGAACATTGAGAACCGTACCTACGATAACAATAAACAGAGTGTTTGCGTAGCCGGTCCAGAGGAAGGTATTCTTGAACACAGCCTGATACGATGCAAGAGAAAATCCTTCCGGCCAGAGCAGAATGCCCTTATGCCCCACGAAGAGCGACGGATTACTGAAGGACGCCGCCACAATATGGATCAGCGGAATCAGCACGCAGGCCAGCAACAAGCAGACGATCAGTATATCCACGATATCAAACAGCCGGCTTCCGAAGGATTCCTTGATCTTGGTGCCGCGCGGTGCGTTTTTGGTATTTGTATTCGCCATGATCGTATCCTCCTTACCACAGACCGCTGCCATTGACCTTCTGGCTGATCTTGTTTGTGATCATGACCAGTGCGAAGCTGACAAGGCAGTTGAACATACCAACCGCCGTACTATAGCTGAACTGTGCATCAATCAGACCTTTACGGTAAACATAGGTGTTGATGACATCGGCGGTATTATAAATTGCGGGGTTGTACAGCAGCATAACGCGCTCATAACCAACATTGAAGATCTTGCCCATCTTCAAGATCAGCATAATGACGATGGTAGGCGCAATGCCGGGGAGCGTGACATGCAGGCATTGCTGCCAACGGTTCGCGCCATCGACCTTGGCCGCATCATACAGTTCCTGATCTATGCCGGAAAGGGCCGACAGATAGATGATGGAGTTCCAGCCAAGCGTCTGCCAAAGCTCTGTCAGAATGTAGATCGGCAGGAAGTTGGACGGGTTATTTAGCAGCGCCTGCTCTTTGATGCCGAAAAAGTTGTGCAGCACCTCGGTAATGGCGCCGGTGGAGCTCGTCAGCGTGATAACGATACCGCAGATAACAACTGTGGAGATAAAGTGCGGCACATACAGAAGCGTCTGCGCTGTCTTGGAGAATTTCTTGTTTTTCAGCTCGTTGATAAGCAGCGCCAGAATGACAGGCAGCGGGAAGGTCAGCAGATCCGCCACCGCAATGCGCACGGTGTTGATGAGCAGACGGCCGAAGTAATAGTCAGAGAAGAAAGACTTGAACCATTTGAGGCCGACAAACTTGCTGCCAAAAATGCCTCTGGCGGGCTTGTAGTCGATGAAAGAAATGTACAGACCGAACATCGGCCCGAATTTAAAGATGGCATAGTAGACCAGCACCGGAATAAGCATCGCATAGATCATGCCGTTGCGCTGCAGATCTTTTTTGATGCGGTAGCTCAGGGGCACATGCTCTGAGCTTAAGGTGATCGGCTTTTTTTCTTCGGCCGCCGCGGCTTTGCTCTTTGTGCTCATGCTTGATTCTCCTTTGTGTCAAGGCGGATGACCTCGTGATTTTTAGCGGAAGAATAAACCGCGTGGAGAAGCCTGGTACTGACAATCGCTTCCTCACCACTGACAGGGAACCGTTCCCCTGCCGCCAGCTTAGTGTAGTAATCCTCAATAAGGAACCCGTGACCGCTGCCCCAATAATCCTTGCCGAACACCGTACCGGAGGAGAAATCCTTCGTCTCTGTCTTGCCGTCCAGTTCAGTAGTGACAAGGTTGCCGACCATGCGGATACTGCCATTCTCGCAGACGATTTCTAACTCCACGGGGGCATTTTTCACATAGCAGTTCGTGCAGAAAAAGACGAGCCGCTCGCCGTTGGGGCCAGTCATAAAGACATCGCAGGTATCCTCTGTCTCAATGACGCCCTTGTGACGCTTGGTGGAGCAGCTTGCCTCCACAGTCTTGATCGGCACTGTGAGCCACTGCATCAGATCAAATGTGTGGATTGCCTGATTTTCCAGTGCGCTGCCGCCCTCCTTGTCCAAGGTACCGCGCCAATCAGATTCGGTATAGTATTCGGGGTTTCGGTTCCAGAACACAGCGCCCCGTGCCCCCAGAACCTTGCCCATCCTGCCCGAATCCATCAGGCTGCGCATATACCTGGACGAATCGTTGTAACGGTTCTGGAAGCAGATGCCAAGCGTCCTGCCCGTGCGGTCGCGGACTTCGATCATCTTTTCGGCATCGGCGGGATCCAGCGCCATTGGCTTTTCGCAAAGCACATGCTTACCATGCTCCATGGCTTCTATGGCAACCTGCGCGTGCAGATAGTGGGGCAGGCAGATGTGCACAACATCGATTTCCGGGTTATCCAATACCCTGTGATACTCTGTCTCCGTGTGTGGAATGCCGTAGGCTTCTGCGGCGGCTGCGGCACGCTCCGGGCGAATGTCGCAGGCGACAACACAGTCGGCATTCTCGACATTTTTCAGGGCTTTGAAATGATTTTTGGAAATCATACCACAGCCTATAACTGCCGTTTTAAATGTTTTCATTGGTTGTTTCTTCCTTTTTGCCGTGCAGCTCCCTATATTGGGTAGGAGTTACACCCTCATATTGTTTGAAGATACGCAGGAAGCTGCGCAGACTGCCAAACCCGCAGGTGACGGCGATCGTCTCTAATTTTTCGTCCTGCAGCAGCTTTTCTTTCACATGCTCTAAGCGCACTTTGTGAATATACTGGGTCAGGTTCGTACCGTTCATCTCTTTGAAGTAGCGGGAGACGAACGGAGCAGGACGGTCAAAATGCTCTGAGAGTGCATTTACATTCAGCGTAGCATCCGAATAGTTAGCTTCAATGTAGTCCCGCATCTCCAGATACAGACGGCCTTTTTCATCCGCTGCCGCCTCCTGTTCGGAGGCACGTACTGCTTGGCAGACTGTGCCTGCCAACCGGCAAAGCGCCTGCTCCATCGCCTCGGTGCTGCCACAGCGGGCGGCCTCCATGACGCGATTTTGATTTTCGGCCAGCTCTGGATCATCGCTCCGCTGTTCGCCCGCACGCACGATGGTCGACATGATCTTTCCCACCAGGAACTGCATGCCTGCGGGGCTCAAGTAGTTTTCCTGATTTTGGCGCATCAACGCTTGAATCTGTGTACAAGCCTCGCCTTCATCACCGCTGCGTACAGCCAGATGCAGCTTGTTCTCCGTTTCAACCGGATAGCGTACTGTCGTGTCGCCGGGCTGTACCTTCAGGTCGCTGTAGAATATCGTACCGGTATCCTGCGTGCGTTGCTGATATTGATAGACACGGCATACCTCGCGGTAAGTTTTATATACCCCATCAAGACCAGTGTGCCCACTGCTTACGGCAATGTCATAGCGAAACTCAAAATGCTGGGCCAAAAAGCTGCGACAGTATTCATAGCTCCACAAAATGCTTTCAAGCATCTCTGGGTCTTCCTTCTCGGTCCAGATAATGTAAAGCTGCATGCCGCCTTCACGGAAGCAAAGGTTCTCCAGACTGCGGCTCGTAAGATTCTCTCTGGTTACATTCTGGAGTATGAACCACTGCATCTCATATATTTTGTCAGGATCCTTCTCGTTCGCAAGATCCTGTTCCTGCAGGCGGTAGGCCAGAAGATAATACTGTTTTGCCCTGTGGATCGGGAAGCCGAGATTTTCCAGCTGGTCTGTATCGGCCTCGTTTGCCGCATCTGCGTTCGTTATCATCGCGTGAAACTGCTCACGCAGCATCACGGTGCGCTGCTGTTCAATGAGATCGGAGCTTTCGACATTATCCTGCACAAGCTTCTGTACGCGGCTGTCAATATAGGCGAAGGCATCGGTCAGATTTTCCTCCGGGTCAGCCGCATTGCCACGGTGCAGCACCTGCACGACGTTGCGCAGCTTCAAATAACGCTTGGCTGCGCTGTTGGCAATAACCGCTACCGTCAACAGCAGATAGATGATGACAACAACAGCCAAAAGCTTCTGTATATCAATGATTTTCGATGCAAAAGCCTGTTCCTTCAGAATGACTGCAATGTCCCAATTTTCGTAAGTGGAAGAAATGATTGAAATGTATTCTTCCTTGCTCGTTGTATGTGCTGCTTCGTCAAACTTACGGCTTCCGCTGCTTTTAATCAGCTCTGTGACAGCATTTTCCGTTGCCTCAGGGAGTTCATGGTTAGCAACCAGCACACCGTTGTTGCGGTCATTGATACACAGTGTATCGTTATTCAGCCAATCAGAGGCCTTGAACAGATCCTCCAAATCAACGATCATAACCGCCACTGCCTTATCAGGCTCTCGGCTTGTGATGTTCAGCGGACGCATCAGAACCAGATAGTTTTTGCTATCCTTGCCCTGTACAACAGGTTGAAATACCCGCGTTGTCACTAAGTTCTGCTTCAATATTTCCATCCAATCCTCATAGCTGATGTCATAAGCCTCCAGCACAAGGTCATAAAATCGACGGCTTTGCCCGTATTTCGTGTTGGATACTATCGCATCCGTGGACGGAAAATAGAGAAAGTATGCATCCCCTATACCGTAGTTGATGACATCTGTAGAGATTTTCCTCGTAAGCATGTAGTAATCATACCGTGGAATATCATCATAGTCATCCGCCTGACGTACGGCCTCAATGGCCGCTGTGCTACTCTCTTTTGCTGTGATGTTGCGTAGCAGCTTGACCTTCTGATCCAGCCAGACCCGCGTCATATCCAGCTGGATGCCGTTCGTGTATTCCAAATTGTCCCGCAGCACATCAAGATATCTGTACCCGGATGCCAAAAGCAGCGTCAGGGCAATAACAGAAATCAGCAGATAGGAAAGGCACCACTGCAAAAACATCTTTGTAGGGGCCCACTTTTTCTTTTCAGCCACGTTTGTATACTCCGTTTCTTCGGCTTAGCTTCTGCTGCGGGCAGCTGTTATTTTGTGACCGGTTCCTTGCAATGCTCCTGCAGTTTCTCAAGGAACAAATCTCCGTTCACAGGGATGTCGACCCATTCGCCGTTCAGCCAACTCGAAAGGTGAATAGCGTTGGAAATCTGCAAACCACGGATGCCCTCGGCGCCGGGGGCAATGGGCTTTGCACCTTTCAGGATGCAGTCACAGAAATTGTTGATAATACCAGGATGGGAGGTGTAGGTGCCCTTGATGGGAATCTTGCACTCCCACACTTCCGGCTTGCCAAGACCACCCTTGTAGGTGGCATTGAATTCCGGTTCCGGAATACGCAGACGGTAGAAGGTAAGCTCGTTATTTTCAACTACAATTTTACCATTTGTCCCGTCAATTTCCAAACGATTTGTACCGGGGGCATCCCCTACTGTCGTAATGTAGCAGCCTGTCGCACCGTTTTCGTATTCGACAAGGGCATATAGGTCGTCCTCGACCTCGATATTGCGGTGCTTTCCGTAGTATACCTGTGATTTTACGCGCTTAGGGATGCCGCACATCCACTGCCACAAATCAAGATTGTGGGGATTCTGGTTCAGCAGCACGCCGCCGCCTTCGCCATCCCAGGTAGCACGCCAGCCGCCCTGATCATAGTAGCTCTGCGAGCGGTACCAATCCGTAACGATCCAAATAACGCGGGTCATCTCACCCAAATCACCGCTGTCGATGAGATCCTTGACCTTTTTGTACAGCGGGTTCGTGCGCTGATTGAAATCCATACAGTAGACAAGCTCCGGGTGTTTGGCCGCAACAGCGTTCATTTCCTCGACCTGCTTGGTGTAGACGCCCGCGGGCTTTTCTACAATGACATGCAGGCCAGTCTCCATAGCCTCTATGGCCATCGAGGGGTGCAGGTAATGCGGCACTGCAATGATGACAGCCTGACACACGCCGGAGTGGATCAGCTCGGATGCATCGGTAAATGTCTGAATGCCCTCACCGTTCGTCTTTTTTGCCAGTTCAAGACGGGCGGGGTCAATGTCGCAGACCGCAGTCAGATCGACCTGCGGACACTTTCCGTCCCGAATCGCGCGGCCATGCTGGCTGCCAATATGACCGTAGCCGATGATACCGAGTTTTACTTTATCAGCCATTGTTTTGCGCCTCCAACTGTTTTAAGTAAGCAAGGGCGGCCGCACCGTCCTGCTCGATGTTCTCTGTTTTGCCCTCGATACTCATACGGCCGTTATAACCCGCCGTGTGCAGAGCAGCAAAAAGCTCGCCATAGTTTTCGCCATCGCCGGGCAGCGGATAACGCCGGCCATTGCCGGACGCAATATGGATATGCCCAAAGTCCTTGATGGATGCGATGCTGTTGATGTCATCGTGGTTGGCGCAAATATGGAAGTAGTCGGCCAGCAATCCTACATTCTCGTTGGCCACATCCCTCTGCAGCAATGCGCCCTCGGCCACAGTACAGACCATATTGGTTTCTTTTCGGCTCAACGGTTCAATAACCACCTTGATGCTGTACCTTCCTGCGATTTCACCCGTCAGTCGGCAGGCTTTGACAAGGTTCTCGTAAGCGTCCAGATACTTGACCTCCGGCGGGCATGTACGGCACTTGCCACTACCGAACACGACCACTTTACCATGTAGATCGGCAATCATTGCCATTGCCTTTTCCAGATAAGCTTCCAACGCATCAAGGTTCGTTGTCTTACCATCAACAAAATTCATCGTTTTGGGGAACAGAATGTTGAAGCACTCAGCCTCGATTCCGCTCTCCTCCAGCGCTTTCTTGCCTGCAGCGTACGCCGCAGGGTCAAGGCCCATGGTCTTTGTCACCGAAAGCTCAATGTAATCATAGCCCAATTTTTTTACAAGCCCGGCATTTTCGATGCCGGTACAGATACCGTATCTCATCTTGCAGGCTCCTTTCTCAATGCAGTTCTACCGCATTCTCTGTCAGTGTCAATACCTTGCCACCAGCCAGCGTGACCATGGCGGTATCACCATTGATGGCAGTTTCAGCCTTGGTTCCCTCCGGGGCCAGCACTGTAATAAAGTGGATCGGTGCTTTACCGCTATGCTTGGCGATCAGCTGCGGGATGGGCTTGCGCCATGCGTAACCGTAGCTGATCCACCCACCGATGGGATTCTCGCTGCCCTCAAGGATTTCAAAATCGAGTTTCTTGTCAGCCTGTACGGTCATCGTATACCCGCGTCCCTTTTGGGAGGTATAGTCAAACTTGCCGTTTTCTCCATCCAGATGGCCAAACGCAAAATTATAATACAGGCGGATGTCATGGTCTTCCCTGCAGATGCCAGTTACACGGTCCTCAATGACATAAATATCATCAGGCAGGCGCACGACGCGGCGCCGGTGGAACATCGGGTCATCCATGAAGTCATAGCCGTTATGGGAAATATCGATAAGCTGACACTGCTCGTTTTCCTCAAAGGCATGCAGATAGGTGCGCACACCGCGGGTGCGGGTAACACCGGGCACGGTACCCATCTCGTGGTCATCCACATAGAGCGTGTTGTGAGCCTTGGCGGACAGGAAGTAGTGGCGCCAATCTTTCCAACAGGAGCTGTTGTAAATGTAGCGGCCCGAGTCTGTCAGGATGTCCTCGCCCCTGGCGTGAATCTCCACATGGCCCGTGTCATTGTGGGAGTGCGAGCTGACCTCACCACGCTCGAGCTGGATGCCGTGTACATGGAAGTAGCTGTCCTCCGGACCCCAGCCTGTGCGCATAACATAGATACCCGCCGGGATGTACTTGTAGTTGCGCTGTGCAGGCGGTGTGCCCTCTTTGCCCGCGGTGGCCATAAAACGGAAGTCCTCGCGACCCGTTTCCTCGTACCAGGTACGGAAGTACGCACGCATCTCGTTCAAATCGTAGGGGTCGAATGTCAGGTTCATACCCTCGTACAGCGAGGTATCGCAGCGGCGGGTCGTCAGATCATCCCGATCCGCATCGCCGATCATCGGCGTGGACAGGTCGGGCTTGACCAGACTCATAATAAACTGTGCGGATTTTTCCAGCGTTGGCTCCATGTATGGCGGCACAGGGATGCCATTCAGCTTGCACAGACGGTAACACTGGAAGTAGACGCCCGCGGCCACCATGTGGTAGATGGGGGTGCGCTCCATGTGGATGCCGTCATTATCGAAGGAGTACTTTACTTCCTGCATGACCCGACGGTAGCCGGTCATGAACCAGTCGGATTTGATTTCCGGGAAGAGAATGCCGCATTCCAGCAGTGTACCGCTTTCCATCGTCAGCCAGTTGGACGACTTCTTGTGGTTGCTGTAATGGGTCATCAAGAAATCTGCATGGTCACACAGCAGCGTCAGGAATGTTACCCATCCCTCTCGATCCCACGCAGGCGAGGTGCGGAACGCCTCCATACAGGGCAGCCAGACCGTGTAGATGCGCATGGCCGTCTCGATGGTGCGCCAGGAGTGACCGGGGAATTTGTACTTGGCTGCAGCATCCTCTTCATTTTCCATGAAGGGGGTCACAGGCCATGCCTTGCCCCACTCGGTCATTTCGTGAAGGAACTCTTTCGTGTACTTTTCATCCTTTGTCAACGCATAGGCACGAGCCAACGGCTGCCAATAAATGTGGCGGTACAGCGACCATGTCCACTCGTTATCGTGGGAGGTATGCTCCGTTGGGTTGAAGAACCAGTCGATCTCGCCGTCAAACTTATGGCCATAGATATAATGATCCAGCGTCTCCTGCGCATCCTCGAGGATGCCATTGACCTTACACTGCTCCATCTCCTTGGCGGTAAAGAGATACTTCGGCGTTATGCGTGTGCGGAAATGCTCAATAACAGCATCCATTGCGCCGTCCGCATCCCCCTGTGCATAGCACATCTTTGCTTTTTTCAGCCCGGGCAGATCATAATTGATCCGTTCCAGCAGCTCTGTCATTCTGTTCATAATCTTGTCAGCACCCCGTAGTGTTTCCTTATGGAAATGGCATCCGAAAGAGCATTCCTCCGGATGCCATTTTTAACATATTATTGTCGCTTTATCGCATCGGAACTCAGTTTGCCATGTAGGTGTCGTATGCTTCCTGCATCATCTGGACTGCCTCTTCAATGCCGGCATCCTTCAGCTTCTGCTGGTAGGAATCCCACTCGCTCATCGGGGTGGTGCCGCAGATGAAGCTGGCTTCCATCTCATCGGCCAAAGTCTTAACCTGACTCATGATCTCGGAGTAGCGATCCTGATTTTCTTCAGAAACGGATGTCGGCGGGAACATATGCTCGCCCATGTCGGTCTTCATGGAAAGCTCCAGCGCTTTCTTCTGATTATCCTGTGCGTAATACTGGTCAATGTAGTCCTCGCTCTGGATACCGGCGCCGGAGGTGGAAGCACGGGTGTACGCAGCCAATGCCTGTGCAACGCTCATGCCATCGGGATTATTCATAATAAGATCGGTGTAGACAGGCTTGCCGTCCTTCATCTCGTAGCTTTCGCCCTCGATACCGAAGTTGTAGCAGATCTGACCTTCCTCGCTGTACAGCCAGTCGAGCAGCCAAACGGCAGCCTTAACATTTTTGCACTGAGAGGAGATGGCTGCAGAAGCACCGGACTGGTCATAGATGTTGTTCATCTTGGAGAACTTAGCGTTCTTACCCTTGGTAGAGGTAACGGGCGCAGCAGCCTGAATGTAATCTTCCTTGAAGTTGGGATCGGCCTCCATCATAGCCTTGGTATAGTTGCCGAGGCCCTGACCGAACGGTGCGTAGCCCAGAATGCAGTTGCCTGCGACGAAGTCGGTCTGGGTGGATTTCTTATCCGCCTGCATCCAGTCGTTATCCAACAGGCCTTCGGCATACCAGTCAGCCATCTTCTGGATGAAATCCTTGCGGCTGTCCTCAATGAGACCGTTCTTCACGACACCGTCATCAACATAGAAGCTGCCCCAGTTATCGTAAGCGGCGGACCAGACATCCTTGACCCACTCTTTACGGGTCGTGAACGGCTTGCTATAGCCGGCGGCCTTAGCGGCGCGCAGGACTTCTTCCCACTCGTCAATCGTCTCGGGCACCTGATCAAAGCCCAGTTCCTTCAGCGCATCGGCTCGATACAGGAAACCGGAAGAAAATTCGGTCTTGTTGGGGGATTCCAGACCGCGCAGACAGGGGAAGCAGTAATAGTTGCCGCCGGAAGACTTAATCATCTTACCGATTTCAGGATGTTCCTGCATGACTTTGGACAGGTTTGTAGCATCTGCCATATAGTCATCCAACGAAATGATGACGCCATCATTGATGGCTGCACCCGCACCGCCAGAATAAGTCGTCCATGTATACTCAATGATGTCGGGATACTCACCGGAGGCCAGCATAACGGCAAATTCTTCGGCCTCAGAGCCCTGCGTCGGGTGCTGGAATTCGATGGTGATGCCGGTCTGCTCCTCCACATACTTGGCCCATGGCGTATCGCCAAGGTTTGCGAAGTTGTCAGAGACATTGCCGTTCAATGTGGTGTACCAAGTCAGCGTAGTGCCCGCAAAGGGTTTGTCACTGTCCGTAGTCGTTTCCGCCTCAGTGGCTGCAGACGATGCAGTTTCTGTAGAGGTTGCTGCCGTAGAGGAGGCAGAACCGCCGCAGCCTGCCAGCGTAGCGCCGACCATAGTGGCCGACATGCCAAGCGCCAGTGCGCGCTTGAGGGTGCTTTGTTTTTTCATGGTGTTTCTCCTTCTTATTTATTCCCGGGTAATCCTTCTTGGGAAAGCATTTCCCGGTTTTTGTAACAAGTGATAAAAATGTCGTGCAGCCCTACAATGGTGTGGAATATGTCATCATCTTCCCGGATATCCTCCACACCTTCGGCCGGAATGGAAACAATGGGCAGCTTTGCAATTTTTTCTACCGCCTCCAAATGAGGAATCGCGCACTGTACAGTGCAGACAGGATGCTTCCCTGTGCGCACGGCCTCAATCGCATCGTAGAATTTCTGCAGGCGCTCTCCTTTAGGGATGCGACCATAGTCGATACGCTCGCCAGTATCGCCGATGTAGACATATTCAGCTATTGGCCCACTGCCGAAGTCTTTGCCGAAGTAAACCGTGCCCTTCTCAAAACGGTATTCAGCTATAGGTCCCAGCTTCTTGTCTACAATGGCGTGGCCTGTGCCGTACCACAGCGGCACACCTGATACCGTATGCGCCTGTACTGTAATCGTGTCGAAATTTTCTACATTTGGGTTTCCTTTATAGGGATCGGCCTGTACATCGGCCAACTCGGCCGCGCGCTCCAGACTCTCCCCCAGCAGGAAAGTCATCACTTGAAATTGGTGGGCGCAGGCGTTGTTGAACGGACTGTCGTTCACAGCACAGCCCTTTACATCTATGTGTCCCGCCCAGCTGTTGCGGGCGTAGTATTTATCGCCTCGCCGCATCGCGTGCAGTGCTTTCATGTAGATGGGCTTGCCGAAGCGGTCGTCCAGAATGTCTTGTTTCAGAGCCAGTACATCGCGGGAGTAGTTAAGCTGATACCCTACCGAAATGAACTTACCGGTCTCCTTTTCCAGCTGTTCCAGCTTGCGTGCGCCCTCTACCGAGGTGCAGACGGGCTTTTCGGTCAGCACATTCGACCCGTGCGTCAGGCAGGTGACGATCTGCGAATAATGCAGATGGATGGGCGTTGAGACAACAGCCAGATCGGCGGTATGTTCTTTATAGAAGTCCTCAGGCGTTTGATAGATCGGAATGTTCTGTTCTTTAATGATGGGATACAAATCTGCGGCGTTGGGAACGACCTCACAGATGCCCTCGATTTTTATACCGGGAATGTCGCGTTCCGAAATTTCCTTGATGTAGTTACTGCCATATCCGCAGATTCCCAGCAGCAGAATCTTTACCACTGCCTGCTCCATTTTCTGCTCACTCCTCTTTGCCGTTCATCTTCTCCATTTGGGGGAAGTTTTTCACTGCACCCTCATCCTATCACCCTGATGTGACAATGTAAACAGACAGTTTCTATTCGATATGTCAATTCTTGCATTCCGTTTTATATGCGATATATCGTTTTTATTTTTATGTCGATTTTTGCTTCTGTTTATTTTTAGACACTCATGAATCATTTGTTCATGTTCCAGCCTTGATTTTTATGGCCGTAGTGGCGGGGTTAGAACTGCTTTCATCGCGCCGAATATTTTTATCTTGCTTCATTTCTTCTTTATCCTATCGTTTTATATCCTTTGTCACCCAACCACTATTTTGTCATATCCAACGGTTCTTTCCTGCCGTCTGGTCTATTATGCTGCAAGTGTAATTATTTCCGCTTAACAAATGCTAAAAAATCTGTAGAATAATAGGTTGTTAGCCTTTTCTAACCCAGTTTTGATTTCATTTTGTTTTCATTACGCTCCGACAGGGCTGCCATAATCGTATCCACATCAGCTTGCAAAAGAAGTCATTTCATTCTTACGTATGTGATGAATGCTGCGCTTCGCGCTTGTTTGCAGGGGGATATTTTTTTGTCCGTTGGTTAGCTGACGCTAATTTGAAATTTGCGCCCTTGTACCGACGCAAACAAACCATGAGGGAATATCGAATGATAGACAAGGATCTTCTCCGCCTGCTCGGCGGCAACAAAAAGTATATCGGCTTCTGTGTAGGCTGGATGGTGCTGGGCCTGTTTGCGAATGTCGGCATCACTGCGTCTCTGTGCTAGTCCATTGCACTTGCTGTCCAGTATAACGGCGGCAGCGCGGGTGTTTTTCTGGTACCAGTAGTCTGCGCCTGTGCCGGATTGGCGGTTCGCTATGCCACCACCCGTATTGTCGGGGACTTGAAGGACACACTGGGTCTCAGCGTCAAAAAGAATCTGCGCGAGTGCGCCTACAATAAAATCGTTCGCCTTGGTGTGCGTTCTACCGATGACATGAGCATGGCGGGCCTGACTCAGATTGCCCTGGAGGGCGTGGAGCAGCCGGACCTGTACTATTCCAGCCACCTGCCGCAGTTCTTTTACGCCATGCTTGCACCGCTTTTGTTGTTTGCCATTACCGTAGGCATTTCGTGGCGCGTGGCTTTGGTTCTTTTGTGCTGTGTGCCGTTGATCCCGCTATCCATTGACAAAATTCTTCTTTAGGGCAACACCGCACAATTGAGCTTTCCCCAAAACAGAAAAACGTCCAACCACAAAAGGTCAGACGCATTCCAAAATCTGCTTGCGAGGCAAAGCTCAATTAAGCCGCCAGACAGGGTCTGTCAGCTAAAATCAAGTTTGCCAAAGCAAACATAATATTCATTTTTGCGATTTGCTTTTGCAACCCTCGGTATCACGTTTTTCGAAAAAGAAGCTGCAGCTTAACCACAGCAAAAACATGTTCAACTTTGGCGCGTACAGAGGATTCCTCATGCTCACGGCGTTTGATTTGTGCTTGGGAGCGTGCGGAGTTCTTCTTACTTTGGCTGGGACGGCGATTGATTTTGTAGTGGACCGACTTACCGGCCTTGTTCTTCTTCAGCGCTCCTGGTCGCTTCTCCGCTCCGAGATAGCTGCTGTCCCCATAGACTTATTCCTCATCTCCGGTAAGAAGTTCCGAGGTCACCGTAACATCATGCTCGTTGGCAGCTGTCACTTTTACCGTATGAACCAAACCACTTTCTTTATCTACTCCGATATGGGCTTTATAGCCAAAGTACCATACATTGCCTTTTTTTGCCGAGTGAGCCTCCGGGTCACGTTCCTTCTTCTCATTCTTGGTAGAGGAAGGAGCCTCGATAAATGTAGAATCCACAATCGTGCCCCGTTTCAAAATCAAACCGCGCTGCATCAGAAGTTCCACTACTTGCGCAAACAGCTCCTGCTGGATTCCGTTTCTCGTCAGAATGTTGCGAAATCGCCCCAGCGTATCGCCATCCGGCACTTGATTGCTGGATTCTACTCCGCGAAAGTCTGAAAAGGCACGGCTGTCGATTACCTCTGCAACCGCTGCCATATCTGAGAGATTATACAGATTTTGTACAAGATAGATTCTCAGCATCCGTTCCAAATCGTAGGGCTTATTGCCGCGCTCTCCTTTGTAGTAGTACGGCTTTATAAGGTTCATCCATTCTTCCCATGGTGTGATGTGGTCTATTTCGCCTAAAAATTCTCGTTTGGATCATTTGATAGCTGTTTTCCTCATTGGTTATAGTATCAATAACCGCAGCAATCAATTCAAAATCACGGGGACCTTCTGCAACAATTCCTATCGTTTTCATTACAGATTTGGTACGCCTCCCAGTCTTCCTTCCGTCCACAATCTCGACAGCGAGTATCCCGAATCCATGAGTTCCTTGGTGATTTGTATTCTCTGCAAAGTTGTATGACCAGATTTTCTGCTTTTGTTCACCGCGAACAATCTTATATCATCATCCATTAAATCAAGCCCATCCAAAACAAGTGGATTGTGCGTTGTCACAAAAACAGTCTTATCCTGTTCTAAAATTGTTTTGCAGAACAATCTTGTTGTCTCTCGCGCAAGTCTCGGATGCATTGCATGATCAAAACTATCAACTGCAAAGATACCAGGAGCATCAGGATGCAACGCTAAGCAGAGCAGAAAAAGTACATATAGTGCTCCTTCGCTTGCATCATAAGCGGTAAAACTAGTTTTTGAAGTTAAATAACGATCTTGGAATTCCAAAATTCTTCTTGATGTTGGTACAGCAGCATTTACACTGGATTTTTTAGGCGAAGCTACATCAAATCCACTTGCCCAGTCTATTAGTTCGAGAACATCGTCTAAAGGAAGGTCCTGTAAATAGCTTTCGCCGTCTTCATCTTTCCTTATAATATCTTCAATCGCTTCCGCAAGCCTACCACCGCATAAGCCGATAGGGTTGACCTGATATGGATCCGGAAGCGTTCCCCGTAATGCTTGAGTATTCGGTTGATAAATCGCGTAATTTTTAAACTTTTCTATCTCCGTTCTAACCTCGGCTAGTTCTTCATTTGGTTCAAGCATTAGCAAGCCAACATATGGATCATAAGTCGTCTTTGATGCTCCACTTCTCCCCCATACCGTTTCATTGTTTACTGTCAATTTTTCCGAATGATACCGCCACATATCTCGTCTAGCTGAGTCGGATTCATTTGGAACATTTAAATTAACCGCATACTGATAGTTCTTTTCATTTTGACTCCAAGATACGTCAAAATTTATAGTAGGCGCTTTTCTCTTCAAATCTGAAAATACCGATTTATAAAGGCCTGGAACGCTTAGACGAATTCCTTTTCGCTGCATACTCGAATTATCTATACGATCAGTCATAGCAGCACAAAGCAATCCTATCGCTTCAAGAACAGTAGTCTTACCGGATCCGTTTGCACCAATGAATACATTTACACGCCCCGGTTCAAATGAAACATTCTCTAAAGTCTTAAAATTTCTAAAAACAAGCGTGTTAAGGTTCATAATGCTCACTTCT
>ENA-OVGQ01000924-OVGQ01000924.1-human-gut-metagenome-genome-assembly--contig:-NODE-924-length-34992-cov-31.266508_pt1 | contig 34992 bp, 37 predicted proteins | sample MGYA00237774_ERZ505427 | MGnify/ENA primary metagenome ERZ505427 (study PRJEB26158, sample SAMN06016404) | human gut metagenome | biome: human gut; feature: ankylosing spondylitis patient; material... | reverse complement strand
TAAATACAATATTAATAATACAAATATGATATATAGAAATGGAGAATGATATGAACAGTATATTATTAGTAGAGGATAACAAAGCTATCATAATGGGGCTTTCTTATCTTTTTAATGAAAATGGATACAAAACGATAGTAGCAGAAAATATAGAGGAGGCAGGAAAACAGCTTGCAAAGAACAGTCCGGATATAGTCATACTTGATGTTATGCTGCCGGACGGGGACGGATTTGAACTGTGCAGATATATAAAGGATAATGACATCGCACCAGTTATTTTTCTTACGGCAAGGGATGAGGAAAAGGATGTAGTGCTGGGACTTGAACTGGGTGCAGACGATTATATTATAAAGCCTTTCAGAAATCTTGAGCTTTTATCAAGAATAAAGAATGTCCTTAGGCGTAATGTAAACAGCACACAGATTAATATAGGCAGCTTAAGAATAGATACGGACACGAGAAAGGTATATCTTGAAAATAACGAGATACCGCTTACAAAGCTTGAGTTTGAGATATTAAAGATAATGGCGGGCAATCCAAGAAAGGTGTTTACAAGGGAGGAGATACTGTCATATATATGGGACTCTGCTGGAAATTTTGTTAATGATAATACACTGACCGTAACAGTAAAAAGACTGAGAGAGAAGCTGGGTGATAAGGAAGGAAAGCTTATAGTAACGGTCAGAGGTGTGGGATATAAGATAGGAGATATGAGTAAATAAAAGAAGGGAGTGTATATAAAAATATGGGTACATATAAAAACAGACAGGCTGTAAAATATATAACGATTGCTGTCGTAACATTTGTAATAAGCCTTATTGTATACATAATAACAGCTTCAATGCTTTCGGATATGTACAGGCAGCGTGAGATGGACGCGATGACGGGGATAATAGGCAGCGTGTGCCGCCAGTATCCTGATGTGGATGTAACAGAGCTTATAAATGTAATTAATTCTCCACAGAATATTAGCAGTAAGACAGAAAAAGCGATAAAGCCCCTTCTCCTAAGCTACGGAATAGATGAGAAAGCATTTGCAGTAAGGTCACTGTCAGGGCTTAAGAGGTCATATGTGCTGCTGGGCGGCATTATACTGGCTGTAAGCGGCATTATATATCTGGGGATATTCATTCTTTACTTAAGAAAGAGGACATACAGGCTTGAGCAGCTAAGCCGTTATATGGATATGATAACAGCGGGCAATTATAATCTTGACCTTGAAAATAACACAGAGGATGAGTTGAGCAGCTTGAAAAACCAGTTATACAAGCTTATGGTATGGCTGAAGGAGCAGACAGACAATGCCATACAGAATAAAGTGGCTTTAGCGCAGTCGGTATCGGATATATCGCACCAGTTAAAGACACCACTCACATCGGCGCAGATACTTCTTGATAACCTTATCAACAATCCGGATATGGAGGCTGGCTTAAGAAAGCAGTTTACATATGAAGTGTTCAGTCAGGTAAGCGGAATGAACTGGATGATAGTATCTATGTTGAAGCTTTCAAGGATAGATGCTGGTGTGGTGGAATTTGAAAAAGAAGAGGTCTGCCTCGCAGAGCTTATAAAAGAGGCGAGTGACAATCTCGCTATTATATCTGAGATAAAAAATGTTCCTGTAAATGTCTGCACTGATACGGACTGTGTCATATATGGTGATTATAACTGGAATAGGGAGGCGATACAGAATATTATTAAAAATGCAATAGAACACAGCAATACAGGTGAAAATGTCAATGTGAAAACAGAGGATAATGACGTGTATACAGCGGTGTATATAACCAATACAGGCGAAAAGCTTACTGATATGCAGCAGAAACAGATATTTGAGAGGTATTACAGTGAGGCGAAGTTTGAGGATAACAGTATGGGGATAGGGCTTCCGCTGGCAAAGGCAGTTGTGGAGAAGCAGGGCGGATATATCACGGTTGATAGTAATGAGGATAAGACAACATTTATAGTCAAGTATATCAAGATGTGATTAATAAAATCACAAAATGTCACTGAAATGTCATCTGAGATATATAAGATGATGGAAGAGTAAGAAAAGAAAGGAATCTATATTATGGAGATATTAAAGGTGGAGCACCTTGTTAAAAAATACGGCAAGGGTGACAGTGAAGTGACAGCTGTAAATGATGTGTCGTTTAGTGTTAATCAGGGAGAATTTGTGGCGATAGTAGGAAGCTCAGGAAGTGGAAAGTCTACACTTCTGCACCTGTTAGGTGGTGTCGACAGACCGACATCGGGAAAAGTATATATACAGGGAGAAGATATATACAGCCTTAATAACGACAAGATGGCAATATTCAGAAGAAGACAGGTAGGTATCATATATCAGTTTTACAATCTTATACCTATACTTAATGTAAAGGAAAATATAACTCTTCCGTGTGAACTGGATGGAAGAGAGCCGGACAAGGCGGAGCTTGCAGAACTTATAAATACGCTTGGACTGGATGAAAGAATTAATCATCTTCCAAACCAGCTATCAGGTGGACAGCAGCAGAGAGTGTCTATAGGAAGGGCGCTTATTAATCATCCTGCCATAGTTCTTGCGGATGAGCCGACAGGTAATCTTGACAGCCGTTCAAGTGATGAGATAGTGGAGCTGTTAAAGCTGTCAAACAAGCGTTACAAGCAGACTATTGTAATGATTACGCACAATCTTGAAATAGCGAAAATAGCGGACAGGATACTTCGCATAGAAGATGGCAGAATGACTGAGGCTGCGCAGAAAGGACTATAAAGATATGAATGTGCTTAACAGACTTACAATAAAAAACTTAAAGTTAAACAGAAAGAGAACTATAGTAACTATAGTTGGTATTATGCTTGCAACAGCACTTCTTGTAGCGGTTACGACTATTGCGACAAGTATGAGAGAGAGCCTTATTGTCAGACAGAAGCAGAAAGATGGCGACTTTCATTTTATGCTGTATGCGGTACCGGATGATAAGGTCAGTGGAATAGAGAACAACAGATATGTAGACAGTTTCTATACGATGAAACAGTTAGGATATGCATATCTTGATGGTTCGGTTAATAACAGCAAGCCATACCTTAATGTGCTTGCGCTTGATGACAAAGCATTTGAAAGCTCAAGTATAAAGCTCACAGAGGGAAGACTTCCGGTTAATGACAGCGAACTTGTTATATCAGCCCACATAAAGACCAATGGTGTGGTAAAGTATAATATAGGCGATAAGCTTACATTAGATTTAGGAGAAAGAGAGTATGCTGGAAGTAAACTCTATCAGAATTCGTACTATATAGATGGAGAAGAACTTGTAACCGATACAACAAAAACTTATACAATAGTTGGTATATGTGAACGTCCCGGATATGGTGAAGAAGCAAGAAGTGCGCCGGGTTATTCAGTGTTTACATCTGTCAACAGTGCAGCTTCCCAGCTTGCCAATACTGGGGTACCTGACAAGAATGTGTCCGATGATGATGTATTAGATGCCAATGCAAAGACAGTAAGCAGGGGAACTGACATATATTTAAGATATAATAAAGCCGGAATTAAAGAGGCGTACAGGGTAAGTGCAGATATTCTTGGAGTTGACAGGAATAAGTTTGAGAGCATAAGCAATAAGAGTTCAGTTAGTCTTAGTGATAGCGAATATGATAAATTTATGGAGGAACTAAGTAAAACATATGCTTATTACTTAAATGACTGGCTTATAAGATATGAGTCCAATAATCTGACTAATTCAAGCATAGCCTTTGTATATAATATGGCGCTGGTTGTAATAGTAATTATTATTGTGACATCAGCAGTATGCATAAGTAACAGCTTTTCGATATCAATAACAGAAAAGACAAAGCAGTATGGTATGTTGGCTTCAATAGGTGCTACTCCAAGGCAGATAAGAAGAAATGTGCTGTATGAAGCGGCAGCTTTAGGAGCAGCCGGAATTGTGGCAGGTATACTAAGCGGTCTTTTCGCTGGATATGTGCTTGTTATAATTGCCAATAAATATATAGGACTACTTTTTGAGATGACTATTGTATACAGGATATCACTTGCAGGTGTCGGTGTTGCAGTTATTCTTGCAATATTTATGATATTTTTGTCATCAATAAGACCAGCAGTAAGGGCATCGCGTATGTCGCCTATAGCAGCTATACGCCACAGCGACAATATAAAGATAAAGTCAAAGAAGCTTAAAACACCGGCGTATATTCATAAAATGTTTGGTGAAGGCGGTATTATTGCCTATAAGAATATGAAGCGTAATAAGAGTAAGTACAGAGTTGTTACTATATCTATATGTATAAGTGTAACAGTATTTATAGCGATGTATAGCTTTGTCAGTCTTCTTATGCAGTCAGCTGGAACTTATGCACAGGGAAGAGTTGATGTAAAGGCGCTTGTTATGTCAAGTAAATTAACTGACGAGGATGTCAGCCGTATGATTGATAATATAAACAGCAGCACACACGTAAGCGAGTATTCTTATGTACGTGGTGTAGAGGCGCAGTTTAAGGAAAAGCCTGACTATACGGATGATTATAAGAGGATATATAAGTCTTATATGGATGATAGTGGCAATAATGATAATGCAGGCAGCAATGATTCTGATACGAACTATTATATCAATATAATTTCACTTGGAAGGCAGCAGTATGAAACATTTGCAAAGAAAGCAGGACTGACTGTTGATGAGGCGAAAAAGGGCGGCATACTTATCAACAAGACATATCAGTATAATGAGGAGCAGAAAGTAGAGTACTTTAATATATATAACTATAAAGCTGGTGATACTTTGTGCTATAAGGTTACAGGAAAAGGCAGCTATGGAAGCTCTGATATAACCGATGGAAGTTATTATTATATAAATGTGGTCGGCTGTGTAGATGAAAAGCCTCTCGGCTTTAGTAATATGTATGCATCTGGTGGTTATCTTGTAGTAAGTGATGAGTATATGAATAATTATTTTGGTGAAGATGGCGGCAGTTATGGTGACTCAGTTATCAATATTAACTGTGATGATGCAGATGCAGTAAGTAATATCCTTGTAAATGATTACGACATAGATATTTCCAATATAGTTAATCTTGCACAGGAAAAAAGAGAGAATGACGGACTTGTTATGCTTGTATCAATATTCCTGTACGGATTTATAATAGTAGTATCACTTATAGGCGTTACCAACATTTTCAATACGCTTACAACAAGTATGGAATTAAGAAGCAGGGAATTTGCGATGTTTAGGTCTATAGGAATGACTGGCAGGGAGTTTAACAGAATGATAAGGCTTGAAAGTATATTCTATGGAAGTAAGTCACTTATAGGCGGTCTTATTCTTGGAAATGTGCTCTCATATATAATATATCTTGCACAGGGTTCAGGTTCAGGAATGACATACAATATACCAGTGGCAGCCATAATAATATCAGTTGTGGCAGTTATCCTTCTGATATACTTTATAATGCAGTATTCGCTTATAAAGATAAAGCGCCAGAACATTATAGAAACTATAAGAGGTATAGAATAGTTGATTTTTTTAAATGTATTATATATAATTTCATAAGGAATTAACTACTATAATGGTAGGTAAAGGAGATATATATAATGCTGACACAATTTTCCAGAACAGAGTTATTGTTTGGTAAAGAAGCCATGGATAAGCTTGCACACTCAAGGGTAGCTGTATTCGGAATAGGCGGAGTGGGTGGCTTTGCCTGTGAAGCCATGGTAAGAAGCGGTGTAGGTGCGTTTGACCTTATAGATGATGACAAAGTGTGCCTTACTAATCTTAACAGACAGATTATTGCGACAAGAAAGACAATCGGTAAGTATAAGGTTGATGTTATGAAAGAAAGAATGGAGGAGATTAATCCGGATGTTGATGTGCGTGTGCACAAGTGTTTCTTTCTTCCAGAAAATGCCGATGATTTTCCATTTGAGGAGTATGACTATATCATAGATGCGGTGGACACGGTAACTGCAAAGATAGCTATTGTTATGAAGGCACAGGCACTTGGTATTCCGGTTATAAGCAGTATGGGAGCAGGTAACAAGCTGGATCCAACAGCCTTTAGGGTTGCAGATATTTATAAGACAAAGGTATGTCCTCTTGCTAAGGTTATGAGAAGAGAGCTTAAGAAAAGAGGCGTTAAGAAGCTTAAGGTTGTATATTCAGAGGAGCAGCCAACAAGACCAATAGAGGATATGGCTATAAGCTGCCGTACTAACTGTATATGCCCTCCGGGAGCAGAACATAAGTGTACAGAAAGAAGGGATATTCCAGGAAGTACTGCTTTTGTTCCATCGGTTGTTGGACTGATAATCGCCGGAGAGGTTATTAAGGATATCGCGGGGAAGAATTAGTAAAAGTATTATAATAGCAGTCAGTAACTTGACTGCTATTTTTTTATATTATTGCATATTTTTATTGATTAATTGATTAAAAATTTATAAAATACAATTATAAATTCGTAAGTATATTCTATGATTATTAAGTGTGTCAAAAAGCTTCTATATGAAGTTAAGGCATGCTATTTATTATGCATAGAAGGTATGGAAAGAGGAGCAATGGCAGATAAGGGTAAGTCAGAAAACATAATTGAACTAAAAGACATATGCAAGGTGTATGATGATAACGGCTTTAAGGCTGTTGATAACTTTAACCTGCAGGTTAAACGCGGTGAATTCGTAACATTTCTTGGTCCGTCAGGATGTGGAAAGACGACAACATTAAGAATGATAGCGGGATTTGAGATGCCAACAAGCGGGCAGATACTCCTTAATGGAGAGGATATATCACAGCTTCCAGCCAATAAAAGACCTATTAATACGGTATTCCAGCGATATGCCCTTTTTCCACATATGAATATATATGACAACATAGCATTTGGACTTAAGCTTAAGAAGCTGCCAAAGGATGTTATAAGAAAGAAGGTTAAGAGAGTTCTTTCAATAGTCGACCTTGAAGGCTTTGAGGACAGAAAGATATCTACTCTTTCAGGCGGACAGCAGCAGCGAATAGCGATAGCAAGAGCGCTTGTCAACGAGCCTGAGATACTTATGCTTGATGAGCCGTTAGGTGCGCTTGATTTAAAAATGCGTCAGGAAATGCAGCTTGAGCTTAAGCATATGCATGATGAACTTGGAATTACATTTATATATGTAACGCATGACCAGGAGGAGGCGCTTACTATGTCGGATAAGATAGTAGTGCTTTCAGAAGGAAAGATACAGCAGATAGGTACACCTGAGGATATATACAACGAGCCTCAGAATGCTTTTGTAGCCGATTTTATCGGTGAGAGTAATATTTTTAAGGGAATTATGACCGGTAATATGAAAGTCAGATTTTGCGGCGGTGAGTTTATGGGTATGGATGATATACCGGATGGAACACTTGTCGATGTTGTCGTAAGACCTGAGGACGTAATTATAACTAAGCCTGAGGACGGAACAGTAACAGGTGAGGTTACATCAGTTATATTCAAAGGTATGCATTATGAGGTTACAGTTGAGTCAGGCAAGTATGAGATGGTTATAAGAACTACCAGGTGTTATGCAGTCGGTGATAAGGTTGGTATGCAGCTTGAGCCGGACGGCATACATGTTATGGTTGCAGAAGACCATACAACAAGCTTTGTGACAAGCATTAATGCTGATTATACACTTGATTTTAACGGAAAGGTTATTAACTGCGACTTAACAAAGGTTATACCTAAGTCAAGTATGAGCGGCGGCACTCTTGTTGATGAGAATAAGGAAAGCATAGATATCAGCAAGCTTAAGATAGTCGTATCTATACAGCCTTATGATATAAAAATGAGTGATGATATTGAGGAAGGTCTTGTATCAGGACGAATAATCAACCTTATATATAAAGGCGACCACTACAGTTATGTCATAAGAACTGAATACGGACATGACCTGATAGTTGATGATGAGTATCTGTGGAATATGGATGATACAGTCAGTCTTGTCATGCCGGAGGACAAGATGAAGTTCCAGTTAAAGAAGTAGCTGGTAAAAAAGTATTATGGATATTAGTTATAAAAAGTTATCTAAAAATTATAAAAAAGGATTAATAATATGGGTGGAGTTTTTTCAAGAAAACAGCTTGGTATTCCTTATGGAATATTTCTTATATTGTTTATTGCTGCGCCACTTCTTGTATTGTTTTACTATGCATTTACAAATGGCTCAGGACAGTTTACACTTGGTAATCTTAGCGGATTTTTTACAGACCCTAACACACTTGGAACACTTGTATACAGCCTTGTGTTAGCAGTCGTTGTAACTATAGTATGTCTTTTAGTGGCTTACCCTGTGGCATACATACTTGCACAGAGTAACCTTAAAAGAAAGTCAGTTATACTTATGCTTTTTATTCTTCCAATGTGGATTAACTTTACATTAAGGATTACAGCACTTAAAGAAGTACTTTCACTTATAGAAGGCAATCTTGCATTTTATCCATTCATCAATACAGTGATAGGTATGACATATGATTTCCTTCCATTTATGATACTGCCATTGTATACAGTGCTTGATAAGATGGATAAAAGTGTCATAGAAGCGGCGGCTGATCTTGGAGCGAATAATTTCCAGACATTTGTCAAGGTTATACTTCCTCTGTCGGTTCCGGGAATTGTGAGCGGAGTATCAATGGTATTTCTTCCAGCGATGACTAACTATGTCGTGCTAGATATGCTTTATAACAGTACATATATTATGGGTAGCCTTATCGGAAGTTACTTCAGCGCATACGACTGGCACAATGGTTCTATGATAGCGCTTATACTTCTTGTAATCATATGCGTTGTGAGTCTTGTATCAGCAGAGGATTCAGACAGCACAGGACGTAAGTTATAAAGTTTATAGTGTATACACAGAATGGAGAAGTTATGTTGAAAAAATGTATCAAGTATGCAGTTATCTGCCTTGTTCTTATATTTATGTATGTTCCAATTCTTATACTTGCGGTGTATAGTTTTACGGATGCACCAAATATCGGACCTATACATGGATTTTCGTTACAGAATTATATAACACTTTTTACAACAGAAGAGCTGCGGGATATGATAACGGGCTCTATTATGCTTGCACTTGGAAGTGCAGTGCTTGCAACTATATTAGGAACTACAGGTGCTATAGGCGCATTTTATTCTGGAAAGCATGTAAAGAGTACTATTTCAGTACTTAATCAGGTTCCAGTTGTAAATGCAGATGTAGTTACAGGTTTTTCGCTCTGTATATTACTTGTAGTTGTATTTGGAATAAGTAAGGATACATATCTGCCTTTAGTTGCAGGACATGTAGTGCTTAGTGCGCCGTTTGTATATCTTGCGGTTATGCCTAAGTTAAAGCAGATGGATCCAAGCCTTTATGAGGCAGCTCTTGACCTTGGGGCAACACCTTTTTATGCGCTTATACATGTGATTATTCCACAGTTGGCATCAGGTATATTATCAGGCTTTGTCATGGCGGTAACTTTATCGCTTGATGATTATTTTGTTGCGACATACACGAAGCCGGCTACATTTGATACTATAAGTACTTATGTTGTAAATGCAACAAAAGGTTCGCAGACACAGATTAAAACAGCACTCTGGGCTCTTTCAACAATTATATTTTTATTTGTTGTGATTATCGAGGTTGTTATGAATTTTGCACCTGTTGGCGGTAAGAAGGAGGCAAAGGATGAGTAAGGATTGTGGTAAATTCAGGCATATAGCTGGTGTGTGTACATCAGTTGTGCTTGCAGGTATATTTACAGTAAGCTCAGTACTTGCTGGAATACATATGACAGGCGATGACAAAAGCATTTTTTCACCAGTTACTGTCAGTGCTGCCGATAACAGTGAGATAACGCTTAAGATATGTAACTGGGAAGAGTATATAGATGAAGGCGGCTGGGATGAGTCCGAAACTATCGACCTTGAAAGTGGTGATATCAGGGGAGTGAATTCTATGGTAGAGGATTTTGAGGAGTGGTACTATAAGACCTATGGCAAAAAGGTCAAGGTCGAGTACAGCTGTCTTGGAACTAATGAGGAGCTTTATAATATGCTTACTCTTGGTGATGAGTATGATCTTATATGTCCATCTGAATATATGTTTATGAAGCTTATGGCAGAGGGCTGGCTTGAGCCTTACTCAGAGCAGTTTTATGACAAGAGCATCAAAGAAAACTACTATGCAAAGGGTGTTTCTCCATTTATTAAGAAAATATTTGACGATAATAAGATAAATGGTGAATCGTGGAGTAAGTATGCGGCAGGTTATATGTGGGGCGTTACAGGCATTGTATACAATCCTGAGGAAGTGACTAAAGAAGAAGCCTCAACATGGACTATTATTAATAATGACAAGTTCAGAAGAAGAATAACTATCAAAGATAATGTAAGAGATTCAATGTTTGCGGCAATAGGAGCAGTCAAGGCAGACAAGCTTACAGACCCTTCATTTGTAAGTCAGCCGGATTATAAGGAAAAGCTGGCTGAGGAAATGAATGATACTTCAGATGAAGCTATTGAAAGTGTTCAGGAGTATCTGCAGAAGGCAAAGGATAATGTGTATTCCTTTGAAACTGACAGCGCCAAGGTTGATATAGTGAATGGCAGGGTAGGTGCAAGCTACCAGTGGTCTGGTGATGCCGTGTATACAATAGGGCAGGCGGCTGAGTCAGATATGCAGTTAAGCTTTGCAGTTCCTAAGGAAAGTACTAACATTTACTTTGATGGCTGGGCTATGTTAAAGTCAGGTATCAACGGCGATGAAGAGAAAAAGCAGGCGGCAGAAAGCTTTGTTAATTTCGTTTCTATGCCTGAAAATGCTGTGAGAAATATGTACTATATCGGATATACATCTGCTATTTCCGGTGGTGACAGCAGTGTTATATATGATTATGCCAAGTGGAATTATGGATATGATTCTATAGTTGAAGAAACAGGTGAAGAGCAGGAAGAAGCTGAATATTCACTTGGTTATTTCTTCTCTGGCATATCAGATGATAAGAATTACACATTTAAGACAACAAAGGATGAAACAGAAGGACAGCTTTTTGCACAGTATCCAACAGATGATATTATGGGAAGAAGTGCTGTTATGCAGTACTTTGATACAGACAGGACAGCTAAGATTAATCAGATGTGGATTAATGTAAGATGTTTTAATATCCATAAGGTTCCAGTGTGGGTGTGGCTCGTAACATGTACAGTGATAATTGTGCTTGCAGTACTTAAGATTGTGAGCGTTGTAAGGAAACGCAGGGAAATATAATGATGTAAGATAATAACTAAAACAGTGTTTATCCTGATATAATGGGCGCAAAAGAAAAGGAAGCGGCTGCAAAGCAGCCATTTACTTTTCTTGCGCCATTAACGAACGAACATGTTTTAATTATATATATTATTCTTTAGTTATGTTACTTAGCATGTTCTGGATGAAAGCTTCTCTTTTTATTAGGAGTTATATATACTCTGTCACTTTCATTTTCACGTCCGACAGCCTTAGCCTTAAAGAACTTACGTGTTTCGGCAACAACAACTCCATTTAATGCAAATATTACAATCATATTAGGGATAGCCATTAATCCATTAAATATATCGGCAATAGTCCATACAGCGCTTACTGTCATATATGGTCCGATAAATACAGCCAATATGTATAACCAGCGGAATATCTTTATGTGTTTTACGTTGCCATCACTTAAGTATTCAAGACACCTTTCACTATAATAATCCCATCCAAGAATAGTTGTAAATGTGAAAAATACAAGACATAACATAAGCACGAAAGCAGAAGTTACAATGATTTTAATTGCAGCGGGAACCTGAGTTATATTAGTTATGACAAGGATAGTTACAAATAATACATATAATATAGCCATAAATGGAACAACTATCTGGCTTACGTTAGCTATTCTTTTAACACCTCCAATAAGTACAAGTGCGACACATACGGTAAGTACAAGAGATGCAATTACAACAGACCATGAGTATTGTCCTAAGAATGGTATAGTGACACAGTGTGAATTTTTTTCCCATTCCACGCTCTATATAGTAGAAGGGTCTGCCAAGGCTGTGTCCGTCTTTAGTTATAACACGGTATTTGACAGCTAAAAGACCTTCTGAATACTTAGTTGCCATTCCAAAGAATGCGGTTACAACCATCCAGAATAAAGCACCCGTACCACCTGCACCAACGGCAGTTGCAACACCTACTATATTACCAGTACCAATGGTTGCGCTTAATGCCGTACATAATGCACCAAAGCTTGATATTTCACCATCACAGGCATCTTCGCTACATTCTGATACATCGGTGAGTGGCAAAATTTACTTTTGACACTTACATCATATATATTAAATATTATTCATTTTCTTCTTTATCAACAACCTTGATAATATTCTTCTTCCACATAATTCTTGAAGAAATAATAGCAACAGGAAGCATAAAAAGTATGAGGAAACCAACCATACCAAAGAAAATGTTGATGTAATTGAAAATCTTGCGATAGAAAGAGCCAAGGAGCTGTTTGGCTGTGATTATGTCAATGTACAGCCACATTCAGGCGCACAGGCTAATATGGCAGTTCAGTTTGCTGTACTTCAGCCGGGTGATATCATAATGGGTATGAACCTTGACCAGGGCGGACATCTTACACATGGTTCACCAGTTAATATGTCTGGAAAGTACTTCCATGTAGTACCATACGGTGTAGATGAGAACGGATACCTTGATTATGATGAGGTGAGAAGACTTGCACTTGAATGTAAGCCTAAGATGATTATAGCAGGCGCAAGTGCTTATGCAAGAACAATAGATTTTAAGAAGTTCAGGGAAGTTGCCGATGAGGTAGGTGCTGTACTTATGGTAGATATGGCTCATATTGCAGGTCTTGTAGCAGCAGGACTTCATCCAAGCCCAATCCCATATGCAGATGTTGTCACAACAACTACTCATAAGACCTTAAGAGGACCTAGAGGTGGTATGATTCTTGCCAATAAGGAAGCTGCTGAAAAGTTTAACTTTAACAAGGCTATATTCCCAGGAATACATGGCGGCCCTCTTATGCATGTCATAGCTGGCAAGGCAATATGTCTTGGTGAAGCTCTTAGGCCTGAATTCAAGGCATATCAGGAGCAGGTTGTCAAGAATGCAAAGGCATTATCAGCAGCACTTATAGATGAAGGCTTTGATATATTGACAGGTGGTACAGATAATCATCTTATGTTAGTTGACCTTAGAAATATGGATATAAGTGGTAAAGAGTTACAGAACAGATGTGATGAGGCATATATCACACTTAACAAGAATACAGTACCTAATGACCATAGAAGCCCATTTGTAACATCTGGCGTAAGAATAGGAACACCAGCAGTTACAACAAGAGGTATGGTTGAGTCAGATATTCAGATAGCACAGGAGGCTGTACTTGCTCCCATCGGAGAGGTTGCTGCAAAGCTTGATATTAAAGAAGATGAATTAGAATGTTATGGAAAATATAAAGCTAAACTTTCTTCAGATATATGGGAAAGAGTAAAAGACAACAAGGATGGAAAGCTTATACTTGTGACTGTCATTAATCCGACTCCGGCAGGTGAAGGAAAGACTACAACAAGTGTAGGACTTGGAGAAGCATTTAACAGACTCAATAAGAAAGCAGTCATAGCATTAAGAGAGCCTTCACTTGGACCTTGTTTTGGAATAAAAGGAGGCGCAGCAGGTGGCGGATATGCACAGGTAGTTCCAATGGAGGACTTGAACCTGCATTTTACAGGAGATTTTCACGCTATTACATCTGCCAATAACCTTTTGGCTGCACTGCTTGACAACCATATACAGCAGGGAAATGTACTGGGCATAGACCCGGAAAGAATTGTGTGGAAACGCTGTATCGATATGAATGACAGGGTATTAAGAAATATCGTTGTCGGTCTTGGCAAGAAGACAGACGGTGTTGAGTATGATACACAGGCCGTAAAACAGCTTAAGAGGCTTACAGAGCTTGGATTTGGCAGTTTTCCTGTATGTATGGCGAAAACTCAGTTCTCATTATCAGAAGACCCAAAGCTTTTAGGCCGTCCAGAGAACTTTAAAATTCACGTCAGGGAAGTATATGTGTCAGCAGGAGCCGGTTTTGTTGTAGTACTGACAGGTTCAGTTATGACCCTTCCGGGACTTCCTAAGAAACCGGCAGCTTATGGCATTGATGTTGACGATAATGGAGTTATAACAGGATTATTCTAAAGGTTATGCGCAAAATGCGTGGAAATGAGGATTAGTATGGAAGAATTAAGAGGATTACCAGTTGCCAATGCAATTAATGAAAAGCTTATAGAACAGATTAAAGATATGGATGTATTACCACAGCTTGCAATAATCAGAGTTGGCGAACGTCCTGACGACTGCGCATATGAACGTGGCGCAGTAAAGAAAATGGAAAAAGTCGGTGTACGCTGCAAAACGTATACATTTGCTGCTGATATTGATAATGAAACATTTCAGAAAGAATTCGATAAGATTAATACGGATGCCGACATAGACGGAATTCTTGTGTTAAGACCGCTTCCTAAGCAGCTTGATGAAAGGGCAGTTGAAATTAAGATTGACCCGCGAAAAGATAAAGATATTGCAGCTATAGCAACACCTGTACCCGGCGGGGTAGGTTCAGTCACAACATCAGTGCTTGCAAAGCATCTTGTGAGGACTGCGAATCTTAGAGGTTAGTAAATATTAAAGTGTAAAAAATCCTCCTGTGTGCATTATTAAATATGCATATGGGAGGATTTTTTGGATTATACAGTTTATTGTCAGAAATTAGGGAGGGTTCAGAACAATTTTTAAATATATAGAAAGAATATATATTGTCATTTATATATTTTTTTGATATTATAATTATAACTTTATCAGAGTAGAGTGTAGAAGTTAAGAAGACATTTATAATATAATGATGAATATTGTCGTACAGGTGTGAATGACTTTTTGACAGTGACATCATAACGCAGCAGCCAACATATGACACAGCATACAGAACGGAGAGGAACTTATGAAAAAAGGCAAGTTGTATATTGTTAGTTTATTTATAGCATTATGTATATTGTTTAATCTGGCAGGAAAGTGCGCGGCTGAATGGTTTAATCTGCCATTGTGGCTTGACTCACTGGGGACAGTTGCGGCTGCTTATGTGTGCGGACCGGTGTGTGGTGTTATTGTCGGAGTTACTCTTAATATTGTTTATTCTATAATATATTCGTGGACATATGTGTGTTATGCCATAGTAAGTGCCTCAATAGCAGTTGTCGCAGGTATATGTATCAGTAAGGATTATATGAAAACGCTGCTTGGTGCGCTTACTGCAAGTTTCTATATAGCACTTGTTTCGTGTGCTATTTCCGTGATTTTTAATTATGCATTTTTTAATGGTTATACAAGTAATGTATGGGGAGATGGAGTTATCGACTTTCTTTTAAGAATAGGTTTTAACAGCTTTTTAAGCCATGTTGCAGGACAGTTTTATATGGACTTTCTTGATAAGGTCATAACGGTGCTTGTGCTATATATATTTGCAAGATTTGATAAGGACAGGAACAGGTTTGATAAAAGGGTAATGACAGCCTGTGCGTATATTGGTTTATCAGTTATAGCTGCTGGGCAGATTATTATAAGTGCTTCGTCTGTCGGTGTGCAGGCGGCTTATAATGACAGACAGAATAATATTAATATAGAAGAAACACCGGATTACAATTCATATATACAGACAGTGTATGGAAGAGAGAACGGCATACCGGGAGGCTGTGCCAATGATATAGTACAGACTAATGATGGAATATTATGGATAGGTACTTATGGCGGATTATACAGATACAATGGCACAGAGTTTGTATGGATGGATGAGTATGACTCTGTAAGGACAGTTAACTGCCTGTACATAGATGAAGAGGGCAGGCTGTGGATAGGAACTAATGATGATGGTTTATCTATTATGATTAATGAAACCGTTGTAAATGTTGTATCAGAAAAAGATGGTCTGCCAGCAGACACCGTAAAATGCATAACGCAGGGCGCAGAGGGTGATTATTATATAGGAACTACGGGTGCTATGTCTGTTGTTTCGATGTCTGGTGGCCTTTCAGTTAAAAGTATTATAGATAATATAACTTATGCTGTCAGTGCAGACTCCGATAAGAATGGTAATGTAGCGGTTGTCAGTGATAATGGAAAGCTTAGTATTGTAAAAAAAGATACAGTCATATCCGATTATAGTGCCATAGATGGAAGTAATTATACGACATGTTCATTTGACGAAGATGGAATACTTTATGCCGCAACATCAAGCGGCAATATAGATAAGTATAAGGTGGATAATGGAATTCTTACATTCAGTGAAAGTGTAAGCTGTCATGGGCTTAATAATATAAATAAGTTACAGTTTATAGATAGTGCTCTTACAAGAGGGGAAACGCTTTTTGTGTGTGCAGATAATGGCATAGGTTATTATGATGCAAAGGGTGAATTAATAAATATAGACACAGGTGATTTTAACAGTTCTATAGACCATATGACAGCGGATTATCAGGGAAATCTCTGGTTTACATCATCAAGGCTTGGACTGCTCAGATTAAGCAGGTCATCATTTACGCAGCTTAACTATGTACAGAATACTGAAAGCTCAGTTGTGAATTCAGTATGTAAATGGAACGAAAGATATTATATAGGTACAGACAGCGGACTTGCAGTTACGCTGGCAGAAGGCAGTGAAAATGTAAATGTGGGTATCGAAACACAGAATATTGACAGTTCTGTAAATGAGCTTGTTAATGTGCTTGATAATGTAAGAATAAGATGCATAACTGCTGACAGTAATAATAATATGTGGATATGTACAACAGGAAGCGGAATATATGAGCTTACATATAGCGGAGAGCTTATAAAGTATGATAAAGATAATGGCCTTAATGGAAACAGATACAGGACTATAACAGAGTTAAGCGATAATACTATGCTTGCAGCAGGAGATTCAGGTCTTAGTTTTATAAAAAATGAAGGTGTCATCTATAATATAGGCTCTGCCATGAAAAACAGCAAAGTGTTATGCACACTTGAAGCTGATATATCCGGCTATGGAAGGGTAATACTTGCAGGAACAGATGGTAATGGAATAGAAGTTATACGTGATGGAGTTATAACAGATAACTATGGCAAGGATGATGGTCTTAGTTCAGAAGTTATACTAAGAATGGTGAAGGACAGTTCTGGTGAAGGAATATTTGTAGTTACGAGTAACAGCCTGTGTTATATGGATAATACAGGTGCTGTAAGAATACTGGATAACTTTCCTTATTATAACAATTATGACATAGTTGTTGGAAATGATGATGACCTTTTTGTGCTTGGTTCTGCCGGAATATATGTGGTAGATAAGACAGACTTGCTGTCAGGTAAAAGTCTTGAATATAAGCTGCTTAATGGCGATTGTGGTCTTGAAAAGGCGCTTACGCCTAATGCGTGGAATTATATTGATGAAAATAATAATCTGTATATGTCAACTGATGAAGGAGTGGTGAGTGTTAATCTTAATGATTACACTACTAATATAAGGTCATACCGTATACAGATGAAGTCAGTTAAAATAGACGGCGAGCGCCTGAGGGTAAAAAGAGGAGAAGATATATATATTGACAGCGGGGCACATATTATAGAGATATTTCCGGAGATTATTAATTATTCTGTCAATACTCCATATGTAAGTATATATCTTGAGGGATATGATACTGAACCAAGGACAGTGCTGCAAAGTGATATGTCTAATATAGTATATATGAATATACCAGTTGGTACATATACATTTTATCTTTCAGTTCTTGATGAAAAGGGAAAAGTGCCAATAGTTGAGAATACTTATACAATCATAAAAAGAGCAGAAATATATGACAACTGGTGGTTTAAGGTGTATATGGTTGGCGTATTTGCACTTGCCGTTGCATACCTTACATGGATAATATTCCATACACAGATTAAAAGAATGCTGGATTTTCAGAAAAAAGAGCTGGAATTCGTTAAAAAGCAGCTTGAGATGGGCAATGAAACGGTTATAACCATAGCAAGGACGGTTGATGCAAAGGATGTCAATACAAGTAAACATTCACTGAGAGTATCAGAATATTCAGTCCTTATAGCCAAAGAGCTTGGATACAGTGACGAGGAGTGTGAGAATTTACGAAAGGCAGCATTACTTCACGATATAGGAAAGATAGGTATTCCTGACAGAATACTTAACAAACCTGAAAGGCTTACGGATGAGGAGTACGCTGTTATGAAATCGCATGTTGAAAAAGGAGCAGAGATACTTAAAAGCTTTACACTTGTTAATCATGTTGAAGAAGGAGCGCTGTATCATCATGAAAGATATGACGGCAAAGGATATATGCACGGGCTTAAGGGTGAAGAGATACCTCTTAATGCAAGGATTATCGGTATAGCAGATGCATTTGATGCCATGACAGCTAACAGAGTGTATAGAAAGAAGCTTGATAAGGATTATGTGCTAGGTGAGATAAGGAGAGGAAGCGGAACACAGTTTGACCCTAAGCTTGTTGATATAATGCTAGGACTTATTGAAAGCGGTATGATAGATATTGATAATCTGTATAAGGATGGTGAAGCTGATGAAGATAAGTAATATTAAAGGCATATTTAGTAAAATGCTGTCTTATACAGTAAAAAGAGAGTTTATAATAACTCTTATAACGTGTATTGCAGCAAGTATCATCATAGGCGTATATATGGTCTATTCAAGAAAGGATGAGGATAAGAGCATTAAGGTAGGGATAATATATGTTGGTGATGCGAGTACAACTTATACAGATAATTTTATAGAGGCACTTGCGGATATTAAAGAAGAATATGGCGATAAGGTTGAAGTTATGCCTATGTATAATGTTGCCGAAGGTACAGAGAGGGAATATCTTGAAGAGCTTGTAAATGCTGGCTGTGACCTTATATTTTCAACAAGTTATAACTATGGCATTACAACTAAGGAAATAGCTGGTAAGTATCCGGATGTCCAGTTCTGTATGGCAACATGTTCTAATGCCAATGAAGAGCCTTATCTTGACAATTATCACACATTCATGGGTGCTATATATGAGGGAAGATATGCTGCTGGTGTGGCGGCTGGCATAAAGTTAAAGGAGCTTATAGATGCAGGAATAATTACAGAAAATGAGGCTAAGATAGGTTATGTAGGAGCGTATCCATATGCAGAGGTCATATCGGGGTATACAGCATTTCTGCTTGGAGCAAGGTCAGTGGTAAGCCAGACCACTATGACGGTAAAGTATACATACAAATGGAATGATTACCGTACAGAAAAGAAATACGCAAGAGAGCTTATAGATGAACAGTGTATTATTATATCACAACATTCAGATACAGCGGGACCGGCTACTGCGTGTGAGGAAACGGCATCTGATGTACCGGTTTTTAATGTAAGTTATAACCAGAGTATGCTTGATGTAGCACCAACCACTTATCTTACAGGCTGTAAGATTAACTGGATGCCATATATGAAGGCTGCGGTTGATGCAGTTCTTAATGGAAATGTTATTGAGAAGAATATCGAAGGCAATATAAATGGCAATGATGTGGGGGCAGGCTTTGATGAAGGCTGGGTTTCCATGCTTGAGTTTAATGATATTGTTGTGGCAGATGGTACCAAAGAGGCAGTTGAGAGCGTCATTGAGCAGCTTAATAAGGGAAAGCTTACTGTATTTAAGGGCGATTACATCGGTGTAAAGCAGGATAATCCACAGGATACAATAGACTTAAGGGATGGTTATATAGAAAATAAGGATAGTTCGGCACCGGCATTTGATTATATATTAAAGGATATTATTACGATAGAATAATTTATAGAATTATTTGAAAAAATATTTGACAATATTATCTTAGGTATGATAAAATACGCAAGCTTTAAATGGTTTTATTGGAAACGACACATCCTCCGGATGATAACGAACAACACATAAAGTATTGAAAATGTTAAAAGTTATCATTAAAGGAGGATTTTTTTATGCCAAAAAACAAATTTCAGGATGTAGTATTCACAATTATTATGGCAACTATTATGGTTTATGGAATGGTTGTTTATAATGTAGCACTCAACACAGGTACAGTTGACGGAACAACTTTTATCGCAGCAGCTCACGAATTACCTATAATGGTGCCAGTAGCTTTTATACTTGAATTCTTTATAGTAGGAAAGATAGCAAAGATGCTTGCATTTACAGTTATGAAGCCAACAGACAGACCACAGTTTATCACATATGCAATATCAATATGTATATGCTGCATTATGTGTCCGATTATGAGTCTTGTTGCAACAATCCTTTTCAAAGAGCCATCTTTTGGAATGTGGATTAAAACATGGGCTATGAACTTCCCAATGGCAATACTTTACCAGATGTTCTACTGTGGACCACTTGTAAGACTTATATTCAGAGCTATATTTGTAAGAAAAGGCAGCACACAGGAAGAGACAGAAGTAGCTTAGGAATTAATTAACAATTTAATATAAATATTATGTAGACACAGCGTATTAGACAGATTGTTATACGCTGTGTTTTTGTATGTTTTAATTTTATATTATTTTATAAAACTATAGTTCTGGTTGTTAAAATATATTAATATTTACTACATAGTGTTATTTATTTACCAAATGCAGAAGTTGCTAGAGATGTAAGTTGATTTTTATAGTTAATAATAATTACAAAAGAATATGGAGGAATAAGGTATGTCAGTAGCGGGAGTAAGTTCTAATAATACATATAATTCTGGTGGTATGTCATATGCTGCAACTGCTAAAACAGATAAAAAGAAAAAGCTGTTCACTATTTTATGTAGGAAAAAAGCATAACCACTATGCCAAGTATGACAAGGATAACACCAGTTGCGCGGTTGAGTGTCTTTGGAGTGGCTTTATTTGCAAATACAGCGGCAATTCTTGCCCATATAAATGTAAATACAATACATAATATCCACACAGTTATATCAGGAATTCCGCCAATCGCAAAGTGTGATACAGCACCTGTAAATGCTGTAAATGCCATAATAAATACGCTTGTTCCTACAGCAGTTTTAAGTTCATATCCAAGTACGGAAGTAAGAATAAGTAACATCATCATACCGCCGCCAGCACCGATGAAGCCGCATATAAAGCCAATTAATACGCCACACACAACTGACTGAATGGCACGTTTCTTAGCTGATACGCTCTCCATAGCTTCCTTTGTAGTCATAACAGGTCTTACGATGAATTTAATTCCAAGAAGGAATGTCATAAATACGGAGAAGTTACCCATTGTCGTTGAAGGAACAAGGCTTGATACATAGCTTCCAACAACTGTAAATATAAGAACACTGACCATCATAATAAGTCCGTTTTTAATGTCAAGGTTCTTATTTTTTCCATATGTGTACGCTGATATGGCGCTGGCAAGCACATCAGAAGAAAGTGCGATACCGACAGCCATATAAGGCTCCATTCCTAAAAATGTGATAAGCATAGGGCTGATTACGGCAGCGGCGCTCATACCAGCAAATCCGGTACCAAGTCCGGCTCCCATACCAGCAAAAAATGTTACAGCAATAATTAATAATATTGACATATAATATCCTCTTTTCTGCGCACAATTTTAGTAATAATAGTTTTGTGTCAGGTGCGCACTGACACTAGTTGTCTTCAAGTATTTTATCAAGATTATTTTCAATCTGTTTCATACCCGTAAAAAAAGCTTCTTTCGTAGCAGTGTCCATATTATCAAAAAGATGTTCAAGAAAATCTTTTTGTAAAGCCTGTCCTTCTTTAATTATTTCGTCTGCCGCAGGTGTGCATATAAGCTGGGTTTTTCTGCGGTCGCCTTCTGTTTCTTTTCGTATGATGTAGCCATCTCCCACAAGTCTGTCCACATTGACAGAAACAAGATTTGCTTTAATCTTTCTTACTTCAACTATATCTCTTGCAGTAGTGTATTCAGGATTATTTGCAAGAAACATAAGAATATCGAAAGCGGTCTGTGGAAGATTAATCTTGTGTAAAAACGGCTTGCATACAGAATTATATGCAAGGTTGATTTTCTGCGCGAATTCAATTCCTGAGTTCATATGATTATTGGTCCTCCTTATAGTAATATTAAGATTTCATAAGATAACCAGTTGTCATAGTATTAATATTAAGGTTTCATAGAATAGTTGGTTCTCGTAGTATTAACATTAAACAGGCAACCTTTATAGCATTTACACTAAAAACTACAAAAATGAATAGTTCAAATTTGAAGTATTATAACATAGATGTATTAATAAGTAAAGTAAATATCCCATTCAGAATCACAAATGCAATAAGAAATGCAGACTGAATTATATTTTACTTAGCTGGAACACTTATTATAATTATTGCTTGAGGGTATTTTTATGGCTAAATATAAGAAGAAATTAGATGATGATATACGGTGTCCTCTTGAATATGGACTGATGTTATTTGGTGGTAAGTGGAAGTCGCGCATTATATGTGTTTTATCTGCTAATGAAAGACTTCGCTATAGTGAAATACGCAAGGAAATGTATAATATTACGGATTCAGTTTTAGCGGCAACATTAAAAGATTTGATAGAAGCTGGAATTATTGACAGAAAATCTTACGATGAAATTCCACCGCGGGTTGAATATTCCCTGACAGAAAAAGGACGTTCTGTTGTGCCTATTTTACAGAGTATCTGTCAGTGGTCAGACATTTTTTATAAGGAAGATACAGAAAATCAAATGACACAGTGCCAGAAATGTGATTATCACAGGTAAGGATATAGTAAAAGATAAATTTTTTTATACACAGGAGTTGTGTCTTGGCGCACTTGACACAAGCCTGATATGCGAAAAAACGTGCGTAGAAATGAGGATTATTATGTACACATACACAGAGGAAAAGAAGTTTACAAAGGAACAGGTACAGGAGTTATTTTTATCTATAAACTGGGTTTCAGGTAACTATCCAGAGCGTTTATATAGGGCACTTATGAATTCATCTACAGTGCTTACTGTATGGGATGGCGAAAGGCTGGTCGGGCTTATAAGGGTTCTTGATGATACAGCAATGCTTGCCCAGATACATTATGTAATTGTTCATCCCGACTATCAGGGAAAAGGTATTGCATGTGCCGGACATTCGATTGACCATGAACAGAGGGCAAAAGGAATTAGTACATCAAAGCCGGTTACGATTGAAAAAGATGTGTGGATTGGCGCCAATTCTGTAATATGTGGCGGCGTTACTATTGGTGAGGGAAGCGTGATAGGTGCAGGAAGTGTTGTCACAAAGAGTATTCCTGCCAATGTGGTAGCTGTTGGTAATCCTTGCAGAGTACTTCGCGAAGTGCGTGAGGAAGATAGAATTCCGATGGATGAGCTGGCATTTTAAAGTTCCAGAAATATAATGATATCAGGGTGCTATGTGCCAGTGGCACATGTTTATCACGAACTGAAGCGGAGCGTAGACGTGGGAGTGCGTAGTACGGAACAATCCATAGGTATCATAGTTGGGGGCTTTTGACCCTGATATCATTATATATAACTAAATGCGAAAAGTAAGTTTTATGTTAATTTACAATTCAATCTAGAATTCTTTATTTTTCATAATATCGTAACTTATTAAATACGATACTAAAAGCGCAATTAATACAGACATAATCCCTATTAATATAATAATCCAATCAGCTATCTGGTCAAAATAATGAAGTATATTCATTAGAGTTTCAAAGTTGACGATTTTTTTTAATACAAAAATTAATGCAGCAATTATTCCAACGACAACTAACAATGTTACACGGCTTTTTTCAGCTCCATATTTTATTTGTAATGGAAGTAGTATAGCTACAAATAAAAGCATTATCAGTGGTGCTGCAAGAATGTCAGATATGTTTGATTCAATATTAACATTTATACCTTTTAATGCCTGTGATGTCAGATATATCAAAGTAGCAGCTATACATGAAACAAGAGTTCCAGCTATACAGAATATATATTTTTCACTCACATATACTTTCGAGTCGATAGGAAGAGTCATTAAAAAGCGGTAGCCGTTATCATATTCATCATATGATATGGTTCCTATCATAACAATTATCATAAGCATAGGTAGATATGACAGAATAAATGTACCATCCTGTGAATATCCAATAAATACAGATAGTGCAAGGAATAGTAAAAGAGCTTTCTTTCTTTGCATTAATATTCTTATATCTTTTTCAAATAATCCTGCCATTATTTATAACCTCCAGTCATCATAAGAATTAATTCGTCTATACCGCCATTTTCGACAACAATTCCGGGATAATTTTCTTTATAAAATGCTTTGCTTTTTACAAAACATGCATAGCCATAATTTTCTTTCAGGCTATTTAAAATGTAACTTTTATCCAGCTCTTTAAACTGCTCCTCATTTACTTTAAGTACACCATATTGTTCTACTATTGCATCGGTATCCTCATGTAATATAATCCTGCCATTATGGATAAGGTAAATATCATCACATAAATTTTCCAAATCAGATGATATATGGGAGGTGATTAATATCGAGCGTGTATCATCAAATGAAACATATTGCCGCAACATATCTAAAACTTCATTTCTGGCTTCTACATCAAGTCCGGTTGTTGGTTCATCTAATATAAGAAGTCTGGCTTTATGTGTTATTGCAACAAGAATTTTAAGTTTTACTTTCATTCCCGATGAAAATTCTGCAATTTTTTTATTTTTAGGAATGTTGAGTTCAATACATTTTTTATTGAAATATTCTCTTTCAAATTCCGGATACATATGTTTTAATATATGTTCAATATCTGACACGTTTAACTGTGTACTAAATCCCGAATTATCTAAGAAAACTCCAAGATTTAACTTATCTGAAGGAGTCAGTTTTTCTGCTGGAATTCCAAAGGTTTTTACAGTACCGCTGTCAGGTTTTATAAGTCCTGTTATTAATCCTATAGCTGTGCTTTTACCAGCTCCGTTTTTACCTACAAGTCCTGTAATTACACCTTGTGGAATATTCATAAATGGAATATCAAAATTATAATTTTTATAAGCTTTTTTGACATTTTCAAATGTAATCATTTAATTATTACCTATCAGCAGATTAACAATTTCAATTATTTCAGTATCATTCATACCTATTGACTTAGCTTTATCAATTACTTTTATGAAATCATTTTCTACTGCCTTTCGTCTTGCTTCAATAGCTACCTGTTTATCAGTAGCTGTTACATATGTTCCTTTTCCGTGAACTGTTGTTACAAATCCGTCTGCTTCAAGCCCATCATAGGCTTTTTTAACAGTAAGGGCGCTTATGCGAAGCTCACCTGCAAGCGTCCTTACAGATGGAAGTGCTTCATTCTCTTTTATATCAGAGTTAATTATTCCAGTTTTAATCTGTTCCATTAGCTGTTCATATATTGGAATCATTGAAGAGTGATTTAAAATAATATGCATATTATTGTTCTCCTTTACAATAAACAGTATATAACAGTATACAACAGTTGTCAACTGTTATATACTGTTTATTATAAATTTTACGATATTTAATAGTGGATAGTATATGAGGCAGAAAGTAAAAGAATAATAAAAGATTAAAAAATGCAATATATTGCATACTAGAATAAATAGTGCTATACTAAAAAATGTGTTAAGTATTAGACTAAAAATTGAAAATTAAGTATTAAATTAATGGTTAATACTTAAAAATTATGAACTAAGAACTTATTATTAATAGTTAAAAACAAAGGATTAAAAATAAAATCATTTGCAGGCAGAAACAAAAGTGCAGCAGTGTGAAAATAGATTTTTTACACGCAAAGTTTGTGTATGAGCGCACTTGCCACAAACTTGATATGCAAAAAAATATACGCAGAAAAGAGGATTATTATGAAAATATTTTTTTATGCCCTTAGAGAATATGACGAGCAGAAATATGTTGAAAAATTTGCAGAGCAGTATTCATTTGAGTACGCATTTACATCAGATTATCCATCAATGGATAATATCGGACTGGCGAAAGGATATGATGCAATATCAATTATAACCAATCCAATGTATCCGGAAATACTTGATGCACTTCACAATGAGGGCGTTAAGTATATATCAACGAGAAGCATAGGCTATGAGCATATTGATATTGAGTATGCACATTCAATTGGTATGAAAGCTGCCCACGTAGTATATTCGCCAAAAAGTGTTGCTAATTACACAATTATGTTAATGCTTATGGCGTGCCGCAATATGCCTTGGATAATGAAAAAGGCGGATTGTCAGGATTACTCATTAAAAGGAAAAGTTGGAAAGGAATTATCAACATCGACAGTCGGTGTAATAGGAACTGGTAATATAGGTAAGACGGTTGTTAAGCATTTATCTGGCTTTGGATGCCGTATATTAGCATATTCCTGTTATGAGGATGAAGAAGTAAAGAAGTACGCAGAGTATGTAAGTTTAGATGAACTTTTGAAAAATTCGGACATTATAACATTGCACGTTCCGGGAAATGCTGAGAATACACATCTTATTGATGAAACAGCATTTGAGAAAATGAAAGATGGAGTTATAATAGTTAACACAGCAAGAGGACCTATAGTAGATACGCAGGCACTTATAGCATCATTAAAGAGTGGAAAGGTCGGATTTGCTGCGCTTGATACTTTTGAGGGGGAAGCTGGATTGTATTATCTCAATAAGGAAACGCAGAAGCTTGACAATGATAATATGGCAATTTTAAAGAGCTTTCCAAATGTGATACTCTCACCTCATATGGCATTTTATACTGAGCAGGCGGTATCTGATATGGTGGAGAATTCTATTAGGGGAATACTTGGTCTGGAAAATGGTGACAATAGTCTGGAGGTTATATAATTTCAAGTGTTATAATAAACCTTTAAATTATATTGTAAACTATAAATGAGTAAATAAAGAAAATATCCCAATAAGTTTTTTGTTTGTGACGCAAATAAGTAACAAAAGATAAAATTTTGTGACGTAGAGAAGTTTAAATAAATAATAGAAGATAAGGCTTTGTAGCATAGACAAAATGAATTATATAATTTCTGAGATTTATTCATTTATAATTATAAATATAAAATTAGGACTTAAAAAAATGTTTCAAAAATAAAGTGATAGCTATAAATTAGCTAATTTAAAATAATGACTTAAAAATAGAGTTGCAGCAGGAAATGATGGTTTCAAAATGGAAATAAAAAGTGTATAAATAAAAGATACAACAAAAGAGGAACGTATCCGCATTGTGCAGGAGGGACTTAATCAGTGCGGTTGTGCGTGTGATTTCTGCAATGGCTGTGATAACCTTGGCGGCGGCAGCGTGGACACATTTTATGAGCCATATATTAATGGAGAGAAAGAGCTTCGCCAGATAAATGAAGAATACAGAGCTAATTCAGGTAAGGTAATATAAAAGCAATATCAAAATATTATTTTTATTATGCTTGATTGAGTATGTGGGTAAAAGAACCCAATTTATTAAGAAAAATATGAACGGAAATGGAGAAAAATATGGGAGCACCAGATATAGAAGTTTCCAGTGAGAATGAAAGAAGAGAATATATAAAAAACACATTTAAGGGCGGACAATTACACCGCACCAAAACGCTGGCGCAGGGGGATGAATGTTGTAATTTCCACGTTACAAGATTGAAAAAATAGAGTTATCAGCTATGCAACTGTCTTTTTGTTTTGGTGAAATAATTTTATTGCGTAGTTATATAGAATGTGTTTATAATAAAATATAAAAAAAAGAGTGTGAACATTTTCATAAAAAGGGAGTAATAAAAGGATGAGTGTGCAGACAGATTGTGAGATGTTATCTGTTCAGGCGATGGAATCATATGCCAGAAAATATAATATTTCAGGAAATGATGTAGTTGAATTATTTCATAAAAATCAGGTTTTTGAAAAGATGATTATACAACATGAATATCTTCATCAAATAAGTTTTGAAGAAGTATTACAGTATGTAGAAAAAATTATAATGGAAAATTCAAAAGAATTAGTAGTTTATCATGGAAGCTGCTATGAATTTGAAAATATAGAACTTAATAAATCTCATAATAGAAGAGACTTTGGAAAAGGTTTTTATACTACAATTTTGAAATCACAGTCAAAGGAATGGGGCTATAGGCTTTCATTAAGAGAAAAAAAGAAAAATTATTTTATTTATGAATATTTATTTGAAGAAAATTCTGTATTAAATGTAAAAAGATTTGATACGTTAAGTGAGGAATGGTTAGAATTTATTAAAGAAAATAGAAGTAAAGGTGGATTACATCATAAGTATGATGTGGTAATTGGACCTGTTGCGGATGATAATACAATGGAAACTGTTCAGTTATATATAGCAAATATTTTAACAGCATCAGAGGCAGTGGAGAGATTACGATATAATAAAGTTAATAATCAAGTATCATTTCACACAGAAAAAGCATTACAATATTTGCATTTAGTGAGGAGGGATTCTTATGTCAGAAATGATATATAGTTTTAATGGAAAAGATATTACAATGAATGTCTGTATACAAATCAGAGATGTATTAAAATTATTGCAGGAACATTTTAACATAAGTTTTGAGGAAGCGGCGTTAAGATTTTATAAGTCTGAAACATACAAGACATTGCAGGAAACGGAAAATGGATTGTGGGCAGAGTCGGCAGAATATATAGCTGATAGATATTGTGATGAGATAAAAGATAATGTAGAAGTGTAGTAAAATATGAGTTTAAATGAAAATTTTGTATAAATAAATGACATAAATTTCAAATATAAAGAAAGAGTAAAAAAGGAGAAATTTATATGAGTTTAATTCATAGTTAAGCTTTATGGAATAATAAGGGAGGTGTAGGGAAAAGTACCATTACATTTCATTTATCTATGAGATATGCAGAACTTCATCCGGAACAGAATGTTTTAGTTATAGATTTATGTCCACAAGCTAATTCAAGTATGATGTTACTTGGTGGAGGTTCAATTGGCGAAGATAATATTATTAATTTTTGTAAGGAGGCAACACCACATTCTGTTGTTGGATACTTAAGTACTGTTATTACGAATGGTCGTGGGGCAGAGTTGCCAGATCCATATAAATTTGTTGTAAATGTATCAGAGTATAATAAAAATACACCAACAAACTTATATTTATTATGTGGAGATGGAAATTTAGAGCCAATGGCTCCGGCAATTAATGAAGCTACATCTGCAAAAGCTTTAACGCCAGGGGCTCAACCATGGAAGTGGATTCAAGAAATAATAAAAAATTTTATTGTAAAAATTACAAATTCAGAAAAAGAATGGATGATTTTTATTGATACAAATCCAAGTTTTAGCATTTATACTCAAATTGCTATTTCAGCAGCGCAAAGACTATTGACCCCTATAAATGCAGATGATTCATCTAAGACAGCAGCTTCGGCAATGGTAGCATTGTTGCATGGAACAAATCCCCCACATCCAATTTATGGATCTTGGACATATGCAAAAATGGCGCAGGAACAAGGAATTCAAGTACCAAAGATTCATTTATTAATAGGAAATCGTTTAACTCAATTTAAAGGTAGTGCTACAGCGTTTAAGACATTATCAGATGCAACATCTACATCTTTATATAAAATTTATAAGGATAATCCAGAATATTTTGTTAAAGCAACAGAAATTATAGATAATAAAGAGAAATTTATTGAGTATTATTCGAAACCATTAAGAGATTTCAATACTGCGGGTGTGGTATGTTCTCATTTAGGTAGATTGTTATCTTCAATGAAACAAGGATATTATCCAGTTTACTCGGAAAGTGCAAAAGTTAATGCTGAAAAAATTAAGGAATGTACAAATGCAATTGATGAAATAATACTTAAGTTATAATTACTATATTGATTGTATATTATCGCAAGAGAAAATAGTGATATATTCTAAACGGGAAGGGAAAATAATATTTTATGGATTGTGAAGAAATAAGAGTTGAAACATGATATTGTTCCGAATCCTTCGTATATATATGAAACAAGGCAGACAGAAACAGCAGGCTATGATGTGGGAGAAAAGATATTGCAGATGGAGAATAAACCAACAGCAATATATTGTGCGAATGATATTACAGCAGTTGGTATATTAAAGGCTATGGCAAAGTCCAAGAATAAGTATATAAATATATCGGTTATATCAAGTGACGATATAGAACAGGCACAGTTTACGAAGCCTATGCTTACTACCGTAGCACTTCTAAAGGAAGAAATGGCACGCTTTGCAGTATATCTGTTAATAAACAGAATAAAAGGACAGCATACCAGCGTAACAAAAGTTGAACTGGAGGGGAAGCTGATAGCAAGGGAAAGCTGCGTAGATGTTGAGTATAGTAGCTGGAATTATTATATATAATGATGTGAATGTCAAAAGAGATTTTGCCACTCACTAATTTTTTTGGCGCGCGTTAGATGTCTAGATTTATAAACTAGTAGTTTGTATTTTGTGTTGGTGTGTGTAGTAAAATAGTGTATAATTATTAACAAGATATGAATGTGAAATGCAATTATGTTATTAGGAGGAAAATGATATGAAGTGGGGAATTATGGCTACAGGTAATATTGCAAAAAAATTTGCATCAACTATAAATCAGATGAGTAATGAAAATGAACAGCTTGCAGCAGTAGGCTCCCGGCACATGGATAGTGCAAAAGCTTTTGCCAGGGAGCATGACATTCCACGATATTATGATTCTTACGAAGCATTGGTAAAAGATCCGGATGTTGAGGCTGTTTATGTAGCAACACCGAATAGTTTACATTATGAGAATTGCAGACTTTGTCTTGAGCATGGTAAGCATGTACTTTGTGAAAAGCCATTTACAATAAATGAGAAACAGGCACAGGAGTTGTACAGGCTGGCAAAGGATAAGCATATTTTTATCATGGAGGGATTATGGATATGGTTTCTGCCATTGTATAATCGTCTGCGTAATATCCTTCTTCAGGGAACAATAGGAGAAATTAAACATATTTCCTGTCAGTATGGATTTGTTGCAACGGGTGCCAGAAAAGAGCGTAAATTTAACTCTGCACTTGGTGGAGGTGCTCTGTTGGATATTGGAATTTACAATCTGGGATTTTTGCGTATTGTTACAGGGTGTGATCCGCAGAATGTAGAAACCACAAAAGTACATATTAATGAGAATGGAACAGATGATTACAGTTGTCTCAAACTGACATATAATGATGGATGTATTGCAGAATCAGTCCAGACAATAGGAGAGGAATTAAAACGTAATGCCAGAATTGAGGGAACAAAGGGAAGTATATTTTTGCCGGATTTCCAACACGCAAAGACCTTGATACTTGAGGTGGATGGTAAAGAACCTGAAACAATCGAGTGCCCGGTTGATATAAATGGATTTGAATATGAGATTCGTGAAGTAGGCAGATGTATAGCATCAGGAAACAGCGCCAGTGCTATTTATACACCGGAAGATAGTATTGCACTTACAAGGCTGATGTATGATATCCGTATGAGCTGGAATATGATATTTGATGGTGAGATACAGGCATAAACCGACAAATAGCTTATTTCAGATAAATTGACAATGCAAAATAATAAAGAAGAATATGGGGAATAGAAGCGTGAAAAGAATAATTGAAAAACGATTAATTAGGTATCTGTTATCTGCAGTAATATTTGGAATAATTTATTCAATATTGTCCCTAATAGATAAAGGAAATGTGAAAATAGGTTCAGTATTAGGTGTTATGGCACTTTATTTAGGGGCTATGTGTATTCTATGTGTCATTGCGCCAATAATCAAAAAGATTACAGGATATGACAAAAATATTAATAAATGAGTAAATGATGTGAGTATGTTATACTCTAGTATATGTCAGAATGGAAATAACTTAAGAAGGAGTTTTATGGAAGTAACACATGCGCTATTACACAATGGGGAACCATTGATTTTAGTCATGAATCAAAAGATGAGGTTGTAGGTGGTGATAAACTTACCTATGATGAGTATCTTGAGATTATGAAGAATTCCGGAAAAGAGAGCAGGCATTATTTTAAAATGGTATATAGAAACTGTGGACTTGAATTTAAAGGCCGCATAGAGAAGAAAAATCATCGAAATATATGTTTTGAGAGAATCTATGTATCCGGAATGTACATGGATGGTGTTTGCTTTGACGATAAAGAAGAACATCTCATTGCAGCTAATGGCGACCATATATTGAATCTTTCTGTGGTTTATCATCTGTTACAGGTTCGATAAGGAAATCTAAAACCTTATGCTGTTCCCAATCTATATTGTAAAATCCCCAATATCAGTGATAGTTTTTAATTTAACATTTAAAATTATAACTCAAATATTGTATTATAACTTTATTTGGGTTATAATACATAAAATAAGTTATGAATGGAGGCATATATATGGAATATCTCCAAAAAGTTCTAGGATTGAAACTGACCTATATAAATGATGACATTAAACATATACCCAATTTTATTGGAACAAGATATGTTCTGCGTAATGTACTATTAGATAGACAAAAAGCTGTTTTTATATATCCTAAAACGGAACTAGAGCAGATTGAAACATTAAAAAAACATATTTCAAAGATAAAAAGCATAGTAAATTTACCTGTTGTTATGATTCTGGACGAAATCACATATCGTCAGAAGGAATATTTGCTTCGGGAGAAGATCCCATTTGTTGTAAATAATAAACAGATATATCTGCCTTTTATGGCGTTATATTTACAGGAACGTTGCAATGCAGAAACATTTCCTAATGAGGAAATACTTCCTTCAGCTCAGGTTCTGTTGTTGTATTTTATATATAATGGGACTGTTGAAATAACAACGAGTCAGGCATCAAAAGAACTTGGACTCACGCCTACATCTATTTCAAGGGCTTCTCGTCAGCTTGAAAAATTAGGATTAATACAGACCATGAAAACAGGTAAGCAGAAAATTATACATTCTGATAGCTCACCCAAAGAGTTATTTGAGAGAACTCAGCAGAAATTACTTAATCCAGTAAAAAAAACTGTATATATACCTAAAACTTGTGTAACTTCTGAATTGTTAGAAAGCGGATATTTCGCATTAGCTCATTATACAATGCTAAATGTTCCACAAATCAAATGTTTTGCAACAGATAGTATTTCGCGTTGGAAGGATGTTATGACAAATAATTTACTTGATTCAGAAAATCAAATGGCAGTTGAAATGTGGAGATATAATCCCCATTTATTATCAAAAGAAGATAAGGTAGATGAACTTTCTCTAGCATTGTCATTGAGAGATGATGCAGATGAGCGAGTTGAAGCAGCAGTAGATGAGATGTTGGAAAAATTATGGGGAAAAATATAAATGGTTACAGGAATTAAAAGCTTTAAAGAGTGATTTAAAGGAAATGAAGAGCAATATACAATTATTGGAGGTTCATATGTAAAGGATACGAAAGATGCACATGAAAAGTATAACTTTAAGCCGGAACACTTAAAACTAAAGGGATTCCCAGAAGGTGAGTATTGTCTTGGATTTGTGGAGACGAAAAGTACAAGTGCAGGAAAAAGGAACCAGCTAAATATTGAAAAGATAGAGAGCTGCAGTGATCTTAAAAATGATACAGAAGTTGATGATGTGCGGGTTGTGTACTGTGCATTATATCCGGACTCTTTTGATGAGGAAATAATTAATGCAAAGAAGAATATAATTATTAAAATTCAGGAAGCATTTTTAACTAGCGGGATATCCGATGAATTATTTAAGGTGAAAGATGTACCCTTACATGAGATAGGATTTAGTGTCAGAGTCGAGAATGCACTCAGGCGTTCCGGGATAAATTCGTTAAAAGAATTGGTTCTCTGTTCCAGATGTGATTTATTAAGGGTAAGAAATTTAGGGAAAAAAGGAAGGGCAGAGCTTGAAGCACTTCTTTTGGATAAGTATGGGGTTACTTTAAGAGAAGGATTAAAAATTTAGTGCTTAAAAAGACATGATAACAGTTCTTATACTATAAAGGCAGTATATGTATGGGAAAATCGGAATTTATAAAGGAGAATATTGATGAAACTATTTTTATGTTCGCACTTTTCAAGTGTGGGAAGTCTGATAAAGGAAGAAATTGAAAATAAGAAAGTCGCATTTATTCCAACAGCTTCACTGCGTGAAGGCTACACCGGTTATGTCGGCTCGGCTCGAAAATTATTCAAAAAGTTGGGAGCAATCGTAACTGAAATTGATATTTCAACGGAGGCTTATTCAACGATACAGTCTGTTTTTGAAGAAGCAGATGTGATATATTTTACCGGCGGAAATTCTTTCTTTCTTATGGACCAGCTCCGTAAAACGGGAACTGATGGACTGCTGAAAAAGGAATTGGCAAATGGAAAATTGATGATCGGCGAGTCGGCAGGCGCAATTATATGCGCTCCAAGCATCCAATATATCGAGCAAATGGATGAAAAGCCGGAGGACTACTCACAAGAAGATGATGCAGGGCTTGATTTGATTGATTTCTATGTTCTTCCGCATTATCTTACAGCACCATTTAAGAAAGTTACCGAGAAAATAATGACTGAGTTTTCGGATTTGAATCTATGCCCAATTAACAACCGTCAGGGAATTGTAATTGATGGTGAAGGTTCAAAGGTTATTTGCAAAGACTAATTTGAAAATTCAAGTTTGTCGAACACATGAAACTTTGAAGTTTACAGCGAGGTAAAAGTTTATGAATAACTATAATGAAGTGAAAAAATCATTTGGTACACAAGCAGAGAAATTTGCTTCATATCATATGTCTAAGGCAGAATATACCGATTATTTGATTCGTAGTATTCAGGCAAAGGGCAATGAACATGCATTGGAGGTTGCTGCTGGAACCTGTATATGTGGAAGAGCAGTGGCTCCTTATGTTAAG
>ENA-OVGQ01000866-OVGQ01000866.1-human-gut-metagenome-genome-assembly--contig:-NODE-866-length-36517-cov-5.525341_pt1 | contig 36517 bp, 27 predicted proteins | sample MGYA00237774_ERZ505427 | MGnify/ENA primary metagenome ERZ505427 (study PRJEB26158, sample SAMN06016404) | human gut metagenome | biome: human gut; feature: ankylosing spondylitis patient; material... | reverse complement strand
GGGAAACCGGGGGCCTTCCTCTTTTTTCTCCCGAAGGGCGCACTTACTCACCACCTGCTAAAGCAGGCGGTGGTAGCCCTCCCGTTGGTCGGGCACGTGCGCTCTCCGAGGGAGATTGCGGCTCCTGCGGGAGCCGCTGGACAAGGCTGCATTTCTACCAAACTGCCAGCCTTGCCCATGCAGTCGGCGCAGGGGTTTCCACTTTGGAAGCCCCTGTTCATGGGGTGGTATATTGCCACCCCATCCCGCCGCCTGCCTGCGAAAACCTGCCACCGACAGCTTTTACGCAGTTATGGGTATCGCCGAAAATGCGATACCCATTTTCTCTTTTCAAAAGAGAAACAGAAAGAAAGGACGGTAAAAACAAATGGCAATCTATCATCTGGAAGCAAAAGTAGTCAGCCGTGGTACAGGAAGAAGCGCTGTTGCAGCTTCCGCTTATCTGAGTTGTTCTAAAATCCTCAATGATTATGATGGGGTGCAGCATGACTACACCCACAAGAAAGGACTGGTCTGGCAGGAAGTATTCCTACCAGAGTTCGCCCCGTCAGAATGGAAAGAGCGGGGCGTGCTTTGGAACGCCGTAGAAGAAAATGAAAAGACAAAAGACAGTCGCCTTGCCCGTGAATTTGTGGTTGCTCTACCGATTGAGCTGAACGAAACACAGTGGGAAAAACTGCTGTCCGATTTTATTTCTGGCACCTTTGTAGCTGATGGGATGTGTGCAGATGTGGCAATTCACGATCCATACCCTCCTGGTCACAATCCCCATGCTCATATCATGCTAACAGTGCGCCCGTTAGATGAAAAAGGGAACTGGCAATATAAGACGCAGAAAGAATATCTCTGTGTGAAAAATGGAGAGGAACAAGGTTTTACTGCGGATGAGTTTAAGATAGCACAGACAGAGGGATGGGAAAAGCAATACCAGTATAAGGTAGGAAAGAAAAAGGTGTATATGACTGCTTCTGCTGCTGAAGCAAAAGGATATGAACGGGTATCGAAATATCCCAAAAGCACGAAATATGGAAGGCAGAATCCCATTGCCGAGCGTTGGAATAGCGAAGAACAACTTGTTTTATGGAGAGCAGCATGGGCTGATGTGACGAATCGCCATTTGGAGACTGTCGGACACGAAGAACGCATCGACCATCGCAGTCATGCAGATCGGGGCTTGACCGAGCAGCCCACCATTCACGAGGGTGTGGTTGCAAGAGCATTGGAGAAAAAGGGTATTGTTTCTGACCGCTGTGAGTTGAATCGTCAGATTAAGGCAGACAATGCGTTGCTCCGTGAGCTGAAAGCAACAGTCAAGAAGCTGATGCAGACAGTTAAAGTATCTGTTCCTGCGCTTGCAGAAGCAATGGAGTCCTTACGGGCGAACATGGTTATTTTCCGCTATCAAATCCGCTATGCCGGTTTTGGAAAACACAAATTATCGGAAAGCCTGAATGTGCTGAAGCCCGACTTAGAGCGATATTCTGTACTGGTACAGCAGATTAAAAATAAGACCAAAGAACGGAAAACGCTGCTTACAGAAAAGAAAGCGACACCATTTTATCAGTTTGTTGCTCATAATGATTTGGCAAAACAGATTGCCGAACTGACGGAAGATTTGGAAGAACTGAGATCCGAAAAGACGATGCTCCTCAGTTCATTTGATTGTAGTGAGGATACTGGAATTGCTGAGGTTAAAAAGAGTGTTTTGGCTATGGAGGAAAATTTGAAACGCCTGACAAAGCAGGAGGAAAAATATGCTGCTGAGTTGGAAGACGCCTTAAAGCAGTTCTCGGAATTAAGGGAGCAGGCAAAAAATGTGGATTCAGCAGAACTCTTAGAACAACGGGTTGCCCTGCAATCAGATAAAATTCAAGCTGCCACTTCCAAGATTAAAACTGCATACGGAGAAAAATTTGATCCGCTTATCTTGTTTGACAGCAAACGGGATGTGACAGATTTGTTGCATGAAGAATCAGAAGCACGATCCATTCAAAGATATCTACACCAGAAGTATCAACGGACTCAACAGAAAATGGATAAGAGAAGCAAACGGCAATATCCAGAACGATAATTTTGTTCCTGTTTTTTGAGTGGTAAATCTTAAGAGTGAGTGCCCCTAATGCTCTAAATATGCAAATTGACTTCATTTACAGTTTTGTTTATAATATTTATTGAGTTGTTGGGGGCAAGCTGTACTAAATCGAACCCCCAAAATGTCTGAAAGGGAAAATATTTTTATAAAAAGCAAAAGGCAATTACAGAAAAACTTTGATGCTTTTGGATGATTTGAATTTAACTATGCCAAGTGAAATTGGAGGGATTTGAATGAAACATATAAGAAATATATTGCTGTTGATTACGATTATTTTTGCTTTTGTTATGCAAGCTGAAGTATATCAAAATATGCTCTGGAACTTTAATGGTGCTTATTATTTATCGTCCAGATACACAACTACTAATGACGATATGGATTCATTTTTAGCCAATGCAGAAGATACAGCTGAGAAGCATGGTGTTCATATTTTTTCGACTTTTAATCAGAGAGTTTCTAATTATCAGACAAGACTTTATATTTATGGTGATGATACCGTTGTTCGGGATAGTCTTAAAAGCACAATGGATATTGAGGAAAAAACATATACGGCTTTGATAGGTGGAATCACCGTAATAGAATTTGAAGATTTTAGAGAAGCAAAAAACACAGGCAATGGACAGGAAATAATGGTCAGCTATATCGGTGATGATGATGACATTATTGCCACATATCAAGATTTGGCAAAAGAATATTCTATATCGCAGCCAGAGTTTTGGCAATCAACCGAAACTGATATGATGTTCATTGTTTGGGGCCTGGTTGCCATATTGATGATTGTACTTAATATGATTGAGGTGATACGCAGGCAAAAGGAAGTAGTTGTACGAGCTTCTCTGGGCGAAAATGCTGCTGTGATTGCTCTAAAAGCTGTAGTGGCTGATATGATTTCATATGCTGCATTATTCGTCTTAGCAAAGTTGCTTGTTTCTCAATTTATATCGGGAGCGTATGAAGATCATCTCATTTTGGCAGTGTATTGTGCCGGAGCAGTTCTTTCCGTAATTCCTTATGCTGCTTTTGTCCGCTTTGATGTAAAAAAAGCCTTTGCCAATGCTTCAGATAAAAAAGGTATGTTTTATCTTCTGAACGGTCTTAAAGTATTTGCTACTGCTATGACAATTTTTACAATAACTACAAATCTCAGTAGCATTCAAGGTAATTTACTTACAAACACTACTCTTTTAGAAAATCATTATAATGATTATTATTTTGGAGTTATGCAGATTGAACCTCCTTTTGAAGAAAATGAGGAGGAATCCAAAGAGAGCAAATTTTGGAATGACCTTTACGAAAATGAATACAACACGATAAATCCGGTGGTCTGCATAGGCAGCCGGATAAGCGATACGGATAATTATATTTTTGTAAATCATAATGCCAGAGATATGCTACAAGGGTTTTCTGATATGCTTACTGAAGATGATGAAAAAGAGGATATCGTGGTCTTCGTGCCAAAGGGAAGAAATGCGGAATCATACAAAGATATCGCAAAAGAGGAAATTGGCTCTCTTACCCAAAATGCAGAAGAACTGCGTGTTGTTTATAAAGAATATTCTGGCAGAGAACAATTTTATTATCTCAATTCGAACAGAGAAGAGGCTATTGACGGATTGTCAAGAGTAACAAATCCGATTGTGATTTATCAGGCAAATGAGGCTGTTGCTTTAAATGGAAGTTATATCGAAACAGGAACATATAATGGTGAGGTAATCTACGGATGCGATGAAAGCACAATTCGCAGTGTTGCGAAAAAATATTCAGAACAGCTTGGTTCACACTATTTTATGCTGACGAATGTCGGAGAGGATTACATTTATAGTCATAGTTTCCTCGTGAAACTGATTGGCTTTATAAGCTCTCTTTGCGTATTAGTATTGCTGTTAGATATCGCTATCATCATATCTGAAGTGAAAATGGAATTTAGACTTAATGCGATGGAAATCTCCCTCAAAAAGGTTTTGGGCTATCGCTTTTATGAAAGGCACAAAAGATTTATTTCCGTTAATCTCTTAGAAAATATAGCCGTTGTGATATTGATTTGCATTGTTTCAATTTTTATATCTAACGCAAGTGTCGGGATTGCTTTACTGATTGGAGCGTTGCTCACCATTATTGAAATGGCAATCATTTTCACAAATATTATGTGGGTTGAAAAAACAAATATCTCAAAGTCATTGAAGGGAGGATGTTTATGATTATAATTCGTGGCTTAAATAAAGCATTTGGAGAGAAAATAATTTTCTCTAACTTTAATTTAGAAATTCCGGATGGAAGTTTTGTAGTAATCAGCGGCGATAGCGGCAGTGGAAAAAGCACTTTACTCAATATGATTGGTGGTATCGAAAAACCGGATAGCGGCAGTATCATAATCGAAGGGCTGAATATTACCCGGCTTAAAAATAAAAACAGTTTTTTTGCGGATACAGTGGGGTTTCTTTTTCAGAATTTTGCACTGCTTGAAAATAAGACAGTTAAAGAAAATTTAAGTTTGATTAAAAAATCAAGCCGAACTAAAGTATCACTTAAAGAAGCTCTTAATCGTGTGGGGTTATCAAAGGAAGTTAACAAAAAAGTTTATCAGCTTTCCGGTGGTGAACAACAGAGAGTTGCTTTAGCTCGTCTTATGATGAAAAAATGTTCTGTTGTTTTGGCAGATGAACCTACTGGCTCACTTGACAAGAAAAATAGAGATATTGTTATGAGGTTATTGCACGAACTCAATGAAGAAGGTAAAACGGTTATCATTGTTACCCACGATCAGGGTATTATTGAAGATGAACCTTATGTTGTGAAAATCTGAGAGTACCTCTTAGAAATGTCTTGATCTACATTTTATATAATTTGGGTCAGAAGAAAATCCCTTTAGGAACTAAAGGGCGCACTTCTATACTCTCCTATCGGGAGTATGTGCGTCCTGCGGAGCTTCATTCTCAATCAGCAGAAGAAAACTGCCCGACCGAGAATGTTTCGTCACTTCGTTCCGTCAAGGTGGCTACACCCCCTTGCGCCGCTAAAGCGGCTATCCCCTGTGGACTTGCCGTCCGCAAACGGTTTTGACAAACCGTTTGCCGCCAGCAAGTTTGAAGATTAGACATAAACAAATCCTCCGCATGGTCTAAGCCATACGGAGGATTAACTGTTTTACGGACACCCGTCTATACTGCGGCTCCGGTTTTTTCAGCTTCGGGAAACAGGCGGGTCATTTCAGCTTGAATCGGATGTCGTCGCCGTAGAATTGGAAGAGACAATACGTACCCAACAGGCGTGAGGTAATCTGTGGCGTATAACGGGCGGCCAGCTCGCTCGGTGCAAGATTCGTAGACAGGATCACAGGCTTTTTCTCCATCAGACGGGTATTCAGAAGCTGATAAAGCACTGAAATGGTAAACTGCGTGGTCATCTCTGTACCGAGATCATCGAGAACCAGCAGATCGCTGATGAAAAACGCCTCTGTCCGAGATATATCCGGCCGCGGGCGGAATTTATCGTCTTCAAATGCGGAGAACAGCTGCCCAACGGGCGCATAGCAGACGGAAAAGCCACGGTCCGCAACGACGCGCGCGATGCAGGCAGATAAATAGGTCTTTCCTAGCCCGGTCGCACCAGAAAACAGTAGAGACTGTCCTTCTGCCGGAAAGCACTGTGCATAGCTCTGCGCCCGCCGGTACGTTGCACGCATCAGCTCGCGCGGGCTGCTGTGGCATTTTGCGTCATATTGGTCAGAATAGAGTTCCAATCGAAATTTTTCAAAGCTGTCCGTGCCGAACAGTGCAGCCAGCTCCTTCTTCTGCTCCTGCCGGCAAAGCTCCCGCAGGCATTCGCACATCTGCGCGCCCACATAGCCCGTTCCGCCGCACTTCGGGCAGAGCGGCTGGACGGTCAGATCGTCCGGCTCCAGTCCCTCGGCCTGTAAGATCCAATCCCGCTCCTGCTGAAGGGCCAGATTGTCCTTTTTCAGCTGCTGCATGGCGGCCACGGGGTCGCCCTGCCGGCGGAACGTCGCGGCAAGCACGTGCGCGGCGGTCCTGCGCAGCTCCCGCTCGATCTCGCCCAGACGCGGCTGCTTTTCATAGATCGCCGCGATGCGGGCGCGGGAGGACTGCTCGTTCTGCTCGTTTTCGCTTTGCAGGCGCTGCATGGCGCGCTGCACAATGGCCTGAGAATATGCCACGGTCAATCCTCCTTGTTATTCAACATCCGGTCAATAGCAGCAAGCTGGAAGTCGCTGAGCGTGTCGTTGTGCTGCTGGACGCCCTGCGAGAGTTTTGCACCCGCGTAGCTGCGCTGCGGGGCGCGGTCGCCGGATTCGATCTGGCTGAGGGTGGTGAAGCCCTGCTCGTGCCAGCTGCGCAGGATGGAGTTGCAGTAGGGCCATTTCAGCCCGCCGGTCGCCATGCAGGTCTTTTCATAGGCAAGGCCGATTTCCTGTTCGCCGAAGCCCCACGAGAGCCACGTCAGGATATAATTCTCCTCGCCCGTCGTCAGCCTGCGGCCCGTAATGCCGAACAGCTCCCGGATCTTGCCCAGCTGCGACTGCCGCAGAAGCTGGTTCTGCATATAGACCGCCGCCTGCTCCATCGTGTCGATGCCGTGGTCGGCCCAGTAATACGCTTCCTTTTCGATTGACCGCAGCGACGGCATCCGCGAGATGCCGCGCGAACGCTGCCGCTGGATACAGTAGTTGACGAGGATCGAAATGACCTCGCCGGGAAGCCCCAGATAGCGGTAGATCGACAGCAGGATTTTTAATTCTTCATTGGACAGGACCCGTCCCAGCCGCCGCTGCGTCTCGCCGGTGATGGCTTCAAACTCGCGGCTGGTGCGCGTCTCGCGAATGACGTCCTGCTCGGTATAGACCGGGGCCTGCGACGCGTCGAGGTGTGTTCTTGCCTCCTGCGGCCAGAGCCCCAGCTGCTGGAGCGTCGCGCAGGCCAGATCGTACCGGGCCTGCGTCATGCGCAGCGCTGTCTGCACGCCCGAAAGCGGGCGGTTCTCAAAAAGATAGAGATACAGCAGCGCAGCGTCGCCGTTGGCGGCGGCCAGCAGCCGCTGCGCGGCATCGGCGGGGATGAGAAGCGGTTCCGCCAAGGCGAGCGCCCCCTTTCATAAAACCGGAATCATCCGAAATCAAACGCCAGATAGACATCCGGCATACGTGCATCCGAAAGCCATTTGCACATGGCAAACGGCGTGCTGCCGCCCACGGTGCGCACGCGGCACCGCTTGGCCGGAAGCTGCTTCAAAAGCGCGGGCAGGACAGAACAGTCCGGCAAGATCTCGTCCACAACGAGTGTCTCGCCGTCCGGATGTGCGCAGGCGCAGCCGAAGTGGCTGCCGAGTTCCAGCCGGTAAAATCCGGACATGGAGGCCTGATACCGAAGATCGGACAGGCCATAGCGCACATGCGGCAGATCATAGAGGACCGTCTCACGCAATCCGGCATATTCAGCGGGCGTCAGCACTTCGCATACGCCGCGTGCCTCCGGCGCGCCGCCCTCGTCAAAAAAGGCTGTGTTCTGCGAGACAAAGCCCAGTGAGGCGTAATAGCTGCGCAGCGCGTCCGTCGCCGGGACGAGCGTCAGGCAGTCGAAATACCGCTTTTTCAGCTCCTTTTCCGCGTAGGCCAGCAGCTTCGCGCAGATCCCGCGCCGCCGGAAGTCCGGGTGCGTAGTCACGGCATACAGATAGGCCGAGCGGCAGCTTTTTTCGCCCCACGCAAGCTCCTGCGGCAGGGCGTAGGCGGCGGCGATGAGCCTGCCGTCCTCCTCCGCGCAGAAGCCGGCCACCGTGGGATAGGAAATGGCAAAAAACGCCTCGATCTCCTGCTCCGTGTCGCCGAAGCCAATCGCCCAGAGCGCCTTCAGCTGCGGCAGATCGCCGGGGTTCGTTTTGCGCAGGCGCATGGTTCAGCTCTCCTTCCAGTCGGCTGTGTATTTTTCCAGCAGCACCGTCGGCTGGTACGATTCCTTCGCGCGGCGCAGGCCCTCGGAGCCCATGTCGTCCTCGCGGTTGAGAAAGCGCACCTCGGGATATTTTTCCGCGATCATGCGGGAAAACTCGCGGTTGATCATGGCGTAGGCCCCGTTCACGTCCGGGAACGCCTTTTCAAAGCCGACGTCATAATAGTCCCGGTTCATGCGGCTGCCCATGGAAAAGGCGATGATGCGTTCGCCGTCGGACAGCAGCAGGCCATCCATCTCCAGCTCGTCAAAATGGTCGAACGCGCGCTGCAGCGCGGCCTTTTCCAGCTGCAGCTGGTCAAGCTCCTGCGCGTTCACGGCAGGCTCGTGCTGCTCGTACCAGATGCGCAGCATCTCATGGCACTGCGGAAGATTTTCATCGGTAATGGGAGCCGTGAACCAGTCAGGGAATTCGTCTTCAAAGCGGTTGCAGTGGTTGCGCTTGGACTGGAGCTTTTTTCCGTGCAGCTCGGAAAGCTCTTCGACGGTGTAGATATAGTCGTAGGAATTGCGGCAGGCGGTAAATTCAAATTTTCCCGGATAGAGCGCCTCCAGCTCCGCACGCGTTTCGTTCGTCAGACTGCGCAGGCGCATGGGATTGCCGCGTTCGGCCGCGTCGGCACGGATGGCCTCAATGGCCTCGCGCAGATCGCCGGTCCCGGCGGGGTAGAGATAGACCTCGCGGCCGCGCCACGGCGCGTGCTGGGTCAGGCGCTCCCCCGCCCGTCCAAGCTCGCCGAAATAATCTGACCAGAGATACATACAGCTGAACGCGTACTCCGCACCGGGATAGGCGCAGCGTTTCAGGATTTCATGCGCCCACGCGCGGTCAGCGGCCTCCGCCTTGTGAAAAGAGATCATAGAAAAATCGGAACTCCTGTCTGTATTATGATAAAAAATTGATTCATTGTCAGTATACCACGAATGTCAAATATTTCGCAACAGCGTTGACAAAAATACGGGAAAAGGATACAGTATAGAGTAACAGCCCCTCTTTCATTCGGAGCGGGCAGAAAAGAGGAAAAATATATGTGCGAAGTATGCAAGAAACCGTTTTATATCACCACGCCGATCTATTATCCGTCGGATAAGCTCCACATCGGCCACACCTACTGCACCGTCGCGACCGACGCCATGGCGCGGTACAAGCGCCTGCAGGGCTGCGACGTCATGTTCCTGACCGGCACGGACGAGCACGGCCAGAAAATCGAGGACAAGGCGAAGGCCGCAGGCGTCACGCCGCAGCAGTTCGTCGACAACATCGTCGCCGGGCCGAAGGGCATTCTCGATCTGTGGAAGCTCATGAATATCTCCAACGACCGCTTCATCCGCACCACGGACGATTATCATGTGGAGGCCATTCAGAAGATCTTCCGGAAGATGTATGAAAACGGCGATATCTATAAGGGCGAATACAAGGGCAAATACTGCACGCCCTGCGAAAGCTTCTGGACGGAGAGCCAGCTGGTGGACGGCAAGTGCCCCGACTGCGGCCGTGAGGTGCACGACGCGTCGGAGGAGGCCTATTTCTTCCGCCTGTCCAAATACGCGGGCCGCGTGCGCGAGCTGCTGACGACGACGGACTATCTGCAGCCGAAGTCCCGCGTCAACGAAATGGTCAACAACTTCATCGATCCTGGCCTCGAAGACCTCTGCGTCTCCCGCACCAGCTTCAGCTGGGGCGTGCCGGTCGATTTTGATCCGGGCCATGTGGTCTACGTCTGGGTCGACGCGCTGTTCAACTACACCACAGCGCTCGGCTTCATGAACGAAAAGTACCACGATTATGAGAAATACTGGCCCGCGGACGTGCACTTTGTCGGCAAGGAGATCGTGCGCTTCCACTCCATCATCTGGCCCGCCATGCTCATGAGCATGGGTATGCCGCTTCCGAAGCACGTCTACGGCCACGGCTGGCTCGTCATGGACGGCGGCAAGATGTCCAAATCCAAGGGCAACGTGGTTGACCCCTATATTCTGGCGGAAAAATTCGGCGTCGATGCGCTGCGCTTCTTCCTGCTGCGCACGTTCCCCTTCGGCTCCGACGGCAATTTCTCCAACGAGCTGCTCATCAACACCATCAACATCGATCTGGCCAACGATCTCGGCAACCTCGTCTCCCGCACGACGGCGATGGTCGAAAAATATTTCGGCGGGACGCTCCCCGAGGCGCGCGAAGCGGGCGAGGCCGACGAGAGCCTGATCTCCATGCTCTCCGGCCTTCGCGACCGCTATGAGGCGCAGATGGAGAAGTTCCAGTTCCAGAATGGACTGGACGAGATCTTCAAGTGCATCCAGCGCGCGAACAAGTATATCGACGAGACGATGCCCTGGGCGCTTGCCAAGGACGAGGCAAACAAGCCGCGTCTGGCCTCCGTCATGTATAACCTGCTCGAAACCATCCGCATCTGCACGACGCTCCTGCTGCCGTTCATCCCGGCCTCCTGCGAGAAAATTTTCGCACAGATCGGCGCGGACGCAGCTGTCCAGACCTGGGACAAGGCCAATGTCTGGGGCGCGCTTTCGCAGACCGCCTGCGTGCACAAGGGCGAGGCGATCTTCCCCCGCATTGACGCGGCCAAGGCCCTTGCCGAGCTGGCCGAGCTGGAGGCCGAGCAGAAAAAGGCCCTCCTGCCCGCTGTTGAGGTCGAGCCGCAGCTGGAGGAAAAGGTCGACTTCGACACCTTCTGCAAATCCGACCTCCGCGCCGTCAAGGTCAAGTCCTGCGAGCGCGTGAAAAAATCCGACAAGCTCTTGCGCTTCACGCTCGACGACGGCAGCGGCACGGACCGTCAGATCCTCTCCGGCATCGCGAAGTTCTATGAGCCGGAGGCGCTCGTCGGCAAGACGCTTGCCGCGATCATCAACCTGCCGCCCAGAAAGATGATGGGGCAGGAATCGTGCGGGATGCTCCTGTCCGCCGTCCACAAGGAAAAGGGCGAGGAAAAGCTGAACCTTCTCATGCTGAACGACGCCATCCCCGCCGGCGCGAAGCTCTGCTGAGGCCCCCTGTACAGCCAAAAACCGTGAAGCTCCAACGCCGGGGCTTCACGGCTTTTTTATCAGACGCTTCCGCGTGGAAACGCCCAAGGTTAGCCCCTTTCTTTATGTTCTGTTTCTATTTTAACTGTGATCCGGCATTCCATCAATCCCCATTTTTCAGGACGCAAAACGGCAGCCCCCGGACACGGGGCTGCCGTCTGCTGCTATATTATGGTTTTGTATCGAAACTCAGGCAATCCATTTGGACGGTTGGATGCTGAAATATAGCTGAGAAAACTCAGATCGTAACGCCGGCCTTTTCGAGGATGGCCGGGACGTTCTTTTCTGCGCCGATGGCCATGATATGGACGCCGTCGCACAGATGCTCGTCCTTGATCTTCGCGATCATCTCCGCTGCCATCTCGATGCCGAGCTGCATGGGAAGACCCTTGACACCCTTTTCCTTGCCCTCGGCTGCCGCTGCGGCAAGCTTGTCGATCATATCCTGCGGCACCGCGATGCCGGGGACGTTTTCGTTCATGTACCGCGCCATGCCCGCAGCCTTGAGAGGGATGATACCAGCCATGATATGCGTCTTGATACCGGCCGCGTCGACCTTATCCAGGAAGCGCTTGAACGTTTCCAGATCAAAAATACCCTGCGTCTGGATGTACTCCGCGCCGTTTTCGACCTTCTGGCGCAGCTTGTTGATCTGCAGCTCGATGGGGTCATAGACCGGAGTGACGGAAGCGCCCTTGTAGAACTTCGGCGCGCCGCCGACGATCTCATTGCCGCCGCAGTCGCAGTTTGTCTGCTCCATCTTTGTGAGCATTTTCAGAATGCCGACGGAATCCAGATCATAGACCGGCTTGGATTCCGGACAGTCGCCGACGACGGGATGGTCGCCCGTCAGAGCCAGCATCGTGTCGATGCCGAAGGCCGCTGCGGACAAAATATCGCCCATGATGGCCATACGGTTGCGGTCGCGGCCGGTCATCTGCAGGATCGGCTCGATGCCCGCATTCTTGAGCGCGACGCACAGGCCGAGGCTGGACGCCTTGAGACTGGCGGACTGCATATCGGTCACGTTGACGCCGTGAACCTTGCCGTTCAGGAGCTTTGCAGCCTCCAGCTGCTCGGAAAAATCATAACCCTTCGGGGGGGCCATTTCGGCGGTGACGCCAAATTTACCGGCTTCAAAAGCCTCTTTCAACATACTCATATTATTTCTTCCCCTTTAAGCTGATCGTTCTCGGATAGCTGAACTTCGCGTAGCCCTTGTCCTCGCGGGTGTGGCCGAGCTTATCGAGCTGGCCGATCTCGCCAAGGCGCTTGTAGATCTTGATCCATGCGCAGTCGTTTTCCGGGTTGACCTCGCACTTGCCGTTCTTCTGGCCGCCGCAGGGGCCGTTGACGAGGCTCTTGGCACACTGGGTCACGGGACAGATGCCGCCGGTCTGGCCCAGAACGCAGTCGCCGCAGAAGTGGCACGCCTCTTCCCAGACGCCGAAGCGGACGGCTTCGCCGAGGTACATGGTGTTGTTGGACGGATAGGTGGGGATGCCGGGGGCATTTTTTGCGACGCACTGCACGCCGTCGCCGCAGGACATACAGATCACGCAGTCCGGCTTTGCCGCGACGAGGGGCTTCATCTTGCCCTTGACACCGAGGTTCATGCAGCAGTAATCGGCGATCGTCGTGCCGACGACCTTCTTGCCTGCTGCCTCCAGTGCCTTTGCCAGCGCGGCGACCTCCGGCTCGCCGCCGGTGTGACAAGCCGTTGCGCAGCTGTTGCAGCCGACGATCGCGACTGTTTTTGCGTCGCCGACCATCGCCATGAGCTCTTCCATGGGCTTCTTTTGCGTAATAATCATGCTAACGTCTCCTTGCGTATGAAATGCGGGCGCGGTTTTTGAAAGCCGCGGACGTATGTCTCGAACATGGCACTATCATACTCCAAACCCGCGCAGAAATCAACATGATTCCAAGGCAAACAACGAAAAATTTCTGGAATTCTTACAGAATTCCAAGACTGGCAAACAGAAAGCCAACATGATATAATACAGGCAAACACAAACAGGAGGCATGAGCAGCCATGCAGGCAGGTTTTTTTGAAAAGCAGATCGTTCTGACCCCGGATCTTTGCGGCAGCGCGGCGGCGCTTTCGCCGCTGGCGGCGTTCACGATCTTTCAGGGCATCGCGTCGGAGCACGCGGAGAGGATCGGCGTCGGCGGCGCGGCCATGGCAAAGCGGGGCGAATTCTGGCTGACCGTCCACAGCCGGGTGGATTTTTACGAGCCGGCGTATCTCATGGACGAGCTGACAGCCCGCACGTGGCCGGAGCAATGCGAGGGCCGGGACATCCGCTGCTTCCGCAGTTACCGGCTGACGAAGGGCGAACAGACCGTCGCGCTGGGCCGGACGCAGTGGGCCATTCTCGGCCCGGAGCAGAAGATCCTGCGCTTTGAGCAGTCCGGCTTCCCGGCGGACTTCCCCTTTCCGGACGCAGCCGCCATTGCCGAGCCGCCCGTGCGCTTCCACGACGAGCTGACGCAGGACGAGCTTATCTACACGCACCTCGTCCGCGCGACGGATATCGACATGGGGCGGCATATGAACAACGTCGTCTATATCCGCCTCCTGCTCGACTGCCTGCCGGCAAAGGAGCTTGCCTCCGGCAGGATCAAAAGCATTGAGGCGCACTATGCAAGCCCGTGTCTGGAGGGCGAGACGCTCGGCGTCTTCTGCCGCCGGAAGGAGCGGCTCTGCCGCATGGCCGTCCGCCATGCAGACGGCCGCCCCGCCGTTCTGGCGCAGATCGTATTTAGATAAGTCCATATGCAAAACGAGCCGCCCCGTCTGGGGCGGCTCGCGGTGTGATATGGGTCAGATCCGGCTGGCTGCGGCCTCTACGAAGCCGAAGAACAGCGGGTGCGGACGGTCGGGGCGGCTTTTGAATTCGGGGTGGAACTGGCAGGCGGTGAACCACGGGTGGTCCGGCAGCTCGACGATCTCGACGAGCCGTCCGTCCGGGGACAGTCCGGTCGGAACCAGTCCGGCAGCGACGAACGCATCGCGGAAGTCGTTGCAGAATTCATAGCGGTGGCGGTGACGCTCGGAGATCTCCGTTTTTCCATAGAGCGCCGCTGCGCGGCTGCCCTCCGACAGCACGCACGGATATGCGCCGAGGCGCATCGTGCCGCCCTTCTGGGTGATGGACTTCTGTTCGGGCATGATATCAATGACGGGATGCCTGGTAAACTCATCGAATTCCGCCGAATGCGCATCCTCCCAACCCAATACATGCCGTGCGAACTCGATCACGGCGATCTGCATGCCGAGGCAGATGCCGAAATAGGGGACTTTGTGCGTGCGGGCACACTGTGCGGCGACGATCATACCCTCAATGCCGCGGTCGCCGAAGCCGCCGGGGACGAGGATACCTGCGCAGCCGCCGAGGACAGCTTCCGCATTTTCCTGCGTGAGCTTTGACGAGTCGATCCAGCGGATATCGACGATCACGTTATTCGCCGTGCCCGCGTGGAACAGCGATTCCTCGACGGACAGATACGCGTCGTGCAGCTCCGTATATTTGCCGACCAGCGCGATGGACACATGGCGGCTGGCCGTCTTGATGCGCGCGACCATCTCGCTCCACGCGGTCAGGTCCGGCGCGCCGCAGGCAAGCTCCAGCTTGCGGCAGACGACGTGTGCAAGGCCCTCGCGTTCGAGCAGCAGCGGCACCTCATAGAGCGTCGAGGCCGTCGTGTTCGGAATGACGCAGTCCGGCTCCATGTTGCAGAACAGGGCGATTTTGCGGCAGATGTCCTCCGTCATGGGCTGGTTCGTGCGGCAGACGAGGATATCCGGCTGGATGCCGATGGACAGCAGCTCCTTGACGGAGTGCTGTGTGGGCTTGCTCTTAAGCTCGCCCGAGCCGGGAATTTCGACGATCATGGGCACATGGATGAACAGGACATTTTTCTTCCCCTGCTCGGCAGCCACCTGCCGGATGGCCTCGAGGAACGGCTGTGACTCGATATCGCCGACCGTGCCGCCGATCTCGGTGATGAGCACGTCGGATGTTCCGTTGTCCATCTGGTAGATGCGGGACTTGATCTCGTCCGTGATATGCGGGATGATCTGCACGGTGCGGCCCAGATAGCCGCCCTCGCGCTCGCGGCACAGAACGCTCCAATAGACCTTGCCCGCCGAGACGGAGCAGCCAGCCGTCAGACTCTCGTCCGTGAAGCGCTCGTAATGGCCGAGATCAAGGTCCGTTTCCGCGCCGTCGTCGGTGACGAAGACCTCGCCGTGCTGATACGGGCTCATGGTGCCGGGGTCAACGTTCAGATACGGGTCAAATTTCTGGTTCTGCACGCGCAGACCGCGCTGCTTCAAGAGCCTGCCGAGCGATGCGGCGCAGATGCCCTTGCCAAGGCCGGACACGACGCCGCCGGTGATAAAAATATACTTCATCCTGTATGCCTCCAACTCCCAGTTTCCGCAAAAACAAAATACGGACGGTATTGTACTGCTGCGCACGCAAAACGTCAAGAATGAAACTTTTACGAAGATAAAATGTGGAGAAACGCGGCTTCTTGTGGAGCCAGCCGAAATTTCCGCGAGCTTGTATTTTTTTCTTGCGCCACGCATCCGGCTATGCTATACTGGGTCTGTACCCACCGCCGGAGGCGTCCGCCTCCGGCGGGCTGTTTTTTATGCTTGTCCGCATATTGCGGACAGTGCAAAGCCCCGCCTGTCTTATGACAGACGGGGCGCTTTTGCAGGTTTTCAATGCGTTTCGTTGTATTTGCGGATGCCGAGGGCCAGAAGGTCCATGGCGCGCTCCAGATCCTCCTGCTTGAGGACGTAGGCGATGCGGATCTCGCTGCGGCCCTTGCCGGGCGTGGCGTAGAAGGGCTCTCCGGCGGAGAACATGACGGTGTCGCCGTGATCCTCAAACTCCTGCAGCAGCCAGAGCTGGAATTTCTCCGCGTCGTCGACCGGCAGCGCGGCCATGAGATAAAACGCGCCGCGCGGGCATTCGCAGATGACGCCGGGGATCTCGTGCAGCTTGCGCACGACGGTATCCCGGCGGCGCTTGTATTCCTGCCGCACCTGCTCGAAATATTCCGGGCCGACGGAGTAGAGTGCCGCCGCTGCGATCTGGTCGAGCGTCGCGACCGACAGCCGCGCCTGACAGTATTTGAGGGCGTTGGCCATAAACTCCCGATTGCGGCTGATGAGGCAGCCGATGCGTGCGCCGCAGGCGGAAAAGCGCTTGGAGACGGAATCGATGAGGATCAGGTTTTCCTGTCCGTAGTCAAACTTGCCGAACGAATGCAGCGGCTCGCCGTCGTAGGTAAACTCGCGGTAGACCTCGTCGGCCACGAGATACAGATCGTGCGCCACGGCCACGTCGAGCAGCATTTTCATCTGCGCCTCCGTGAGACAGGTGCCGGTGGGATTGCCGGGATTCGTGATCATGATGGCCTTCGTCTTTGGCGTGATGCAGGCTTCAATGCGCGCACGGTCAGCGTAGAAATAGCCCTCCTCCGGCTTCGTGTGCAGGGGGTGGATGACGCCTCCGGCGGTCGTGATGAACGTGTGATAGTTCGGGTAGAACGGCTCAGGGACGATGACCTCGTCGCCGTCGTCCAGCAGACAGTTTGCCGCAATCTGCAATGCTTCGCTGCCGCCGGTCGTAATGAGGATGTCGGACTCGTCCAGTCCAACGCCGATGTTTTCATAGTACTTCCGGATCGCTTCGATCAGTTCCGGGATGCCGGGCGAGGCCGCATAGGCCAGAACCGGCGTGCGGAAATTGTGGATCGCGTCGTACAGTGCGTCCGGCGTGTGGATATCGGGCTGGCCGATATTCAGATGATAGATTTTCTTGCCGGCTGCCGCTGCTGCCACTGCGTAGGGATGGAATTTGCGCATGGGGGACTGCCCGCATGCAAGTGCTTTGCTGGACAACTTCATAAGAATACCTCCTGTACCCGTATTTTCCGGGATGTCCACCCCGGTTCCTGCACATGCCGTGCATGAAAATTTTATTCATCATACCATATTCCAGGCAAAAAAACAACGGGAACCTCGGCACCGCAGGAAGTTTTTCTGCAGTGCCGCCCAAAATCCATACTATTGGTATGGATGCTTTCCGTCCGAATCATATGAATTGTGTGTTTCATTCCGGCGCGGTATCTGATACGATAGAGGCATCGGGAGGGATGGATATGCAGATCAGACTTGCGGAAAATATCCGCGCGCTGCGCAGGCAGCACAGATTCACGCAGGAACAGCTGGCCGAAAGTCTGGGCGTGACGCCCGGCGCGGTCTATAAGTGGGAGGCGGGGCTTTCCCAGCCGGAGCTGGCGATCATCGTCGAGCTGGCCGACCTGTTTCAGGTATCCATGGACGTGCTCATTGGATATGAGCTTCGAAACAACGACAGAGAAAGCGTCATTGAACGATTAAAGCAGTATGTTCATGACAGAGATCATGTTCATGGCAGCGATCCCGTTGATGCGATATCCGATGTAGAAAAAGCGCTGCAGCGGTATCCGAACTGCTTTGAGATCGTCTATCGCAGCGCAAGGATCTACCGTGTAAAGGGGCTGTATCTGAAAAACCCTGCTTATTCCGAAAGAGCAATTTCTCTGTATCGCCATGCCTGCCTGCTGATCGGGCAGAATACTGACCCTGAGATCAGCGAGGTATCCATTCATTTGGAAATGGCGCAGGTGTATATTTCCCTTGGACAGACCGAAAAAGGTCTGGAGATCCTGAGGAAGAACAATCCCTGCCGGCTCAATCATCCGAAGATCGGGGAGGTGCTTGCATCTTCCTGTAATGACGCAAAAGGAGCGCTTCCGTATCTTTCGGCCGCACTGCTGGATCTGACCGTCACCCATATGCAGATCGTCATGGGCTATCTCAATCTATATTGCAAGCAGAGGGACTATGAAAACGCGCTGCTTTTACTGGATTGGGCATTGGCGTTTTATCCAGGGCTGAAGTGTCCGCAGAAGCGAAGCTATCTGGACAAGAGCGAAGCAGCCCTTTGGGCGGTCCGCGCGGATGTGCTCTGGCGTTTGGAGCAAAAGGAGGATGCTGCGGACAGTCTCAGAAAAGCGAAGGTCGCCGCGACTGCCTTTGACCGGGAGCCGAATTACGATGCACGGAATATCCGGTTTGTTTCCGCAGCAGAAGCCGCAACAGCCTATGATGACATGGGCAGTACCGCCATGGATGTCATTGATACGATTCTTGCGGACAGCGATGAACCAATGCTGCTCACACGATGGATGAGGATTCAGAATGAAGAAAAAACGCAGAGAATATACGGCACAATTTTATAAAAAGAATCATATCGCATTTGCGGCCGCGCTCCTTTCGTCCCTGCTCACCTCCGCGCTGAACCTTTATATCGCGTGGGTGCTCCAGCAAATGATCGACGCTGTGTCCGGCGTCCCCGGCTCCTTTGCATTGTCCGCTCTGCTTTGGTTCGTTCTCAGCGTCATTGCAGCGATCATCTTACTGAAGACTGCGAGTTACTTTTCCAAGCCGTGCTTTATGGAAAAAGCGATGAAGCAATATAAGAATTACGCATTCTGTAAGCTGACAAGAAAAAGCATCTCGGCCTTTGGTGCTGAAAATACCGCGAATTACATATCTGCGTTCTCCAATGATGCGGCAACGATTGAAAACAGCTATCTGGATGCGCAATTCAATATTCTGTTCTCGCTTGTCATGCTGCTCGGCGCTCTCATCATGATGATCGCATACAGTCCGATGATGACCGTCGTTGCCTGCCTGTTCTTTGTTCTGCCCATAGGCGCTTCCTATATCACTGGCAATCGCATCGAAAAAGCAGAGCGAAAAATATCCGAGAAAAACAGTGAATTAACAGCTACTTTAAAGGACAGCTTAAGCGGGTTTGCGGTGATCAAAAGTTTCAGAGCAGAAACCGCAATTTTCAAAATTTTTTCAAAGAACAATGCTGAAGTGGAACAGGCAAAATGCGAGAAGCGAAAGCAGGTAACGGTCGTCAGCACGTTGGCCGGAGCAGCCGGAGTCACCGCACAGCTCGGGACATTTTTAGTCGGAGCGTGGCTTGCTCTGTCCGGCCGGGGGATCACACCGGGTGTATTGATCCTTTTTGTTGACTTGACTGCGTATGTAATAACCCCCATTCGCGAATTGCCGGAACAGCTTGCATCCCGAAAGGCGGCAGCTGCACTGATCGATAAGCTTGCTGATTCCCTGGAAGATCATGTCCGGGACGAAGGTTCTCTCGTTCCGAAGCAGTTGAATTGCGGGATCACATTGGAACATATGACCTTTGGTTATGAAGTAGGCTGTGACATTCTGCATGATATCAACACCACTTTTGATGCAGGAAAGAAATATGCTATTGTGGGCGCATCCGGCAGTGGGAAATCCACGCTTCTGAATCTGCTTATGGCAAGCCACGGGAATTACTCCGGGAAGATCTGTTACGATGGGCATGAAGTGAAAAAGATCAGCAGCGAATCGTTATATGACATTGTTTCTATGATCCAGCAGAATGTCTTTGTTTTTAACGCTTCGATCCGGAATAATATCACAATGTTCCGTGAGTTCCCAACGGCAGAGGTGGATCGGGCCATCGAGCTCTCCGGTTTGTCGACGCTGATCGCCGAGCGCGGGGAGGATTATCTGTGCGGCGAAAACGGCAGCGGGCTGTCGGGCGGCGAAAAGCAGCGCATTTCCATCGCACGGAGTCTTCTCAAGCACGCGTCCGTCCTGCTGGCCGACGAGGCCACCGCCGCGCTGGACGCGCAGACGGCGCATCAGGTCACGGACGATATCCTGTCCCTGTCCGGCGTCACACGCATTGTCGTCACGCACACGCTGGAGCAGGCGGCGCTGCGCCGCTATGACGGCATCCTCGTCCTGAAGGATGGCCGCATCGCAGAGTCCGGCTCCTTCGACGAGCTGATGGAACAGAAGGGCTATTTCTACGCGCTGTATACGGTGTCGCAGTAAGCTTTACGCACGAAAAGGCTCCCCTTGCGCGCAAGGGAGAGCCTTTTCGTGTGTTCAGACTGACTCCGGTCATCTCAAACCGTTTCGGAATAGCTGCCGAGGTAGCAGACGTGTTCGCAGACGGATTCCAGCTCGCCGAGGAGCTTCGGCAGCTCCGGTGAGTAGACGGAGGCTTCGAGATCGAAGTAGAACCGGAACGTGTCGTCCGAGCCTGGAATGGGGCGGCTTTCCAGCTTTGTCAGGTTGATGCCCCGGCCATAGATGCGGGCCAGCACCTGATAGAGGCTGCCGGGTTCGTTGGCGAGCGTGACGAGCAGGCTCGTCCGGTCGGCGCCGGGGTAGACCTCGGGCTTGGCCGCGATGCAGATGAAGCGGGTATAGTTGCCATGCTCGTTCTGCACGCGCTCCTGCAGCGGCTGCAGGCCGTAAATTTCCGCGCAGGCGGGCGAGGCGATGGCGGCGAGATCGCGCCGTCCCGCTCCGGCGACCATGCGGGCCGCCGCCGCCGTGTTTTCGCAGCGCGTCACGGTCGCGTTCGGCAGCTGCTTCAAAAATTCGGAGCACTGCTCCAGCGCCTGTCCGTGCGAGACAACCTCGCGAATTTCGGACAGCTTTACGCCCGGCAGGGCCAGCAGACTGTGATCTACGCGCAGGCGGACGCTGCGGACGATGGAGAAATTGTGCTTCTGCATGAGGTCGTACACCGCGTTGACCGAGCCTGCCGTGCTGTTTTCCAGCGGCAGAACGCCGTACTGGCACAGGCCCTGCTCGATAGCGGAGAAGACCTTGTCAAATGTCGCGCAGAAGAATACGCTCGGGTGCTGGAAGAGCTTATCGCAGGCCTGCTGCGAATACGCGCCCTCAACGCCCTGGCAGGCAACGGCTGCTGTGGGTGGGAAGAGCTGCGGCGTCTGCTCCAGCGCCGCTTTGAGAAGCGCCGGAAGCGCCGTTTTTTCATCCAGCAGATCGCGCTGGTAGCTGCGGCTGAGGGAGAACAGCAGCCGGTAGAGGCTCACGGCCTCCTCTTGCAGATCCTCCGGCGCGGCCTTTACGATCTGCGCCAGCTTCTCGCGTTCCCGCCCGGCGTCCAGAACCGGCAGGCCGTGCGATTTTTTATACGCCGCGATCCCCGCAGCCGTCTGCATCCGCTCGGCAAACAGCTGCAGAAGCTCCGCGTCGATCCGGTCGATCTGTGTCCTGTAATCAGAAAGTTCCATAGCGATATCCATCCTTTCAGAAAATACAAACGAAAAACGCGGCACAGCGTAATCTGTGCCGCGTTGCGAACCTGACTTCGTTTCTGCGCATCACAAATTACCCTTACTGCAAGCCAGTAAAGGTAAAGAGAAACGCGAACATGGCGGAAACGTACATCATAAACGACCTCATTTCGAAGATGGCATCATGGTAGCAGAACGGGACTGGAATGTCAAGCCCTTGCGCGCAGCTTTTCCAGAAGCGCGATAAAATAGTCCGGCAGCTCACAGCAGACGGTTACGAGCTGTCCTGTGCGCGGGTGCACGAAGCGAAGCTCCTTTGCGTGCAGGCATTGGCTGTCCTGCCCCAGCTCGGGCTTTTTATGGCCGTAGACCATATCGCCAAGGATCGGGTGGCCGCGATAGGCCATGTGGACGCGGATCTGGTGCGTCCGGCCCGTTTCCAGCTTGCACTCGACGAGCGTATAGCCGGAAAATCGCTCCAACACGCGCCAGTGCGTCACGGCGCTGCGGCTATTTTTCTCCGTGACGGCCATTTTCTTGCGGTCGGCCGGGTGGCGGCCGATGGGCGCATCGATGGTGCCGGAATCGTCTTTGATCTTGCCGCAGACGATGCACACATACGTCCGGGCCAGACTGTGATCCTTCAGCTGCGCGGCCAGCGCGGCGTGCGCAAGGTCATTCTTGGCCGCAATGATGAGGCCGGATGTGTCCTTGTCGATGCGATGGACGATGCCGGGGCGCTTTTCCCCGCCGATGCCGGACAGGGAGTCGCCGCAGTGGGCCAGCAGCGCGTTGACGAGCGTGCCGTCCGCGTGACCGGGGGCCGGGTGGACGACAAGCCCCTTGGGCTTATTGACGACGATCACGTCCGCGTCCTCATAGCAGACCTCCAGAGGAATGTCCTGCGCCGCGATGGGCGCTTCGCGCACCTCTGGAATTTCCAGCTCCAGCGCCGTCCCGGCGGGGAGCTTTTCGTTCTTTTTGACGGGCCTTCCGGCCTGCGTGACCGCACCCTGCTCGATCAGGCGCTGGGCCTGGCTGCGGGTCAGCTCCGGCACGAGGCGGCTGAGCGCGCTGTCGAGCCGTTCGCCGTCTCTGTCAAGCGTCAGCGTCATGCGGTTTCTTCTGCTCCTTCGGCTTGTCGGCCAGCAGCTCCTTATCCTTTGTCAGAATATAGATCACAAGGACCAGCGCGCCGAACGTGATGAACAGATCCGCCACGTTGAACGTGGAGAACCACGGGATGCAGATCATGTCAATGACAAGGCCGGTGGAGATGCGGTCGATGAAATTGCCGATCGCGCCGCCGGTGATGGCCGCGATGCACCACAGCTCCGGCGTCTTTTTGAACCATTTTTTCACGAGCACGTAGATCACGACCGCGAGATACACCGCCGTCATGACCACGAACAGCCACCGCGCGCCGCGCAGAAGGCTCAGCGCCATGCCGTCGTTCGTGATGTAGTGCAGCTGGAGCCAGCCGGGGATGAGCGTGACGGTCTTCCCCACGAGATTGGCCGCAGCCAGATATTTTGTCAGCTGATCGACCGCGACGATCGCCGCCGTAAACAGCGCAAGCATCAGATAAAGCAAAGCAGTTCCCCCTTCCGGTAAGTGGGAACATCATACCATATTTCTGTTAATATTGCAACGCCGCAAAACGGCACGCAGGCGCAGCGAAAAGCCCCGCCGCATAAAACCCGCTGTCCCTGCGGAGCAGGCGGCAGCGGGTTTTTCAGCGCTTCAGCGATTGACGACGTTCTGCGGCGTTCCGGCGAGGAAGGCACGGATGTTTTCTGCCGTGGCGTCCATGATCCGCTGGCGGCTCTCCTTCGGGGCCCAGGAGATATGCGGCGTGATGATGCAGTTTTTCGCGGTCAGGAGCGGGTTGTCCGGGCGGATCGGCTCTGTGTAGACTACATCCAGCCCGGCGGCAGCCAGCTTGCCGCTGTTCAGCGCGTCGGCGACGTCCTGCTCCACGATCAGCTGACCACGGGCGTTGTTGATGAGGATCGCGCCATCCTTCATTTTCGCGATGTTCTCTTTATTGATGAGTCCGGTGTTCTCCGGCGTCAGATTGCAGTGCAGCGACACCGCGTCCGACTGCGCAAGCAGCGTGTCCAGATCGACATACGCGCCGATGGCGCGCCCGGCGTCGTTCGGATAGACGTCATATGCCAGAACGTGCATGCCCATCGCCCGCGCGATGCGGCCCTCCGCTTGGCCGATGCGGCCAAAGCCGATGATGCCGATAGTCTTGCCCTCCAGCTCGATGAGCGGATAGTCCCAATAGCACCAGTCGGGATTCGAGGCCCAATTGCCCGCATGGACAGACGCGCTGTGATGGCCGATATGGTGGCAGATCTCCAGCAGAAGGGCGATGGAATACTGGCTGACCGACGCTGTGCCGTAGGCCGGCACGTTCACGACCGGGATGCCCTTTTCCCGCGCGTAGTTGTAATCCACAACGTTATAGCCCGTCGCAAGCACCGCGATCAGCCGGATATTCGGGCACGCGTCGATCGTCGCGCGGGAGATCGGCGTTTTGTTCATGACCACGATCTCCGCGTCGCCGATGCGCTCCGCGATCAGCGGGGACTCGGTATACGACGTGCGGTCATAGACCGTCAGCTCGCCAAGCGCGGCCAGCTCTGCCCAGCTCAGATCGCCGGGATTTTCCGTATAACCGTCCAATACTACAAGTTTCATAGCAGCTCTCTCCTGTTTATAATTTGCGTTCCGCGCATACGCGGAATTTCAGATATACCAGTCGCCATCCGGCTGTGGGAGCACCGCCTCGAGCGCCTGCGCGCCGTGTACGCGCGCGATCCACCGGAGGCCGTCCTCCGTCTGCCGCAATACGCCCGCATCCAAAAGTGCCTGCCGAAGCGGCGCGTCCGGAACTGCGGGAACATCCCGTCCCGCTTCCTCCGCAAGCCTGCGGCGGCAGTCCGGAAACGCTTTTTCCAACTCCGGTGACAGATAGAGGGTGTTTTCGGCAAAATAGGCCGGGTACGGGTGACGGCGGCGGCGGTACGGCGTCATGGCAAGCTCACAGCGGCTTGCGCTGACGCAGGATGCCTGTCCGGGCGCGGCTTCGGCAAAGGCGTCGATGGTGTAGGCAAAGTGAATGTCCCGGACGGCGTCAAATGCGGGAAAGGCCGCATTGGCGAGGCCGTCCGCGTCTGTCACGGCGGAAAGCCGGATCGGCGCCTGTTCCTGCGCAAGGGTATTGACCGCTCCGTCCTCCGTCCAGAACGGTACAACGCGGAACGTCATCTGCCGCCCGGCGACAGGACTTCCCTTGCAGGTCAGCCGCGCCGTATATGCGTTGCCGTAATGGCTCCCGTCCGCAGAAAGCACGCGTTCAAGAGCCAGCTCACACCCCGCGGGAGGCGCACCGTCCAGCCGGAACAGATCAGCGGCGATCGCCATGCGCGTCTGCCCGACCGCGCTGTCCGCGCCGCAGTGGCCGAAGGCCGCAGCGCGTCCGTCCGGCAGCAGGCGGATGCACGGCTGATAGAGTCCGTTTCCCGCGCCCTCGATCACCGTCCATGTCTGGCCGAGATCGCCGGAGCAGCTGAAGGGCTTGCCTCGCCGCGCACCGACGAGAACATCGCCCGGCAGGCACACGATGCTTTCCGGGACGAAGCCGCCCTGCGGATTTTTCGCAGGCTCTGGCGGAGCGCCCGCGCCGATGGGCAGCAGCGGCCCGTTGATGAAGCCCTGCGCCGAGCGGCGGACGAGCTGCCGCCCGACCGGCGTGCCCTGCACGTCGCCCGCCACGAACAGAAGCCGTCCGTCAGACAGCTCTGCCGCGTCGTACTCATGCGCGCCGATGCCCGGAAGGACATAGTGCGGCCCCGAAAAGCTCCGGCCGTCGGGACTATGGAGGAAAAAGGTCTGGATCTTATTGAGATACGTTTCGCCGGGAAGCATGGTGTTGCGCGTTGCACGTTCGCAGCCTGCGCCCCATGGCGTGCCGTAGAAGCTGGCAAGCACGAGAAGCGAACCGTCGCGCAGGCGGCGCAGCCGCCAGAGATAGACGGCGCAGCCCTCCAGCAGACGGGCCGTTTCCGTCCAGGTGCTGCCGCCGTCCGTGCTTTCCCGGACGGCAATATAGTCGCACCAGCCGGTGCGCGCGGCGTTGACGCGGCCCACGTCCAGCCCGACCAGCCGCCCGTCGGCAAAGCCCGCGTTCAGAAACGAGCCTTCGGCCAGCGGGCACCTGCCCGTCTCGTACCAGTGTTCCCCGCCGTCGTCGGAGGCCATATAGACGCGCTCCGAGACGGTATCCGCACTGCCGCATTCCGCCGAGCAATAGGACACCGGCGCGCCGATGGCCTCGCCCATTTCCAGTCTCGGCGGCACAAAGGCCGCGTCATGCGCTCGGCGGATCTCCTTAAAGGACAGGCCAAGCCGCCCGTTCTGATAGTCGAAGCAGTCCGTCCACGCCGTAAAGCCCAAGGCGTCCGCAGGCTCGTAGATCATGCGGTGCTCGGCATCCGCCGCGTGCGGGACCAAAGATATGTCCATCATACCGCCTCCTTCCGCGTCAGTCAAGCCGGACGACGCTTCCCGTTTCATAGGCCCGCAGCGCGCCGGTGAGCAGCTGGTGGCTCAAAAGCGCCTCGTCCGGCCGGAAGCAGCCGAACGCGCACGGTTCGCCGCAGAGTTCGGCGATAAACGCCGCGAACATCTGCAGCATGGCATCGGAAAAGCCAAACTCGAAAATGCCGCCGGTGATGACTGGGAAGAGCGTCCTCTGCCCCAGTATCAGGCGGCTCCACGCCTGCTCCCGGCCCTGATTGCGCGTGTACCAGACGGCGTTTGCGTCCTCTGTGGAAAATTTCGCAGAGCCGTCCAGCCCGTAGATCTCGTATTCCACCGTATTGGTGCAGCCGGGGGCCATGCGCTTCATTTCCATCACCATCGGGAACCGGTCGCCCGCCGCATTGTGCGCGCCGCAGAGCAAAATCGCGTTGTCATATGTCTCGCAGGGCGCAAAGCCGTCGCCGCAGGGCCGCTGCGGGACGAGGTTGGCCAGCTGCGCGCTCACGGAATCGACCCGGAAGCCGAGCCGGAACGGCAGGTGCTGGGTGTGGATGCCGAGGTCGCCCATGCAGCCATACGCGCCGTTGGTCTTCAGCTGCCGCTTCCAGTTGATGGGCTTGCTCAGGTCCATATCCGACGCGTGCTTGATGGTGAAGCGTGCCTCGATCACGCGGCCGAAGAAGCCCTCCTGATACCAGCGGAAGAGCTGCTGCGCGGCGGGGTAATACGGAAATTCGCTCGAGCAGCGGACAAAGACCTGCGGATGCTCCCGCATGGCGCTCAGGATCTGCTGGCAGGCGGGCAGATCGATCCCGAACGGCTTTTCGGCCAGCAGATGCTTGCCGGAACGGATGATATCGGTATAGATCTGCGCGTGCTGGTCGTGCGGCACGGCGCAGTAAACGGCTTCGACCTCCGGATTTTCCAGAAGCTCGTGATAATCATGGTAAAAATACCGCGTGTCTGGCACGCGCCGGAACCAGTCGAGGCTTTTGTCCGTCCGGCTGCACGCGGCGATGATCTGTGGGCGCGGCAGGTCGGTCTGCAGATGCAGCCAGCGCATGGAGGCGCTTGCAAACTCCCGGCCCATCAGCCCGCAGCCGATGACGCCGAATTTGATGGTCTTCTCCACGCTCAGCCCTCCATTTCGGACAGGCACTGCTCCATCCACGCGATCAGCTTCCCCACCATCGGCTCCGTGACCAGCAGCGGCAGCTTTGTCAGCGCGACGGGGCGGCAGTTGGCCTTGTAGGTCTGGGCGCTGATGTCGACGCAGAACTCGCGGTTCATCCGCGCGGCGAAGGCCGCCGCGTCCGGCACCTGATGGAAGCACAGGGCGCTCATATGCCCGTCGCCCTCCGCGCCGCTGCAAAGCGCGGGATGGCGCGCGGCAAGCTGGCGCAGCGCATCGTGATAGGTCTTGCCGACCGCTTCGATATGCGCGCCGTTATGGCTGACAAATTCCATCGTGACGAGATACGCAAGGCTTGCCAGCTCTTCCTGTCCGTTGGTGACGAGCGCGCCGAACTGGCTCAGGCAGTCGAACGCGCCGCTGACCAGCAGGCGGCTGGCCGGATACAGGCCGCCGGGGAAGCCCTTGCCGATGGAGACGAAGTCCGGCTGCAGACCGTATTTGCGGAACAGGAAGAGCGTATCGTACCATGCACTGGACTGGATTTCGTCGCAGAGCACGGGCGTGTCCGTTTCGCGGCACAGGCGGTAGGCCCCAGTCAGATATGCCTGATTCAGACGCGTACCGCTGTAATTCATCATGATCAGCTCGTGGCAGAAGCCCGCCGTCTTATAGGGCGGCGTGTTCCAGCGCTCGATGGCGCTGCGGAAGCTTTCGGGATCGTTGATCGCGACAGACTCGACGCGCAGTGCGTCTTTGCATTTTTCTGCGAGCGACGGCCACAGGCCGCGCAGCATCTGCGCCAGAACTGTCGTGCCGTGGTATCCGGCGGTCACGCCGCCGTCGTTGTCCGCCATGACGAGGAACACCGGGATGCGATCGGCATACGCGGGCGCGGAGCCGTCCAGCGTGTCAAAGCGGCTGAGCATCATCTTGAGCGCCGCCTCCACTGCCAAAGAGCCCGTTTCCAGATTGAGCACGCGGTTCAGAACGCCGGGCTGCCGCGCCTGCAGAAGCGTCTGCGGCAGCGGCTCGTCCATGGGACGGCCGTTGGCTGCGGCGATCAGGCGGCGTTCGAGCAGGCGCGTGATATATCCGCGCGTATTATTATGCGTGGCATTGGGAATGCCGAGTGCGCGAGCTTTGTCCAGCAGCGCGTAGCCCGGGAAGCCGTGGCCGAGCGGAATGTGATAATGCTCGCTCTTTCCGGCAAAGTACAGCCGTCCGTCCTCGCCGAGGCGGAAGCAGCCGAGCGCGCTGAGCGGCGCGGGGGCATAGTGCTGTGCGGCGGCAAAGCTATCGGTCGGCGCGCCCGACTCTGCCGAGACGGCCTGCGCGGGCGGGCAGAGCTGCCGCCCGACCTGCTCCATCAGAATCTCCTGACGCGCGGCAAACGGATCCGGATAAAATTCGACCGGCTCCTGCGCGAGCTTCACAAGCGCCTGCTCCGATTCTCCGGTCAGCGCCGCGCGTGCGCGGCAAACGGCAGAGGTATACTCCGCGCCCAGAAGCGACTCTAAACTGCGGCTGAAATTTTTGATCATATCGGTTCCCCCTTATGCTCTTACAGCTGTACAAATTCAACATTCCAAAGGCGGCAGAACAGGCGGATGCGGTCGAGCCGGTCGCCCAGGACGAGCGCCTCGTGGTGTGTGCCGCCCTGTTCGAGCCATGCCGTCACGCAGCTGCGCACGCCGCTGTCCGGCCGGAAGAACAGATACGGCATATCCACGTGCAGCAGATCCGCGTCCGGCAGGATCTCGCCCGGCGCGCAGACCAGCCGGAAGCGGTCCGCCGTCAGATGCGTCAGCGACAGGATGCACGCGCGGCCCGGCTCCGGCGTGAAGATCGGCGTGGGCGGATTGGAAAGCCCGCCCTCGGACAGGACTCTGTTTTTCAGATACGGGCGGCGGTCGGCGCGGCAGAGCCGCCAGTTGCCCTCGCCCTGATGGCACATCAGGATCGCTTCGCGCTTGAAGTCCATCATGTACATTTCCGTAAAGCCCGCCGCGCCGCAGAGCGTCTGCATGGCCGCCACCAGCACGGCGGCGGTGGAATCGCCCTCGGCGGCGTAGCCATAGCCGTCGGCCAGCAGGTTTGACGCCGCAAGCAGCGGCAGCTGCGTAAAACGGCCATCCTCGCCGCATTCGCCGTAGTGCAGCGTATAGCCGGACAGGCCGCCGGACTGCAGATAGGCCCTGAGGCCCAGATACATCCGCGCCGCCTCTGCGTGCGTCGGCTCGTCCAGCGTAGGATCAAGCTCAAAAACGGCCCGGTCCGCTTCCATCTGCGCCTTTACCGCACCCGCTTCGACCCCGGCGCAGAAGCGGCGGACGGTCCCGATAGAGTCATAGACCAGTTCCGGCCCCAGGAAGCGGTAGATCGCCATATCGTCGGTAATGACGTCCCCCATGCCGGGCAGCTTGCCGATCACGCCGATGCGCATCCGCTTCATGACGCGCACGGTCATGGCCGCGCGGCCAAAATCCGCGACGAACCGCACAAACGAGCCGTCGCAGCGGTTCCCGGCGTAATAGACGCAGTTGACGCCCATGCGCGTCATGACGTTCGCCTGATCCTGACTGCCATGGATGCCCTGATTGACCGTATAGTCCCACTCGATAAAGTCCGGCCGGACGGTCTGCTCCGGCTGGATGAGGGCAAGGGCCAGCGGCAGGTGGTTCTCCTCCAGCGCACGCACCAGATACGCCCCCTGCGAATAGGTCAGCAGCAGGATCAGAATTCCATCCAGCTTCTCATGATTATATTGCGCCACGAGCGACTCGATCTGCGCCCGGTTCATAGCTGCGTGCGGGAAAACGAACTCCGCCGCGTCCCGCAGGCCGTCCAGAACCTCGTTTACATACGCCGTCTGCGCCCGGTCGATGCCAGGAAACAGCGGCAGATAGTCCTCCAGCATCAGAGCCAGAACGCCGAGTCTCGGTTTTTTCTGTGTCATGTCTCTCATCCTTTCTGCAAATACAGCGCCTCATAGACGCGCCGGTAGGCCGCGTAGGCTTCTTCATACGCATCGGCGGTTTCCGCCTGCGGCTGATAGACGGTTTGCTCCTCCGCATCATGCAGCGCCCAGCCAAGCGCGCCTGCGGCCAGCATGGCCGCGCCGCGCGACGTGGCCTGCACCGTGGAGAGCGTGTGGAACGGGCGGCGGCAGGCATCCGCCTTGATCTGCATCCAAAGCGCGCTCCCCGCTCCCCCGCCGAGCGAGGTCACGGTCTGCGCCGTGCAGCCGAGCGCAGACAGCATATTCAGAAAATCGCGCAGCTGGAAGGCCGCTGCCTCCAGAATCGCACGGGCGCAGGCGGCTCTTGTGCTGGACAGCCGCAGCCCGTAAAAGCCGCCGGAGGCCTCCGGCAGATTGTCGGGATCGACGCACCCGGCCAGATACGGCAGGAATGTCACGCCCTGCGCGCCGGGCGGCACCTGCTCCGCCAGCCGGTCAAGCGCAGCATAGCCGCCGTCCAGATCGCGGCAGAATTCGTCGCGGAACCAGCGCAGGCTCATGCCGATGGTGTTGCTGATGGGAAGATACAAATACGCGCCCGGCATGGCATGGCGGTAGATGGTCACATGATGGTCTTCGGAAAATTGCGGATGGGCCGTAAACGCGGCGGCGACCATGGCCGTGCCCGTCGTCTCGCAGAGCGTGCCCGGGCGGGTGCAGCCTGCGGCCAGCGCCGCGGCGGTCTGATCCATCGCGCCGGTCACGACGCAGGCAGAGGCAGGCAATCCCAGTGCTTCCGCCACCTCCGGCAGAACCGGCCCCACAATGCTGCCGCACGCAAGCGCCTGCGGCAGGCGCGTCCGGTCAAGCTCTGCCAGCGCGAGCGCCTCGTCCCAGTAATCGTCGCTTTGCAGGTCAAAATACCCGGTGGAGGTCAGCAGCGATTTCTCCGTGACTGCCCGGCCCGTGAGCCAAAGCATCAGATAATCCTCCAGCAGGAGGAATTTGTCGGTCCGCGCCCAGCTCTCCGGCTCCTGCTCCCGAAGCCAGAGCAGCTTCGCCAGCGGCAGCGCGCCGCTCAGCTCCGGCAGGCCGGTGCGCTCGTAAAAGCGCTGCCGGTCAAGCGCGGCGGCAAGCCGCGCCGCCTGCGCCTCCGCCCGGCTGTCCAGCCAGACGATCGCGGGCCGCAGGGCCTTTCCCTGCCTGTCCACGCAGAGCAGCGTTTCGCCCTGCGTCGTCAGCGCGACCGCGCAGACCTTTGCGCGGGCCTCTGCGGGCAGCGCCAGAATGCATTGTGCTGCCGCGTCCAGATACACCTGCGCCTCTGCCTCGGCGCACACGCCGCGCGTTTGCAGAGCATATTCCCGGCTCGTCAGCGCCGTCTGCCGGAGCTGACGGTCAAACAGGCAGGCTTTTACGGACGTCGTGCCGACGTCCAGCGTCAGAATCAACTCCATGTGCTCTCTCCTTAAGGCAGAATATCAGTCAGACAATTCGTCTCGGCAGAGCGTTTTGCCGCCAGACAGCACGCCGCGCTGCGCAGACCACCCAGAAGATCCGACGACGGCTTTCCGCCCGCCAGCAGGTTCATAAAATCCTGCGCCAGCCGCCGGTCGCCGCCGAAGTGATTGCCGCCGGTGGGCCGGATCTGGATCGTCGCGGTCTGGTCGAATGCATAGTCGTCATGGCGGATGACGCCGGTATAGAAATCAAACTCGGCGCTGCCCTTTGTTCCGATGATGCGGCAGCCGCGTCTGGCCGCCGTGCGCTTGACGGTAAAGTTCTGATTATAGCTGATGATCGCGCCGCTTTCGCACAGGAACATGGCCGAGGCGACGTCCTCGTTGCCGGTATCCACGGCGAAACAGCAGCAATCGCCCTGCACGTCCTCGCCGCGCAGCTTGCCGACGACATAGCTGCTCTCCACGCAGGTGCGGTAGTCGGGACAGTCGGGGCAGTGCAGACCGGCGGGCCTGTCTCCTTTATAATAGAGCTTCTCGGTGTGCGCGAAGACACGCTTCGGCGTCAGCCCGGCGGCGTGGCAGATATAGTCGATATCATGCGTCGTTTTCTGCAAAAACAGCCCGCCGGTCAGGCTCGGGTCGCGGTACCAGCTGTGATAGTACACGCTGCCGTAGGGCACATTGTTGACGGCCTGCACCATGGTGACGCGCCCGAGCGCGCCGCTTTCGACCAGCTGCCGCAGGCGGACGGTGATATCCGCCACGCGCAGAGGGAAGGACACGACGGCCCGGTCCAGCTTTCCCTCTGCGGCCTCACGCAGCGTCCGGTACTGCGCTTCGCTGATGCAGACGGGCTTTTCCAGAAACAGCGGGATATCCCGCTTCAGGATCTCGACCGCCAGCGGCGTATGCAGCGGGCAGCGCGTGCCGATGAATACGCCGTCCGGTTCGCAGCCCCCCAGCAGCGCGTCCGCGTTTTCAAAATACCGCGCTTCAGCGAACAGCGGATCTCCGGCATTTTCCTCTTTGATCTGCTCCCAGCGCGGGTCCGCGACTGCGGCGACGGAAATATCCGCCTCGATCTCCCGGAAGGCCTGCAGCATGGTTTTCGAACGCAGGCCGTAGCCGAGAAAGGCAAGCTTCTTTGTCATATGCTTCGCACTCCTGTCTGCACGTATTGTTTTTAAATATTACTAATAATATGCGAGTTTTTTAGTCGTAAACGAATAATAATCCAATCAAATATTATGAAATGTGTCTATTGACTTGCATCGTTTCTGTTGCTATACTACTACAAAAAGAAGAAAATATCAATCCTTTTTTCTTCTTTGATCATTTCGGATTGGGGCGTTCCGCCCATTTCCTCATTTAATTATTACTAATTTTCGAAAGCGAGTGGTCCTATGCGTAATCCGCCTGACGTCCCCGGTGTCCGCAGTCAGCGCACCCGATTCCAGAAGCTGCTGGCCTATCTGAAGCGCTACTGGTTCTTATATCTGCTTGTCCTGCCGGGCTTTGTCTTTATGATCGTGTTCAATTACGGCCCCATGTACGGCATTCAGCTGGCCTTTAAGGACTATCACGCAAATCTCGGCATCTGGGGCTCGCCGTGGGTCGGTCTTGAGCATTTCCGCGAGATGATCGCCGACGCCAATTTCTGGCGCGCAGCAAAAAACACGCTGATCATCAACGGCTATAACATCGTATTCAAGACGACGTTCACGATTTTCCTCGCACTCATGCTCAATGAGCTGCGCCTGAAAAAGGTCAAAAGCTGCGTGCAGACGGCGGCCTATCTGCCGTATTTCCTGTCCTGGGTCATTTTTGCCGGTCTGGTGCAGGTGTTTCTGGAATACCCGTCTTCCTCCGGCAGCAGCGGCGGCGTAATCAATCAGGTCATCATGTTTTTCGGCGGCGAGCCGATCAATTTCCTGACGCGGCCCGATCTGTTCCGCGCGATCGTCGTGATCTCCAACATTATCAAGAACGCGGGCTACAGCACGATCGTCTATCTCGCGTCCATGTCCACGATCAACCCGGCTCTGTACGAGGCAGCGAAGATGGACGGCTCCAACCGGCTGCAGATGATGCTGCACATCACCATCCCCGCGATCCTGCCGACCATCGTGATTTTGCTGATCCTGGATCTGTCCAGCCTGTTCAGCGCGAACTTTGACCAGATCTACAATCTGTACAACAACTATGTGCTCTCCACCGGCGATGTGCTCTCCACGTATATCTACCGCATCAGCCTCGGCGGCGGCACGTCCTTCGAGCTTTCCACGGCGATCAATCTGGTTCTGCAGGTTCTCGGCCTGATCGTCGTGCTGATCACCAACAAGTTCGTTTCCAAGCTCGATATCATGGGCATTTTCTAAAGGGAGGGCCGCGCATGAAAAAGAAACCCACTTCCCTGCGCCGCAGTATGTTCATGCGGCTGGGCTTTAACTTCTACGACGTGGCCGTGACGATCTTCTGCGTCGCGTTCGGCCTGCTGTGCTTTTACCCGCTCTGGTACTGCCTGGTCGCATCGGTCATGCCGTATGAGGAATACGTCAAGGGCGGTCTGATGCTCTGGTTCAAGGGCATCGATCTGCAATACTATATTCAGATCTTCAGCACCAAGGTCTATACAAACAGTCTGCTCGTCTCCGCCGTCAAGACGGTTCTGGCGACCGCGCTTTCCGTGCTGGTCACGTCCGCCATGGCCTACGCCGTCAGCAAGGTCCACATCCGCGGCATGAAGCTCATCAACGCGCTTGTGGTCTTCAACCTGTTCTTTACCGGCGGCCTCATCCCGCAGTATATGCTCTACAAATCGCTCCACCTGACCGGGAACTTCTGGGTCATGGTCCTGCCCGGTACGCTGAATATCTCCTATTTCATCATCATGCGGAACTATTTCTCCTTCTCCGTCTCCCGCGAGCTGGAGGACGCCGCCATGATCGACGGCTGCAACGAGGTCGGCATTTTCTTCCGCATCGTCATGCCGCTCTCGCGCGGCATGATCGCGGCTGTGACGCTGTTTATCGCGGTCATCAACTGGAACGACTATTACAGCTACATGATGTTCATCGGCAACAAGACGAAGCTGCAGCCGTTCGCGTGGGTGCTGCACCGGATGCTGACGGACAAGAGCCTTATGAATCAGGTGCGCAACGGCGCGGCCAGCCTCGGCTTCACGCTGCCGCCTCCCATGGCGCTGCGCATGGCGACGATCATCTGCGCGACGCTCCCCATTATCATCATCTACCCGTTTATCCAGCCGTACTTCACGCAGGGCATGACGCTCGGCGCCGTGAAGGAATGATCTTGAAACTCTGCGCGGGAACCGCGCGGTTTTATAAAAACTAAGGAGGATCACAATGAAAAAGTACACCACCCTGCTCTGCCTGCTTCTGGCGCTGGTCATGGTCATGGCCTGCTTCACCGGCTGCGCCAAGCAGCCCGCGCAGTCGGACCCCGCCGACACCACGGAGCCTGCGCAGACAACTGACACCACCCCCGAGGATTCCACCCCGGCTGAACCCACCGACACGCGCGAAACGGTCAACATCCGCTTTGCCCAGTTCGGCAACAACCTCGACGATCTCGACGGCTATGCCAGCGACCCCATCAAGGCCGCCATCGAGCAGGCCGTCGGCGTGACGCTGGAATATGACACCGGCACGGACGGCTTCGACGACCGTATGCAGACCGAGCTCTTCACCGGCAGCGCCCCCGATCTGTTCCCGACCTGGGGCGAGAGCGACAAAATCGCCAGCTGGGTGCAGGACGGCCTCGTCACCAACCTCGGCGAGATCGTCAACGCCGATCCCGACCGCTATCCCACGCTCTACAAGATGATGAACAGCGAGGAATGGAAGGCGTACAACAAGCTCTACACCGGCGACGAGACCGCCTCCTACGCCATCTACTCCGTGGCCGCCTTCGCAGATCCCTCCTTCGGCGGCGTTCCTGTTTACAATCAGGCCATCCTTGACGAGGTCAACGAGGGCAAGGTCCCCGCAACGGTCGATGAGTTCCTGACCTACTGCGAGGCCGCAGGCTCCGCCGGTTATGTCGGCTGGTGGCCGCGCAACGACAAGCTCACCAATTGGAACGAGATCGACGCAACGCTGGCTCTGCCGCAGGGCACCAGCATCACCGTTCCCAGAGGCGCCGGCACCGGCACCATCCTCTCCGGCGAGGCCGGCACGGACAGCGAATACTGGACCGTGAGCGCCGTCTCCGAGCAGAGCAAGGCCGTCGTCAAGCAGCTGGCTGAGCTTTATAAGAACGGCGGTCTTGACGCCAACATCGGCGTCAAGGGCGACTTTGACGACGCGTATGCCGATTTCGGCAACGGCACGCTGGGCGCTGTGAACTTCGGCTTCGGCTATCCCGGCCAGTTCCGCGATTTCTTCAAGAGCGCATGGCTCGCCGTCCATCCGGACGCTTCCATCGACGATCTGGCCGTCGGTCAGGCTCTGACCTCCAACGGCAGCTACGGCAAGACCTACTCCACCGGCACGTGGATCAACTCCCACTACTTTGTCCCCACCTCCTGCGCGTATCCCGACCGTGTTCTCGATCTGGTCGAGTTCCTTGCCTCCAACGCAGGCCAGGATCTGCTGCATAACTGCGTGAACGGCGAATTCAACACCAGCGTCGGCTCCGATTACTGGTCTGCGATCGACGGCGCATACGGCTACGGCGACGGCCGCTGCAAGTACGTCTGGTTCAGCTATATGTTCAGCGGTGTCGAGTACTATTGCGACTTTGAGAACCAGAGCTGGTGGGACGCCGTTTCCCATCCCGTTGACTTCTCCAACTCCTGGGCGACCGAAGAGGACGCCGCGCTCGTCAGCAAGGCCAAGGACACCATCTCCGGCTTTGTCAACGAGGTCGTGCAGCCCCTGCCCGCCTATTACAACATGGTCGCGCTGCCCGCAGAGGCGACCGATATCATCAACCAGCTCGCGACCATCACCAATGAGTATCTGACCCAGTTCATCGGCGGTCAGCTGGACATCGACGCTTCCTGGGGCGACTATGCCGCCGCTTATGAAGCTGCCGGTGCAGCCGAGCTCGAAACGATGATCAACGACGCTGTCGCGACCGCCCGCACCA
>ENA-OVGQ01000829-OVGQ01000829.1-human-gut-metagenome-genome-assembly--contig:-NODE-829-length-37517-cov-7.265976_pt1 | contig 37517 bp, 30 predicted proteins | sample MGYA00237774_ERZ505427 | MGnify/ENA primary metagenome ERZ505427 (study PRJEB26158, sample SAMN06016404) | human gut metagenome | biome: human gut; feature: ankylosing spondylitis patient; material... | reverse complement strand
CCGCAGCCGCCGAAGCGGTGCTTAAGCCGCTAGGCGGGAATTGTGCGGTGTTGCCATAAAGAACGCAAGGACGAAAAATATTCCGGAAATTCATGTACAAATGATGGCGAACGGCAACCGAACAACAGACAGCACAAAAGCACCCCCTGCACCAAAAGCACAATGCTTTCCGGTGCAGGGGGTGTTGTGGTTCAGTTCAGCCGGTCAGCCAAAACCATCAATCTTCGATCGTGATTTTGGTGATGACAGGCATCTGTTTGGGCTTGTTCCAGGTTTCAGGGCCGTAAGTGGGCTGGTTGGCAATGGCGTCCAGCACATCAAAACCGCTCTCCATTTCGCCAAAGGCGGCGTAACGGCCGTCCAGCTTGGCAGCATCCTTGTGAACAACAAAGAACTGCGTGCCGGCGGTATCAAAGTCATCATCGCGCGCCATAGAAAGGGCACCGCGGATATGCTTGAGCGGGTTGTTGACGCCATTTTCCGTAAACTCGCCCTTAATATGCCAATCACTGTCCGTCATGATGTCATTGTCCGGCGAACCGCCCTGAATGACATAATCCTTAACGATGCGGCACCAACACAAACCATCATAAAAACCGCTGCGTGCAGTTTTCACAAAGTTTGCCACGGTGAGGGGGGCATATTCCGGGTACAGCGTAAAAACCATAGTACCAAAGTCCCTGGTTTCAATCGTGCAGCGCATTAGCCGACCTTCACATCCTTGAAGAACAGGTTGCCGGAAGCAGTCATGTAGAAACCGCTGATGTTGTCATGCATCAGGTAGTTGTTGGACTTGTAGTACAGGGGCAGAACAGCGTAATCGTTGGAAACGATAGCGTCAGCCTGCAGGGTCAGCTCAGCAGCCTTGGCCGGATCGTTCTCAGCCTTGACCTGCTCAACCAGAGCGTCATAATCGGCGTTGGAATAGAACAGGTTGTTGGAAGAATCGCCGGTCTTGCACAGGGGCAGGAAGCTCATGGGGTTCACGTAGTCAGCGCTCCAGCCCATGGCAGCAACCTGATAGTTGCCTTTCTGAACGTCGTCATAGAAGATGCTCCACTCGTTGGAGGAAACTTCAACATTGATGTTCAGGTTGTTCTTCAGCATTTCAGCCATAGCTTCAACGACCTTCTTGACGGTGTCGTTGTCGTAGTAGCTCAGGGTCAGAGTGGGGAAGCCTTCGCCGTTGGGGTAGCCAGCCTCTGCCAAGGCAGCCTGGGCGCCCTCAACGTCAGCGGTAGCGGACAGGCCAAAGCTTTCGCGGCCTTCGGTGATATCCTTGCCATCAACAGAGTAGCCGGGGGCCAGGAAGCTGTAAGCGGGCTGTGCATCGACCTGCACAACGTTGTCGATGATGGACTGACGGTCGATGGCCAGGCAGATTGCCTTGCGGACCAGAACGTTGTTCACAGGCTCGGCAGAGCAGTTGAAGTCATAGTAAACAGTGCCGTAGCTGGGGCTGGTCTGCACACCGGCATTCTCGGCCTTCAGGCGGGCAAAGTCAGAGGAAGGAATGCTGGCAACGCCGTCAACCTCGCCGGACTCGTAAGCGGTCAGAGCAGTTGCCTGATCCAGAACGTAGCGGAAGGTGACCTTCTGCAGGGAGACATTCTCAGCATCCCAGTAGTTCTCGTTCTTTTCCAGAATGACGTTTTCGTTCATGCTCATGCTGGCGATCTTGAAGGGGCCGTTGCAGATATAGGTATCTGCTTCGGTGGACCACTTGTCGCCGTTGGCTTCAACGGTGGCCTTCTGAACAGGGGAGAAGGTCCACATGCTCAGGATGTCGATGAAATAGGAGGTGGGCTGGATCAGGGTGATCTCCAGGGTCTTGTCGTCCAGAGCCTTCACGCCCAGGTCGTCAGCGGTGGCGGTGCCGTCGTAATACTCCTGAGCATTCTTGATGTAATCGGTAGCCATGCTGACGTACTGTGCGGCGGTGGCCGGGGTCAGAACGCGCTGAATGGTGTAAACGTAATCTTCAGCGGTCAGGTCGCTGCCATCGCTCCACTTCAGGCCGTCGCGCAGGTGGAAGGTGTAGGTCAGGCCATCGTCGCTGATATCCCAGCTTTCAGCGTTGCCGGGAACCAGGGTGCCGGTGCTGTCATAGGTAACAAGGCCTTCGAAGCAGTTGATCAGAACATACTGTGCGAAGGAGTTGTTGGTCACGCTCGGATCCAGGCCGTCGGGAATGTTGTTCAGAACAAAGGTCAGTTCCTGGGCGGCATCACCGGTAGACTCGGAGGAAGCGGTGGTGGAAGTTGCTTCGCTGCTGGCAGCAGAAGAAACATCGGAGATGTTCTGGGGCTCATTGGAAGCGCCGCAGGCGCTGAGCAAGGAGACCGCCAGCGTGCCGGCAAGAGCGGCACTGATGACTTTCTTTTTCATGTGTATCCCCCTCGAAAAAAAATAATGTATGTTTGCCGTTCCTTTGCACCGGCAGGGCGCAGCAAACCGGGCAGGGGAGCCAAAACGGAACAGCACCGTGTTGCATATCCCGCTTTGGCCGCCGGTACCCGTTTGCGGCAGGCTGCCGGAACAAGAAACGGAGAAACCAAAATAAAAAGGCTTAATACAGGTGGCAGGCCACAAAATGGCCGGGTGCGGCTTCCTTCATGGCCGGGGTCTGCTCGCTGCAAATGGGCTTTGCATAGGGGCAGCGGCCACAGAACCGGCAGCCGGGTTTCGGGTTGACCGGGCTGGGCAGATCGCCCTCCACACCGGCGCTCGCATGGGCGCGGGCCAGCTTGGGGTCCGCGATGGGAATGCAGCTCAGCAAGCCCTTGGTGTAGGGGTGCAGCGGGTTTTTGTAGATCTCTTCGGAATCGCTGCTTTCCACCAGCTGGCCCAGGTACATCACGCCGATATCATCCGAAACGTAACGCACCATCGAAAGGTCGTGGGCGATAAACAGGTAAGAGGTGCCTTCGGCCTGCTGGTAGTCACGCAGCAGGTTGACGACCTGCGCCTGAATGGAAACGTCCAGTGCGGAGATGGGCTCATCACAGATGACCAGCGCGGGGTTCAGCACCAGGGCGCGGGCAATGCCGACGCGCTGGCGCTGGCCGCCGGAAAACTCGTGGGCATACCGTCCGGCGTGTTCTGCCGTCAGGCCAACGCGGTTCAGCATGGCAAAGACTTTTTCGTCAACTTCCTGCTTGCTTTTGCAAACATGGTGGGCTTTCAGCGGCTCGGCAATGATATCGCGCACCGTCATGCGGGCGTTCAGCGAAGCATACGGATCCTGGAAGATCATCTGCATGTTGCGGCGCACCGGCTGCATCTGGCGGGGCTTGAGGTGGGCGATATCCTGCCCGTTGAAGATGATCTTGCCCTGCGAAGGCTCATAAATGCGGATGATGGTGCGTGCGCAGCTGCTTTTGCCGCAGCCAGACTCGCCAACCAGGCCAAAGGTGCGGCCGCGGCGCAGCGTAAAGTTGACGTCATCTACTGCATGAACTTCCGCGTGCGGGCCGACAGAAAAGAATTTTGTCAGGTGCTCTACCTGAAGAATGGGCTGTTCCATTAGTGTGCCTTCCTTTCGGCTTCTGCCAGTTTTTCATGCAGAGGATTGCCCTCGGCCGGGGCGTCCGGCTGCAGCAGCCAGCAGCGTGCCTGACGGCTGCCAACCTGGACAAACGGCGGGCACTCGGCTGCGCAGATGTTGCGCGCAAACTGGCAGCGGGAAGCAAACGGGCAGCCCTTGGGGGGCTTGGTCATATCCGGCGGGCTGCCGGGGATGGACTGCAAGCGCTCGCTCTTATCCTTGGTCAGGCCGGGGATGGAGGCCAGCAGGCCCATGGTGTAGGGGTGCAGCGGGTTTTCAAACAGATCGTTGATCTCCGCTTCCTCCATCACAAGGCCGCCGTACAGAACAACAACGCGGTCGCACAGCTCAGCCACAACGCCCAGGTCATGGGTGATAAAGATGATGCTGGTGCCGTATTCCTCCTGCAGGGAGCGCATCTGTTTCAAAATCTGGTGCTGGATGGTCACATCCAGGGCGGTGGTGGGCTCGTCCGCAATCAGCAGGTCGGGGTGATTGGCCAGCGCCATGGCGATCATGACGCGCTGGCGCATACCGCCGGAAAATTCATGCGGGTAGGATTTCAGCCGCTTTTCGGCTTCAGGAATGCGCACCTCGCGGAACAGCTCCAGCGTGGCAGCCTGCAGCTCGTCGCGCTTCATCTCCGGGTGGTGTACATGGATCATTTCGGCAACCTGTTTGCCAACGGGAATCAGCGGATTCAGGCTGGACATGGGGTCCTGAAACACCATGGCGATCTTCTGGCCGCGGATTTCGCGCATCTGCTTATCGCTGACTTTGGTCAGGTCGGTGCCTTCAAATTCAATTTTGCCGTTTTTAATGTGGGCAGTATCGGCCAGCAGGCGCAGGATGGACATGGAAGTAACGCTTTTGCCGCTGCCGGATTCACCAACAATACCAAGGATCTCGCCCTTATGCACTTCGAAGCTGACGCCGCGCACAGCCTGCACTTCGCCGGAGGAAGTCATAAAGGAGGTTTTCAGATCCTCTACCTTCAAAATCGTCTCGCTCATTTTGCTCTCCTTACTTCTTCAGCTTCGGGTCCAGTGCATCACGCAAACCATCGCCGACAAAGTTAAAGGCAAACATGATCACACAAATCATCAAAGCAGGGATCAACAGCTCGTGCGGGCTGGTGCGCAGGTTGGCAGATGCATCGTTGCACATGGTGCCAAGGCTGGCCAGCGGGGGCTGCAGGCCGATGCCCAAATAACCCAGGAAAGCCTCCATAAAGATGGCAGAGGGGATGAGCATGGTAATGGTAACAAGGATGGAGCCGAGCGCGTTGGGAATCAGGTGGTCAAACAGAATCGTTGTGGCAGAGGAACCAATAGTCTTGGCGGCAAGAACGAATTCCTGCTGCTTCAGGCTCAGGATCTGGCCGCGCACAACACGGGCCATATCCACCCAGTACACGCTGCCCAAGGCAACAATGATGCTCTGGATGCCGGCACCCAGCACCTGCATGATCAGGATAACATACAGCGTCAGGGGAATGGTGGAGATAATATCCACAATACGCATCATGATCATATCCACGGTGCCGCCCAGGTAACCGGAAATACCGCCGTACAGAATGCCGATGATGAGGTTGACGAACGCAGCCATCAAGGCAACCAGCATGGAAATGCGGGTGCCGTACATCAGGCGGGTCAGCACATCGCGGCCCAGGGCGTCAGTGCCAAGGATGTAGGATTTGTTCCACATCGTCTTGGACGGGTAGATGCTGCCGGTGGCTTCATCGGCAATGACATAGGGGCTGCCGCCGTAATACAGGGCAACCTCGGTGCCGTCGGCATCAAAGATGGTCATGGATTTATCGGATTCATCGCGCACCTTGCGCAACTGGCCGCTCAGTTTGCCGTCCGGGGTAACGGAGATGACTTTCAGGGCGGTGGTAATGTACAGGTAGTCGCCGTTGGGGATCTGGTATACCTTCATGACCGGCGGAACGTTGACAACTTCCAGATTCTGCACGGAGTAATCATACGGGGTAAACAGGGGGCCAACCAATGCAAAAAGCATCAGGGCGATAATAATCACAAAACCGGCGATGGCCGTCGGCTTGCGGCGGAAACGGAACCAGACGTCACCTGCAAAGGTGCGGCTTTTGGACCAGATTTTTTCACGGTCGCTGTTATCGGTAGCAAGCGGTTCCCACTTGCTCTGTGCGGTTAAATCTGCCATAAGTGTTTTCACCTTTCCTCAACATTACGCGTCAAACTTGATTCTGGGGTCGATCAGGCAGTAGAAGATATCGACCAAAAGCACCATTGCCATCAGGAAAGCAGCAAAGAAGATGGTAACGCCCATGATGGTGGTGTAGTCGCGCTGGGTCACGCTGTTTACAAAGTAATAGCCAATGCCGGGAATGGCGAAGATCTTTTCTACAACAAAGCTGCCGCTCAAAAGGCCAGCCACCGTGGGGCCAAGCACCGTGATGACGGGGATCAGTGCATTGCGCAGGGCATGCTTGGTAACAACGGCGAACTCGGTCAGGCCCTTGGCGCGGGCGGTGCGGATGTAATCCTGGCCCATAACTTCCAGCAGGCTGGAGCGCATCAGGCGGGCCAGGTAGCTGACGGAATAGCCGCCCATGGCGATGACGGGCAGGATGTAGCTCTTCCAGCTGTCCAGGCCGAAGGTAGGCAGTACGTTCAGCTTAAAGGAGAATACATAGATCAGCACGGAGGCGATCACGAAAGACGGAATGGTAACGCCGATGGTGGCAATGGCCATCAGCAGCATATCCTGCCATTTGCCGTTTTTCAGCGCCGCTAATATGCCCATGGGGATGGAGGTAAGCAGCACAAACACCAGGGTGACAAGGCCCAGCTTGGCGGATACCGGCGCACCAGTGGCAATAAAATCGTTGACGGTTTTGCCGGTATATTTATAGGAAGGGCCGAAATCGCCATGCAGCAGGCTGCCCAGATATTTGACAAACTGCACCGGCATGGGCTGGTCCAGGCCGTACTTGGCTTCCATGGCCTGGGTAACCTCTTCCGGCACGCCCTTGGTGTTGGTGAACGGGCCACCGGGAATGGAGTGCATCAGGGTGAAGGTGATCAGAATGATCATGAACATGGCAATGATCATGGTTCCGATGCGCTTCAGGATAAATTTAACCATTACGTTTTCCTTCTTTCGTGTGCACGGCCGCCGCACAGGGAATGGCGCCCCGACGGCTGCTCTGTGGCCATAGTGTGCACATGCGTTGTTCCTGGCGGCGGTACAGACTGACCATCCAGCCGCCTTATAATTATCTTATTATATAGCGGCAGCTTGCGGTTGTCATCAATTTTTATTCATATTTTTTTTACCCTTATAAAAATATCCGATTTACATACAAAACAAACAGCGACGGTGAAAAAATGTGTAGAATAAGACCATAGATTATGAGGGAAAAAGCGATAAGCAAAGCAAATGTGTCCTTGTGATGAGAACAAAAAAAGAGAAAATATGGGAATGAATGCAGTATTGCCGACCCGGAAAGTTGGAAATTCCAGCGGGGCGGGCTTTGTATGGGTGGTTTAACGGTTTAACGCTCTAGCGAATCGCTGTGATGGTTGAAACAAAGCGCAATGCTCTGCCGCTGGAACGTGGGAAAGCGCTTCCGGCGCAAAATCATGGGATCACTGCGGAATGGCAGGGAAACAAGCAGAGTACAGGGGGATGTGGTGGACTGTTTATGTGCGGAAAAAGGAAAAGTGAGACGAATGGAGGCGGACGGAGAACATACATAAGCCCAAAGAGACGCCCAACTCATCAAGTGAAACACGGCGCGAAAAAGCATAACGGCCACAGCGAGATGCCCGAACCACAGACCAAAACGCAAAAAGGCAGTGGAAACGCAGCAAAATAGCAGAGATGAGGAACAACAGAGCAAAATATCTGTCCTTGAATGGAATACACAAAATACAGGGAGTGGAAACGGCGTATGCAAGCCCGCCAAAACTGTATATATAACGCAAAATCTCGAATATATATACAGTTTAACGGTAAAGGCTCCTCCGATGATAAAAGCGTAAAAATCGGCTATCCATGGCACAGGAAGCCAGGATGGCGGCAGGCGCTGCAAAGTCAAAAGGTGCAGAATCTTTCCCGATATGTCCTCTGTTCAAAAACATTTTTGCTCTGCATCCCCGATTCCCGCACCTGTTCGGGGGGAGTTTTGGTATTTCCGTATCAGATAGAAAACAGCTGGCCTGTGCTGCGGCAGTACAGATTTGCGGGGCGTTCTGCTTTCCCTATACCGCAGGGGGGCTGCATATTGCAGAAAAATTACCGTTTTCCCGGTGCAGAATGGATGGCATATTCATTTATAGTGTGATAGAACGATTTCATTGAGTTAGTCAAAACTAATACAGCAGCAAAGAGCAGCACCACGAAAGAATGGCTGCCGGAAACCATGCCGGAACCCACGGTCCACAGCAGAATGTTGAACACCGTCACAAAAGCGCTGGCATGAAGTGCAACGGTTATAAAGTTATAAGCAGCCTGAAGGCATTGCCGCACATGCTGCAGGGAGGGTTTTTAAGCGATTTAAGGAGATTTAGAGATAGGAATGGGGCGATGGGCAGAATGTTTAAGCCAGACACGTAATTTCGCTAAAGCTCGGTTTAGCGAAATATAGAGGAGAGACAGAACAATACAGTATCAAGATTTTCACCTCATTTTGATACTGTACAATACGATCGGAAGTCTGCTGGATCATTACTTTTGTGGCATCAATCTGGCTTTGCGTTTCCGGTTCATATCGCGCAGGTCAATGCCGTCTGCCAGAATGCCGCCAGAAAAGCTGGCGTGCGCCGCTGCACAGGCTGCGCTGGCTTCGTCACCATCAGCATTATGCTTTTGATGGACCCTGCAGTGGATGCAGTGGGCGGCTGGACAACGCGGACGATGTATCAGAGATCATGCAGCGCTCACCTGTCGGTTCCCGTTTTGCCGTATCATTCTGCTGATTTAACAAGAACGAAAATCTTTACGGCGGCAAAGAAATGCTGTATACTAAGGTGTAAAGACACCTTGGAGAAAATACTGTGGACAGGGAGCAAATGCTATGAATGACGAAAAAATCACCCTTGATCTTGTGATTGATGTGCAGAAAGATTTTATTACCGGGGCACTGGCCAACACACAGGCGCAGGCCAATGTGGCGCACCTGGCAGAGACCGCGCGGGCACACGCGCAGGCTGGGCACTGGATGTTCTTTACCCGTGATACCCACCAGGACAACTACCTGACCACGCGGGAGGGCCGCAGCCTGCCGATCGAGCACTGCATTGAGGGTGAGGATGGCTGGAATTTTGCGCCCGAACTGGAAAACGCCATGGCGGACACCGAGCCGGAAGTGTGCCACATTGTGGACAAACCCACGTTCGGCAGTTATATGCTGCCCAGTGAGATTCTGGATGAACTGATGGCACACAACAAGGCTGTTGAAGATATTGAAAAAATTGTTATTTATGGCTACTGCACCGATATCTGCGTGATTAGCAACGCCATGGTACTGCGTGCAGCTTTCCCGGAAACAGAGATCGAAGTTTTGTCGGACTGCTGCGCCGGAATAACGCCCCAGAGCCACCAGACCGCGCTGGATGCCATGCGGGCCTGCCAGTTTACAATCATATAATAGGTGATGAAATAAAAAATACCGTGCAGCTTTTTTTGAACTGCACGGTATTTTTATCTGTTTGTCAGCTGACGCAGCTGGTTCAGGTCTTCCCGCGTATCCACATCCCTCAGTTCGGCATCGTTCCGGGCGGACACAAGGCAGACGGAACCGGGGTGGGTCCGCACAACGGCATTGCCGCCGAGGCCATCCGGCAGATGAAGCAGCTCCGAAAAATAATCCGCGCCGAACAGCACTGGGCTGCCGGGGGTGCCATCGGCAGCGCACAGCCGCACAATGGCATCGGGGGCCGCTGCCAGCGCCAGTGCTTCCACACTTTGCTGCGTGAGCAGCGGCTGGTCCCCCGGCAGAAACAGGCAGCCGCGCAAAGCGGGCTCTTTTCCCAGCAATGCCGCCAGTCCCAGCCGGACCGTATCGCTGCGGTAGGGCTGCGCGTGGCGCAGAACGGGGACGCCCTGCGCGTTACAGAGCGCCTCAACCTCTTCCGAGCGGGTCACGACAATGCGGCAGGCCAGCAACGGCAGGGCGACTAAAGCCAGCGCATTGGCGATCAGCGGTGCACCGCAAAAATCCGCCATCAGCTTGTTTCCGCCGAACCGCCGCCCCAGCCCGGACGCCATGACCACGCAGCCGAGAGCGGGCGCGGGATCGTCCAAATCCACCACAAAGGCATCCTGCCGGGCACACAGTGCGGTTAAAAATGGGGTATCCTGCTTACGCACAATAGCGAGAACGCGCTTTGCATCCAGCAGCGCTTCCACTGCCTGCCGGAATTCGGGGCAGCTATTTTCCAGGTAACCGAGTTCATCCAGCACCGCCCATTCGCCCTCCCCTGCCGCCATGCGGTGCAGGGCGGGTACTCCCAGCAGCAAAAAGCCGTCCGCTACGGGGCGCATCCGGTTTTCGCCTGGGGGCAGTGCCGGGTCAAAGCGGCCGATCACCGCTATTTTTCCGCCCACACTTTCTCGAATTTCCACACGGTCCGCAGGGTACGCTGCTGTGGTAATTTCCTGTGCCCCGGGACAAAGCAATGGCACCAGCGCACGCAGCAGGGTGGTTTTTCCCGTACCGCGCCCGCCGGTCAACAGCAGGTGGCGCTTACCGCTCACCCGGAAAGAACTTATAATAGAGCTCGCGGTCAGTCTGTACACAGGCATCACGGTAAGCCTCATACCTTTCCATAAAATTGCGGGCTTCATCCGTCAGGGTGCTGCCCCCGCCGCCGCGCCCGCCAATGGTTTTGCGGGTCAGCGCAAAGCCCAATTCTTTTTCCGCCCGCTTGACCATGCGCAGCGCTTTGGAGTAAGAAAGCCCCATAGCCTGTGCCGCCGCCCGCAGTGAGCCGGTCTCTTCAATCCGGTGCAGCAGGCGGCAGGGGCCTTCGCCAAAAAAGCGCTCGCCGATATCATCGCAGAGCATCACATGAATCTTCGGTTTCATTTTTCTTTCCTCATAACGGCAGCAGCGCCAGCCGCACCCGGCCCGTGCGGTCGGTCACGGGCACCAGTTCCAGCGGGCCGTATACTGCTGCCAGCACGGATTGCAGCGCTTCAACCGGGTCGGTTCTGGGGTACAGCATGGCTCCAACCTGCCCGTTTTGCAGCACGATCAGCGTATCGCACCAGTCCAGCATCAGCATGGGGTCATGCAGGCAGATCAGCGCTGTTTTGCCGCTTGCATGCACAAATTCTGCCAGCAGCGCCGCCATATGGCTGCGGTTGGCAAGGTCCAGGGCGCTGTCCGGTTCATCCAGTAGCAGCAAAGGCGCATCCTCCACAAAGGTACGTGCCAGAATACAGAGCTGGCGTTCGCCGCCGCTCAGCGTCAGGTAGTCCTGCTCGGCTTTATCCGCCAGGCCTACCGTGCGCAGGGCTTCTTCCGCTGCCGCACACATGGCAGCGGTGGGGCTTTGCAGCACGCCAAGGCGGGGGTTGCAGCCCATCAGCACAACTTCCCGTGCAGACATGGACACCGAAATTCCGCTTTGCTGCGGGATGTAACTGACCGTTTGTGCCAGACACCTGGTAGAAAGGCTTTCCAGCGGCACACCATCCATCAGGCAGCACCCCGTATGGGGCAAAAGCCCGGCCACTGCGCGCAGCAGGGTGGTTTTTCCGCTGCCGTTCACCCCCAATATTCCCACCAGCTGGCCGGGGGTATCTATCGTAAAATGAACATTTTGCAGGATGTTCTTATCGCCAAGACGGACGGCCAGATTCTCCACAGTGAACATTACCGCGTCTCCCTCCCCGGCTTTATAATAAGGTAGAGCAAAAACGGAACACCCAGCAGCGAGGTGAAGATACTGACCGGCAGTTCGGCTGCCGCCACCGTTTTGGCAATGGTATCCGCCGCCAGCAGCAGCGTGCTGCCCACCAGCCCGCTGAGCAGGCTGGTGGAGCGGCGGTTGTGCCCTGCCAGCAGCCGCGCACAGTGGGGGGCCAGCAGCCCGACAAAGCTGATCAGCCCAGTCACGCTGACAACCGCGGCCACCACCAGCGTTGCCAATGTCAGCAGCAGAAAACGCATCCGCCCCACCGGAACCCCCAGCAGCCGCGCTTCATCCTCTTCCACGGATAAAAGCATCGCCTGACGGTGCAAAGCAAAAATTACGGCGCAGCAGAAAATAACCATTGGAACGGGGAACCACACCCGGCTTTGCGTTACCCCCGCCAGGCTGCCCATGATCCAATATTCAATGCTGGCCAGCTCTTTTTCCGGGTCAGCGGTCAGCTTTAGCAGCATCAAAAGAGTTTGCGCCAGCGCATGTACGGCAATGCCCGCCAGCACCAGGTTCATCTTGCTGCGCCCCGGCGCGGCGGCCGCCAAGCCAAGCGAGAGAAACACCGCTGCCAGCCCGCCCGCAAAGGCGCATACCGTGGTGCCCAACGTGCCCGAAGAGACAAACAAGATGGCAAATGCCGCGCCAACGCTGGCCCCCGACGATACCCCAATGATATCCGGGCTTGCCAGTGGATTGCGGAAAACAGTCTGGTACACAAAGCCCGCCACGCCAAGACCGAACCCGCCCGCCAGCGCCATCACGGCACGGGGCAGGCGCAGTACCGTAAAGGTGCGCACAGCCATAGCGTCCCCCGCCAGCAGTGCCTGCAGGGTTATGGGATAACGGCCGAAATAAAGTGCCGCACCAAAGGCCATAAAAACGCAGAGCGTTGCGCCCAGAAGGCACAGCGCCGTGCGTTTGCGGTTATTATTCATAAGATTTGGGGGTAAAGCCATAGAAGCTACCATAGAATTCATCGGCAGCGGCGTGGTAATACTCCTCGGTCACCTGCTCCGGGTGCAGCACGCTGGCAAGATAAACACTGCCAAGGAAGCTGGCCGGCACGGGGGAATCCACAGCCTCAACAGCGTGGGGCAGCTGGTAAACATGGCTCTCCTTGACGGCGGTGCAGTCCGCCAGGGCGGCATCGTTCAGAACAGAATCAACGTCATATTCAGCATCGGATGCCAGAATGATGTAATCGGGGTTCCAATCCAGGATCTGCTCATAGGAAACTTCGGCCCAGTAGGTATCTTCCACGCTGGCGGCGGCGTTTGTGCCGTTGGCGTTTTCGATCATCGTGTTTTGATACATGGCGGGGCCTGCGGTTTCCAACACGGAGCTGTTGCCTGCCAGGTAAACGCTGGGGGCATCGGTGCCGGCAACGGCTTCGGCCAGGGCGGCCAGGTTGCTGTCAATGGCCATTTCCAGCTCCTCGCCGCGGGCGGTGGTGTTGGTTGCCTGTGCCAGCAGCTCGATCGCGTCGAACAGGTCGGCCTGGTTTTCCGGCTTAACAGCCAGCACGGTCAGGCCCATTTCCTCCATCTGGGGGATGGAATCCTTGAGCTTGGCGGGCACGATGACAAGATCCGGGGCCAGCGCAGCGCAGCCTTCCAGGTCAAACTCTTTGGCGGTGCCAATGCTGGGCAGGGACTGGATCTCCGGGGCGGACAGGTTGTAGATGTTGCGTTTGTCGGCTTTGGCTTCCACGCCAACCAGCTCGTTCTGCACGCCCAGCGCAATCAGCAGGCTGGTGGAAATGTAGTAGCCGCTGGCAAGGGTTTTGGGTTCTTCCTCAATGGTAACTTCGCGGCCCAGCTGGTCGGTAACGGTCAGCGGGTAGGTAACCGCCGTTTCGGCGGCAGGTGCTTCCGGTGCAGCAGTGGCTTCCGGGGCTGCGGTAGCCTCTACGGAAGCAGCCTCGCTGGCTGCGGTACTGCTGGCAGCAGCGGTGCTGCCGCAGGCTGTCAGTGCCATAGTGGCGGCCAGCAGCAGGGCGGTCATTTTGGTCATTTTCATGTTTCTTACTTCCTTCTAAAACCAATATTCCGTTGTGTTTTTCAAACAACAACGGAATTATAGCAGAATTTGTGGTAAAATAAAAGTGGTTCTACACAAAAGTATGATTTCACCCAAAAACGGAGAGCATTCTATGATAACGATTCGAGAATATGCCCGCCCCGCCACACTGGAAGAAGCATGGCAGCTGAACCAGAAGCGCCCGAACCGGGTGCTGGGAGGGATGCTGTGGCTGAAAATGGAAAAAATCAGCGTTGGCACAGCCATTGACCTATCTGCGCTGGGGTTGGATACCATTGAAGAAACCGATACCGAATTTGCCATTGGCGCCATGGCAACGCTGCGCAGCCTGGAAACCCACGCCGCGCTGAACGCGGCCACCAACGGCGCCATGCGGGAGGCCGTGCGCCATATTGTGGGGGTGCAGTTCCGCAACTGCGCCACCGTGGGCGGCAGCGTGTACGGGCGGTTTGGCTTTTCAGACGTATTAACGCTGCTGCTGGCGCTGGACTGCGATGTGGAGCTGTACAAAGCAGGCCGGATGCCCATTGCACAGTTTGCCGCCCTGCCCTATGACCGTGATATTTTGACCCATGTTTACATAAAAAAGACGCCGGGGCTTGCAGTGCATTACCAGTCTGTGCGGGCCACCCAGACGGACTTCCCGATTTTGACCTGCGCTGCTGCACGCACGGCGGATGGAGCCTACCGCTTTGCCATCGGTGCACGCCCCATGAAAGCCATGCTTGTCTGCCCCACGGCCGCCCCGGATGAGCTGCCCGCCGCCGTACAGGCTGCGGTGCCCACCGGCAGCAACCTGCGCGGCAGTGCCGCCTACCGCACCCATCTGGTGGGGGTGCTTGTCAAGCGTGCCGTACAGGCACTGGGGAACCTGGAGGTGCTCTGATGCAAATTCATTTTACGTTGAACCATAAAAAAACAGCTGCTGAGATTGCCCCTGATACCCTGCTGATTGATCTGGTGCGCTCTTTAGGCTGCAAAAGCGTCAAGCGCGGGTGCGAAACCGCCAACTGCGGGCTGTGCACCGTGTTTTTGGACGAAAAGCCGGTGCTTTCCTGCTCTGTACTGGCGGCGCGGGTGGATGGCCGCAGCGTTACCACGCTGGAGGGCCTGCAGGAGGAAGCCGCTGAGTTCGGCGCGTTCATCGCTGACCAGGGGGCCGAGCAGTGCGGCTTCTGCAACCCCGGCTTTATCATGAATGCGCTGGCCCTTTTCCGCGAAAAACCCGACCCCAATGAGGAGGAGATCAAGGAATACCTTGCGGGCAACCTTTGCCGCTGCTCCGGGTACGAAGGCCAGCTGCGCGGGATCCAGAACTTTTTGGCGTGGAAAAAATCAAAGGAGGCTGCCCAATGAAAACTGTGAACCAGCCTGTGCGCAAGAAGGACGCCATGCAGCTTGTAACCGGCCAGCCTGTGTACATGGATGATGTTATCCCGCAGGACTGTCTCATCGTCAAGCTGCTGCGCTCCCCCCACGCCAATGCGATCGTCAAAAATATTGATACCTCCCGCGCCATGCTTGTGCCCGGCATGGAGGTAATTTACACCTGGAAAGATGTGGACCAGAACGCCCGCCGCTACACCCAGGCGGGCCAGACCTACCCCGAAATGAGCCCTTACGACCGCCTTGTGATCGACCGCCATGTCCGCTTTGCCGGGGATGTTGTTGCGATCCTTGCGGGCAAAGACGAAAAATGCGTCGATAAGGCGATGAAGCTGATTCAGGTGGAATATGAAGTTCTGCCTGCGGTGCTGGATTTCCACACAGCGCTCGATAACCCTACTCTTGTGCACCCGGAGGATAACTGGGAAGCCCTTGTTCCCGGCATCGGAGCTGACAAGAACCGCAACCTCTGCGCCCACGATGAATCCGGCGAGGGTGATATTGAGGCGGTGTTGGCTGGGTGCGATGTGGTCATTGACCACACCTACCACACCCGCGCCTGCCAGCAGGCCATGATGGAAACCTTCCGCACTTATTGCAGCATTGATGCTTACGGGCGGCTGAATGTGCTCAGCTCAACGCAGATCGTGTTCCATTGCCGCCGCATTTTGGCAAACGCCCTGCACATCCCCAAATCCATGATCCGCGTTGCCAAGCCGCGCATCGGCGGCGGGTTCGGCGCAAAACAGACGTCAGTGTGCGAGGTTTACCCTGCCTTTGTTACCTGGAAAACGAAGAAGCCCAGCAAGATCATCTATACCCGCTTTGAAAGCCAGACGGCTTCAACCCCGCGCCATGAGATGGAGATGCACGTGCGGCTGGGCGCAACAAAGGACGGCATCATCAAGGGCATTGACCTGCACACCCTTTCCAACACCGGCGCTTACGGTGAGCACGGCCCCACAACGGTGGGGCTTTCGGGCCACAAGTCCATCCCGCTGTACGGCAAGGCCGAAGCGTTCCGCTTTGTCAGCGATGTTGTTTACACCAACCACATGTCATCGGGTGCGTACCGCGGGTACGGCGCAACCCAGGGTCTGTTTGCGGTGGAATCCGCTGTGAATGAGCTGGCCGACAAATTGGGGATGGACCCGTTTGAGCTCCGGCAGCGCAACATTATCCATGAGGGCGATGTTATGCCCGCCTACTATGGCCAGGTCAACACCAGCTGTGCGCTGGACCGCTGCCTGAAAACCGTGCATGACAGGATGGATTGGGACCATAAGTACCCCGTGCGCGAGATCGGCAACGGCAAGGTGCGTGCTGTTGGCATGGGCATGGCCATGCAGGGCTCCGGCATCGACCATGTGGACGTGGGCAGTGCCACGCTGAAAATTAACGATGACGGGTTCTATACCCTCTCCATCGGCGCAGCGGATATGGGCACCGGCTGCGATACGATCCTGGCGCAGATTGCTGCTGAAGTGCTGGAATGCCCGCTGGAAAACATTGCGGTTTTGGGCGCAGATACCGATTCTTCCCCCTATGATTCCGGTTCCTATGCGTCCAGCACAACCTATGTGACCGGCAAGGCCGTGGAAAAGTGTGCGCTGGAACTGAAAGATAAGATCTGCACCCTGGGGGCACAGATGCTGGGGCTGGACAAAGCCGCCGTGCTGTTTACCGGCGATGCCGTGACAAGCGAGGACGGCACCCAGCGCGTGCCGCTGGCCAGCATTGCAGCGGCATCCCAGTGCGGCAACACGGTGGCGCTGGAAGCCACCGTGACCCACAGCTCGGAGATTTCGCCCCCGCCGTTTATGGTTGGCGCCGCCGAAGTGGAAGTTGACCTGGAAACCGGCGAAGCCCAGGTGGTGAACTATGTGGCCGCGGTTGACTGCGGCACCCCTGTAAACCCGAACCTGGCCCGCGTGCAGGCCGAGGGCGGCATTTTGCAGGGCATCGGCATGGCGCTGACCGAAAATGTGACCTACAATGACCGCGGCATGCCGCGCGAAAACTCCCTGATGCAGTACAAGATCCCCTGCCGCACTGATATTGGACATATTGACGTAAGTTTTGAAAGCAGCTACGAGGGCACCGGCCCGTTTGGCGCAAAGTCCATCGGTGAGGTCGTCATCAACACCCCGCTGCCCGCCGTGGCCGATGCCATCTACCACGCCACCCACAAACGCTTTTATGAGCTGCCCATCACCCGCGAGCAGATCGCAATGGCGGTGGAAAAGTGAGTGACGGGGGGCTTGCGCCAGGAGATGCAATGGCGTTCGCTTTATAAGCATACGGTTTGCTTCATTTTTTCCCTATCATAATCAAAACGCAGAAGCAATACAACAGCCACAACGGGCAAGCCCGCTGTGGCTGTTGCTTTTGGTGCCCTTTTTCACGCGGTAAGAAGAGCGTTCCCATTTATTTTGATTGTATCGTTGATACTGCCATTATAATGCCGCCGTGAGATAACAATAGCCCGGTATCCGCTTTGCTCCAAAAAGTGCGGTACCGGGCTGTGGCGATATTCTCCTGCTTATTTCCATCCGCGGGCGGTGGGATCCAGCATTTCGGCGGCGGAATAGATCAGCGCGTTGCAGATGGCCGCCGCCACGTTGCTGCCGCCCTTGCGGCCCATGGCAACAATGGCGGGCACGCCGTGGCTTTCGCACACGGCAAACAGGCGCTCCTTGCTTTCCACCACGTTCACAAAGCCCACCGGCACACCGATAACCAGCGCCGGGCGCAGGCCGTTTTCAATTTTCTCGGCAATCGTCAGCAGGGCGGTGGGGGCGTTGCCCACGGCCAGCACGGCGCCGGGGTATTCGGCCGCAGCCTTGTGCATGGCGGCCACGGCGCGGGTGGTGCCCGCCTGTTTGGCCGCTGCAGCCACAGCGGGGTCCGCCATAAAGCAGAGTGCCTGCCCGCCCAGCTTGGCCAGGCCCGGCTTGGTGATGCCTGCCAGGGCCATGTTGGTATCGGTGATGATCGTTGCCCCGGCGTGCATAGCAGCAATACCGGCGGCTACCGCGCCGGGGGTAAAGTGCAGGGTCTGCGCATAGTCAAAATCCGCGGTGGTGTGGATGACTCGCTTGACTACAGGGGCGTTTTCCGGCGAGATGTCCAGCCCGCGCTGGGCCAGCTCCCCGGCAATAATATTCATGCTGGTGCGTTCAATATCGGCGGGCAGGTGGTGCTGCGGCATCATTGGTCATTTCCCCTTTCGGCGGGCTGTGCAAGGCCCATAGCCGCATATACGGCGGCCAGATCCAGGTTATGGCGTACCCCATCGGCCAGCAGATCCAGCTGCTGGGTACGGTATTCCTGCATGGAGATTGGCGCTGCCGCGGCGGGGTCAATCCCCTTGCGGCGGCAAAGATAGGCGGCAAACTGCTCGGTCAGCTCGCCGCTGTCAAACAGGCCGTGCAGGTAGGTGCCAAACACCTGGCCCTGCACGCAGCCTTCGGGGGTGCCGTCCGCCAGGGTGCAGAACGGCACGCCCTGCACAGTGGTGCGCCCGGTGTGAATCTCGTACCCGGTCAGGTGCGCCCCGGCAAAGGGGGCTGCCGTTACGGTCGCCTGGCTTTGGGTGCGGCGCTTTTCGGCGGCAAAGGTGGTTTGGGTGGGCAGCAGGCCAAGGCCGCGCAGGGTCTGTGGGCGGCCGCTCTCGGTGCCTTCCGGGTCGGCCAGGGTCTGGCCCAGCATCTGGTAGCCGCCGCACACCCCCAGCACCGGTGTGCCGCGCTGGGCCAGCTTGCTGATGGCTGCTTCCAGCCCGCACTGGCGCAGCCACAGCAGGTCGTCCACCGTATTTTTTGTACCGGGCAGGATCACGCAGTCCGGCGTGCCAAGCTCGCGGGTGGTCTGCACATAGCGCACGCCAAGCAGCGGGTGCTGCTCCAGCGGCATAAAGTCCGTAAAGTTGGAAATATGCGGCAGCCGCACAATGGCAGCATCCAGCGGCTTGACGGCATTTTTGACCTGCAGCCGGTCGGAAAGCGAATCCTCGTCCTCAATATCCACCTTTAAGTACGGCACAACGCCAAACACCGGCAGGTGGGTTTTCTCTTCCAGCATGGCAAGGCCGGGGCGCAGAATCCCAACATCGCCGCGGAACTTGTTGATGATAAGCCCTTTGATGCGCGCCCGTTCGTCCGGCTCCAGCAGTTCCACCGTGCCAAACAGCTGGGCAAACACGCCGCCGCGGTCAATATCACCCACCAGCAGCACAGGGGCATCCACCAACTTGGCCAGCCCCATGTTCACGATGTCATCGGCTTTCAGGTTGATCTCTGCCGGGCTGCCCGCGCCCTCGATGACGATAATATCAAAGTCTTCCGCCAGGCTGTTGTAAGCCGCCAGAATATCGGGGATGAGCTGTTTTTTACGGCGGAAATACTCCGCCGCCGGCATCTGGCCGCGCACTTCCCCGTTGACGATCACCTGGCTGCCAATATCGCTGCTGGGCTTGAGCAGGATGGGGTTCATCCGCACATCCGGTTCCACCCCGGCTGCCTGGGCCTGCACCACCTGGGCGCGGCCCATTTCCAGCCCGTCACGGGTCACAAAGCTGTTCAGCGCCCTGTTCTGGCTTTTGAACGGGGCCACCCGCCAGCCATCCTGGGCAAAAATGCGGCAGAGCGCCGCGCACAGCAGGCTTTTGCCCGCGCCGCTCATGGTGCCCTGCACCATAATACATTTTGCTTTGCTCATTTTAGTACCTCCCGCATGGTCTGCAGCAGCTGTTCGTTTTCCGGCGCGGTGCGCACGGCGGTGCGGTACCAGCCGGCGCTCAGCCCCGGGTAATTGCCGCAGCTGCGCAGGCAGACGCCCCGCTGCTGCAAGGCCGCACCCAGCGTTTCTGGCGCACGGAACAACAGGTAGTTGGCGCTGCCCTCGATCACCTGCAGCCCCAGTGCCCGCAGCCCGGCCGCCAGTCTGGGGCGCTGGTCGGCAATCAGGGCTCGGACGGCATCGGCATAGGCGGTTTCCCGCAAAGCGGCAGCGCCCGCAGCCTGCGCCAGGCTGGATACCCCCCACGGCTGGCCCGCGGCCTGCATTTTGGCCAGCAGCGCCGTGTTGGCGCACAAGGCATACCCCAGCCGCACCCCGGCCATGGCGTACAGTTTGGTGAACGCTTTCAGAATAACAAGGTTGGGCGCGGTTTGCAAAAGCGGTTTGGCCGTCAGGGCATCCCGCTGCTGCAAAAAGTCCAGAAAGCACTCATCCACCACCAGCACGGCCCCGCAGTCCGCACAGCGGCGCACCAGGCGCTGCACCAGCTCCGGCGAGGTAATTTGCCCGGTAGGGTTATTGGGCTGGCACAAAAACACCAGGTCAATGTTCTGGTTCACTGCCTGTACAAAGGCTTCCGTTACGGCAAAATCATCGGCCTCATGCAGGGTTTCCCGCTTTACTTCGCAGCCAACGCTTTCCAGTGCGGCGGCATACTCGGCAAAGGTGGGGGCGGGCAGCAGGGCGCGGCGGGGTTTGAACGCCCACACCAGCCGGTAGATCAGATCCGCCGCCCCGTTGCCGCACAAGATCCACGGTTCCGGCAGCTGTTCCGCCCGGCTGAGTGCCGTGCGCAGTTCCCGGCAAAGGGGGTCCGGATAGCGGTCCGCAGTGGGCAGAGCCGCAACGATGGCATCCGCCACGCCCTGGGGCAGGCCAAGCGGGCTGACATTGGCCGAAAAATCCAGCGCATCATGCCCAAAGCGGGCGCGGTAGCCCGCCCAATCACCGCCATGTACCAGTTCCATTCCGTTCTCCCCTTTTCGTTGTTACATCGCCAGCACCAGCAGGCGCAGGGCAATGCCCAGCGCCAAAGCCAGCAGGCTTTCGGCATACATCATGCGGTCGGCCCGCAGAATGTCCTTTGGTTCCACGGGGCGCAGCGCATCCCCGATGGTGGGTTTATCATAATACTCGCCAAAATAGTAGGCGGGGCCCGCCAGCTGCACGCCCAGGGCACCGGCGCAGGCGCTTTCGGTCTGGGCGCTGTTGGGGCTGGCATGGTTGTGGCGGTCCCGCCGCCAAATCTTCCACGCGCCGCGGGCACTGCTGCCGGTCAGGGCGGCAGCGGCCACCCACAGCAGCCCGGCTAGGCGGCTGGGCAGATAGTTGGCCACATCGTCCAATCTGGCAGCGGCACGGCCAAAATACAGGTATTTCTGGTTTTTGTAGCCCAGCATGCTGTCCATCGTATTGATGGCCTTATAGGTCAGCGCCAGCGGCGCGCCGCCCAGCAGCATGTACAGCAGCGGGGCAATCACGCCATCGCTGGCGTTTTCGGCCACGGTTTCCACAGCGGCTTTGGTCACGCCCTCCGCCGTCAGGTTTTGGGTATCGCGCCCCACAATGCGGGCCACGGCTTTGCGGGCGGCGGGCAGGTCCTGCTTTTGCAGCTCTTTGTACACATTGCGGCTTTCCTGCGCAAGACCCTTAGCGGCCAATGCCTGGGCGCACCAGAACATCTGCACGGCAAGCCCCGCCAGCGGGTGCAGCGCCGCCGCCAGCCTGCACACCAGCGCTGTGATGAGGAACGTGCCCACCGGCAAAATGGCGGCCAGCACCGCCCCGCCGCAAAGCTCCCCCTGCGGCGTTTGGGGAAATTGTGCGCGCAGGCGTTTTTCCAGCGCGGTGATGGCTTTGCCCATCAGCACAACGGGGTGCGGCAGCCAAGCCGGGTCGCCAAAAATGGCATCCAGCACAAAGCCGCCCAAAACGGCCCAGCAAATCAGCATGGTAACTCCTTTGTATACTGCACGGTTTTGACCACGCGCAGGTTTTTCTGGTGTACCCAATCGGCGGTATCCAGCACAAAGCCGCCCGCCGCGGGAGCGCACCAGGAATAATAGTTTTTATGGGGCACGGCGAACCGTTCCAGCGCCGCCATCTGGGTGCCGCCGTGGGCAACGATCACCAGCTGCGGTTCCCCCGCCGCCAAAGCGGCATCCACCAGCGCGGCAAATGCTGTGCAGACACGCTGGCAGAATTCCGCCTTGCTTTCCCCACCCGGGCAGCGGCCTTCGCAGCCGGTTTCCACCCAGGCGCGGTACTGGGGGTCGTGCTCCATCTCCCGGTAATTGCGGCCCTCAAACACGCCAAAGTCCATCTCTTTCAGCCCATCCGCCACAACCAGCTCCGCATCGGGGAAAAGCACTTCCGCCGTCTGCCGGGTGCGCTGCAAGGAAGTAATCATGACCGTTTTGGGGGCAAAATCCGCCCGGCGCAGCTGGGCAAGGCCCTGCGGGCACAGCGGTACATCCCGCCTGCCCTGGTAACGCTTTTCCAGGTTTTCCTGCGTTAAGCCGTGGCGCAGCAGGTAGATCAGCATGGCGGCAGCTCCCCTTTCAGCACGGTGGGCAGGCCGCAGAACATCTGCACCACACAGTCGGCCCGCTCAGCCAGCAGGCAGGCAAGGCGGCCGGCGGCTTCCCGCGCGGCGCGCTGGGCGGGGTCAATGGGCACCACGCCGCCGCCAACCTCGGTGGCGGTTACTACGTCATATTGGGCAAGCTCGTCCGCAAGGGCGGGCAGGCTTTCGGCATTGGCGGCAAGGGTCTGCACCTCGTAAATCTGCCGCCCGCCAAAGGGTTTGGCAAAGGTTCGTTTACCGCTGTACAGCGGGCCGGTAATAAACAGCATGTTACAAAAATCCCTTCCACTGGCAAAACACAAGGGCCGCCAGCATATACAGTTCCGCTTTTTGCAAAAACCACCCGGCCAGGTCCCCGGTAATACCGCCAAACTGCTTGACCGCCACACGGTGGTAGCGCCACAAGGCAACCCCCGCCGCCAGCACCAGCACGCCGCCGCCCAGGGCAAAAAGTGCCACTGCCAGCACAATGCTAAGGCATCCCAGCACCCGGCGCACCGTGGTGCGGTCCGCCGCCGTGGCAAACGTGTGCGCAAGGCCGGTATTTTTGGCCAGCGGAAAGGCCGCCACTGCGTAACCGGAGCAGGCACGCTCCAGTACCAGCGCCAGCAGCCAGACAGCCCCCACCTGCGGGGTAAACTGCACGCAGCAGCACAGCGCAAAGTAGGCCACAAAGTAGCTGCACAGCCGGATCACGGCGAACGCGCCACAGTGCGGGTCCTTGAGAATATCGAGCTTTTTCTGGGTATCGCCATAGCTGCAAAGGGCGTCACAGGTGTCGGCGTAACCATCCAGATGGATGCCGCCCGTGACCCAGACAGGGATCAGGCAAAAGCCCGCCGCGCGCACCATGGCGGGCAGCGGCAGGCTGGCGCACACGTACCACAGTGCGCCGCACAGCACCCCCACCAGCGGGAAGGCACAGAGCGAATACCGCATGTTTTTCTCGTTCCAGTCAAACTGCGGCACCGGCACAGCCGAGAACATGGCAAATGCCACGGCGATCGTCTGCAAAACTGTCATGGGCGTTCTCCTCCTTTGTAGTACACCGGCAGGCCGCACACCACGCGGCAGACGGCGTCGGCTTTGGCGGCAACGGCATTGTTGACCATGGCAAGGGCCTGCAAATAAAGGTCTGTCTCCCCGGCATAGTCCGCCCCGCCGCTGAATACCTCGTTGCTGACGATGATAAGATGGTTGCATTGTGCGGCGATTGCCTCGATCCCCGCCAGCATTTTTTCCGCCGTCTGCTTGGGCGGCAGGCAGCTGCCGTCGGGACGGTACAGCTCATTGGCGGCCAGGTTGCCCAAATCTTCCAGCAGGGCAGTGCCCTGCTGCGGCAGGCGGACCAAGTGCAGGTTTTGGGGGCATTCCACGGTAGCAAACTGTTTTTGCGCCCGCATGGCGCGGTGTTTGGCCACCCGCGCGGCGCACTCGGCGTCCCACACCTGCATGGTGGCAAGGTAATAGCGCGGGCCGCCGCTCTGCACGGCAAGGTGCTCCGCATAAGCGCTTTTGCCGCTGGCTGCGCCGCCGATAACCAGCGTCAGCATTGTGGGGTATACGGCGCAATGCCGCCCTCCGCAAAGGAATAGCAGCCGCGGTAGACGGCCAGCGCCATATCCCACAGCGGGATGGAAGCCACCGCGCCGGTGCCCTCGCCCAGATGCAGGTTGGCGGTGATGAGCGGCGCTTTGCCCAAAGCATCCAGCACCATATGGGCGGCAGGCTCCGCCGAAACATGGCTGGCAAACACCGCCTTGGCTGCTGCGGGGCAGAGCCGCACCGCGCACAGCGCCGCCACGCTGCTGATAAAGCCATCCATCAAAATGGGCACACCCTCCAGCGCGCCGCCCAAAAACACGCCGCACAGCCCGGCAATATCAAACCCGCCCAGCTTGGCCAGCACATCCAGCGGGTCAGCGGGATTGGGCTGGTTGTGGGCAATGCCGCGCCGGATCGCATCAATCTTGCGGGCAAGCCCTGCATCCGAAAGCCCGGCCCCGCGTCCGGTCATGCTCTGCACGGGGGCACCCAGCAGCACGCTTGCCACGGCGCTGGAGGTTGTGGTGTTGCCAATGCCCATCTCCCCCGTTGCTAACAGTTGAACTCCCTGCTGCTTTTGTCCGCGCACCAGCGCAATGCCGCAGCCGATGGCCTGCACGGCCTGGGCGCGGGTCATGGCCGGGCCGCAGGTAAAATCTTTGGTGCCGGGGGCAATGCGGCAGTCCTGCACGCCGGGCACCGGGGCACCGGCAATGCCCATATCCACCGGCACAACGCTGCAATGGGCGGCAGCTGCCATCTGGCACACGCTGGTGCGCCGCGCGGCAAGGTTTTGCAGCACCGCGCGGGTCACGCTGGCGTCGGTTTGGCTCACGCCCTGGGCCACCACGCCGTTATCGGCGCACAGCACCAGCACGGCGCGGCGGGCAAAATCCAGCTCCGGGGTGCCGGTCAGGGCGGCGGCGTCCTCCAGCATGGTTTCCAGGCTGCCCAGCCCGCCCAGCGGTTTGGCCAGCGCGGCCCAGTGGGCGTGCGCCGCGGCGCGGGCAGCTTCATCGGGCGGGGTGATGGTTTGCAGCCGTGTGTTCAGTTCAGGTTCCGTCATACCGTTCTCCCTGTTTTTGTTTGGGCATACTGCGCCGCAGCCGTTACAAAGCGCTGCGGCAGCGGGGTGCCCGCCCAGTATAGATGCGGGAACCCCGCATACAGATGCCCGTTGGCAAAGCCGCAGTCCCAATGGCGGCCATTGGCTTTTTGGGCGGCAAAAGCGGTGCCGTTGCAGGTGGAATCCCAATGGTGGAACTCATGCACGGGCACCGGCTCCCCTGCGCGGAAGAGCATGCTGTCCGCCTGCGGGGTGAGCGCAGCATAGCCAAAGCGCACCAGCCGCCCCACGCGGAACCCCTGCCCCGGCAGCACACCCGCCATGGGGTGGGCGGTTCCGGCGTCATCTTCCAGCGTTTGGCCCAGGTACAAAAAGCCACCGCATTCCGCCACGGTGGGCAGGCCGCGCTGCACGGCGGTGTTTATGGCGCAGCGCATGGCGGTGTTGGCCGCCAGCTGGGCGGCGTACAGCTCCGGGTAGCCGCCCGGCAGGTACAGCCCGCCGATATGTTGCGGCAGCGCGGCATCCCGCAGCGGGCTGAAATAGCAAAGCTCTGCGCCTGCGGCCTGCAGGCTTTCCAGCGTTTCGGCATAGGTAAAGCAGAACGCTTCATCCTGTGCCACGGCAATGCGCACGGTGGGGGCTGCGGCCTGAACCGCAGGGGCCATTGGGGCCGGGCGGTCAAACAGGGCCAGCAGCCGCGGCCAGTCGATATTTTTTTGCGCGGCGGCGGTCAAAATCTGAATTTTTTGCTGCAAATCAGCAATTTCGCCCGCGGTTTTCAGCCCCAGGTGGCGGCTTTCGATGGCGGCATCCGGCATGGGGGGCAGAAAGCCCACCACCGGCAGGCCGGTTTCCCGTTCCAGCATGGGGGCCAGCAGCTTGTACAGCATCTCGGTGCAGTCGTTCAGCAGAACGCCCGCAATGTGGTGCGGCGTGCGGAACGCTTTTAAGCCTTGCAGCTGGGCGGCCAGCGTTAAACTGGCCCCCTTGGGGCGCACCACCAGCAGCACCGGCAAGTCCAGCACATCGGCGGTGTGCCAGGCGCTGGCGGCAGCGCTCACGCCGCCAAGGCCGTCATAATAGCCCATGGCACCCTCACACACCGCGCTGCCATGGCCCGCCGCGCCGCTGGTGTACAGCCGTCGCACGGTCTGCGGGGTGGAGAAAAACAGGTCCAGATTGTGGCTGGGCACCCCCAGCACGGCGCGGTGAAACATGGGGTCAATGTAATCCGGCCCGCACTTGAACGCGCAGGGCTCCAACCCGCGGGCTTTCAGGGCGGAAAGCAGGGCGCAGGCGGCGGTGGTTTTTCCGCTGCCGGAACTGGGCGCGGCCAAAAGCAGCTGCAGCATTCTCATTCCCTCACGATCAAAAATACCGGGTTGTTGGCCATCATCAGGTGCAGGCTGCCTGCCGCCTTGCTGCGGCTTACGGCAATCTGGGTCACCTGTGCGGCCAGCCCGTGGGCGGCCAGGGCGGCAATACTCTGCTGCAAGGTTTCCAGCGCAATGGCGGCGATACAGAGCCGGGTCTGCGGGTTGGCGGCCAGGGCGGCATCTACAATGGCCTGCATATTGCCCTTGCTGCCGCCGATGAAAACAGCATCCGGCGCGGGCAGATTTTGCAGCGCTTCAGGGGCTTTGCCCGCGATCAGCGTTAAGTTACTGGCGGCAAATTTGGCCTGGTTCTGGCGAACCAGCGCGCAGGCATCGGCATCACATTCCACCGCGTACACCTGACCCATGGGGGCGGCCAGCGCCATTTCCACGCTCACGCTGCCCGTTCCGGCACCGACATCCCACAGGGTATCAGTGGGGGCAACGGCCAGCTTGGCCAGCGCGGCGGCGCGCACCTCCTGCTTGGTCATCGGCGTTTTGCCGCGGATGAAGGCTTCATCCGGCAGGCCGGGCACGCGGGGCTGCGGTTTGGGGCAGGGCTCCACCAGCAGCACGCTGAGCGGCGCAAAGCTGCCGCCCGCCAGCGTTTGCACCGTATCGGTGATGACCTTTTGCTGCGGGGTGCCAAGGTTCTCACCAACCGTGGCCTGCACCGCGCCAAAGCCTGCGGCGGCTAGAATCTCACACAGCGCGGCGGGGCTGGTATTGCGCCCGCCCGTCAAAAAAAAGGTCGGGCGGTCGCTCCGGCACTCTGCCGCAGGGGCGCAGGCACATCCGTGGGCGCTGACAAGGTGCCAGTTCTGCCACGGCCTGCCCAGCGCCGCGGCCAACAGCTGTACGCTGGAAATCCCCGGCAGCACCGTTACTTCCGCCCCCTGTGCCCGCAGCTTGGGCACCAGCGCCGCAGCACCGGAATAAAAGCCGGTATCCCCGCTGTAAACCAGCGCGGCGGTCTGACAGGGCTCCGCTTGCAGGCAGGCCAGCACTTCATCCGGCAGGTAAATTGGCTTGCGGTTGGGGGTACAGCCATCCGGCAGGTTTTGCAGCAGCCGCTTTGCCCCCAGAATCAGCCCTGCCGTTTGCAGGGCTTGCAAGCCCTGGGCAGTCAAACTGCCGGGCAGCCCGCTGCCCATGCCAACCAATGTAATCTTCATAACAGCTCCCTGCATCGTTGCAAAATTTCTTCGGCGGTCTCGCCGCATTCCTCCGGGCGGCGCAGTACAACCAGCGCAGCCCCGCTTTGGGCGGCAGCCTGGGCTTTCTCGGCAAAGCCGCCCGCGCTGCCGCCGTCCTTGGTGACAAGGTAACGGATGTGGAACTGCTGCATCAGTGCAAGGTTCAGTTCCAGCGTAAAGGGCCCCTGCATGGCAATGATGTTGCGGTGCGGGATGCCCGCGCCCTCGCACGCCGTAATGCCCGCCACGGTGGGCAGCACCCGCGGGTACAGGCGGGCGGCATCCAGCCCGGCAAAGGCCGCAAGCTCCTTGGCGCCGGTGGTGAGCAGAATGTTGCCCTGCGTTGCGGCTAAATACTGCGCGGCCTGGGCGGCACTGCCCAGCACCACACTGCCCGCGGGCAAGGTGCTGGCGGCGCGCAGCAGGCGGTGGTACTCTACCCCGGCTGCGTTGGCGGCGGCGCGGATGTTTTTGGTGGCTTCCACCGCGTAAGGGTGGGTGGCATCCACACAAAGGGCTGCGCCCTGCAAAAGCTCCGCCATGGCGCCGGGCAGCAGGCGACCGGAATGTACGGTAATGCCGGGGGCCTGGCCCTGTTCCTCGGCCCCCAGGTCGGTTGCCACGCTGACGGTAACGGCAATGCCCAACGCAGCAGCGGCGCGGGAGAAATCCCGCCCTTCGGTAGTGCCGCTGAACACAACGATCCTCATACCCCGTGGTACCCCCGCGGCGTTACCATCCACCCGCTGACCTGGTGGGTGGCGCTGTTGCCGATGAACACCGTGGTGAACATATCCACGGTGGTGTGTTCCAGCTCGGCCAGTGTCATCTGGCTGCTCTGCTGGCCGGTGCGGCCAATGCTGCGTATCACACCGCAAAGGGTACCCGCCCCCTTGCCGTTTTGCAACAGGATGCGAACCGCCTTTTGCAGGTAATCCGGCCGCCCTTTTGAGGAGGGATTGTACAGCGCCACGCAGAAGTCCCCCATGGCGGCGCAGGCCAGCCGCTTTTCGATCATCTCCCACGGAGTCAGCCGGTCCGAAAGGGAGATCACGCAGAAATCATGGGCCAGCGGTGCGCCCAGCACGGCGGCACCGCTTAATGCGGCGGTCAGGCCGGGAACGACCTCCACTTCCACATCGGGGTATTCCGCCGCCAGCTCCAGCAGCGGGCTGGCCATGCCGTACACCCCGGCATCGCCGGAGCAGACAAGCGCCACCGTTTTGCCGGTCTGGGCCGTTTGCAGCGCCCAGCGGCAGCGGTCAATTTCTCTGGTCATACCGGTGGCATAGGTTTCTTTTTCCGGGTACAGGGGGCGCACAAGGTCGATGTAAACGGTGTAACCGCACAGCACATCAGCCTCTTGCAACGCATGGCGGGCCTGCGCGGTCAAAAACTGGGCATCGCCAGGGCCAAGGCCCACAACGGATACAAGGTTACGCTTCATCGGTTTTCCATCTCCAATCCGGGGCAAAGGGGCGCACGGCAGCGGCAAAGGTCACGCCGGTATGCGCATATTTGGGCAGCAGCAGCGTGCCGCCGGAAGCCAGCACGGCGGCGCGCTCGCAGACGTTATCCACACCCGTCACTCCCTGCACAAAGCGGGAGGCGCTGAAAGTTCCGGGCACAGCGCGCAGCTGGGCGGCGGAATAAAAGCTGACCGGCCAGCCGTGGCTGCGGCAGAACTCCAGCAGACCGGGTTCGTTCTGTTTTAGATCAATGCTGGCGGCGGCGGTAATTCCGACCGGGGCCAACTTTGTATCGGCGCAGAACGCTGCAAACGCGGCTTCCAGCTGGGCGGCGGTGGTACCGCGCTTGCAGCCAACGCCCAGCACGCCAATGTGGGGGATCAGATGCAAAGCGTTCCCCTGCGGGGTCATTGTCAGGGCAAAATCAGCGCCAGACGGTTTTTCGGCTTCCGCCACACCGGCGGGCGGGGTGCCCGCAATGGCCCAGGGGGAAGCATACCGCACCGTTTTGCCGGCCAGCAGTGCCCCGCTGACCAACTTAATGCGCGGGGTTTCCCACACAGCGCAGTTTTGTTTTTTGGCCCACTCATCCACGGCAAACAGGCCGTTGGCATCGGTCGCCGTGGTGATCACCGGCACCGCACCACAGGCGGCAGCCAGCCGGCAGGCCAGGTCATTTGCGCCGCCCAGATGGCCGGAGAGCAGCGGCACCGCAAAGCGGCCGCATTCATCCAGCACCACAACGGCGGGGTCGGTGGCCTTGCTTTGGCAGTGGGGCGCAATGGCCCGCACCGCAATGCCCGCCGCCCCCACAAACACCAGGGCATCCGCCACGGCAAACTGCTGGGCCGTCCACCCGGCCAGCGTCACCCCGCCCAGCCCGCAGCGGCTGACGGAGCCGGGGCAGGTTTGGGCCAGCTGCTGCGCCAGCGCCAGCCCCTTGGCCGTAAAGGCAAGATACGCACAGTTCACGGTTTGGTCCCCTCGCGGTATTCGGTGGTAAAGGCGGGGTCGTACAGTTTGCTGCGGGCATAGCAGCGGCCAAGGAAATCCCCCACCACGATCAAGGCCGTTTTGGTAATGCCCGCCTGCTTGGTGCTTTGGGCCAGGGTGCCAACGGTACAGCGCACGGTTTTCTGCTCCGGCCAGGTGGCCTTGTACACCACGGCGGCGGGGGTGCTTGCGGTGTATGCCCCCTGCAGCAGCGCTTCCTGCACTTTATCAATTAAGCCGATGGAGAGAAAAATCACCATGGTAGCGCCGTGGCTGGCCAGGCTGGCGAGCTTTTCCTTTTCCGGCACGGGGGTGCGGCCCTCCATGCGGGTAATGATGACCGTCTGGCTGACGGCGGGCAGCGTGTACTCGGCGTTCAGCGCGGCGGCGGCACCGCAAAAGCTGGAAACACCGGGCGTATCATCGTAAGCAATGCCGTCGGCGTCCAGCGCGTCCATCTGCTCCCGGATGGCCCCGTACAAACAGGGGTCCCCGGTGTGCAGCCGCACAGTGGTTTTGTGTTCGGCTTCCATTTGGCGCATCACGGCAAGCACCTGTTCCAATGTCATTTCAGCACTGTTATAAATGGCGCAGCCGGCTTTGGCCAGCCCCAGCAACGCCGGGTTGACCAGGCTGCCCGCATAAATAATGCAGTCCGCCGTTTGCAGCAGCGCCGCACCGCGCCGGGTGATCAGATCCGGTGCGCCGGGGCCTGCGCCCACAAAATGTACCATACCTCATTGCTCCTTTTTCTGCCAGCTTTGCAGCAACTGGGCGGCGGTCTCAGTCTGGCCCAGCGGCCCGGCCTGGTTGGAAAACAGTACAGCCCCCACCCGGAACGCCCCCGCCGCGCGGCGGTCCAGATGCAGCTGGATGGCCTGCAATAGGCTTTCGAGCACCGGCTCCCGCAGGTTTTCGGCATCCAGAATGTCCAGGCAGGCGTCCGTTGTGGCGGCGTCCATCAGGGCGCGGCAGGTGGCCTGGCTGGCCCCGCAGAGCGCCGCATGGGTGCAGAACAGTTCGGTGCGGCAATCCGCCATGCGGGAATGGGTGTTCATAATGCCGCCCGCCAGCTTGACCAGCTTGCCGATGTGCCCCACCAGCAATACCTCTGCAAACTGCTCCGCAGCGGCCATATCCAGCGCATCCCCCATAAAGTTGGAGCACTTGACCACCGGGATGCTGCTGTATTCCGGCAGGTTCTGGGCCAGATAGTCCAGCCCATAGTTGCCAGGGGCCAGGATCAGCCGCTTGGGGCTTTGCTCCCGCAGGGCGGCCTGGTGGATCTCCAGCTGCACGGTATCCAGGACGGCCTGCTGGCTCATGGGCTCCACAATGCCGCTGGTGCCCAGGATGGAAAGCCCGCCTTCCACCCCGATGTGGGGGTTAAAGGTGCGTTTGGCGGCTTCCTCACCCCCCTCGATCGAGATCATTACGTCAAAGCCGCCGTCATACCCGGCTGCTTCGGCCTCCGCGTGCAGGGCATCGGTGATCATCCGGCGCGGCACATGGTTGATGGCCGCCTGCCCCACCGGCTGGTCCAGACCGGGCTTCGTCACACGGCCCACACCGGGGCCGCCGTCAATCGTGACCTGGCCGGGGGCATCCGGCAGCAGGGTGATGTCGGCTATGACCGGCAGGCCGGTGGTAACGTCCACATCGTCCCCGCCGTCCTTGCGGATGGCGCACTGGGCGCCGGCGGCTGTTTTGCGGCAGTAGATGGGCGCAACTTCCACCACAATGCCTTTTGGGGTGCGCAGGCCGACGGATTCCGGCGCTTTACCGGTCAGCAGCAGGCGGGCGGCCCCGGCAGCGCCAAGGGCGGCGCAGGTGCCGGTGGTGTAGCCGCAGCGCAGCAGCTTTTGCCCGCTGCGGATGTAATGTTCAAACCTGGGCGGCTCCTGTTTGGCGGGTCTCCGTTCGGGTTCACGCTCCGGCTGGGGGCCGTACAGTGCTTCATACTGCTCTTTGGTCAGGCGGTACAGCGTGCGGATGTTCTCTGCGGCAAACGCGTCTTTCGGTGTCATCACGCCGGAAACGCCCTGCGGCGATACGCACACCACGGTATCCGCAATTTTTTGCGCCAGCTCCAGCTCGTGCAGGCTGACAATGACGGCCACCTGTTTTTCCTGTGCCAGCTGGCGCAGGATGGTCAGCAGCTCAATTTTGCCTTTGATGTCCAAAAATGACGTTGGTTCGTCCAGCAGGATAATTTCCGGCTGCTGGCAGACGGCGCGGGCCAGCAGAACGCGCTGGCGCTGGCCATCACTGATTTTGGTAAAGTCCCGGTCGGCCAGCTCATCCGCCTGCACCAGATGCAGAGCATCCCGCACCTGCATCTTGTCCTGCTCGGACAGGATGCCCAGCCGCCCGGTGTAGGGGTAGCGCCCGGCAGCGGCCACATCAAAACAGGTGGTCAGCTCGGTGTGGCGGGTGTGGGGCAGCATCAGGGCCATTTTGCGCGCGCGGGCATTGGGGGTGTAGGTTGTCAGGTTTTGGCCCTGCAGCAGCACAGCGCCGCTTTGCGCCGCCAGCTGCCCGGCCAGCGTTTTGAGCAGGGTGGATTTGCCCGCGCCGTTGGGGCCAATCAACGCTAAGATCTGCCCGCGCTGCACGCCAATGCCAATGTTTTGTAATAGCGGCGTTTTGCCGTACCCGATGGCAAGATCCTGCGTTTGGCAGTAAAATGCTTCGCTCATGCCCGGCCCTCCCCGCTTTGGCGGCGCACCAACAGCCAGATGACTACCGGCGCACCAAATACCGCTGTGACGGAGCTGATGGAAAGCTCGGTGGGGGCAAACAGGCTGCGGGCGATCAGATCACACAACAGGCAGAACGCCGCCCCACCCAGCGCACAGCCCGGCAGCACATGCAGCGGCTTGGCGCTTCCCAACGCCTGCTTGACCAAGTGCGGCACCGCAATACCCACAAAGGAAATGGGCCCCGCAAACGCCGTGACGCAGGCGGCCAGCAAACTGGAAAGCAGCACCAGCGCCACGCAGAACGGCCGCACAGCCACACCCACGCTTTGGGCATACTGCTCCCCCATCTGGTAGGCGGCCATCGGCTTGGCCAGCAAAAAGGCCGCGGCCAAACAGGGCAGCACCACCAGCGCAGCGGCGGCCACATTGCCCCAGGTCATGCCGGAAAAGCTGCCCATGGACCAGTTGTGCAGGTTGACGATGTTGGAATCCTGTGCAAAGGCCACTATAATATCGGTGACGGCGGAGCAGATATAGCCGATCATCACGCCGCAGATGACCAGAATGCTCATGCGGTGTACCCGGCGCGCCACGCTGAGCACAAAGGCCATGGCAGCCATGGACCCAGCAAAGGCGGCCAGAATCAGGGTGAGCGAGTTGGTCAGCAGGCCGTGGTTCAAAAATACCACCATCGTCAGCGCAACCACCAGCTTGGCCCCACTGGAAATGCCCATGACAAACGGCCCCGCAATGGGGTTGGCAAAAAAGGTTTGCAGCAGGTAGCCCGCTACCGAGAGCGCCGCCCCCAGCAGCACCACCATAACGGCGCGCGGCAGGCGCAGCTGCAATAGGATATTGGCGGCCAGTTCATCCTGCCCGCGGCCCAGCAGTGCCTGCACCACGCCGCGCGGCGAAATTGCCACACTGCCCCAGAACAGGTTGAGCGCAAACAGCCCCAGCAGCGCCGCCGCAAGGGCTACATATGTAATTGTCAGGCGCTTGGTGTGCATGGCGCTGCCTTTCTGCAATAAAATTATTCTACATGCGTTAAAAATGTCAGTTCACTGTCCGCGGGGGTGCCCTTGGTAAACACGCGGTTCATATCCAGAATCAAATCCGGAAGCTCCATGCTTTGCTGGAACAGGCTCTGCGCGGTACACCACACATTGCCGTTCTGCACGGCCTTGAACTGCGCCAGCAGCGGGCATTTTTCCACCAGCTGTTCGGTGCTGGCAATGCTGCCCTCAATGGTGCTGTTGTAAATCAGCACATCGGCGTCCTTGGCACCGGCGTAAAAATCTTCCAGCGAAAGATTGATGGTGGCCAGATTGTTGCCGCTGTCCGTTAAATCAGCAAACACATAGCTGCCGCCCGCCATCTCGATCATGCGGGCCACATAGTCGCTGCCTTTGCGCACCGTGACAAGGTTGTTGGAAGTGATAGAGAAAAACGCCACCGTTTTGCCGGTGGGCTGCTGGTTTTCCAGCGGGGCAACGCGCTGCACCTGGGTGTCAAACAGCTGTTCCGCTTCCTGCTGTTTGCCCAGCAGAATGCCGTACAGCTTGACCCATTCCATGCGGGCCAGAGGGTCGGTTTCATAGCTGGAACGCTCCACCAAAACGGGGATGCCGAACTTTTCCAGCTGCTCTTTGACCTCCGGCGTATGGTAGATCATCGTGTTTTCAATGGCAAGTTCACAGCCGGAAGCCAGAATGGTCTCATAGTCCGGGGCGCTGTACTTGCCCGCATAGGCAATCTGCCCCGCCTGCATGGCGGCTTTGGCTTCGGGCAGGTACCAGCCATCCGCCTTGGTGCCGGAAAGTGCAATGCTGTCCAGCGCGCCCAGGCTGATGATGGGGTCCATAGCGGAGGTGGAAACCAGGTAGATATTCTCAATGGGCTGTTGCAGCACGGTGGTGCCCTGGGGCAGATCCTCCGGAACGGCAGCGCCCTGCGGCACCACCAGATATTGGCTGTCCGCAATGGTGATCAGCTCGTACCCGCCGGTGCATTCATCCACGGTAAACTGTTTGGCGTATTGCAGCGGGTAGCTGCTTTCCACGGTAAGGGTGGGGGCAGCCGTGCTGCCGCTGCCCGCGCAGCCGGCCAACAGCAAAAGCGCTGCGGCAGAAAGTGCGGCACAAAGCCCAAAACGTTTCGTCTGCATTATTCTGCGGGGGTCAGCGTGGCGCTGTCAAAGGTCAGGGTATAATCGATCTCGTGCGGGGTGCTCATGGCAACGGTATCGGCGGTAACGGCAAGGGCGGTATCCAGCGCAGCAACGGGGATTTCAAAGGTGGAGTTGCCTTCGGTGTTGGTGGGCAGGTACTTTTCTCCATCAATCAGCATATAGTCATAGTTGGGGCTGCTCCACACAATCACGGCGGTCATGGTGCCATCGGCAACCGTCAGGGCGGCAGGGCTTTCCACCGTGGCGCGGCCGGAACCGCCCTCCAGCGTGACAGCACAGGTGTAGCTGCCATCAGCAGGCACAGCGGCGGTTTCGGCAGCGGCATCTTCGGTCTTAGGCTCGGCATTGCGCACGCTGACGGTATGGTCGTACCAGGTGCCCTTGGTGCCCAAAATGGCCAGCTGGAAGTCGGTATCCACAGCGTCCAGCGGAATATCATAGCCGTACACTTCATCGCTGGTGCCGTCGGAATAGGTCACAGTATCGGTGGTGGGCTGCAGCCAGTCGCTCTCGTGGCTGGGGGCGTCCTCGGCAGTGCCCAGGTACAGGTTGACGATCTTTTTCGATGCCAGGCTGACATGGAAGGTCATTTTGCCATCGGCGACAGTCAGGGTGCCCTTGCCATCGCAGGCTTCGTTGGCGTGCACCATACTGCTGTCGGTTTCAAATTCGGCGGTATACACGCCGTCCGGCAGAGCAGCTTCGGTCTGGGGTTCTGCGGTGGGGGCGGTGGCTTCACTGCCGGCAGCCTCGGTGGCAGCGGGGGTGGAGTCAGCGGAAGAAGCGCCGGTTGCGGTGGAGCCGCAGCCAGCCAGCAGAGCGGCCAGCACCAGGGCGGCCACAGCGCCGGAAATTACACGATTTTGTTTCATTGGGTGTTACCTCGCATTGTAAAAAATTGAAATGATAGAATAAAATATAATAAGAAAGGATAACAGAAAATTACGTCGCAGGGGCGAGCATTGCCCGCCCGCGGTCATTTGCCCCGTGTATTGCCAACCCGGAAGAGTGTTGCAATGTTTTAGGTTGGCGGGGGCACTGCATGGTTTGGCGAGAGGGGCTAAAGATTCAAAGAAAAGCGTGGGGACGCGGCACAGCCGCAGCGCAGCCCCATTTTGGCGCACAGCGTTTCCCCCGGTCCGCACAAAACAAAAGCTGCCCGAAAAGACGTTGATCCTTCCGGGCAGTATGCATCATAAATCAGCCATTCAGGGAATCAATAGCGGCCTTGGTATGGTCAATGTAGATCTGCTGCACATCAGCAATTTCGCCCAGACCGGCAATCTGGGTATCCACGCTGTCAAAGCAGCCGGCGGCCTTGAACTGGCTCAGCCAGGAATCTGCGTCATCGCCAGCCATATCGTTGTTGGCATGGTCACCGGCAACCACCATCAGGGGGCGCAGGACAACCTTGGTGTAACCGGCTTCCTTGATCTTTTCGATCACAGCCTCGCAGGCGGTGTCTTCCGGCTCGCCCTCAACAGTGCCAATGAACACATTGTCATAGCCCAGGGTCTGCATGGTCATCTGCATCTGGCTGTAGCTGATCTTTGCGGTGTGGGAAGTGCCGTGGCCCATGAACACAAAAGCAGTGCCATCGGCGGCAGCAGCGGCGGCGTCATCATAACCAGCGGCGGCAACAGCCTCGGTGGTGATGGCAGTGGCAACAGCTTCCTTATCAGCGTTGATTTCGGTAGCGTCAGCGCCAACTTCGCCCAGCAGGGGCTCAGCAATGGCAACGCTTTCGAACTTATCCGCGTACTCGTTCACAGCTTCGCACATTTCGTCGTACTCAGCGCCGTGCATCAGGTGAGTAGGCTGAACAACCAGGTTCTTAACGCCGTTGGCAACAGCGCGGTCCAGAGCCTGCTTCATGTTATCGATTTTCTCGCCATCGCGGGCCTGCACATGGTTGATGATGATCTGTGCGGTGAAAGCGCGGCGGACGGACCAATCCGGGTAAGCGGCCTGCAGGGCATCCTCGATGCCCTTGATATCTGCCACGCGGCTGCTGTTGAAGGAGGTGCCAAAGCTGACGACCAGCAGTTCGTTTTCGCCGATCTCATCCCCATTGCGGGAATCGTCCAGGTTGGCATCGCCGGTATTGCGGCCAAAGTAGTCGGGGTCAGCGTTCTCGCCTTCCACCAGCTCTTTCTGGGTATCGGTCAGGGTGTCCCATGCCTGCTTGGCAGCTTCGCACTGGGCGTCGGTGTCATCGGTGCGCTCCTGCACATAGATGGCATCGATCAGGTCTGCACATTTCTTTGCGGCCACTTCGTCTGCATCTCCCTCGTCTGCGCTTTCAGCGGGTGTTTCGGTGCTTACAGCCTCGCTTTCGGCGGGGGCACTGCTGGCAGCCATGCTGTCAGATGCCGCACCACAGCCAGCCAGCAGGGCGGCGGCCAGAGCCAGTGCGGTCAGCACGGCAGCGGGCTTTTTCAGGTTGTTGTGTTTCATGTGTTTTGCTTCCTTTCTCCTATGGCAAATCCATTTGCTGAAAAACAGGTACAGGAAACAAAACCCAGGCGCAGCAGCTTTGCAGACAAAACTGCCACAAAAAACGAGGGTCTTTCTGTGTGCAGAACGGCAACGCAAAAAGACCCCCGGATTTTCCATGAGCTTTTCAGGTACAACCAATTCCTCGTGATCTGGAGCAATGCTCCCGTACCAACAGCGGGCAGGTTTCCTGGCTGA
>ENA-OVGQ01000825-OVGQ01000825.1-human-gut-metagenome-genome-assembly--contig:-NODE-825-length-37734-cov-29.177712_pt1 | contig 37734 bp, 30 predicted proteins | sample MGYA00237774_ERZ505427 | MGnify/ENA primary metagenome ERZ505427 (study PRJEB26158, sample SAMN06016404) | human gut metagenome | biome: human gut; feature: ankylosing spondylitis patient; material... | reverse complement strand
ATACTAAAAATAAGCAATCAATAAGGAGATATAGGATGCTTAATATAGAATATGGTTCATATCAGAAGTTATATGATAAATATGGAGAGGATTTTATATATGACCCAGATATGTATTTTGATAATACATATGATGAAGAATGGCTTATATCGGATATAGCAAAAGAAATAATAAAAGATATAGATAAATCAGAAGTGCTTGGAGAAAATTGCATAGCAAGTCCAATACTTGGTTTGATAAGTCCAAAGGATATATCTGGAGGAGCAAAAACATTAATATTAATATATAACAATCCGGATTTAATTATTAATGCATCAGCTTGTGGTGATAATTGTGCAAAATGGTTATTAAAAATTGCTGAAAACAAAGACATATATATAAGGCTGCTCCATAATATGAATTTTGGAAAAGAATTTGAAATAAATGTTATTAACACAAATCAGATTGTACATTCAATGCCAGAATTGATACAGATAAATGGTGATATATTGCGAGGTTAAATATGATTGGTAAATATGATATAGAGGTAGTGACCAGAAAAGTAGATTATCAGCTTACAGTCGAAAGGAATATAACTATATTAAGGGGAAATAGTGCGACAGGTAAATCAACATTATACAGAGCGATAAAGCAGTTTGAAAATGATGGCAGGGCAAGTGGAATTAAGCTGACATGCGATAGGCCGTGCGTAATACTTGAGGGGAAAAATTGGGAGAATGATTTAAAAGAGATAAAGCAGAGTATAGTATTTGTGGATGAAGGAGCAAAATTTATAAATACAGAGGAATTTGCCACAGCTATAAAGAAATCTGACAATTACTATGTTTTAATAACAAGGCAGGATTTAGGTAATCTGCCATATAGCATACATGAAATATACGAACTGGATACAAATAGGATTGGAAATAGGATGTTTTGCAAACAGCAGCAGATATATAAAAGCAATAATATAGCTCAAAATGCTATAATATCCAAAATAGTGACAGAAGATTCAAAAACAGGATATGAATTCTATAATGAATATGCAAAAACACACAATATACAATGTGAACATGCAGATGGAAAAACGAATGTATCTAAAAAAATTGTAAATAAAAATAATTCACAAACAACATTGATTATAGTTGACGGAGCAGCATATGGTTCTGAAATGAATAATACAATGATATTGATTAATAGTATTCCGGGATACATACTATTTACACCGGAATCGTTTGAATGGTTATTATTAAATTCAAACATTTTAAATGAACCATATATAACAGAAGTATTAAAGGCGCCCTATAACTATATTGAAAGCAGTGAATTCTTTAGTTGGGAAAAATACTTTACAGATTTATTAAATAAAGCGACAAAAGAAAGTAATATAATGCCATATAATAAAAGTAATAACAAATCTTTAAAAATATTTACAACAGAGAACAACATGAAAAGAGTAATAGAGTCGAGTGATTTAAAATATTTGTTGGAAATATAAAAAGTACTTTCCGAACCCATACTGCTTCAGCAGTATGAGTTCGAGAAGTGCATCGCACTTCTTGGATAACAAAAAAGGACTTCCCAATCCGGGAAAGTCCTTTTTTTATCTAACAGAGCGCGAGACGGGGATCGAACCCGCGACCCCCTCCTTGGCAAGGAGGTGCTCCACCACTGAGCCACTCGCGCATATGTATTAAAGTGAAAGTGTGAAAAACAAATTCACGCGAACACAAGTGATATAATACACATAAAACAATAATTTGTCAAGCATAATTTTAAAAAAATTGAAAAAATTCACATATCTGGACAGTTCATAGGTCAAAAGCAGTAAAAACTCTATTAAATATTGATATAAATGCCTTTTGACATTTCAACCAAATGAATTGTCCAGATAAAGAATGAAACCAAAATTATAATTCCATAATATTATTCCTTAGAAAAGAATGCAACAGCTATTCCACCGGGACCGATATGAGTTCCTATTGTAGCGCCAACCTGTATGATATCGGGAACTGGTATTCTGCCTTCCCACAGTGAACTACTGTCTTTGATATATTTGTCCATAAGAACAGTGGAACATCCTGTGTAGCCAAGAAGGACGGGAAGTGAATAGTCTATTCCGCCATAAGTGTCAACCTGCTGGATAAGAAAGTTGTTGCCCTGCTTGGAACCGCGCGCTTTTCCTAAGAAAGATACCTCACCGTCAACAATGGCGATAACTGGTTTTATGCTGAGTACATTTCCAAGAAATGCAGCGCCGCTGGATATTCGTCCACCCTTCTTAAGATATTCAAGAGTGTCAAGCAGAGCCACAAGGCGTATGCGCTTCTTCATTGTATTTAGCTGGCTGACTATAGTATTCACTTCGATACCTTTATCAATAAGAGAAAGTGCATAGTCGATAAGAATTTGCTCGCCTACAGTTACATTTTCACTGTCAATGACAAATACACGTCCGTCATAGTCGTCAGCGGCGATACAAGCACTCTGATATGTACCGGACAGCTTTGAGGAAAGAGTTATAACGATTACATAGTCGGCACTTTTAAGAGCATTTTCATAAGCCTGCCCGAAAGCGTAAGGGCTTACCTGACTGGTCTTAGGAAGAGCGGAACTTTCGATAAGCTTCATATAAAAGCTGTCAGGTGTGAGCGACACGCCGTCCTCATAGTTTTCTTCGCCAAATGTTATAGTCATAGGAAGTACAGTGACACCTTTATTGTTATTCTGTGAAATGTCTGATGCTGAATCAGTTATTATTGTAATATTAGCCATAATATAAAACTCCTTAATAATAATGCGGATTGATAAAAATAGAATTAATCCGTCAGTAAAAATAATTTTATACTAAAACATTTTGAAAGTCAAATAAAATACGATCAGCAATGAAATTTCACACAAGTTAAATGTAATTATGATAAAACTAAAAAATATTCCTAACTGAATATATTGCGTTTCTTCATCAATTAAATAAGCATATGATAAAATTAAAAATATTTCTGACTCAATATATTACATTTCTTCATCAATTAAATAAACGTATTATAAAACTAAACATTTGCTTTATTCCCCATAATAATGTAAATTATATAAGTATATATCTAACATATTGTGTCAGGTATGCTAAAGCTGCCAACGTTAAGAGGGCAGAAAATGTTTATGCAGAATGTGTGATATTTTTAATAATTTGCGTATAACGTCATACAAAAATAGAATAGTAATAATATAAAAATATACATATAATAATATACGGAGAAATGTAATGAGTATAGGCAGAAAGTTTTTTAAATATGTATCGCAGAATATATTCGGTATGCTTGGAATATCGTGCTATGTTGTTGCTGATACATTTTTTATATCAAAGTTTGCGGGAGCAGACGGAATAACAGTACTTAATCTGGTGCTGCCGGTGTTCAGTGTCATATTCGCTTTCGGCTCTATGATGGGCGTTGGCTCAGCGATAAGATTCAAGATATTAAGGGCAAAGGGAGATAAGCATGCTGACGATTATTTTTCCAATGCGATAATGTGTGCATGTATTCTCAGCGTGCTGTTCATACTTGTTGGACTGTTTGCGCCGGATAAGCTTCTGCACATTATGGGCGCGGATGATAAGATTACGGCGATAGGAATAGGATATACAAGGACATTTCTTATGTTTACACCGTTTTTTATGTGCAACTATATAGTCAGTGCGTATGTAAGAAATGATAACGACCCTTCAAGGGCTATGCTTGCCACACTTTCGGGAAGTCTTTTTAATATCATATTTGATTATATATTTATGTTTCCTATGAAGCTTGGACTGCTTGGTGCGGCTATGGCGACAGCGGCTTCACCCGTATGCAGTATACTTGTGTGTCTTACACATTTTATGGGAAATAAGAATACCGTGGTCTTTAAGTGGCATGTTCCATCGCTTAAAATGCTGTGGGAGTCATGTATGTTAGGAACAGCCGCATTTGTAGGTGAGATGGCATCGGCAGTGACAACGACTGTTTTTAATATGCTTATGCTTTCGCTTACGGGCAATATCGGCGTTGCAGCATATGGAGTTGTTGCGAACTATGCTTATATAGGAACTGCTATATTCAACGGAGTTTCGCAGGGAGCACAGCCTCTTATAAGTGAGTCATATGGAAAAGGCAATAAAAAAGACGTGTCAAGGGTATACATATATAGTATAATAACATCAGTAACTTTATTTGCTGTCATATATGTGGTGGTGGCAGGTTTCACAAGCCAGCTTGTAAGCCTTTTTAACAGTGAGGGAGTTGTGGAGCTGGCGGGTTTTGCGTATACTGGTATGAGAATATATTTCATAGGCTTTTTGTTTGCAGGCTTTAATATTATATCTGCCGGATATTTCAGTGCGGTTGAGATGGCAAAGGAATCATTTGTTGTGTCAGTATTGAGAGGCTTTGTGCTTATGATAGGCATATCTATAACACTTTCACGCCTGTTTGGAATGAATGGCGTGTGGAGCAGCTTTCCAGTGTCAGAGGGAATAACGTCAGCGGTGTGCATAGGATTTATTATATGTGCAGGGCTTAAGAAAAAAGCTGCTGTGAGGTAGAAATGTAGTGAAATAATTTTACAATTTATAAATGAGCAAATACAGAAAAATACACAAAAATAATTTGTTTTTGTTTGTACTACAAATACATTTCAATAGATTATGAAAAATCTGTTTTTCTAATGCAGACATGCTTATGCAATATTTTAAATTTGCGCATTTATAGATTAAAGTAAAAAGTACATTACAATAAGACAAATTAAGATAAACAGGAATTAAGATAAACTTATATAAGAGAGGAAGTATAATTATGAATCCAGGTTCTATTATGAAAATAATGAATGCAAAAAACAAGTTTGCGGCGACACATCCAAAGTTTGTGTCATTTTTTAACCGATGTATGTCTGGCGGCATAACAGAGGGCACAATTATAGAGGTGACAGTTACAAAGCCGGGTGAGGCTCCTGTAACAGCCAATATGAAGGTGCAGGCATCTGATATAGAACTTGTAAATGAACTTAAGAATTTAAAGTAATATTTGAAATCAACTTAATATAAAATGCTGTATTAACAACATTTTATCTGGTGTTAAGTAAGTTTCGGATAAAATCTATGGCTTATGGCAGAAACGGAGATTATTATGGGGAATGTAATGGATTATCTCGAATGGCGTGGTGACCTCACATTTGACCAGTCACCATTTAATGATGTGGATAACGTTATACTGTCACAGTTAGCGTATGTAAACTTCAGGGACGTAATTCCGTCTGTACAAATGAATAAGGGAATAACACTAAAAGCAGCAGCACAGTTATTCTTTGACCTTCATACAGAAGAAGAACTTATGCAGGATAAGTCATTTATAAAAGATGCACCAAAGCTTCTAAAAAAAGCGGCGCAGACAAACCGGTTCAGGGATGTAATTCTGTCTGATTATGTTGATATGGTGGATGAAACTCTGGAAAAACAGTTTGGCGCATTTCATATAAAGCTAAGTCCACAGTGTACATATGTGGCGTTCAGGGGAACGGATGACACACTTGTAGGCTGGAAGGAGGACTTTAATATGAGCTTTATATCGCCTGTTCCATCACAGGAGGATGCGGTTAAGTATCTTGATGATACGTGTTCATATATAAGGGGAAAGCTGTATGTGGGCGGCCATTCCAAAGGTGGCAATCTTGCAATATATTCGGCTATACACTGTAGTAAAAGGGTCAGAAAGAAAATACAGTGTGTATACAATAATGACGGACCAGGTTTTGATATAAGTGTAGTAAGAAGTGATGAATATCAGTCAATGCTTCCTTATATCAAAAGTATTGTGCCGGAGAATTCTATAGTCGGAATGTTGCTTGAGCATGATGATGATTATATTATAGTTAAAAGTTCACAGACAGGAATTATGCAGCATGATGCAATGTCGTGGCAGGTGTCAGGAACTAGTATGATGACTGCTAAAAGGCTGAGTGCTCAGAGCAGAAGGCTTAACAGGGCATTCAGCAACTGGATTAACAGCGTTGACAATGAAAAAAGGGCTGAGTTTGTGGAAACGCTTTTTGGACTGTTATCGGCATGTGGTGCAAGAAATCTTTCTGATATAACAGCAGACAGGTTCAGAAGTACAAGAGAAGTCATAAAACAGTATGCAAGTCTTGATAAAGACAGCCGTAGTCTGTTAAGAAATATGCTGCTTTCACTCACTGACCAGATAGGAAAAGCAAGAATAAAGTAGAACAAAATGTAAGAATGGAGGATTATTATGTCACAGATAATTAATATAATATTAGGAGCAGTTATTCTGTTTGCTGTAGTAGTTTTATTTTTATGGGTGTCAGCCAAACATAAGGAAAGTGGACTTGGCGATGCGTGCAGCGGCGACTGTTCATCATGCCGCGCACACTGTAAGGATGAAACTAAATAAGTGCAGGGGCAGCAGGTAAAATGACAAGTCAGTTTAAGGAAAAAGCGGTAAGGCTTGGAAAGCTCATGAATGGAAAGTCAAAGTTTGCAATACCGCTTGTACAGTGTATACTTGACTGTTTTGAGATAGTATATACTGAGGAAGAAATAGATTGTATGCTTCTTATGGGAGCTGGAAATTATACAAAGGAAGAGCTTATAGCCCTGTGGGAGAAGAATTATGGGGTTACAGGTGATGAAAATGTGCATACATTTGAAGCTTTATACAAAAGTATAAAAGATAAAGGTGGCATATGGGAAAGCCAGAAAAAAGGCGTATATGACCTTGCACCCATATTTCCCGGCTGGATAGAATTATATGCATCAGGCGAACTTAATGATAACAGAAAAGCACTTATCACAAAGTTTGCAGAGTTTGAGGAACTATTAAAGAAACTCAATATCGCACCTGTAAGGGCATACATGAATTATGTCAACACTAATAATATGTCAAAGGAAGAGGGACGTATGTCCACAGTTGTGACAGACAGCCGTAATAATCTTCCTAAGAGAAAGAAAAAGATAACTCTTGATAAACCTGTAGGTGCAGAGCAGACTGTATATACAAAGGGTGAAGCTATGGATGTTCTTGATAGGAATAAGGATAATATTGCTGTTATGAACTGTTTCTGCCGTACTATGGAAATGTTAAAGGGCAATAGCTGTGACTTTGATATGCCGATAGAGTCATGCATGGCAGTCGGAAGAATGGCAGAGCAGCTCACAGAGGCTGGCGTGGCAAGGCATATAACATATGAAGAGGCTGTCAGGCTGGTGGATGAGCTTGAACAAAAGGGCTGTATACACACACTTTATCATTATGGAACATATTCAGTTAATGATGAAATAGTGCTTTGCAACTGCTGCATGGACTGCTGTTTTTTATATGGAAGTTTCAGAAAAGGCGCACTATCCCAGCTTCTTCTTAAGGCATATTACAGACCTCAGATGATAGAAGGTGCTGTATGTACAGGCTGTAACAGGTGCGAAAAGTACTGTCCTACAGGTGCAACATATTATGATAAAAATACTGGCAGACTTATATATGATGTTGATAACTGTATAGGCTGCGGGCAGTGTGTTACACAGTGTCCTGTATCGTGCAGGCGGATGGTTAAGGATGAAAGAAATATATTTGTAAAGACGCGCCGCAGAAACAATTAAGGTGCTGGAGGTGAATTATGGTAGATATCTATAAAACCGATAATAAAGTACTTAGCAAGCTTGATAATATTGAAGATGGCTGCTGGATAAATATGGTTAATCCTACAAGCAGTGAGCTTTCGCTTGTGTCCGGATATTTTGATATAGATGCGGATGACCTTGCGACTGCGTTAGATGAGGAAGAAAGTTCGCGTATAAGTCTTGAGGATGGTTATACACTTATACTTGTTGATATTCCAACGCCGGAGGTCAGACATGAAAAGAAAATGTATACAACAATTCCTCTTGGTATAATCTTAAAAAATGATGCCATAATCACGATATGCAGGGAAGAAACGCCAGTTCTTACATACTTTGTGCGAAATAAGTTAAAGGATTTCAGCACGAAAAAGAAAATGCGTTTTATATATGAAATGATGTTTCGTTCAGCTATGTTATATCAGGCTTATCTTCGTGGAATAGATAAAAAAAGAACAGAGATAGAAGAACGTGTCGGGGATGATACACACGATACGGATATTATCGAACTGCACGAGCTTGAGTCAACGCTTGTATACTTTGCAACTTCGCTCAGATCAAACAGTATAGTCCTTGAGAGATTAAGGAGATATAAAAGACTTGAGCAGTATCCGGAGGATATGGAGCTTCTTGAGGATGTAACAGTCGAATACCAGCAGGCTATCGAGATGACGACTATATACAGGGATATTATTGATGGTACAAGAGAATTGCTTTCATCTGTTATTAATAACAGACTGAACAATGTTATGAAGATACTTACTTCTATAACTATAGTTATGGCTATACCAACGATTATTTCAGGTATATACGGAATGAATGTGGACGGCAGATGGATGCCACTTTCAACCACACCTTATGGCTTTTATATAATAGTTGGAATAATACTTGTTATATGTATAGGTGTGCTCTGGTTTTTAAAGAAGAAAAAAATGATGTGAAAATATATAGAAATATAATATCTATATTTTATGTCCGATTTATTCAATGATTGTGAATTGATATAAAGAACATATACATTTGTGTGGATATTAAGAGGAAAAATATTATGAGTTTATTTAGCAAAATCAGAAGAAGACTTTCACATGCCCAGATTATGGCACTTGGTTTTCTTACAGTCATAATAATAGGTACGGTGCTTCTTATGCTTCCGGTGTCAAGCAGGACAGGTCAGTGGACACCATTTATCAAGGCATTGTTTACTTCTGTAAGTTCTACATGCGTTACAGGACTTGTAGTCGTTGATACATTTTCATACTGGACATTATTCGGACAGATAGTGATACTGATTATGATTCAGATAGGTGGACTTGGATTTATATCAATCGGTGTTGTGTTTGCGCTGTTTTTTAACAGAAATATAGGTCTTGCCAACAGAACGCTTATACAGGAAAGTATGAATTCCAACATGCTTAGGGGCATAGTCAGGCTAATGAGAAATGTTATCGTTGGAACTGCTATATTTGAAGCGATAGGTGCGGCAGTTCTTTCGCTAAGGTTTATTCCGCGGATGGGTGTTGCAAGGGGTATATATAACAGTATATTTCATTCGATAACTGCATTCTGCAATGCCGGTTTTGACCTTATGGGACGATACGAGCCTTATTCATCGCTCACAGGTTATTACAATGATTATGTTGTAAATATAACAATTATGGCACTTATACTTATCGGTGGTTTAGGCTTTACAGTGTGGGCTGACCTTAAGCATAATAAGCTGTATTTTAAGAAGTATACTCTCCATACTAAGATTGTTGTTGTCAGTTCTATAGTGCTTGTTGTTGTGCCAACGATATTGTTTATGTATTTTGAAAGAGATGGTGTTGAGGCAGGCATGCCTTTTGCCGACAGATTTATAACATCACTTTTTGCGGCGGTAACGCCACGAACAGCAGGATATAACACGGTTGACCTTGGTGCTATGACTCAGGCAAGCAAGCTGCTTACTATTATACTTATGTTTATAGGAGGGTGTCCGGGTTCGACCGCAGGTGGCGTAAAGACTACATCAATCGTGATTATAATGGTGTATATATGGTCTAATCTGCGCAATGCTTCAGGTTGTAATATATATGGAAGAAGGCTTGCAGATGAGGATATAAAGAAAGCCAGTATGGTTATAGGTCTTAATCTTATTATGGCTGTTGCAGCGCTGCTTATTATCAGTGGTATGCAGAGTTTTGATTTTGAGGACCTATGTCTTGAGGTGTTCTCGGCAGTAGGAACTGTCGGACTTTCAACGGGTATAACAAGACAGCTCAATGTGGCTTCACAGATAGTTATTATATTACTGATGTTTTGCGGAAGAATAGGAACAGTTACATTTGCATCAACATTTGCTTATAACAGAAAGCAGGTTAAGCTGCTTAATCCTGAGGAGCATGTTAATGTGGGATGATGCTGGCTGGTTCGAGATGTTTTGGAAACGTGGCGCAGAAGGTTAACCGGAGGAAAATATTAATCAGCAAGAAGGTGTTATTTGTTTAAATGCATCTTAATCCAAAACTAAAATAATTTATTTTTCATATTTTGTTGATATTTACTTATCAATGATTGAAATATATAAATGATGTTTAGTATGGAAAATTTAATTAACAAAAATATATAGCTGTATATAAGGGAAAGGAATTAAGTATGAATTCAATATTAGTTATAGGTATTGGTAAGTTTGGACATCATTTTGCAGAGAAGCTTATAGCGCTTGGCAATGAGGTTATGATAATAGATGAGGATGAGGACAAGGTAAGAGAGCTTATGTCAAAGGCAACAAGTGCAAGAATAGGTGACTGCACGGATGAGGACGTGCTTAACAGCCTTGGCTTATCGAACTTCGATACTGTTGCAGTATGCATTTCCGAGGACTTCCAGAACAGTATTGAAACAACAAGTCTTGTAAAGGAGCTTGGTGCAAAGCACGTTGTAAGTGTTGCAAGCAGGGATATTCATGCAAAGCTTCTTTTAAAAAATGGAGCAGACGAAGTTATATATCCGGACAGGGATATAGCTTACAGACTTGCCAAGAAATGCAGTAGAAGCCACATATTTGAATATATAGAGCTTTCTGATGAATATGCTATATTTGAAGTTCCGGTTATTCCGCAGCTTGTTGGAAAGAGTATCAGGGAGGCGGATGTCAGAAAGAAATACAAGATGAATATTATTGGAATTGTGCGCGGCGAAGATGTGCAGATAATGCCCGACGCCGACTATGTATTCTCCAATGACGAGCATATTAAAGTTATAAGCGACAGTAATAGCGTGGATGCTTATCTTAAGCATGTCAGATAGAGAGGAACTTGGCTTAATTGAGATTAATTATCGGGTTGGATATGTATGACTTAGATAGATATATTGGCGAGTAGGGTCAAAGAAAAAACACTAGATTGCCAATACAATATGACTTAAATCAAGGTATTAGATAATAGAGTCAAAGGAAAAACAATAGATATCCAATTCAATATGACCTAAATCAAGGTATTGATAATAGAGTCAAAAGAAAAACAATAGATAGCCAATTCAATATGACCTAAATCAGGACATTGGAGAATAGGGTCAAAAGAGTAACGATAGTTTGTCAATTCAATATGACCTAAATTAGGATATTGGAGAATAGGGTCAAAAGAGTAACGATAGTTTGTCAATTCAATATGACTTAAATTAGGACATTAGCGAATAGAGTCAAAAGAGTAACGATAGTTTGTCAATACAATATGACCTAAATCAGGACATTAGATAATAGAGTCAAAAGAGTAACGATAGTTTGTCAATACAATATGACTTAAATTAGGATATTAGCGAATAGGGTCAAAAGAAAAAAGATAATTTCCAATTCTTATATGACCTAAATTATGATATTAGCAAATAGAGTCAAAAGAAAATAAAGCCGGCTGGCTGTTTATGGAAACATAAATAGCGCAGCCGGTTTTTTGTTTTTTAGAATATGATGTAAACATATTGAATAAAATTCTTTACAATTCATATAATTATAAGAAAAAAGGGATGCAACAATTTACTTTAAAATGTTGCATCCCTTGAATATTTGTTCTACTCAATTACATATTTTATATCGACACATCATAATAATACTTAACCTTAATTACTAATAAAATTTAAAAAATACTATTTGAACATAATTAGCATTTTAAGACATTTATTTTTGGCAATAAATGATATCTGTAATTTTTCTGGTATTATAGATGATGTAATATATTGACTTGTAGTAAATTGTTGAATTTAACCTACATAATTATAGATTAACATTTAAAAATACTGAGTCTTTATCATCCTGCTTAATTCCAAGATATCTCTTAGTTATCTCATAAGATGAATGATTGTATATATCCATAAGTACTGCTGGCTGTGTGCCGAACTTCCACGCATAATATCCAAAGGTTTTACGCATAGAGTGGCAGCTTATTCCGGCTTCCATATTAAGAGCAATAGCCGCCTGCTTTACGATTCTGAATGCCTGTGAGCGGCACAGATGAGTGTGCTGTGCCCTGCCTGCAAATATATATTCATCAACATCAAAGTAGTGCAGGCTGTTTAAGTACATTTGCAATCCAACCTTAGTATTATAGTTAATAGCAATCCGATTTTCTTTTCCAGTCTTTTTCTCAGTGACTATTATGTGTTTCTTAAACCCTCTTTTCTTAGCATCATATACATCACTCCATTTTAAATTAAGAATATCGCTTATTCGCAATGCAGAGTTGACTCCAAGGCATATCAGTGCGTAGTTGCGGTAGTTTAACTCCTGTTCAAGATAATACATTCTAAATGCTTCTAATTCTTTTTCGTTTCTTATTGGTTGTGCTGTTCCCATATCAAATCCTCCATTTAATTCAAAAGGATGCAACATTTTAAAGTAAATTGTTGCGAACAAAGGTCAACAAGGAGGTTATATGTTAAAGCTTACGATTAAACCCGGTGAATTCATCAACATAGGTGAGGATATCAGGGTTGTTTATTCAGGAGGTTCCGAGGGAAATATACATTTGCTGATAGATGCCCCAAGAGAACTGAACATAGTAAGGAGCAAGGTTCTTGCAAGAAATAAAGAGAAGGAAGGAAAAGAAGCATCACGTTTCATATCTCCTTATTATGCAGAGTCCAAGCTTTCACCAGACACACTTAACAAGATACGCCGTCTGATTAAAGAAGACAAGATGTCAAACAAAGGTAATATGCAGAATTAGCATGGAAGTTCTGCTTATTATATATAGCCTTGCAGGTTGAAGATATGTAAGGCACAAATGGGAACGGACTCCCAAAGAAAATATTATATTTACACGGAGGTACACACTATGGTAGTACAACACAATATGTCAGCTATGAATGCTAACAGAATGTTAAGCGGAGTTTCATCTGCACAGTCAAAGTCAACAGAGAAGTTATCATCAGGTTACAGAATTAACCGTGCAGCAGATGATGCAGCAGGTCTTTCAATCTCAGAGAAGATGAGAAGCCAGATCAGAGGTCTTAACCAGGCTTCAACAAATGCACAGGATGGTATTTCACTTATCCAGACAGCAGAAGGTGCTTTAAATGAGCAGCACTCAATCCTTCAGAGAATGAGAGAACTTTCAGTACAGGCTTCTAACGGTACAGAAACAGATGACGATAGAGAGGCAGTACAGAACGAAATCGAGCAGCTTCAGAGCGAGCTTACAAGAATCTCTGATACAACAGAGTTCAATACTATGAAGTTACTTGATGGTTCACAGTCAGGAAGTAAAGTAGATGTTTCTGTAACTAAGAGTTCTGAGGGCAATCTTAAGACAGTTGATGCAACTGCACAGGTTAATACTATGACAGCAGCAGTTAAAGCAGTTGGTGATACAGGATCAAAGCTTTCAGTTACTGTTTTAGATAAAAATGGTAATGCATCAACAACAACTGTTACGGTCGATTATGATAAAGCATCAGGAAAGTATTCTGTTAATGGAAAAGAATTAACAACTAAGGAAAATGCTGGTGGTGCTGCAGCAACAGTTCCAGTTTCAGGAAAAGCCTTTGCGGAAGCTTTATCAAATACAGATTTAGCAGATTCATATGATATTACAGCAGATACAGCTGGAAAGCTCGTATTTACAGCAAAAGAAAAGGGAGCAACAGCAAATGCTATATTGGTATCACAGAATGGTGGTGAAGCAGCAACTACGACTAAGACAGGTGGAGCTGATGAATATAAGCAGATAGCTGAAGGCATTGGTGCATATGATGGAACTGGTAATATTGAAGATAAGATATTCACAGTTAATGGCGAGAAGTTCGCCTATGTTACAGATCCAGCTAAGTTAGGTGATGACTATAAGGATGTTAATTATGTTACAGTTGCAAGTGCAGCAAATGGTGTTGATGTAGCTGATGCAAAGAATATGGCAGCTTTAATAAAGGCTAAGACAGGTGTCGAGGCAGAAGCAGATGCAACTGCTACAAAAACTGTTAACTTAAAGCCATCTTCAACAGCAACAGGCAAGGGTATTGAACTTCAGATTGGTGCTAATGAAGGTCAGACAATGAACTTCACACTTGATGATATGAGTGCAGATGCACTTGGTGTTAGTGGAAAGGCTGTTGACTTAAGCACACAGGAGTCAGCACAGAAGGCTACAACAGCTATTGATGCAGCTATCAAGAAGGTATCTGCTTCAAGAGGTAAGATGGGTGCTGTTCAGAACAGACTTGAGCACACAATCAACAATCTTGATACAGCTGCTGAGAATATGCAGACAGCTGAGTCACGTATCCGTGATACAGATATGGCAGAAGAAATGGTTAACTACAGCAAAAATAGCATTTTAGCACAGGCTGGACAGTCTATGCTTGCACAGGCTAATCAGGCTAACCAGGGTGTTCTTACACTTCTTCAGTAATTCCGGTGGTGTATAACATATTTATATTATACCAGGGTCAAAAGGTCTAAACTCACATAAGCTTGCTCATAGGTGGGTGAATGACCTTGGGACCCGCCACAATATGAGTATAAAAGTGGGATGATAGTCCCACGATATGCGAATATTGGGTAGAATTGTGGGAGTGCGTAGCACGGAACAATTCGTAGGTATCATAGTTGGGGGCTTTTGACCCCAACATCATTTATATATTGGTATTATATTTACTGAATAAATGTAAGTATATTTGAAAAGTATTAGGTAAATATGCAATACATAATAACTCTAATTGATAATTGAAATAAAAACCCCAGTTTACACAATCCATGTGAGTGCGAGCTGGGGTTTTATTTTATGGTTCTAAACTTTACTTGGGGGGTAAGTTTAGAACCGTTTTTTGTTAAATGGAATGTGTGCCGATTATACTTGCTGTACAGATTATTAGGGGGTGTTTTTATTGTTGTTGAATTGAATGTGTGCCGGTTATACTTGCTGTACAGATTATTGGGGGTATTTTTATTGTCGTTGAATTGCAAGGCTAATGTTTTTCAGTGTATGAAATTATATGAATATTTGTACATTTATAATATGGGATATGTGTAGGATAGCTTTATTATATAGTGATTTATCTAGCTAAGAGTGATTTAAATGAGGATATTAACGTATAGGGTCAAGGAAAAAATAATAATAGCCAAGTACGATGTGACTTAAATTGACATATTATCAAATAGAGTCAAAAGGAAGACAATGATTATCTAGTTGAAAGTGACTTAAATAAGAACATTATTAAATAGAGTCAAAGGAAATAACAATAATTCCATAGTCAGATATGACCTGAATTTAGATATTATCAAATAAGGTCAAGATAAAGATAATAATAGCCAATCAGAAAGTGACTTAAATAATGATATTGGTGAATAAAGTCAAAGGAAAAATAATAATCGCCTAGTTGAAAGTGACTTAAATAAGAACATTATTAAATAGAATCAAGGCAATAACAATAATTCCATAGTCAGATATGACCTGAATTTAGATATTATCAAATAGGGTCAAGAGAAAGACAATAATAACCAATCAGAAAGTGACTAAAATAAATAATATCAGGAAATAGGGTCAAAAACCAGAGTATAATAACAACAGATTATTTAATATCAAATTTTAAGAATACAATTAAGATAGTATTGTAAGTAATATGTTTATTAAAATTATTTAGATAAATTTTTCTATCAACGTATCAGAAATGAAATTTATCCCACTACAAAAATCAGTCCAATTACAACAAAAATCAGGTGGATTACAACATATATATAAAAAGTATATTGCAAATATATTCAAAATGTGTTTTTATAGACAAAGAACATTATTAATAAATAATGTTTCTGACAAAAATATAAGAATACAGGAGAGGATATGGAGTTAAAGTTGAACAGAAAATACAAGGATACATTATTCAGGAAGGTTTTTAATAACAAGAAGGATTTGCTGAGTCTTTATAATGCACTGAATGACACCAGCCATACAGATGACAGCCTCATAACAATTAACACAATAGAAGATGCGATATACATAGGTTATAAGAATGACATAATAAGGCGGAGGTAACAGATATGTTACTGACAGAATTCGATGAGAAAGCGTATATAGAAGGAGTTAAGAAGCAGAGTTATGCGGATGGAGTGGCAGAAGGTGAAGTTCGTGGCAAAATAGAAGGCGAAGCGCGTGGAAAAATAGAAGGTGAAGAAAAGACGACAGAAAAGCTGCTTAATTTGATAGCAAAATTAAAGGAAGACGGACGTTCCGAAGAACTTATAAAAGTAACGGATAAGAAAGAATTAGAGAGGCTGTATAAGGAATATAATATGTAGGTATGAAAGCTGAATTGCATGCAAAAGTATAATTCAGCAGAATAAGGCGCTTTTGTAACAATATAAGTGCTTATTTAAAGTATAAGCATAATTACAAAAACGCCTTATTAAGAAATTTAATATCTTATTCCATAAATAATAAATTGTTATGATGAATTTCTTTTAACATATACCATAATCAGCTAATTATTAATCTGGATATAATTATTCATTATTTAGTATTCATCATTTATCATTCATCAAATATGCTGACGATTTCGCCATCCATTATCTTGTTCATATTTTTAACGGCGCAGAAGTTACCGCACATAGAGCAGGTGTCTTCCTTTTCTGGCTTGGCTTCCTGTCTGTATCTTCTTGCTTTTTCAGGGTCGATGGCTACGTCAAACTGAGCATCCCAGTCAAGTACTTTTCTGGCATTATCCATCTTAAGGTCCCAGTCAGTTGCGTGAGGTACACCTTTGGCGATGTCAGCAGCATGTGCGGCTATTTTAGTTGCGATGATACCCTCCTTGACATCATTGAGGTCAGGAAGTCTTAAGTGTTCTGCCGGAGTTACATAGCAGAGGAAGGAAGCACCATATGTAGCGGCAATAGCGCCACCGATAGCAGATGTGATGTGGTCATATCCGGGAGCAATATCAGTTACTAAAGGTCCGAGTACATAGAAAGGTGCACCCTTACATATAGTTTTCTGTATTTCCATATTTGCTTGAATTTGGTTGATAGGCATATGTCCTGGACCTTCAATCATAACCTGAACATCCTTTTCCCACGCACGTCTTGTAAGTTCACCAAGAGTTACAAGCTCTTCAATCTGTGATATATCAGAAGCATCCATAATACATCCCGGACGGCAGGCATCACCAAGACTCATAGTGACATCATATTCCCTGCATATGTCAAGGACTTCATCATAATATTCAAAAAATGGATTTTCGTTTCCAGTCATTTCCATCCATGCATATATGATAGAGCCGCCTCTTGAGACGATGTTCATAAGACGCTTGTCAGCCCTGAACTTTTTGGCAGTTGCTTTATTAATTCCGCAATGGATAGTCATAAAGTCAACACCATCCTCAGCATGCATTCTTACGATATCGAGCCATTCTTTTGCAGTGATATCCTTAAGAGCCTTGTGATAGTATACAACAGCATCATATATAGGAACAGTTCCTATTATAGCTGGACATTCAGTAGTAAGTTTCTTTCTGAACTTTCTTGTATCACCAAATGAGCTTAAGTCCATAATAGCCTCAGCACCCATTTTTACAGCATTATTGACTTTATCAAGTTCCATATCAAGGTCAACGCAGTCTCTTGAAGTACCAAGGTTGACATTAATCTTAGTACGAAGCATAGAACCTATGCCGTTAGGTTCAAGGCATTTGTGGTTTTTGTTAGCTGGTATGATAATTTTTCCACAGGCTACAAGCTTAACAAGTTCGTCAATATCCATATATTCTTTTTTGGCAACAGCTTCCATTTCTTTAGTAATTATGCCTTTTCTTGCGGCATCCATCTGAGTTGTGTATTCCATAGTAATCCTCATTTCTGCGCACATTATTGTGTGTTTGATGATATGTGCCGTATGCGCATGAGTACATATCATATGTGTAAAATTATTATTCGCAAAAACATATCACAGTACATATTACATCTAAAGTAATGAGAAGTTACATATATGCAAATGTGATATATAAGCTATAAATGAGAAAATATAGAAAATATAATAAATTTTCATAGTCATTTATCATTTACAGGTGTGATAAGTATCAGGGAAAATATAGAATGTCAGTAGGAAAATGAATAATTATGCAAAAAAATGATTGTTAATATAATATATATTTTATATCATAATAAAAGACTGCACATAAAAATCAGACCATAATTAATAAAATGTTTATAATAAATTTGATAACTTTTTTAAATTAGTTTTAATTGATATTAATAATCTAATTCAATTAGTTAATTTATAAGATAAAAAGAACTCCCTACGATGGCATTATCCATATCAGGTAATGGGTCGGAATTAAATTCCCTCTCAGCCAGGCATAAGCCGTCTGCTCCCCAGATAATATCTTCGCATAGTATAACACCATATGATGTATGTGTCAAAATTATATTATGTTCAAGGTTTTAAAGTTATATTTTATTCATCAGCACTTGCATAATGCTTTTCATTTTCAGCCTGTTTTTGTGCACGTCTTTCAGGAAGTATGTATAAAACATAGTATATAACACCCATAAGCACGAAAGCACCGCCGACATCATATAAAGAGTGCTGCTTTAAAAATACTGTTGACATGCATATAAGAATACACAGTATTAAAGAACCAGTCAGTAATCCTTTGTGGTTTTTTAAAGCCTTACACTTTGAGAGTGCAGTGTGGACGGCGATTGAATTATATACGTGGATACTTGGAAATACATTAGTAGGAGTATCAGTTGCATATAATCCGGCTACAAGTCTTCCAAATGCATTGTCGGGAAGAGTATCAGGTCTTAAAGTAAGTCCATTAGGATATACCATACATATCACCATGCATAAGGACATGCCGATAATAAGGGAGAGTGCAAATCTTATGAACTCCTGATTATCAGCTTTAAGCACCATAATTACGCATGATGCCACTATGTAAGCAAACCATAAAAAATATGGAATTATAAATACTTCACAGAATGGTATCATATCATCAAGTGGACCATTGATAATGTGGAGGTTAGGATAATCCATGGTAATCTTACTTTCAAGAAAGAAAAACCATGGAAGATATACAAGTGCGTAAGATGCAAAAAGCAGTCGCCACCATATTTTTTTTAAAGTTTTCATAAACAATCCTTCTTAAATATAATATAGTCTGTTGTATACAGATGCCTTAATTCTGTATGTATCGGTAGTGAAAAATGTCTTGAAATTATACCATTGTTTCTAAATAAATTCAAGCTGTATATATCTGCTACAACCGTTATGTGTTTACAAAGTCAGCAATCTTTAATATAATGATGTAAGGGTCAAATACATTTTGAACATGACATCATTGTATATTGAATTATAATACCATTACATAGAATTACTATATATAAAAAGTTTTTAATTTATTAATATTATATAAACTGATAAGACATTTATTATAGAAAATACCCGTAAAATTAATATAGAATCGAGGATAATATGCTTAAGTTAAGTCATATAAAAAAAGGATATAATAAAAAAGATGTTCTTACAGATGTAAGCTATACATTTGAAGAGGGCAGCGTATATTCAGTGCTGGGTAATGCTGGTGCTGGAAGAACAACATTGTTTGAGTGCATATGTGGGGATGTTCCTGTGGATGATGGAGAGATTGAAACACCTCCTAGAGTAAAGATTTTCTATGCATCAAAGCAGAGTGTGCTTCCTGTATACATAACAGGTTATGAATTTATAAGTATGCTATGTGATATGAGCGATGATGATATTGAACCGGGTGGTATTTTTGAAAATGTCGGTCTTAGTGTGAGTCAGAGAGATAAGCTTATAGCTGACTATACATTTGAGGAAAAGAAGCTTTTGCAGTTAGCTTCTATGCTGGTTATTAAGCCATATATTGTATTGTTCGATGAACCCCTTGATTATTGCGATGATGGATATATAAAAAAATTTCTTGAGGTTATTAATTCAGTTAAAGATAACAGAATAATAATTATATCATCAGGTATATTAGAAGTGGCATCAAGAATATCGGATGATACCATTGTGCTTAATAATGGTGAATTTAATCATATAGATAAAGAAACTATGGCGATACCAGAGATTAGAAAAGCAGTATTAGATATATTAGGGGAGGCAGACAATGAAATTGTTTAAAAAGCTGTTTGCTGAAAAGTTGTTGAGGTTTTATGAGGGAACTAATGCAGGAATAAGATACATAAGTTCAGCACCGGTTCTTAAAAATCATATAAAAGAGGAAACATTTGCAGAAGGTTCAAGGGCAAGAATGGCAGTTGGAATAGCTGCGCAGTTTTTTATGATATTATGGGAATTTATTAAGAAGTTTATGTATGTTTTTGTTCTTATATATATTCCTTATAGGATTATAAGCATAGAATGTCCGCTTATCAGGGCTAATCAGGAAATTACAATAATATATATGTTTATTATGTTGTCAATTATATGTGGCAGCCTGTCGAATAATATTTTATTTACTGTTGGTGACAGGGATTATCTTATGATGAGGGTAATGTTTATAAGTCCATATATGAACTTCTTAGGAAAGCTTATATATAAGATGGTTACTGAATTTGTATTTTATTTTATCACATTAAATGTGTTTGGCGTGACACCATTACATTCTCTTATGTTGTGCATACTTACAATGTGTGTAAGACCAATAGGAGAGATGTTTGCAATTATGTCATTCGACCACTTTATATGGGTGTATGAGAACAGAAGTGTATTTAATGGTACAGTTATGGCTGTATGTGTACTGCTTGCTTATGGTGTTCCATTATTTGCAAGAAGACTGTCATATAGCTGGATGTATGCAGTGCATCCATTTGTAATTGTAGTATTTTTACTTGCAGGTGCAGGTGCGATGTACTTCTTATGGTGGTATAAGTATTATAGAAAGATAGTAAGAGAAGCTATGCATATGAAGCATGAAAACTAGGCTGTTGTAGGTATGGTGTAGAAGGTGTAGTGCAGTTATGAGAAAACTGGATAAGAAAGAAAAAGAAAAAAGAAGATTAATTGCATTCAGAATTATTATAGCATTATTATGCTTTGGAGTAGCATTTGTATTCATACGTTCATATTATTTTAGAAGTAAACAGGATAATCTGGATATAAAGTCAAGATATACATTTACAGTTGATATAGATGCATATGGCGATGAAATAACGGATGAGTATCAGACAAAGGCTATATCATATGATGATTCTAATGTTATAAGTTCTGTGCCGGATGTATATGGAATTGAGACAGAAAAGATAGCTAAAACCTGGATAAATGCGTATGTAAGACAGTATATGAGTGAATATCTTCCAGTAAGTAAATCAGTTAAAAAGATGGCTATAGATAATATAGAGGTGCTTAATGAGGATGAACACATAGCACTTATAAGTTTTTCAGTGATATTAAAAAATCCTTCTTCTGATTTCTTCCTTTCGTGGGATGGGGTAAGAGATGACGGAAGGCTTAAGTGTGAGTGGGTTGTAGGTTATTATGTGGATGCACATTCTGACAATACAGCATCAATATATGTGGCATCTGCCATGAGCCCTGAGGAATATGGCATAGCCAAGTACAATGAAAAAGCAGGTATAACGGCGAGCAAGGAGGATACTTCTAATACGTCAACAGACCGTCTTGCAAGATATGTTATAAGGGACAGCATACTCAGTGTTACATATGATGGTGAACATTATACGACAGTTCCTGTAGATGTTGAAAATCTTATGTTTGAGAATAATAGCTCAAGTACACTTAAAGAAGGCAGTTATATGATAACAACATCAAAGACGGCATTTATATATGGGGGAAAGACTAACCAGGCTGACAGACTTCCTGTAACAATCTGTTATTCAGATGATAAGGGTGCGAACTGGACTACATGTGAACTTGACAATATATATAATGCAGAAGATTATTATGTTGACTTTTTTGATGAAAACAAAGGTGTAGTTGTCTGTGGTTATGCTATGACAGATAATGATAAAGAGTCATACAGGATATATAATACTGATAATGGTGGGGAAACGTGGAAAACTGTAGGAAGCGGACCAGCTAACTATCTACTTAAGGGGATTGTATATGTTGATGAAAATGTAGGATTCTTCTGTTTTAATTATGTTGAAGGTATGGATGGTAATCTCTACATAACCAAGGATGGAGGAAAGACATTTTCAAAGGTAAGCCTTCCAGAGCAGGAGCTTGACAGTACTGCAAAGTCAGAAACAGGTTCGTCTTCACAGCAGTCAGATGTGCTTAAGTGGAATGATGTATACAAGGAGGCACTTGTTCCAGTTATTGATGAAAAAGGTGTTATAACAATTTATCTTACACAGGGCAGCGATGGTACATATAATGATGGTAAGACAGCAGCAAAGTACCAGTCATCTGATAAGGGTGAAACATGGAGTTATATAAGCCAGCTTGAGATAACCCAGAATTCAAGCAGCAAGACAAGCACAGGTAATAATTAGTTATAAGTTTTACTTGAATTATTATGCACAGTATGATAATATTTATAGAGTTTAAGAAAAAAAGACATTTTTGTGTCTTTTTTTTTGCGCAAAAGTCAATTGAAACTATATAAAGACTATTAACAGTTGTGGTTTGCGCACTATATAAAATCTCAAAAATATATAATAATGAACATTAATTATGACTATATTGTCGGGATTTATGGTCTTAAACAATAATCAATTTAATATACGAAAGGAAATAGGTGGCATTCATGAAAGCATTTTTAATACTTGAAGATGGAACAGTATTTAAGGGAACAAGTATTGGTTCCACTCGCGAAGTCATTAGCGAAATAGTTTTTAATACTTCGATGACAGGATATCTGGAGGTGTTAACTGATCCTTCATATGCAGGACAGGCAGTAACAATGACGTATCCTCTGATTGGCAACTATGGCATATGCTATAAAGATATGGAGTCTGAAAAAGCATGGCCAGATGGATTTATTGTGAGAGAATTATCAAGGATGCCAAGTAACTTCAGAAATGAAGCTCCTATACAGAAGTTCCTTTTAGATAATGATATACCGGGTATCTGTGGAATAGATACAAGAGCCCTTACTAAGATATTAAGAGAAAAGGGTACTATGAACGGAATGATTACAACTAATGAAAACTATAACCTTGATGAAGTACTTCCTAAGATTAAGGAATACAAAGTTACAGGAGTTGTAAGAAAGGTTACATGCAAAGAAAAGTATGTTCTTAACGGAGATGGACCAAAGGTTGCACTTATGGATTTTGGTGCAAAGAAGAATATTGCCAAGTCGCTTAATGACAGAGGCTGTGAGGTTACAGTATATCCAGCATACACAAAGGCAGAAGAAATCTTAGCCACTAATCCAGATGGAATTATGTTATCAAATGGCCCTGGTGATCCTAAAGAGTGCGTAGAGATAATTGAAGAGATTAAGAAGCTTTATAATAGTAATGTGCCTATATTTGCAATATGTCTTGGACATCAGCTTATGTCACTTGCAACAGGTGCAGATACACACAGATTAAAGTATGGTCACAGAGGTGCTAACCACCCTGTTAAGGATCTTGCTACTGGAAAGGTATATATATCAACACAGAATCATGGTTATGTTGTAGATGAAGCGACACTTAATCCAGAGGTTGCAGAACCAGCATTTGAAAATGTTAATGATAAGACTAATGAAGGTCTTTCTTATAAGGGCAAGAATATATTTACTGTACAGTTCCATCCGGAAGCTTGTGCAGGACCACAGGATACAGCGTATCTTTTTGACAGATTTATGGATATGATGAAGAAGGAGGACTAAGACAATGCCAAAGAATCCTAATATTAAGAAGGTTTTAGTAATCGGTTCAGGTCCAATCGTAATCGGACAGGCAGCAGAATTTGACTATGCAGGTACACAGGCTTGCCGTTCTCTTAAGGAAGAGGGAATAGAAGTATGCCTCGTTAACTCTAACCCAGCTACTATCATGACAGATAAGGATATTGCTGATGAAGTATATATCGAACCTCTTACAGTTGAAGCACTAAAGCAGATTATATTAAAGGAAAAGCCAGACAGCATCTTACCTACACTTGGTGGACAGGCTGGTCTTAACCTTGCTATGGAGATAGCAGAAACAGGTTTTCTTGAAGAGAATAATGTACAGCTTATCGGTACAACTGCACTTACCATCAAGAAGGCTGAAGACAGACTTATGTTCAAGGAAACCATGGAAAAGATAGGTGAGCCTTGTGCTCCATCATTAGTTGTTAATGATGTTCCATCAGGTGAAGCATTTGCAGCTAAGATTGGTTATCCTGTAGTTCTTCGTCCTGCTTACACACTTGGTGGAAGCGGTGGTGGTATCGCCCATAACGTAGAAGAATTAAGAGAGATTCTTGAGAATGGTTTAAGACTTTCAAGAGTTGGAGAGGTTCTTGTAGAAAGATGTATCTCTGGCTGGAAGGAAATCGAATATGAGGTAATGCGTGACAGTAACGGAACATGCATAACTATATGTAACATGGAGAATATCGATCCTGTTGGTGTGCATACAGGTGATAGTATCGTAGTTGCTCCTTCACAGACACTTTCAGATAAGGAATATCAGATGCTTAGAACATCTGCCCTTAACATTATAGATGAGCTTGGTATCACAGGTGGATGTAACGTACAGTATGCACTTCATCCAGACAGCTTTGAGTACTGCGTTATCGAGGTTAACCCTCGTGTAAGCCGTTCTTCAGCACTTGCTTCTAAGGCTACAGGTTATCCTATCGCCAAGGTTGCAGCTAAGATTGCACTTGGTTATACACTTGATGAGATTAAGAACGCAGTTACAGGAAAGACATATGCAAGCTTCGAGCCAGCACTTGACTACTGTGTAGTTAAGATACCTAGACTTCCATTTGATAAGTTTATCTCTGCAAAGAGAACACTTACAACACAGATGAAGGCTACTGGTGAGGTTATGAGTATATCTGATAACTTCGAGGGTGGTCTTATGAAGGCTATACGTTCACTTGAACAGCATGTTGACAGCCTTATGTCATATGATTTTACAGGTCTTACTGATGATGAACTTTTAGAGGATCTTGCTGTTGTTGATGACAGAAGAATCTGGAAGATAGCAGAAGGCTTAAGAAGAGGCATAGAGCCATCAGTTATGCATGACATAACAAAGATTGACAGATGGTTTATAGATAAGTTACAGATTATCGTTGAGATGGAGAATTCATTAAAGAAAGGCCCTCTTACAGAAGAACTTTTAAGAGAAGCTAAGAGAATTGAATTTCCTGATAATGTTATCGGAGAACTTACAGGACATACAGAAAGAGAAATCAAGGAATTACGTGACAAGTATAACATCCATGCAGCATTTAAGATGGTTGATACTTGTGCAGCAGAGTTCGCAGCTACAACTCCTTATTACTATTCAGTATTTGGTAGTGAAAATGAAGCTACAGAAACTCATGATAAGAAAAAGGTACTTGTACTTGGTTCAGGTCCTATAAGAATTGGACAGGGTATTGAGTTCGACTTCTGTTCAGTTCACTGTACATGGTCATTTAAGAAAGAGGGTTATGAAACTATTATCATAAACAATAACCCTGAAACAGTTTCAACAGACTTTGATATTGCTGATAAGCTTTACTTTGAACCACTTACAGAGGAAGATGTTGAAAGTATTGTAGAATTCGAGAAGCCGGATGGAGCAGTAGTACAGTTTGGTGGACAGACAGCTATCAAGCTTACAGAAGCACTTATGAAGATGGGTGTGCCTATTCTTGGAACTAAGGCTGAGGATGTAGATGCCGCAGAGGATAGAGAGCTGTTTGATGAAATCCTTGAAAAGACAGAGATTCCAAGAGCTAAGGGACAGACTGTATTTACAGTAGAGGAAGCACTTAAGGCAGCTAATGAACTTGGATATCCAGTTCTTGTACGTCCTTCTTATGTACTTGGTGGACAGGGTATGCAGATTGCTGTATCTGATGAAGATGTAGTTGAATTCATGGGAATCATTAACAGAATAAAGCAGGATCATCCAATACTTGTTGATAAGTATCTTATGGGTAAGGAAATCGAGGTTGATGCTGTATGCGATGGTGAAGATATTCTCATACCTGGTATTATGGAGCATATCGAAAGAGCTGGTATCCACTCAGGAGATAGTATTTCAGTATATCCAGCTAAGTCAATATCACCTAAGATAGTTGATATGATTGCCGATTACACAGGAAGACTTGCAAGAGCTCTTCATGTAAAGGGTATGATTAATATCCAGTTTATTGTATACAACGATCAGGTATATGTAATCGAGGTTAACCCACGTTCAAGCCGTACAGTACCATATATCAGCAAGGTTACTGGTATTCCTATCGTACAGCTTGCAACAAGAGTTATAACAGGAGCTAAGATAAGAGATTTAGGCTATGAACCAGGTCTTCAGAAGGCAGCAGATTACTATGCTATCAAGATGCCTGTATTCTCATTTGAGAAGATCAGAGGTGCAGATATAAGCCTTGGACCAGAAATGAAGTCTACAGGTGAGTGTCTTGGTATATCTAAGAACTTTGATGAAGCTCTTTACAAGGCATTTGAGGGCGCTGGAATAAGACTTCCAAAGCATAAGCAGATTATTATGACTCTTGCTGATAAGGATAAGCAGGATGGTATTGATATTGCACAGAGATTTGAAGCACTTGGATATAAGATATACGCTTCAAGAGGAACTGCAAAGGTTCTCAAGGAAAATGGCGTACACGCTATTCAGGTTAATAAGATTGGACAGGAAGCACCTACACTTCTTGACCTTATATTAGAGCATAAGATTGACCTTGTTATTGATACACCTGAAAATGGTATTGAGAGAGCAAGAGATGGCTTCCTTATCAGAAGATATGCTATTGAAACAGGCGTTCACTGCCTTACAAGCCTTGATACTGCACATGCACTTATTTCAAGTCTTGAGCATGCATTTAATAATCAGGAGCTTTCTATTGTGGATATTGCTAAGATTGATAATAGAGGTAAGTAATTTCGTTGGATTGGCGAACGGACGATATAATATAAGCGGAAAGCAGCTGTGAATACATCAGCGATGCCAGAAGCTTCAATTTGATATTTCTAAGACTTTTCATATATGTTATGGCAGCCTGCCGCTACCGTTCGATACGGGACGTCCTGTCCTATATCGAACTTCCACAGACATCCGTGTCTGTGGATAGCTGAGTTGTCGATAGAAAAGTCTAAGAACTATCAAAATTGAACTTCAAGTGCATCTTAAGATGTATTTCCAGCTGCTTTCTGCTTATATTATATCTGACATTGACATAATGCAGCTGAAACAATGACATACTATAAAATAATTATGAAAACTCACTTTAATTATGGAACTATGCTCCGATTTCGTGTAATATTAATATATTGCAGTGCAGGAATACCCGCATTGTATTGTTAAATGTATTTAATAAAAGTAGCAGCATAGCAGGAAATGCTGTTGTGCAGGAATGAGGAAGTATTTAAAATGAAACAGCGAAGTTATAATAAGAATAAAAATAATTCGGCAAAACATATAGCTATATTACTGGGAATATGTATGCTTAGCGGTGCATTGACTGGATGTGGTTTCGTAGCTAACCCAATGCAGTATATGAAGGATGCTGATGAGGAGCTGGTTGCAGCAGAGCAGAATACGGATGATAGTACATCTGGCAATTCGTCTGCTGGTACAAGTGGGGATAATAGCAGTGAAGCAATGCAGGTGACAGATAATAAGATTATAGTTATAGGTACTTATGGAAGCATAAGCAATATGATTAATACTGATGATTATAAGTCACAGGCTGATATAGAGTGTATACAGGAAACAAGGGATTTTGATGATACATCTGATATGCTTGCTGTTGTAAAAAAGGTGCAGGAGAGTTGTGATACAGATGCGGAGTCAGTGATTGTATCAGTAAGAAGCCGCATATATGAACAGATATCATATCTTTTACAGCATACTATTAACACATCTAAAGGTTTGTTGGTTATAAGAGAGGATGCAAAAGATACAGATTATAATACAACATTTGCAGAGGCATTAAATGTGGCAGTAGAGCCGGAAACTTATAATGCAGGTGTCACTCAAACTACCACAAGTGGTAATAGCACGGTAAATAGTGCTGGAGTTAGTGATATTACAACAAATAATAGCAGTAATAATTATACAGTTATAAGCAGGCTTACAGATATGGATGTTTTTGATGTGTCAGGTGAAAGTTCACTTCCTTATGTCAATATTGTTTATGATTATGCGTGCAATGATGCATATGCGGCTGAAAAGATGTTTAATACGAGTGAAGCTGTAGTTGTAGTGACCGAAAACAATGATGGAAGTCTTTCACCAGCTATGTCACAGCTTGTAAAGGATACAGCAGAGTCAATTCCTGTTGTAATATTATGCAACGGTGGATATAATGCAGCAGCTATGGCACAGGAAGAATATGGAAGCTGTATAGCAGCATCAGGTATGAGCGCAGAACAGGCGCGTATTATGGCTATGTTATGTCTTACACAGAGCAAGAGCATGGATGACTGGAAGGTACATTTTACACAGACCGGATTATAATAGCAACTATTTTCAATATGAAAATATGTACAATGTATTGATTGAATAATATCACATTTTATGGTATTATATACAATATGTGTTGTAATGTGTGGTACAATCAGACATTTGTGTGTATTAGTAAGTGGTAAGCGTGGTCTTATGCATATATCACATGTTACACGGTTTAGAAAGGAACAGTTGGTTATGGATCAGACAAAGATACAAGATATTGTAAGACATATCACTAAGGACGAAGATTATGGCGTAGGGATGATGGAGAAGCTTACTTTAGCAGATGCGGTTGAGGTTATGACACAGATGCTGCCTACACTTAAGCAGAGAGCCAAGGAGAAGGGAAGCTCTAATGATCTTACATATTTTAACAGAATAGAGAAAATATATGAGAAGGTTATGGCAGATAAGTTAAGAAATGCAGAGCATCTGTGGGTTGTATATTGCAACACAACTGCATATCCTTATATGATTGATGATGATATTATGGTGCTTTATAACAATAAGAATGCTTCTTTAATTGAGAAGAAGTTAAAGCTTTCAGGCTATGAAGTATCAGTAGGTGTTGAGAATAAAGAGCAGTTTGGTATGGAATTATGCCATATGTACAGGAATGGATATAAGAATATCCGTCTTACAGATGGCGATAAGAATGAATATGTAATTCCTAGAGAAGTATTTGGTACATATGAGGAGTTCTTCAGGGATGACTATGTTACTAATCCGGGCTTACAGAATGCTATGATAGCTTATTTTCAGGAATTCAGAAAGAATACTGATAAGGAGTCAATTGCACAAATTCTTGACAAGAGAGAAAACAATATGTTAAGAGTTATGGTCAATTCTGAGTATATGGTTCCTTGTGTAAAAGAAGAAACTGACGCGGAAGTATCTATTGCACATCATTTTATAGATGTTACAGAGCAGGTAACTCATAAGGATGGTGAGCAGGTTATAGCTATTCCGGCATTTACGGATGGTTTCGAGATGGATAAGTGCTATAAAGGACAGTATGAAAATATGCTTTATTCATACAAGGAGCTTGTTGAAGCGATAGAGGAGTTAGGTGCATCCGGTGCGATATTTAACCCACTTGGCATAAGCTACTTTATTCCACTTGAAACACTTAAAAAGATTGAAAAAGATTTCTGTTAAAAATATCCCCCTTAAGTGGCAGATGATTTTGGTCTGTTGCTTGAGGGGATTTTTAGGTTTATTAATTTGGGTTCTTTGTCAAGGGTGGGGGTAAGGTTTAGAACCGATTTAATAATAATTTTAATGCATAACGCTCTTTTACAAAAATGTTTTACAAAAGTCTTGGCAAAAGTAAGTTTTTGTTGTACACTATCAGTACAGTCAGTAGAAACATTTTCTGGCTGCAAAGTATTCAGGATATTCAGGATATTCAGGATATTCAGGATATTCAGGATATTCAGGATATTCACGATATTTGGGACATTTAAGGTATTTAGTATATCTGAAATGTTATATCAGATTAAGTTTAGTATATTATGGAGGTTATTATGTGGGTAGCAGATTTACAGAATGGTAATTACAGAAATCCAGTGCTTTATGCGGATTATTCAGACCCGGATGCAATAAGAGTAGGGGAAGATTATTTTATGGTGGCATCAAGCTTTTCTAATTCGCCGGCACTTCCTATACTTCATTCAAAAGACCTTGTAAATTGGAAGGTTATTAACTACTGTTTAAAGCATGTACCGGAATTCAGATATAATAATCCTATTCATGGATGTGGTGTGTGGGCACCTTCTATAAGATATCATGAAGGTACATATTATGTGTGCTTCCCTATGCCGGATGAGGGAATATATATGACAACTACAAAGGACCCTTGGGGGGAATGGAGTGAGCCTGTGAATATAAGACCGGGTGCAGGCTGGATAGACCCATGCCCATTCTGGGATGATGATGGCAATGCATATCTTGTTGCAGGTGTTGCAAAGAGCCGTATCGGATATAAGAGTGTTCTTCACGTTGTAAGGATGCAGCCTGACGGTATGGGTATATTTGGCGAGGAGGTTAAGATATTTGATGGTAATGAAAATGACCAGATAACTATCGAAGGACCTAAGATGTACAAACGTAATGGTTATTATTACGTATTTGCACCAGCAGGAGGCGTTAAGACAGGCTGGCAGACTATATTGCGTTCTAAGAATCCATTTGGACCATATGAATATAAGGTTGTATTAAGACAGGGTGACTCTCCTGTCAATGGACCTCATCAGGGAGCGTGGGTAGATACTGTCACAGGTGAGGACTGGTTTTTACATTTTCAGGATGTATACGCAGCAGGAAGAATAACTCATTTACAGCCTATGCACTGGGAGAATGACTGGCCTATAATCGGCGTTAATAAGGACGGCAACGATTATGGCGAGCCTGTTATGGAATACAGAAAGCCGGATATTGGAAAGACACCAGAGGAGCTTGCTTATACACAGAAGTATCCTGTATGTGAGCCTGATACAACGGATGAATTCGACACAGAAAAGCTTATGCTGCAGTGGCAGTGGAATGCGAACTATGATGACAGCTGGTATGAAACTAAGACAGATGTATATGGAAATGCATCAGAAAATGGTTCTTATATAAAGCTTAATGCAGTGCCTGCAACTCCTTTAAGACCAGTCGGAGATTACCGCAATCTGCTTCTTCAGAAGTGGCCTGCGCCAGAATTTACATGTGAAACAAAGATGAGTCTTTACGGACTTATGGATGGTGATTATGCCGGAATTGTGTCACTTGGCATGGATTATGCAGCTCTTGGTGTTGCTAAGAAGGATGGAAAGTATGTATTAAGAACTGTTAAGGGTAAACAGAACTTTGATTGTGAAGCTGCTTATACAGATGAAAATGTTGACGAAAAGGTTATTGATACAGCAGTCTTTAGTGATGATACAAAGACTATTTATCTTAAGTATACTGTAAAGAGAACTGGCGTAAAGCAGACAAAGGAGATGGCACTTTCAGTTGACAATGTGCCTGTTGAGGAGGCTGTCCTTGAGATAAGCTTTGACGGAAAGAACTATCAGGATGCCGTAAGCTACACAGCAAAGGCAGGACGCTGGGTAGGCGTTAAGAATGGTATGTTTGTAAGCCATAATAATACAGTGAAGAATGATAAAAATGGATATGTTACGGTGGATTATATAAGATATAGTAATATATAATGATACCAGGGTCAAAAGGTCTGAACCCACATGAGCTTGCTCATAGGTGGGTTCAGACCTTTTGACTAAATAAATATATTGTGCAGATCTCTTGTTTTATGCTATATATGAGTAAGCTTAAAATGTGACTTATAGGACAAAATGTTGTGTAGTTCTATCTTGGATATAAAAATATCTTACAAAGAAAATACTTTTATTATAATCCCAGGTCTATGTAATACAAGTATATCTAATAAAATATATGGTCGCCGATAACAGTTCCTCCAGTATCAACTTCGCTGTTGTATACATGGAAGTATAGCGCATTAATAGTTATGTGACCGTCAAGGACTTCCTTGGCGGCGCGTGTACATTCTTCGTTGGCACCTCTGGCAAGAACTATTGAAAAACGTCCACTGGCTACGGGGCTGAACTGGGAAGGTGCATATAGGACAGCCTGAAGTGTGTTTCCGAAGCGAGGGCTGTTTATTCTGTTTACAACAACACTTCCGACAGCAAGCTTGCCTTCGTATGACTGGTTTCCGGCTTCGCACTCTATAATGGCAGCCATCATGGCAAGGTCACTTGTATCATAGCTGATAGGAGTGTTGTTAATGATCTCATCGGCTGAGCTTAATTTCTTGATTTCTTCAAGCTGTCGTGCAGCAGCCTCCTCCTCAAGCTTTTTCTCATATTCAAGCGCAAGCGCCTCAGCATTTTTAATGCCCTCGGAATTCGCATCTATCTTTGACTGCTTGGCACCTATAAGACTTTTAATGCTTTCAGATTGTGCGACAGCCTGCTGCTGTAGTGATACAAGCTCTGTCATATCGTTGTTCAGGCTGACTTTGTTCTGGTTAAGCGAAGTTATAAGGTTGTTCAGGTCGGCAAGCATAGAACGGTCATAATCAGATATCTGTCTTGCATAGTCAGCCTTCTTAAGAAGGTCAGCCATATCGGTCGCCTTCATAAGCACATCCATAAAGCTATAGTCGTTGCTTTCGTACATATACTGTATACGAAGCTTCATCGCATCATACTGCCTCTGTTTTTCAGCCTCCATATCAGATATATTGCTGTTGAGCGTGTCTATTTCCTGCTGTTTTGAAGATATGCGTGTTGTTATGTTATTAAGCGAATTACCAGATGCTTCAAGCTGGCTGTTAAGGTCGTCCAGCTCAGATGAAAGCGCCGCCTGCTCCTGCTTTAACTTATCTAACTGACGGTTATTTTCATCATAGTCAGCCTGCGTGTCAGCATAGCCAGTAAGAGGTGTCAGTGCAGTCAGAGCAAGCAGTATTGCAGAGAGCAGAGCAACGGCTGCATATCTTATATAGTTTTTTAATTGTAAATGTATAATATTCATATAGAGAACTCACTTTCATATTTATGATATGAGGGTCAAAATGTATTTTGCTCCTCATTTATGATTAATCAGATTACTCCATGCTCCGCATTCCCGTAATCTGACTTCACCTCGAAATCCGCTAATTTACTAGCTTCGCATAGTAAATTGCTACTTTCCCGGTGTAGTGCAGGTCACTAAGGTATACATCGAATTGCATGCAAGCATGCATCGATGATACCTTTTGACCCTTTAATCATATTTATTATATAGTGAACTTCTTTTGTATGTTATTTTATGATGTAAATGTCAAAAGTATAAAACGACTTTTTTACCTGGGACACATGCATCATTTTATTATTTGCGCACAGTATATCATATTTTCAGTGATTAAAAAAGATTTATGGGATGTTTGATACATTTATAATATATTTGCCACGTTGCAGATGGACTTATAAATGTATATAATGATATCAGTGTTAAAAGGTCTGACATCATAATATTATGATGAAGAAAGAAAAAAATGACAACTAATAAGACAGCGAAGATTATGAATGATTAATGAAAGAAAGTGGGAATTATGAAGTACACAATAGATACACATACGCATACACTTGTGAGTGGACATGCTTATAACACAATAGATGAGATGGCTGCATATGCGGCAAAGACAGGAGTTACACATCTTGCCATAACAGACCACGCACCTAAGATGCCGGGAAGTGCAGGAATACTGTATTTTTCTAATATGAAGATAATTCCAAGAAACAAGGATGGCGTTAAGCTTTATATGGGGTGTGAGGCTAATATTATGGATTATGATGGCAATATAGACCTTAAAGAGTATGGACTTAAGGGGTGTGACGTGGTTATAGCAAGTCTTCACATTCCATGTATAAAGCCGGGAAGTGTAGAACAGAATACAGGTGCGCTCATAAAGGCGATGGATAATCCTTATGTAAATATAATCGGACACCCTGACGATTCAAGATACCCGGTTGATTATGAGAAGCTTGTAAAGGCTGCAAAGGAAAAACACGTTCTGCTTGAGGTGAATAATACATCACTTAATCCTGATGGACCAAGGCAGGGAGCATATGATAATGATGTTAAAATGCTTAAATTGTGTAAAGAATACGGAGTATGCATATCTATAGGAAGTGATGCACATATTAAGGAGAGCATATGCGACTTTGACAGGGCATATAAGGTTATTGAGGATGTAGAATTCCCAGAGGAGCTTATAGTAAACAGTGATTACAGGCTTTATGAGTCTTATATAGGCCGCAGGGATGAGTAAGAATTAAAAAAATAAAATAAATTTTGGCTAAATGTATTTACTGTAAAACTTTACTGTGTTAAACTGTTAAAACGAGATAAAAACACGTATTTATTAACGCGGGAATTGAGGGTTTAATATGAATGATAAGTTAAAGTCTAAGGAAGTAGAACAACTTTTTAAAGCGATACTTAGCCTTAATGATGTTAAAGAATGTTATGATTTTTTTGAAGATGTATGCACGATTAATGAACTGCTTTCTTTGGCACAGAGATTTGAGGTCGCAAGAATGTTAAGGGAACAGAAGACATATCTTGAGATAGCAGAAAAGACAGGAGCTTCAACAGCTACAATAAGCAGGGTCAACCGTTCACTGAACTATGGCAATGACGGGTATGACAGAGTGTTTGAAAGACTTGGAATTATGTCGGATAGTAAAGATAAGTAAAATGGGTTATTAGATAAATTCTGCTTATATTAGAAGATAAATTTAAGAAAGAAGATATGAATAGGTAGAATAGACGATTATATAAATTCTGTTTATATGTTAGAAAATATAACTAAAAAACAGGGATAAGCAGGCAGATAAAAGGCTGCTTATGATTAAGCGTGATAAGAATATTTGTAAAATGTGGGCTGCTGTATCAGGTATAATCTATATGGTATGTGGTTATTGGTAATATTTACTGCATATTATTTATAGAAATAATGGCTGGTGTAGCAGCCTTATTTATAGTATGTAAATATATTTAACACCACTTTACAACTTTTTCATATCAATTATTGTGCTATGAATATTCTGCCTTATAAAGATGAATACTTTGTCCAATACCATACCAAAAGTGTACAGTATTTTCTTCTTGAGATGAGTAAGGGTATCAGCAGCCATGTAATTAGTCTGAACTTACTGTAAATGGCATATGTTGGATATGTCAATACTACATCATCCACAATAAAACCCTTGATATATGGTTTTTAATACTATATAATATGTGCTATGGATTGAAATTAGTGTAGCAGTTATTTTGCATTTTATGTGACTGTAGCATTAAGTCAGTATTATATCAGGAGTAAAAGTATGAATAATAATAATCAGGAGTTTGTTAATACACTTTTAAAAAGACTTGTGAAGCTTAATTATATTAAACCGGGAGATGTTCCTAATATAGACCTTTATATGGATCAGGTGACAACATTTATGGATGAGCACTTATCAGATGTCAAGAGGCACGAGGATGATAAGATACTCACTAAAACTATGATTAATAATTATACAAAGAACAATCTTCTGCCACCGCCGGTAAAGAAAAAATATTCAAAGGAGCATATATACGTTTTAACATTTATATATTACCTTAAGAATATACTTTCAATAAGCGATATCCAGAAGCTTCTTAATCCACTTACTGATAAGTTCTTTGACACAGATGAAGTTCCAGACCTTGATACGATATACAGCGAAATATACAGCATGGAAAAGCTACAGATAGATGCATTATCAAAGGATGTGTTAAACAGTACAGAGCTTGCAAAAAGCACATTTAAAGATGTAAGTGATGATGAGGACAGGGACTTTTTACAGTTATTTACACTTGTCTGTCTGTTAAGTTTTGATGTTTATATGAAGAAAAATATTATCGAAAGCCTTATAGACGATTACACAAGCCGCACATTGCAGGCAGGCAGGGCTAAGACTAAGGAAGAGATTAAGGAAGAAAAAAGGGAAGCGAAGGAAGAGGCAAAAGAAGCAAAGCGTGCTTTAAAACAGAAAAAGTAAGAATAATATCATAACTTTTTTAAAATATATATAAAAGGCTAACATATATTAGAATTATCTGATAAATATCTATAAAGACTAGTGACTTTTAATAATTAATATAGTATAATATTTTTGTTAGTTCTATTGGAAGAATAATATTTTGGCTTGTAATGGAACATTATTATACTTGTGTTAAAGAATGGGAGGATATTATGGGTATTTTAACAAGATTTAAGGATATTATGAGCGCAAACATCAACGCACTTTTAGATAAGTGTGAGGACCCTGAGAAGATGATTGACCAGTATATGAGAAACCTTGAAAGCGATTTAGGAAAGGTTAAAGCTGAGACAGCATCTGTTATGGCAGAGGAAACAAGAGCTAAGAGAGAACTTGATGAGTGCACAGCACAGATTAATAAGATGCAGTCTTACGCAGAGAAGGCGCTCAGAGCTGGCAACGAGGCTGATGCAAGGTCATTCCTTGAGAAGAAGCAGCAGCTTACAACAACACAGGCAGCACTTACACAGGCTTATAATGTGGCAGCAGATAATGCAGCTAAGATGCGTCAGATGCACGATAAGCTCGTTAAAGATATATCATCACTTGAGGCAAGAAGAGCAGCTATCAAGGCAACAGTCAAGGCAGCTAAAGCTCAGGAGCGTATCAACAAGGTTGGTTCGAGCGTAGTTGGTGCAAGCAATAGTATGGAAGCTTTCAGCCGTATGGAGGCTAAGGCAAACAAGATGCTTGATGAGGCTAATGCTATGGCAGAACTTAATTCTTCAGCAGAGGATTCTAATATTGATAACCTTGCTGCTAAGTATGATGCAGAACCATCTAATTCAGAAGTTGATGATGAGCTTGCAGCACTTAAGGCACAGATGGGAATTCAGTAAAACAGAATTGATAATATCGGGAGGAAACCATGGGTTTATTCAAAAGTCAGCTTTCCAATGTGGTTGAATGGGAAGAATACAGAGATGATTGTATATTCTGGAAGTGGACTAATAAGGAGATAAAGAAAGGCAGCCGCCTTATAATCCGTCCGGGACAGGATGCAATATTCTTATATAATGGCAGCATAGAAGGTATATTTAAGGATGAAGGTGAATTCGATATCGATTCACAGATTATACCATTCCTGTCAACACTTAAAGGATTTAAGTTTGGATTTAACAGTGGAATGAGAGCGGAGGTTCTCTTTGTCAATACAAAGGAGTTTAATGTTAACTGGGGAACTAAAAATCCTATAGCTATTCCATATTCAGGACTTCCTGGTGGTATGCCTGTAAGAGCATTTGGTAACTTTGCATTTAAGATATCTGATTACGTATGCCTTATTGACAAGGTTGCAGGTATCAAGCAGATGTATACAGTTGATGATGTAAAGCAGAGAGTTGTTGCCGTATTAGACCAGCTTCTTATGAAGTGGATATCTAAAGAAGGCAAGGATATGTTTAATCTTC